>WNGF01007721.1_pt1 | contig 12892 bp, 10 predicted proteins | sample 5400641 | NCBI WGS metagenome assembly WNGF01 (sample SAMN13153371, study PRJNA577476) | soil metagenome | isolation source: 80 cm soil or saprolite under grassland replicate 2 | place: USA:California | collected 2016-06-15
TGATCATGCGCGGCGCGGTGGCGGCGCAGCTCGAGGGCTCGTTCGAGCGCTACGTCGACGAGGTGTTCCGCCACATGTGGGCCGAGCCGAAAAAGATGGACGATCCCGACGTAGTGCGGACCGCGCTCACGCAGTCCGGGCTCGACGCCGCGCGCCTGCTCGCCCGCGTTCAGGAGTCCGAGGTCAAGGACCGCCTCCTGAAAAACACCGAAGCTTCGGTCGCGCGCGGCACGTTCGGCAGCCCGACCTTCTTCGTCGGCGAGGAAATCTTCTTCGGCAAGGATCGGCTGCGCGACGTCGAAGAGGAGATCCGTCGCACCGCATGATGTCGGCGGCGACTGAGCTCCTGTTTCTGCCAAGGGCGCGATCGCGTCAACGAGGACGCGTCGAAACGCGTCCGCTTGATCCGCAGGAGCGGACGTTTTCGGCTCCGATTCACTTTTCCGGCATGTGCCATAACGGCCGTCATCCCAACTTTAGAAGGGGGGCTATCGGAAGGAGTGTGAGTAACGCAAAGAGCGGGACGAGGATGATGCCTGCCCATAGCATGTAGCCGAAGAAATTCGGCATCCTGATGCCGCGTTCCTGCGCGATTGCATAGACCATAAAGTTCGGCGCATTGCCGATATAAGTCAGCGCGCCCATGTAAACCGCTCCCATGGAAATCGAGGCGAGCGTGCCGGCAAGAGGTCCCATCAGTTGCCTTGCGTCGCCGCCTGCTAGTTCGAAGAAAACGAGATAGGTTGGCGCATTGTCGAGGAACGCGGATAGACCGCCAGTAAGCCAGAAGTAAGCGGCCTCGTGCGCGCTGCCGTCGCGCGTGGTGACAGCCTGCAGCAGGAACGCGAAGGCGCCGTCCGGCCCAGCCTGAAGCATCGCCATGACTGGAATAATGGCGACGAAGATGCCGGCGAATAGGATCGCCACCTCGCGGATCGGCTCCCAGGTAAAACCGTTGGCGGCGCGATGCTCGTCCGGCGTCAGCAACAGCGACGCCAGCGCGACCAGAATAAGCACGCCGTCGCGCAGTAGGTTCTGCAGTTCGATCTTGGTGCCGTGGATACTGAATACGACCCCCGGCTTCCACACTGCCGAGGTGAGAATGGCAGCGATGATGATACCAATTAGGAGGAAGTTAATGCGGCCGGACAAAAGCCTGAGCGGCTCGGTCGGCGCGGTGCCGCGCGTCGCCGCTTCGTTACAGAAATGCCAGAGGTCGACCCCTAGGAAAATTGCGAGAACTGGGGCGGCGACGATCATAGTCTGCAGCCACAAATGCTGTGCCGTCCAGAAAAACTCGATCCCGTGTAGGAAGCCGATGAACAGCGGCGGATCGCCGAGTGGCGTCAGTGCGCCGCCGATGTTGGCGACGAGAATGACAAAGAAGACGACTACATGGGCATTTTGCTTCCGGCCTTCATTGGCACGGATCAGCGGCCGAATTAGGATCATCGCCGCGCCGGTAGTGCCGACTATGCTCGCGATCAAAGTGCCAAGCGCCAGCACGCCAGCATTATTCCACGGGCTTGCGTGAATGCTGCCCGTAACCAGGATGCCGCCAGCGACCGTATAAAGCGCGGAGAGCAGTAGAATGAAACTCATATACTCGGCGAGCATTGTATGCACGAAGACGACCAGTGCCGCCGGGGCGCCGTAGAAAATCGCTAGTGGCACAAGCGTCAGCACGCCCCAGCCGAGTGCGATCTTGCCGTAGTGAGCGTGCCAAATTTTCGGGAACAGCAACGGCCCTGTTGCGATTGATAGCAAAATGCCGATAAAGGGCAGCACCCAAGGCCACCCCATGGAGGTTCCATCGAGTGTCGAAGCCGCGTGTGCCGGCTCCGATGAGAGACACGCCGCCGTCGCGGCGAGCACAGCGAAAATAAGCTGCTGGTTCATGAAGTGTCCTAGTGATCGTGGCTGTAAGCATGCCTAGCAGACCAATTTCGCGTGGACGAGTACGGGGCCGCGTGCGTGAATGTCGGCTCCGGGGTCAAAACTGCGACATGGATGCTTTTCTCTGCAGGTCTGCTGACGCCTCAGAAAGCGAAATTGCTTCCGTGGCCAATTGGCTCGCGATCGGATAGTCCCCTGCGCACCGGTATGATAGCTGGCAGCGGTAGAAGCAATCGGGCCTGAACGCCCGCGTCTCCTAAAGTGCGCCGGCCATATAGGCCGGCAGAAAGCCCTCGAACCGCTCGCTCAGCGCCGTAAGCACGATGGGGCGCTGGCCCGGTAGCGTCAATGTATTGCCGGCGGTCGAGCCGATGCGCCGCACCGGGATGTCGGCGGCCTTGCAGCGCGCCACGATCGCGTCGGCCTCGCGTTGCTTCGCGGTGATGACGTAGCGTGCCTGATCCTCGCCGAACCAGAACGCATGCGCGGCCATCCCCATCGGCTCGCCATAGAGCCGCGCGCCGATGCCGGACGCCAGCGCCATTTCGGCGACCGCCACCAACAGTCCGCCGTCGGAAACATCGTGGACGGCGGTGACGATCCCCTCCCCGATCAGGGCCCGGACAAAGTCGCCGTTGCGCCGCTCGATCGCAAGATCCACCGGCGGCGGCGCGCCTTCCTCGCGCCCGGCGATCTCGCGCAAATACATGGACTGCCCGAGCCAGCCCTTGGTCTCGCCGATCAGCAGGATGAGATCGCCCTGTGCCTTGAAAGCGAGGCTCGCGGATTTCTGGAAATCGTCGAGCAGGCCGACGCCGCCGATCGTCGGAGTGGGCAAGATCGCGCGACCGTTGGTCTCGTTGTAGAGGCTGACGTTGCCGGACACGACCGGAAACTCGAGCGCCTTAGCGGCTTCGGCGATGCCGCGGATCGCGCCGACGAGCTGGCCCATGATCTCCGGGCGCTCCGGATTGCCGAAATTGAGATTGTCGGTCAGCGCCAGCGGCTTGGCGCCAACCGCGGTGAGATTGCGCCAGGCTTCCGCCACCGCCTGCTTGCCGCCCTCGAACGGATCGGCCTCGCAATAGCGCGGGGTCACGTCGGTGGTGAGCGCGATGCCCTTGGGGCCCTCCTCGATCCGCAGCACGGCGGCGTCGCCCCCCGGCCGCTGCACCGTGTTGCCCAGAATGACGTGGTCGTATTGCTCGAACACCCAGCGCTTCGAGCAGAGGTCCGGCGAGCCGATCAATTTCTCCAGCGCATCGGCAAGCGATGAGGGTGCGGGCACCTGCCCCGGCGCGATGACGGGCTGCTTCGCCGGCTCGGTGAACGGACGCTGATAGACCGGCGCCTCGTCGCCGAGCTCCTTGATCGGCAGGTCGGCCATCACTCGGCCGCCGTAGCGGATGACGAAGCGCTTGGTCGGCGTCGTCTCGCCGATCACGGCGAAATCCAGCCCCCACTTGCGAAAAATTTCCTCGGCCTCGGCTTCCTTCTCCGGCTTGAGCACCATGAGCATGCGCTCCTGGCTCTCCGAGAGCATCATTTCATAGGCGGTCATCCCGGTTTGGCGGCACGGCACCTTGTCGAGATCGAGCGTCACGCCGAGGTTGCCCTTCGCGCCCATCTCGGCGGCCGAGCAAGTCAGCCCCGCCGCGCCCATGTCCTGGATCGCGACGACGCAATCCTTCGCCATGATCTCCAGGCACGCTTCGAGCAGCAGCTTTTCGGAGAACGGATCGCCGACCTGCACGGTCGGCCGCTTCTCCTGCGAGTCCGCGCCGAACTCGGCCGACGCCATGCTGGCGCCGTGGATGCCGTCGCGCCCGGTCTTCGACCCGAGATAGACGATCGGCTTTCCCACACCGCTCGCCGCGGCGTAAAAAATCTTGTCCGCGGGCGCGAGCCCGACCGCCATGGCGTTGACCAGGCAATTGCCGTCGTAGCGCCGATCGAAACCCACCGAGCCGCCGACCGTCGGCACGCCGAAGCTGTTGCCGTAGCCGCCGATGCCGGCGACCACGCCGGCGACGAGATGGCGGGTGCGCGGATGCGCCGGGTCGCCGAAGCGCAGGAAGTTCAGGCACGCGATCGGGCGCGCCCCCATGGTGAACACGTCGCGCAGGATTCCGCCGACCCCGGTCGCCGCGCCCTGATAGGGCTCGATGTAGCTCGGATGGTTGTGGCTCTCCATCTTGAAGACGAGCGCGAGGTTGTCGCCGATCGCGATCACCCCCGCGTTCTCGCCGGGCCCCTGGATCACCCACGGCGCCTCGGTGGGCAGCGCCTTGAGGTGAACCTTGGAGGACTTGTCCGAGCAGTGCTCGTCACACATGGCCGAGAAGATGCCGAGCTCGGTCAGGGTGGGCTCGCGGCCGATCAGTTCGAGAATTCGCGCGTACTCCTCCGGCGTCAGGCCGTGCTCGGCGACGAGCTCCGCGGTGATCTTGGGCTCGGTGGGGAGCGGCGATGGTTCGGGAATCGCGGGTTGCTGCATCAGCAAGTTCGGTTCGGCCCTTTGCTCGGATTCTCGTCTGCTAGCTATGCGGCCTGGGCGAAATGCGCCACCAGCCCGGCGAAGAACCCGCGCCCGTCGGTCGAGCCGATCACGGATTCCACGTGGTTTTCCGGATGCGGCATCAATCCGAGCACGTTGAGCTTCTCCGAGAGCACGCCCGCGATGGCATTGGTGGAGCCGTTGACGTTCCATGCCTCGTTGCGCGAACCGTCCGGAGCGGTGTAGCGGAACAGCACCCGCCCCTCGTTCTCGAGCCGCGCGATCGTGGCGGGGCTGGCGAAATAGCTGCCCTCCCCGTGAGCGATTGGCACGCGGATCACCTGGCCGGCATTGTAGCCGCGGGTGAACGGCGTGTCGGAGCGCTCGATGCGCAGGCACACTTCCCGGCACAAAAACTTGAGCCTGGAATTGCGCAGCAGCACGCCGGGCAGCAATTCCGCCTCGCACAGGATCTGGAACCCGTTGCAGATGCCGATCGCGAGGCCCCCCCTGCGGACATGGCCGCGCACCGCTGCCATGATGGGCGCGTGCGTGGCGATCGCGCCGCAGCGCAGGTAATCCCCATACGAGAATCCGCCCGGAAGCACGACCAGGTCGGTGCCGGCCGGCAGCTCGGTCTCGGCGTGAAACACCATGGCGGGCTCGTGCCCGGAGATCAGCTTGAGCGCGCGGGCAACATCCCGCTCGCGGTTCGAACCGGGAAAAATGAGGACGGCGGATTTCATGACCGTGGAAGCATTCGTCTCAACGCAAATTGGCGAGAATGGTCCGCGGCAGCAAGTCCACGATATTCGCATCCGAGGCAGCTGGGGGGCGCTCGGAGATCAAGATCGTCACCAGGGCTTCGCAGTCCTTGGCGACGACGAGCGAGACCGCGCGCCGGGAAGGCGCCTCGGCGCTGTCGATCGCGAACGAGCGCACGCGTCCCGACATGTCGCCGAGCGCGATCGCCCGCCCCGCTCCCAGCGGCCGCGACGCGCCGCCCAAAAATTCGAAATCGGTCAGCCGATCGACTTCCGCATCGTCCGCTATCCCCTGGAAGCAGTTGCAGAAGCCGCGCTTGACGCGGACGAAGAGCCGCGCGTCGAGCCCGCAACCCTCGTTCGCGCATTGGAACGCCTGTCCGGTGCCCCATTCGTCGAGCAGAAACGGCCAGCTCACCTCGGTCCAGGCCGGCTCCGGGCTTCCGGCTCCGGACCGCACCGAAGATCCGGCCGCCCCCGCCAAGCCGATCAGCGAGAAGGCGAGCAGCAGCCGTGCGGCGCGCGGAAAATTCATCCCCCCACCTCGATGCGGTAATTCTCGATGATGGGATTGGCCAAAAGCTTCTCGGCGGCGTCCTTGAGCGCGCTCTCGGCCCGCCCGACATCCTCGCCCTCGAGCTCGATGTCGAACACCTTGCCCTGGCGCACGCTGGCGACGCCGGCGATGCCCAGCGCCTTGAGCGCGCCTTCAATCGCCTTGCCCTGCGGGTCGAGCACCCCGGATTTCAAGGTTACGGTGACGCGAGCCTTCATGCTGATTTGTCGAGCTCCCGTTCTACTGGACTAACGGTTGTCGCCCTTAAGCGCCCGGTGAACGTCCTCCACCGACCAATGCGGCGGCACATAGACGCGCCTTTCAGGTGGAAGTAAATGCTCCAGTATCTGAGGATCCGGAGCCGGCTTATAGAGTTCCAATCCGATCACTGATTCCACGTCGGCAAGATCCCCCATAGACACTTCCGTTCCGCCAGCTGCGTGCAGGATGCCGAACAACGAAACACATCCGTCCGCAACGGCCGATGCAATTACATACCCCATGTGGCCATCCTTAAATTCGATGTGGACAGTACGGGCACGACCCTCGCGTCCAGCGAAAAAAGCCCGAACGGGTTCACTATCCATATGAAATTTTGCCCCTGAAATCTGGAATGGAAAGGGCCACATCGCCATGGGGACCGAATCGACAGAGAGGAGTTCTTCAAGATCGCGCTTGGATGGATCGGAAACTCCCAGCCAGAGCACGGCCCGGGCCAATTGGCCCGCCCGACAAGCTTCACAGACGGCTTCACCCGTCGCGTGCCAGCCTAGGTCCCCGAGCTTCCATCTCGGATCATGGCTGGCGATGCGGGCGCCGTGCAGGCCATCGCTCTCAAGCCACTCGGTGAAATACGCCCCGCTTTTATACCATCGGCAAGGGGCCCCGGCTGCGTCTACCAACGGGGGAAAGAAGGCGCAGGTCACGACCACAGCCAATACATGCCGTAAACGTGGTGCAGCCCTGCCCATGCGCGCCAATCTGCGAAAACCCACAGGGGCCGCGCGGCCCCCCGAGAGGTAAGTCTGCGCCCCCGGGCTCAGCCCTTGACCAGGATCGGCCCGATGCCTTGCGGGCGCTCGTTCTCGCTCATGATGCCGAGGCGCTTGGCGACTTCCGTATAGGCCTCGAGCAGCCCGCCGAGATCGCGGCGGAAGCGATCCTTGTCGAGCTTCTCGCTCGACTTGATGTCCCACAGCCGGCAGGAATCCGGCGAGATCTCGTCGGCCACGACGATGCGCATCATCTCGTTTTCCCACAGCCGGCCGCATTCCATCTTGAAATCGACGAGCCTGATGCCGACCCCGAGGAAGAGCCCGGAGAGGAAATCGTTGACCCGGATCGCGAGCGCCATGATGTCGTCGATCTCCTGGGGCGTCGCCCAGCCGAAGGCGGTGATGTGCTCTTCCGATACCATCGGATCGCCGAGCGCGTCGTTCTTGTAATAGAACTCGATGATCGAGCGCGGCAGCTGGGTACCTTCCTCGATGCCGAGCCGCTGGCTCAGCGAGCCGGCCGCGACATTTCGCACCACCACTTCCAGCGGGATGATCTCGACCTCGCGGATCAGCTGCTCGCGCATGTTGAGCCGGCGGATGAAATGGGTGGGCACGCCGATGTCGTTGAGGTGCTGGAACAGGTACTCCGAGATCCGGTTGTTGAGCACGCCCTTGCCTTCGATCACTTCATGCTTTTTCGCATTGAAGGCGGTCGCATCGTCCTTGAAATGCTGGATCAGCGTTCCCGGCTCGGGGCCCTCATAGAGGACCTTCGCCTTGCCTTCATAGATGCGGCGGCGGCGGCTCATCGGTGTGTACCGTGGCTTGAGGAAATCCATATGGTGCCGGGGCTCCAGTGAGGCTACGAGGTCCGCGGCGGAGGACCGGGCGGCGCGACTCAAGGGCTGCTGCCCGACCGCTCGGGCAACCTAGCCGATGATCCTCGGGAGCACAATCGCGCCCGCCGGTTCTCCCCGGGGGCCGTCCGCGAGCCGAGTTGATTTGGGGATTCCAACGCTTTATGCAAGCCGCTCACCCATCGTGCGACCGCACGCGAGGTCCGGCATGCCCACCACCTTCGACAAGCGCGAGGAGGAGTTCGAAAGACGCTTCGCGCACGACGAGGAGCTGCGGTTCAAGTCGATCGCCCGGCGCAACAAGATGCTCGGCCTGTGGGCGGCGGAGAAGCTCGGCCTCTCCGGCGCGGATGCCGATGCCTATGCCCGCGAAGTGGTGATGACCGAGTACGCCGAGGGCGACCACGACGTGTTCGGCAAGATCCGGCGCGACTTCGACGACAAGGGCGTCGCCCAGTCCGATCACCAGATTCGCCGCACCATGAACGAGCTGCTGGAACAGGCGATCAAGCAGGTCCAGCAGACCGGCTGACGCGCGGCTCGGCGCGCGCGCCGATCACGGATTCCCGATCAGGATCGCACCGACGGGCTTCCCGCCGCGATGAACGACGCGAGCTCGTCGAGCAATTTCGCGGCGTCGCGCTCGGCTTCGGCGGCGCCGATCTCGATCACCCGATAGCCGCGCTCCGCGAGCCAAGCGCGTTTGGCTCTTCTCGCCTGTGCCGCCTCGGCGCTCTCCTCCTCCGGCTTGAGATCGAGCACGACGCGCAGCGGGAACGACACGAAGTCGGTGATATGCGGGCCGACCGGCACCTGGCGCTTGAAGCCCGATCCGGCGAAGCGGCGGTCGTTGGCGAGCGCGGTCCAGAACGCGCGCTCGGCCTCGGTGGGATTGCGGCGGAGCAGCCGCGCGAGGCCCCGCACCGGCCCGCGTTCGGACGGGACGCGGCCTTGCCCATGTTCGGCGAGCAGCGCGCGCAGCATTTCCGCTTCCTCGCCGTTGAGCACGCCCCCGCGCGCCGGGCCCTTGCGGCCCTCGGCAATGGCGAGGATCACGCCGTGCAGCGTGCGAATGTCCTGCTGCGTCGCCTGCATGCGCAGAAAAATGTTGCGCAGATTGACGGCCATGGTCTCGCGCTTTTCCGGTGGGCGGAAGAACTCGACCTTCTCGAGCTCGCGTTCGAGATCGGCAAAGAACGCCAGCAGCTGTTGCTTGGCCGCGGCCGGCGATTTTTGCGGCATGTGAAACGGCAGCGCGCCCGCGGTCTTCCGCTTGAACCATTCGTAGCCGACGACGAGCACGGCCTGGGCGAGATTGAGCGAGGCGAACGCCGGATTGACCGGCAGGGTGAGGATGCGATCGGCGAGCCCGACCTCCTCGTTCTCGAGCCCGTTGCGCTCGCGGCCGAACACCACCGCGACCGTTTCACCCGCCGCGATCCGCGGCGCCATCTCGCGTGCCGCCTGCTCGGGGCTGATGACCGGCTTTGCCTGGTGGTGCTCGCGCGCGGTCGCGGCGAGCACCAGCGTGCAGTCGGAGATCGCGCCTGCGAGCGTGTCGAACCGCGCGGCGGCCTCGAGCACGCGGTCGGCGCCCGAGGCCGCCGCCCGCGCGCGCGGGCTCAAATGATCCTCGCGGGGATTGACGAGGCGCAGCCGCTCCAGGCCGAAATTCGCCATGGCGCGCGCCGTGGTCCCGACGTTCTCGGCGAGCTGCGGCTCGACCAGGATCACGACCGGACCGCCGGCCTCGGTCCAGTCCTTGGTCTTGTCGGTCCCGGCTCCGGGCATGGCGGCTCCAGCGTCGAAGTTTTCGGCCCGATGTAACGTTTCCGGCGGCCCCTGCCCACCCCGTTTCGCGGCGGTGAGGCCCGCTTGCAGGACCGCTTCGGCCGGGTCATAAGAACGCCGCCTCGCCGCCCCGCCGCCCGCCGCCCCGTTCGCGCCGCCCGCGCCGTCGACGCTTGGTCCGGCGCCATGCTTGAAGGTCCTGCGCTCCATGCCGAAGATCAAGGTTGCCAATCCGCTCGTCGAGCTCGACGGCGACGAGATGACCCGGATCATCTGGAAGTCGATCAAGGACAAGCTGATCCTTCCCTATCTCGATATCGAGCTCGTCTATTTCGATCTCGGCATCGAGCACCGCGACGCGACCGACGATCAGGTGACGATCGACGCCGCCGAGGCGATCAAGCGGGTGGGCGTCGGCGTCAAATGCGCCACCATCACCCCGGACGAGGCGCGGGTGCACGAGTTCAAGCTCAAGAAGATGTGGCGTTCGCCGAACGGCACCATCCGCAACATCATCGGCGGCGTGATTTTCCGCGAGCCGATCATCTGCCGCAACGTGCCCCGCCTGGTCCCGGGTTGGACCCAGCCGATCGTGATCGGCCGCCATGCCTACGGCGACCAGTACCGCGCCACCGATTTCCGCGTTCCCGGCAAGGGCAGGCTCACGCTCACGTTCGTGGGCGAGGACGGCAACAAAATCGAGCGCGAAGTGTTCGCCTTCCCGGGCGGCGGCGTCGCGCTCGCCATGTACAACCTCGACGATTCGATCCGGGATTTCGCGCGCGCCTCGCTCAATTACGGGCTCGCCCGCAACTACCCGGTCTATCTGTCGACCAAGAACACCATCCTCAAAGCCTACGACGGGCGTTTCAAGGACCTGTTCCAGGAAGTGTTCGACAAGGAGTTCAAGGCCGAGTTCGACCAGCGCAAGCTCGTGTACGAGCACCGGCTGATCGACGACATGGTCGCCGCCGCGCTCAAATGGTCGGGCGGATACGTGTGGGCCTGCAAGAACTACGATGGCGACGTGCAGTCGGACACGGTCGCGCAGGGCTTCGGCTCGCTCGGCCTGATGACCTCGGTGCTGATGACGCCGGACGGCAAGACCGTGGAGGCCGAGGCCGCGCACGGCACCGTCACGCGCCACTATCGCGAGCATCAGAAAGGCAACGAGACTTCGACCAATTCCATCGCCTCGATCTTCGCCTGGACCCGCGGGCTCGCCCACCGCGCCAAACTCGACGGCAATGCGGGGCTCGGCGCCTTCGCGGCCAAGCTGGAGAAAGTGTGCGTCGATACCGTGGAGGCGGGCTTCATGACCAAGGACCTGGCGCTGCTGGTGGGCGCCGACCAGAAGTGGCTGTCCACCGAAGGCTTCCTCGACAAGGTCGCCGCGAACCTCCAGCATGCGATGCGGTAACTTGCCCCTCGCGCTGCCCGGCGCCCGATCACGGAACCGACTCAATCGGCCCGCACAAGATCCGGTGGATTCGGCGGCCAACGAGAGGATGCCGAACGGCCCCGTCGGTGCAATATTGGCGGCGCTGGGGCGATTCGAGGCGATTGGGTAAGGAGGCGGCTTTGGCGGCAAAGACCCGTCCGTCGGCGCTGATGATCGCTCCGACCGCGGTTCTGCTGATCGCGTCCGCGTTCCTGATTTTCGTGTCCTCGCATCGGTTGCGCAGCAGCCGCGATCTCGTCGTCCACACCCACGAGGTGATCAGCACGGCCCGGCTGCTGTTCTCCGGCATCCAGGACGCCGAGACCGGCGAGCGCGGCTACGTCATCAGCCAGCAGCCCGAATATCTCCAGCCCTATCGCGAAGCGAGGGCGCGCATTCCGCAGCTTGTGGAGAAATTGCGGGAGCTCACGCGCGAAAATCCGGCACAGCAGAAGCGCCTGGCCGAGCTTTCCCGGCGGATCGACAACAAGCTTGCGGCGCTCGCGAGCACGATCGAGGCGCTGGACCAATCCGGCTTCGAGGCGGCGCGTTCCGAGCTCATGACCGCGGCGGGCCGGGAATCCATGCTGGCGATCCGGCGCACCACCGACGGGCTGATCGCGGACGAGCAGGAGCTGCTCGCCTTGCGCACCGCCGCAGCCGACGAGACGGAATGGCGAACCCTGATGGTGGCGATGGCGACCATGCTGGCGGCACTGTTTGCGCTGGCGATCGCGCAATTGCTGCTGGTTCGCCGCAACAGCCAGCTGCGTCGGGCGCAGGCCGACGCCGCTCTCAAAGCCAGATTGCTGCAGGCGACGCTCGACCATACCCGCGAGGGCATTGCCGCGTGGGATGCGGGCGGTCGGCTGCAGGCCTTCAACCAGCGCTTCTTCGAGCAGCTCGAGCTGCCGCCGCAGCTGGCCGCCCAGGGAACGCGGCTCGATGCGGTGCTCGCGCGCGACGCCGAGCGCTCCTCCGGCATGCTGCAATCGGCCCGCGCGCGGGCCGGCCAGGAGCAGGCCGGCGACGACGTGATGTTTCACGGTAGAATCGGGTCCCGCACGATCGAGATCGGCGCGCATCCGACCGACGACGGCGGATTCCTGTTTTCGAGCATCGACGTGACGCGCCGCGTGCAGGCTGAGGAAGTCGCCGCGCAGGCCCAGCGGATGGAGGCGATCGGGCATCTCACCGGCGGCATCGCCCATGATTTCAACAATCTCCTGCAAATCATCCGCAGCAACCTCGATCTGCTGGCCCCCCACGTCGCCGGGGATGCCAAGGCCGCCGATCGCGTGGTCAAGGCGATTGCCGGAACCGAGCGCGCCGCCAAGCTCACCCGCCAGCTCCTGGCGTTTGCGCGCCGCCAGCCGCTCGAGCCGCGCGTGGTCAATCTCGGCCGGATGATGACCGATATGGCGGACCTGCTTCGCCGCACGCTCGGCGAGCGCATCGAGGTCGCGACCGTCATCGCCGACGGGCTGTGGAACACGCTGGCCGACCCGGCGCAGATCGAGAACGCGGTGCTCAACCTCGCCATCAACGCCCGCGACGCGATGCCCGACGGGGGCAAGCTGACGATCGAATTGGCCAATGCCATGCTCGACGCGGCCTATGCGGGGCAGCAAGCCGAGGTCGCGCCCGGCCCCTACGTCATGCTTGCGGTGACCGATACCGGGACCGGCATGACGCCCGAGGTGAAGGCGCGCGCCTTCGAGCCGTTCTTCACCACCAAGCCCGAGGGCCAGGGCACCGGACTGGGCTTGCCGCAGGTCTACGGCTTCGTACGGCAGAGCGGCGGCCACATCCGCATCTACAGCGAGCTCGGCCACGGCACCTCGGTGAAGGTCTACCTGCCGCGCGCCGCGCATGCGCCGGAATGGGTGGGCGCGGAGCCGTTGCAGCCGGTCGAAGGCGGCACCGAGACGATCCTCGTCGTCGAGGACGATACCGCGGTTCGCGCCGGTGCGGTCGAGGTGCTCGGCAGCCTCGGCTACCGCGTGCTGCAGGCGGCAAACGCCGATCAAGCGCTCGAGATTCTCCGAAGCTCCGCCGCGGTCGATCTGCTGTTCAGCGACGTGGTGATGCC
>WNGF01010676.1_pt1 | contig 12892 bp, 17 predicted proteins | sample 5400641 | NCBI WGS metagenome assembly WNGF01 (sample SAMN13153371, study PRJNA577476) | soil metagenome | isolation source: 80 cm soil or saprolite under grassland replicate 2 | place: USA:California | collected 2016-06-15
CCGCCGACCGCCGGGAGAGCTGCGACCGCAAGAACGCGTACCACTCCTCGAGACCGCCTGCGCGCACGGCCGAGGTGAAAAAGAACTCGAGCTCCGGGTTCACCTGGCGCGCGAGCTCGACCGCCCGCTCCGCGCTGAACGGCACGTGCGGCAGGAGATCCATCTTCGAGAGCACCGCATAGCGCGCCTCGCGGAACATCTTCGGGTACTTCACCGGCTTGTCCTCGCCCTCGGTGACCGAGAACAGCACGATCTTCGCGTCCTCGCCCAGATCCCAGCCCGCCGGGCACACGAGGTTGCCGACGTTCTCGATGAAGAGGAGGCGCGTCCGGTCGAGGTCGATCGCGTCGAGCGCCGTGGCGATCTGGCGGGCATCGAGGTGGCAGGCCCCGTTCGTCACCACCGCCTGCACGAGGCGGTCGGTATGGCGGGCGAGGCGGTCGGCGTCGTTCTGGGTCTGCACGTCGCCGGTGACGACTGAGATGCCGAGCTCTTCGCCGAGGTCGTCGAGGGTGCGCTCGAGCAGGGTCGTCTTCCCGGAGCCCGGGGAGGAGACGAGGTTGAACGTGAGCACCCCCGCCTGCGCCAGCCGCCGGCGTACCTCGGCCGCGAGCTCGTCGTTCTTCGCCATCACCCGCTCACGCACGTCAATCGTCCGGACGGCCATCGTCCACCTCCAGGTAGCTCACCCGCAGCGCGTCGCCGGAGAGCCGCGTGATCGCCGGTTTCGCCGCCGCGAACGGGGGCTCCGACAGCAGAGCCTCCAGGCAGAACGCGAGGCTCGACACCTCGACCCCGGCGTCGTCCCCGACCTCCACCCCCACGGTCACGACGCTGCCCGCGCCGGCGGGCCTCGCCTGCTGCTCCGCGATGCGGCAGATCTCGAGCGCCAGACTCATTTCATGCATGCGCAGCCGCGCCCGTCAGCATCATAGCCCCGCCCGTCAGGGCGGGGCCCTTGGGGAGGTGGACCCCGGGTGAGCCCCGTGCTTACGCACGGGGCTATGGCGCCCTTCGGGGTGCAGACGTGTCCCCAGCTCTCGAGCTGCCGCACCACGCCGGCCACGAGGTCGTCGAGGCGGACGCGCACGACGTCGCTCAGCTCGTTCGACAGCACCACGCGCGCGGGCTGGAGCCCGATGGCCGTGGTCCGCTCCGGCAGCGTGCCGCGCAGCTCGGCCAGGGCCAGCACGTCGCACAGGTCCACCTGGTGCGGGGAGATCTTGGTCGCGAGGTAGCGGGGCAGGCGCTCGCGCGGAATCTGGACTTCCGTCCCGCTCGTCGCGCCCACGTCGATCGCGTCGACCAGGAGGACGCGCTCGGCATCCTCGATCACCGGCAGCAGGTTCATCCCCCAGGTTCCGCCGTCCACCAGCTCGACCTCGGGCGGCAGCTCCCACTCCTCCGGCAGGCGCGCCAGCGCCGCGAGCCCGAGCCCGTCGTCCCCCATCAGGGGGTTGCCGAGCCCGATCACCACCGTGCGGCGGCCGCCGCGCTCACTCGTCGACATAGTGCTGGTCCTTGGGCACGAAGCGCCCCCCGCTGATGATCGAGGAGATGGTCCCGGTGCGCTCCAGCAGGTCGGCGCGCAGGGCGAGATACAGGTGCACGGGGAAGAAGATCACGAACACCCAGGTGACCACGTGATGCACGAAGTGCACGACCTGGATGCCGCCGAACAGCGGGATGACCCATCCGAACAGCGTGTACCAGAATCCGCCCGGCCGGGACTGGCCGTACATCGCGAAACCGGTGACGACCTGGGCCACGGCGGCGAGGTAGAGCCCGGTGTAGCTCAGCTGCTGGAGGGGATTGTGGCCGAGGTAGTGGGGCGCCTTCTCGGGCTGGATCATGAGGTAGAACTTGATCTGCTGCCACAGGTTGATCCAATCCTGCTTCAGGACCGGGAAGAGGGAGCGCCAGCGCTCGAACTTGTCGCCGGCGACGAGCCAGTAGACCCGGACGATCCCCGTCGCCACGAACACGCCGGCGGCCGTGAAGTGCAGGAACCGCATCCACCCCATCAGGTAGTGCGCGCTTGCTTCGCCCCCGGTGATGAAGTAGGGGGCGCCGATGTAGAAGCCGGTGACCACGAGCACCACGAGCGACGCGACCGCCGCCCAGTGCATCGCCCGGAGCGGCCAGCCCCACAGGTACACCCAGCGGTACTCACCGCTGGGCGGCGGGACCTTGTGAGCCAGCGAGATCCCTCCCGGCACCGCCGGCGCTCTCATTGGACCCTCACCGCGGTGACGAGGCTGCCCGTGCCGTCCAGCACGTGCACCCCGCACGCCATGCACGGGTCGAACGAGTGGATGGTGCGCAGGATTTCGAGCGGCTGGTCCGGCTTCACCAGCGGGTGGTGGTCCATCAGCGCCGCCTCGTACGGTCCGGGCACGCCCTTGCCGTCGCGTGGCGAGCAGTTCCACGTGCTCGGCACCACGCACTGGTAGCGGGAGATCTTCTGGTCCTCGATCTGCACCCAGTGGCCGAGCGCGCCGCGTGGCGCGTCGAGGTAGCCGTACCCCTGGGCCTTGGCGGGCCACGTCGCCGGCTCCCACTTGTCGCCGTTGAAGGTCTGGGTGTCGCCGCCCTTGATGCGGCCCACCAGGGCGTCGTACCAGTGCGACAGCCGCCGGGCGAGCAACACCGTCTCGATTCCGCGCGCCGCCACGCGGCCCAGCGTCGAGAACAGCGCCACCGGCCCGACGTCGAGCCCGTCCATCACCTGCTTCACCAGGGCGCGCACGTCCTCGTGTCCGGAGGCGAAGGCCACGAGCATGCGGGCGAGCGGCCCGACCTCCATCGCCCGGCCCTCGTAGCGCGGCGCCTTCATCCAGCTGTACTTCTTCTCCCCCTGCAGGTACGTCCAGGGCGTCTTGGGGCCGGTGTATTTCGCCTTGGTCTCGCCCTCCCAGGGATGGAGGCCCGCGTCGTCCCCCTTGGAGTACTCGTACCACGAGCTGTTGATGTACTCCTGTACAAGCTTGTGGTCGTACGGCCAGACCTTGGTCAGGTCTTTGCCGAGGATGATGCCGCGAGGGAAGTAGAGCGAGCCCACGTCGCGGACGTCGCCGTCGGGGAACTCGCCCACCGCGAGGTAGTTGCCGGTACCGCCGCCGATCCCTGCCCACTCCTTGTAGAACCCGGCGATGGCGAGCAGGTCCGGGAAATACACCTGCTCCACGAACCGCTGCGCGCGGGCGATGATGTCGTGGATGTCGGTGAGCCGCTCCGCGTTGATGGTGGCCCGGCTGTCCAGGTTGATCGCCGACGCCATCCCGCCCACCAGGAAATTCGGGTGGGGGTTCTTGCCGCCGAAGATCGTGTGTAGCCGGATCACGTCGCGCTGCCAGTCGAGCGCCTCGAGATAGTGCGCCACGGCGAGCAGGTTCACGGCGGGCGGCAGCTTGTATGCCGGATGACCCCAGTAGCCGTTCGCGAAGATGCCGAGCTGGCCGCTCCCGACGAACGTCTTCAGGCGGGTCTGGACCTCGCGGAAGTAGGTGTCGGAGTTGTTCGGCCAGGGCGAGATCTTCTTGGCGATGGCGGCGGTGTCCGTGGGGTTCGCCGAGAGCGCGCTGACGACGTCCACCCAGTCGAGCGCGTGCAGGTGGTAGAAATGGATCACGTGGTCCTGCACGAACTGCATGCCGTGGATGAGGTTGCGGATGATGTTCGCGTTGGGCGGGATCGTGATATCGAGCGCGTCCTCGACCGCCCGGCAGGAGGCGACCGCATGGACCACGGTGCAGACGCCGCAGATGCGCTGGGTGAACGCCCAGGCGTCACGCGGGTCCCGCCCCTGCATGATGATCTCGATGCCGCGGAACTGCGTGGACGTGGCCCACGCGTTGGTGATCGTCCCGTTCTCGGCCTGCGCCTCGATACGGAGGTGGCCTTCGATCCGGGTGATCGGGTCGACGACGACTCTAGTCGTGGCCATGGCCGCCTCCCTCACCCTTCGGCTGCTCGATCACGGGTAACTGCCGCCGCTGGCGGATCTGGTGCACGCCGGTGGCGATCGCGTGGGCGGCCACCCCGGCCGCCGCGCCGACTGCCAGCGCCGCGCCGATCGTGTCGGCGTAGCGCTCCACGCCGAAGCCGGCGACGTCGGGCAGCCGGCCGTAGAACGGGGTCATCGTGTCCCAGAAGTGGCGCTCGGTGCAGCCGAGGCAGGGATGGCCCGCGCCGATCGGCCAGCTCGTGTGGCCGTTCCAGAGGAAGATGGGGCAGGGGGAGTACGTCGCCGGCCCCTTGCAGCCCACGTGGTAGAGGCACCAGCCCTTGCGCGCGGCTTCGTCGTCGAACCGCTCGACGAACTGTCCGGCGTCGAAGTTGGCGCGCTTGGGGCATTGGTCGTGGATGCGTGCGCCGTAGGCGAACAGCGGCCGGCGGTCGTAGTCGAGCGCCGGCACCCGGCCGAACGTGAGATAGTGCACGATCGTGGCCGTCACCACGTCGCCGATCGGCGGGCAGCCGGCGATGTTCACGACCGGCTTGTCCTTCACGATCGCGTCCACGCCGACGGCGCCCGTTGGGTTGGGCCGCGCGGCCTGGATGTTTCCCCAGTGCGCGCACGCGCCGATCGCGATGACCGCCTTCGCGCCGTTCGCCGCTTCCTCGAGGATCGTCTTCGCGGTGCGGCCACCGATCGTGGTGTAGATCCCGCCGTCATTGAGCGGCACCGAGCCCGTGACCACGAGCAGGTACTCGCCCTTGTTCTTGGCCATCGAATCCTGCAGCGCCGCCTCCGCCTGGTGACCGGCGGCCGCCATGATGTTGTGCTGGTAATCGAGCGAGACGACGTCGAGGACGAGATCACCGATCGTGGGCTCGGCGGTGCGGAGCACGCTCTCCACGCAGCCGGTGCACTCTTGCAGGGAGAGCCAGACGACGGTGGGGCGCTTTTGCGCCGCCAGGGCCTTCGCAATGCGGGGCGTCATCGCGCTCGCGAGTCCGAGCGCCGCGGTCATCTGGCCGCAGAAGGTAAGGAAGTCGCGCCGGCTCACCCCGCGCTTTTCGAGGTACGCGCCGAGGGTCTCGTCCTCGGCCCAGGGGTGTGACGTGGGGAGGTACATTGCGGACCCTCCGATGCGTGGAACTGCGCGACGGTCGCCCGACCCTGCCGGGCCCGACGGCCGGAAGAACCATCGATACCCTATCCCGCTCCGTCGCTAAGGATCGCGAAACCCTCGTGAAGAGAGCTTCACGCACGACAGTCTGACCGCGAGGTCGCGGGTCGTCAACCCCCGACACCCGTCAGCGTATTCTTCGCGGCGACTGCTGCCTCCATCGCATCCAGCCGAGTGTAGTAGTCGGGGATCTCTTTGAGATGCGCCCACGCGATCTTCGCCGTCGACTGCGGATCGTCGTCGGTCACGTTGGTCTGCGGATCGCGGGCGCCGTGCTCGAGCTCAACCTCGAGTCCGCGGCGGAACTGCTCGAGATCGATCTCGGCCCAATCGATCCCCACGCGGGTGCCGATGTCGCGCGCTTCGTCAGCAGAGCAGTGACGCTTGCGCGCCCGCCGCTCCGCTTCGCGGCGTAGCGCGGGAAGGAGCAGCCAGCGGATCAGCACGATTCCCGCCCCGAAGAAGCGCCAGTAGCGTGCCATCATTACCGGTGGACGGTGAGTGCGTCGCGCACCGCGCGCACGCCGGACACGAGCGCCGCCGCCTGCTCCGCCTCCTCCAGTTCGGCCAGCGACCGCACGTGGCCGCGCATGATCACGACATCCCCAAAGGCCTCGACCTGGATTCGATCGCCTCGCAACACCGGATCGTGGCGCAGCGCATCTTCTACCCGCGCGCCCAGGTGCCTGGGCTCGGCAGCCGGGCGCACGGTGATCAGGTTGTCGATCCCGCGCACGCCGATGAGGGTCCCGACGAGCTGTTCGACCGCGCGACGCTCGAGCCCGCTCGGGACCTCGCCTGCCAACCGTACGCGTCCCCCGTCGACGGCGACCTCCACACCCTCGTGCGGGACGAGCACATCCATGGCAAGCGCCTGCTGCACCTCTCTGGCCAGCTCCTCGTCGGAGCGCACCGCATCGGGCGGGAGTGCGACGATGATCTGGCTGTGCACCGCCTGGAGCCCCCGCGCACGCGTTGCTGCCCGCTCGGCCGCCACCTTCTGGGGATGGCTCTTCACCGACCCCTCGAGTGTCGCCACGCGCCCGCGAACGTCCACGGAGAGGTCGGACGCATCCAGCCCGGGCTCACAGTTGAGCTCCTCCCAGACCCGCCCCTGCAGCTCCGCCGGAACTCTGCTCTCGTCTGGCTCGGCGAGATACATCTCGATGCTCATGCCACCGTTCATTGGATCCTCCCGCTCACCTCTTCCTGCCGGAACCGCAGCAGGGCGGCGAGCCCATCGATGGCCTTCGACGTGTTGGTATCGGTCACGACGACGATCGCGGCGTCCTGTGCCTGGGCGTCCGCAATCGCTTCGCCCACGAGGTCGCGCGCGGGCACCGCGTCGCCCTCGCTGCGGCAGTCGCTCGCCGACAGCACGAGGCGGCCGGAGCCTGCGCAGCGGAACCCGGCGCCGCGCACGTCGGACCGAACGAGCAGCGTGCGCACCTGCCGCCTCGCAAGCGCCGCCAGTACCGCACGCGTTCCGTTCTCGGCCCAGCCCGTGCCCAGACCTTCGAGCAGCCCCCTCACGAGCGCCCGCTCGGTATCGCGCTGGTGCGTCGCCTGCAGACTGCGGACTACTTCCTGGACGCGCGCTCGAGTCACCTCGGTCGGGTTGAGCTTGGCGCTCCCGATCACCTGGTCGGCGAGCGCGGGGGGAAGGGATCCCCGGAGCGCCGCGGCGGTGCTCCCCGGGCCGGCGAGGACCACGCCCGCGAGCGGGCCGGCGCGCCGCAACGCGATGAGCCGCTCCACGATCCCCGCATGGTGGCGGCGCTCCTCCTCACGGATCCGGCCGTGGTAGTCGTGCTCGCCCCAGCCTGGGCCGCCCTGGCGGTCGCTGTGGAACTTGCCGCCGCGCATTGCCGGAGAATGAAGCGACGGGAGCTCGACCGTCTCTGTCGCCGTCACCTCGAAGAACCGCGCGTGGGCGCGGGCCAAGACGACCGCGACGACGTGGTCCACGCCGACCCTCTCGCGGCCCTCCATTGTCGCGGTCATGTGACATCGCCTCCTTCGGCTGCGCAGGGCTTCGGCCTTCGACTTCGGCTGCCCGCGGCTGCGGCTATCGGGTAATGTCGTGAAGGAGTGGTAAAGCCAGCGTGAGACCGGTAGGAAGCCTTCTTCCCCCTTCACGCCTCTGGTCGCGGAGCAGGCGCTCGACGACCTGCCGGTGATCGGCTGGAGTCTGAGGCGACCCGACGTTCAAATCACCGCGAGCGCCCGTTCGAGGCTCCGCTTCGCGTCACGCGCGACGGGGCGCGGTGGGTCATGCAGTCCACCGCGCCCCGTCGTTATCGATCGAGGCTTAGCGAAACTGGTGCGCCGGCCTGACCGGGATTGGCGGTTGCGCCCGCGGGCGGGGGCGCGTATTGACCCCGAAGAGCGCGTAGAGCGGGCAGACCCCGGCGATCGCCGTTACGAGGATGACGGTCGCGACGACCGCGGCACCGAGCGCCAGGAAGGGATGCGAGTCCGCGACGACCGCGGCCCACACCATGAAGAGGCTCCCCAACCCTGTCCGGATGCCGGTCTCCACACCGCCGATGTTCCTGGTTGTCATGGCTCCACCCTGAAAGGCTTCGCACGTAACATCGCAGCCCGTGGGTGAAGGCAGGTGCAATCGAGCGTGAAGACCGCTTCAACAAGTCCTGGCGGCGGGCCCTTTGCGGCGATATCGTTTGCGCCATGGCCCTGCGCTCGGGCATCTACATCGTTCCCACCCACCGGTGGTACATCGAACGGACGGTCTGGCTGATCGCCGGAGTCGTCCTCCTCGCCAGCACGGCGCTGGCCGCGCTGGTTCACCCGCTCTGGGTGCTGCTCGTCATCGCGACCGCGCTCGCCTCCATCGGCGTGGCCCTGACCGGCTTTTGTGTCGTGGGCAACGTGCTCCACCTGCTCGGCTTCACGCCCATGCTGGGGCGGAGCGGGCCGACGCCGGGGAACCTGTACTTCATGCAGACCGACCGGTGGTATCTCGAGCGGCGCATTTACCTGGCGGTAGGGGTAAATCTCTGCGTGGCGTCGGTGCTGTCGCTGGTGCACAGCCCCTGGTGGCTGCTGTTCACCGGCTTCGTCGGCACCGCGATGGTGTGGTTCGCCGCAACCGGGTTTTGCATCATGGCGAACAGCTTGTACTGGCTCGGGGCCGAGCCGCGCCTGGCGCCGGAGCGCAACGCGGCCGGGTTGGCCTCGTGACGCCCGTCTCGGCCTTCCTATTCAGCCGTCCCATGGCATAGAGTCGTCATGGCCTCGGTTCACGTCGGGAACTATCAGCGGGCGGTGACGCGCTTGGGTGCGGCGGCATGCCGCGCGACTTCGAGTACACCGAGCGGATAGCGGGAAATGAAGCTCTGGCACGTCAGCGACCGGTGAGCCGCACTACTCCGAACACGAGTCCGACCGTCGTCACCGCCTGGCCGACCCAGAACAGGAACATCCACTTGATGATCCGCGCTTCGAACCCAGCCATGCGCGCTTCGAGTCGCCCCTCGAGCGCCGCCATGCGTCCTTCGAGATGAATCTCGAGCGCCCCAAGCTTGGCATCGAATCGTCCGAAGTTCAGCTCGTTGAGCTCTCGCAGCTCGGTTCGATATGTGGCGTCCACCTTATTGAACCAGTTGACGAGCTCGTTGGTGATGTCATCACCGAACTTGTCGTAGAACTTCTTGGATAGTGTGGCTGCCACCGGCATCGAGCGCTCCTCTCGCATCCGGCGACAGTCTAAGGGTACGCTCGGCGACGGTGGTAAGCAATCTGTTGCGGGGATGATACTTAAAACGCGCCGGACGGGCGGCCACCATCAGCGGTGGCGGCTATCGCCCGCCGCCATCACCCGGTTCCACAGCTCGCTGCCCCGGCTGCCGTCCCGCAGGTAGATCTCCTGGCCGCCCTCGCCGGTCCACTCGGTTCGCGTGACGACGACGGGCGGCATCTATGAAATGGTGTTCGCGTTCACCACGGCGTAGCACGGTGCTGAAAAACCATTTTCGGACACGTCTCCCGTCCGTGTTCGTGCGTTGAAGCGGCTTTGCAGGACGCTCAATTGGGCCGAGCCAGCGTGTCCGCCGATTCCCTGCTCGGGCCCGGTGCGCGCGGCGGTTCGGTCGCCCTCCTGCGCCGGCGGCTCGCGACCGAAGGATATGCCGCGGCGGCGCCGAACGGTGCCGTATGCGAAGAAGGCGAGGGTGAGGAGGGAGTCCAGGCGCCACAGGCTGTTGGGGGCGCCACCTCCTCGCCGGAGGAGGGAGTCGATCGCGGCGACCGGGTAGTCCTCCGGATCGAGCCCCTCCTCCGCGGCGCGTGCCAGCGCGTCGAGCACTCCGCGCGCCTGCGGGGACACGACGCCCGAGTCGCTCCACGCGAATCGGCGGCCGCGCCGCTCGTAGAAGCGCGCCACCATGGAATCCACCTGCGAACGGGGCTGGGTGAGATCCGCGGTCGGCTGCTGCGCGGCGGCGGGCCCGGTCATGGCGCTGGCGCCCGTGGCTGGCGCGACCCAGCACAGGATGAGCGTTAGGGCAAAGATCTTCCCAAGCAAGAGGCTCGGAGTGCCCGTCGAGGGACCCCGGCGCGACCGATACCACAGCCACGCGCCGGCGGCAACGCCGGCCGCCAGCAGGCCCAAGTCCTCTCGAATCCCCAGACTGAATGCCGCACTGCCTCCCACCAGCACCCACGCCAGCGGCACGATCAGCAGCCACCAGGGCGGGGATGGGCTGACCCACACGAGCAGGCCGAGCGTCGCGATAGTCGTGGGACAGGGTGCTCCAAAGGTGGGGCTCGAAGGATAACGATGGCCGAGCGACCACCCAAGCAGCGGATAGACCACCAGTGCGTATGCGAGCAAGATCCCGCCCAGCCAGCCGCCAGCACCCCTCACCTTGCCAACGGTGCCCCGGCCGTGCGTAAAGCCCCAGACGGTAAAGAGCGCCGCCTGCAATAGGAACGCGCCACCGAACACCGCGGCAGCGGGATTGATCCGACGAAAGAACAAGAGATGGTAGACGCCGCCCATCCACGCCCACAGGAAAGCGAGCCCGAGGGGAATGAAGCGCGAGCCACGAGCCGGCGCTCCGTAACCCACGAGCACGAGGGCCAATCCGAGCGCGTACAGGGCGAGCGGAGCCGGCCAGACCGCGCGGTTGTAGGCCGCAAAGACCCCGAGGACTCCGACAGGAGAGGGACGACTTTGACGCTCCCCGTGGACGTCCTCCAAGGCACGCTCGACCTGCTTATTCTCAAATCCCTTTCGCTGGCGCCCTTGCATGGCTGGGGAATCGCAAACCGCATTCGACAGATGTCGCGGGACGCCTTCCGGATTGGTCAAGGGTCCCTGTATCCCGCCCTCCATCGATACGAGAATCGCGGTTGGGTAACGTCCTACTGGCGTACCACCGAAAACAATCGAATAGCGAGGTACTACGACCTCACGGCGGCGGGAAGGCGAGCGCTTGGCGAAGAGACCGCCCGTTGGCGCTTCTATAGGGGAGCCGTGGACCTCGTAATAGAGGCGCGGTAGCCTGAGGCCTGCGGGAGCATGCGGCTATTTTGCGAGAATCCTCGTCTGATTCGCCAGGATCTTCTTCTGATTCTTCAGCATCGCTTGGAGGTTCCACAATATCTTGTTCTGATTGTCGAGTATTCGCACGAGCCGAATCTGATTTCGGAGGATCTTCCTTTCGTTTGCGATAATCCTCTCTTGGTTCTTGCGTGTCGCTGCTGGCATTGCCGACTCCTCGTAGCAGTTCCCAAGTTCGGGCGCGAGAATATGCAGCCGGCCATTGGACTCCGCTAGCGCTCCTGGTTCTCGGGGCACATCTTTGCAGCGCCGGTCCGAGGTCTCCGGAGGCACGGCCACCTACCCGTCCAGGTTCAGGGAAGGCACATGAGTGACTCGCCTGCAGGGCCATCTTTCATGTCACGGCTCAATGGTCCGTGGCATCGGCGTAGCCTGCAGATCTTCATGGCCATCGTGCTCGTGCATTTCGCCGAGCACCTGGTCCAGGCATATCAAGTCTACGTGCTCCACTGGCCGAGGCATGAAGCGCAGGGGATCTTGGGCGTGCGGTTCCCCTGGCTCGTGCACTCGGAGGTGTTGCACTACGGGTATGCGGTGATCATGCTGGTCGGGATCTGGATGCTGTTGCCGGGCTTCGTCGGCCGGTCACGCACCTGGTGGCTGGCGGCGCTCGTGATTCAATTCTGGCACCACATCGAGCACGCCCTGCTTCAGGGCCAAGCCATTGCGGGGCACAACCTGTTCGGCTCGCCGGTCCCGATCAGCATCGTGCAGCTGTGGATCCCGCGCGTCGAGCTGCACCTGTTCTACAACACGCTCGTTCTCGTGCCGATGCTCGTGGCCATGTACTACCACCTCCTGCCCCGCCTCCCCGAGGCCGCGACCATGAGGTGTAGCTGCGCGCTCCGAGTCAGCCCGGGCACGGCCTGAGCGTTCTCAGACGACTGCGGCTTCCATCGCGTCCAGCCGCGTGTAGTAGTCCGGGATCTCCTTGAGGTGCGCCCACGCGATCTTTGCCGTCAGGTCGGGGTCGTCGTTGGTCACGTTGGTTTGTGGGTCGCGGGCGCCGTGCTCGAGCTCCACCTCGAGCCCACGACGGAATTGCGCGAGATCGACCTTGTCCCAGTCGACGCCGACGCGGGTTCCGATTACTCGGGCTTCATCGGCCGAGAAGTGGCGTTGGGTCGGCATGGTTGTCTCCGTGAGAAGGGATGTCGGTAAGGCGGACGCCCGCCGCTCCGCCTCGCGGCGCAGCGCCGGTAGCAGCAGCCAGCGGATCAGGACGATTCCCATTCCGAACACCCGCCAATAACGCCGGAACTTCTTGCGCGCCGCGTCGTCGGTCGGGAGCACGCGCGTCTCCGTGCGGAACCGTGTGACTGCGGCCCCGAGCGGCTCGGCCTCGAGCGTCCACGTCGAAGTGCTGCGCGACGTCGAATACGATGGCGGCCGGCGCGCGCACCAGTGTCTCGTGGCGCTATCGGATGTCCGCCTGGGGCATGAAGCGGTCGATGAGTCTGCCGTCTTCACCAGTCATGACGCTAGTCTAGGCTCGCGACACTGAAGGCGATCCGAGACCGAGATGAAGCGTGGCCCACGGTCGTGAGGCAAAGCTCAGCGCCGTTTCAGGGTAGCTTTAGACATCCGTCGCCACGTTATGCACATGTCTCGAGTCTTGGTTCTGTACGGCACCACCGACGGTCATACGCGCAAGATTGCGCTGGCCTTGGCGGGCGTCCTCAAGTGGGAGGGGAACTGTGTCGATGTGATCGACACCAAGCACGTCTCCCCGGATGTTCGACCGGAGGGCTACGACGGCGTCGTGATCGCGGGCTCGATTCACATCGGGAACTTCCAGCGGGCGGTCAAGCGCTGGGTTCGCCGGCACGCCGAGCAGCTCAATCGCCGGCCGCGCGCGTTCGTATCGGTGTGCCTCGGGATTCTGGAGCAGCGGCCCGAAGCTCGGCAAGCGGTCCAGGACATCCTGCACCGGTTTCTGGACCGCAGTGGTTGGCGGCCGCTCATGACACGGACCGTTGCCGGGGCCGTACCGTACACCAAGTACAACTGGTTGAAGAAGTGGGTCATGAAGCGGGTCGTGGCGAAGGCGGGCGGGGGGACGGACTCGACGCGCGACTATGAGTACACGGACTGGGACGATCTCCGTGCGTTCGCGCGGGAGTTTGCAGGCCGTGTTGAGGTGGGTCAACCCGCAGGAGGGGTGCGATGA
>WNGF01007723.1_pt1 | contig 12890 bp, 9 predicted proteins | sample 5400641 | NCBI WGS metagenome assembly WNGF01 (sample SAMN13153371, study PRJNA577476) | soil metagenome | isolation source: 80 cm soil or saprolite under grassland replicate 2 | place: USA:California | collected 2016-06-15
AGGCATCGGCGCTAAAGACCGCGAATTGGTCGACGCCGTTTCGGCCACAAAACGCCAGGGTCAAAGAGCGCGCGTCGAACGTTACAGCGCTCGGGGAAGTCCTTGGCGTCGCAGCGTCAAGAAACAGGCCAGCGACATCGCACCACACGGGTAGTATCACGGCGCCATTAGCGCCGCTCTGCTTGTACCCATCCCGAGCCTTCCCTTCCAAGTTGACGCGCAACGCGGCTATTTGGCCAGGGGTCATTCTGATTCCATCTGAATAAAGTTCCGCGGTGAACGTCTTCAGGACTGTCTTGATTTCGACACCTTGGTCATTCCGTGCTCCTAGCCTGACATCGGGCGTGCGCGATGGCGGTCGCGTTGGGACGAGAATCGGCGCGAGCTCCGCCCGCTGAGCAACTACCATCGCGTGGGCTTGCCACGCGTTGTGAAACACGGAGTCTACCGTTGGAAATCTCGCCAGCGGCATCAATTCGGCCTGCGGACCAAATGCCACTATTGCTTGAGACAGCTTAACGAGGTCCCAAAACAAAACCTCGCCTCCTCTGTCTCGGTGGTACTGATGCCATGCCTCCAGAAGCTGATCGCGTGACTCTGCGACTATCTGGCCGAGAACGCTGACAACTGCATCCGGGACTCGGATCCCGGCATAGTCGCCGGCCGCGTCGACCGCCACGATCGCAGGTCCTAGATCGGTTTCTCTCAACTCGATCGCGGTTGGAAGGAAGTCAGTCACGGCTCTATTCAGCACTCGTCGCCGGCGAGCCAGGACTATGCCAAGCTGCCGCAGGTTTTCACCTTCACCCTTCACTCAAATCCCATAGGCTCTGGCTAGTTTACCGTTTTTGTCACTCCTAGCTTGCCGGAAACAGCCCGACTGAATATACTCACCAGATGGCAACACAACAATCCGACTTAGACCTACGCCGCTACGCCGTCGTAGGTGCCGAGGCACGCTTACTCCAGATTGCCCAAGAGGCGGCGGCAATCTATCGCGTGTTCCCCGAGCTTCGGGATCGAGGACCGAGAGGTGGAGTCGACGGACGCCACTCCAGGGACGCTGTGTCAGGCGATGGTCACGGGCCGCTGGTCAAATCTCGCCGTTCAAAGATGTCCGCTGCCCAACGTAAGACAGTCAGTGAGCGAATGAAGAAATACTGGGCAGCACGGCGCGGAGCAGCCGACACACCCAAGAGCACCGGAACCCAGGCAGATGGAAAAGCTGCAACCAACAGCCGCCCTCGTGCCCCTCGCAAGATGTCCGCAGCGGCCCGGAAACGGATTTCACAGGCTCAGAAGGCAAGATGGGCGAAGATGGGAGCCGGCGCCCGGAAAAGCTGATTACTGGAAGGCTCGAAGCGGGTTGTTCCGCCGCTGCGGCGATGACTTGAAACCGAAAGGCCCATCGTCCCGCGAGGAGAACGGGGCCTTTGTTCCTAATTGTGGCAGCGTGCCGAGCTTGAGCCGCATCGGCCGCTACATGCGATCCAGCGACGAGCGCGGCGCTTCGGTGTGTCGCCCATCGATGTGGGCATCGTTCCCCCCACACGAAAAGATGTCCACTGAATCGGATCAAGCCCTAACCGACGTCGACCCATCGTGAGGGTCTGTGATCGGGCAAACTATTTCTGCGACACGCGCTTGCGCGCTTCGGCAATCTCGCGAGCATACTTCTCGCGCTCCGCGCGGCGATCGGCCCTGTCCCGCGGGTCCGCTGCCGCCGGCAGCTCCTCGAGCCGTTGCAGCTGGCGCTCAAGCCGAGGCAACACCTCATCGCGATAGAACTCGGGATAGCGCGCGCTGACATTGGCGTAGTTGCCGTCCTTCCACGCGAACACTTCCGGAATCGTCGCCTGAGGGCGCGACGCGCCTACGACTTCACCCAGCGCCTGCGGCGCCACGATCTCGGAGGTGCCATCGCCATCCAGATCCCTGAGCACTGCATTCAGATCCGGGACATCCACGCGGGGCAGCTCGCGTATTACGAAACCTTCGTACGTGGTGGCGAGACGATCCGTCGGAGGAACACTGCCCGGCGTCTGGAACACGATTTCGAGCAGCGTCGATGGTCGATCACCGCGGACCAGCGCCACGAGTTCGAGCCAGCCGTCGGCATTCAGGTCAACGAAGCGGTACTCGAAGACATCCACGACGGATAGGGGCCCGCTCGGGTCACCGTCGTTGGCGACTTCGTTCAGGAACCGCTTTACACGCGCTTTGTCCTTGAATAACGCGTTGAGGGCGCTCGCCGACGACCAGTTAGTCGTCCTGGCCGCCGGAGTCACGAGTTCCTGGGCGCGGTTCTGCGTGTGCTCCTGGCCGAAGACGGCAGCCGTGGTGACCAGCCACACCGCCGCGATGAACGTCTTCATGCGCATGCTCCTATTTCAGGTTAATCGAATCTCGAGCGTTTTTCACATAGGTGAGCCCGCCTGGCTGCTGAGGGTTTTTCAACCATTCTCGACCGTCTGCACTCGGGATGTAGTACTGGCGCGTCTCGTCGAGCAGGGAATTTCAGTTGTACGTGGACAATGCCATATTCTCACGTTGCTCCTCGGTGAGTGCCGGCAGGCTGGGATATTTGGCGTGAATCCTCCCTTCTACGACTAGGGCAATTCGCAGATGTTCCTGAAACGTTACCAGTCCCATGTTTGTGTTCTCGTACCAGTCCCAAGCAGTCGGCGTGCTGAACGGCACCATCATCAGGCCAATGTACTCACCCGCTCGTACCTTGTGCGTCGCGCCGTTCTCAAGCGGCCAGAACGTCTGCACGCCGTATTTCGGATGTTTGAACGACTTGAACTGGCGGTAGTTGCTTTCCACCATGGCTATCCCTTTGAACAGGCCCGGCGTTATGCCGGTGTACAAAGCGGTGAGACGGGCTGAAATCACCGGATCGGGAATTTGAACGCCCACGACGTAGAACTTGGAGGGACCGGCGGTCAACTGCGCCCCGTTGACCGTCGACGACGCGGTGACGGTGACTTCCCCGCCCTCCCCTTCATAGATGCGCGTCTCCGACGCGCCAGGCTGCGTCTCGAACGATCGCACGACCGGGTTCAGTGTCGCCGTAATTCCTCCCGTCGTCGTGTACTCCCGGCTTGCCGACCAGCCGACGGTGCCGGTCTGCGCGTCCGACTTGATCTTGAACTCTATCGGTTTCGTCTTTCGCGAATCTTCCTCCGACAACTCGTATGGCGGAGACGCGACGGGGCTCTCAACGGCGAACTTCAACGGCGTGACGGTCAGATCGCGGATGCGCGTCTGCGTATCGTCCCCGGGAGACCCGTCGAACCACTGCCGAAATACGATGCGCACTCTTTGCCCCTGATACTCATCGAGCCGCTGATCGAAATAGTAGTCATCAGTCTCTCCCGGCGTGCCCTGCCACATAAACCATTCGATTAAAGGAATGACACCCGTCGGGTAGTCCCACCTGAAGCACCGGATACTGCCATCTTGGCTCCAGATGTCGCCAGGATCCCACGTCGTTCCTGGTGTGAGGAGGTATACATCCAGCAAGTCGTTGACCGGCGTGGCCTGTTTGCGCTGGTTATACGTGAACTTCAGCGATGCGCCGCCCTGGGACACGTCGATATCCACGTAGAAGAAGGTGCAGCCGGTCACTTCAGGGATGCCGTCCCACGTGCCGATGTCGGCGTTCACGCCTGTCTCGGTATTCCAGATCGTGACGGTGCTCCTGCCGCCTTTGAACGTGCTGCCGGATTTCGAGAACGTCACGCCGTTGCTCGCCACGCCGTCGACCGTGACGACGACCGGACCCGTCGTAACTCCGTCGGGAACGGTCGTCTCGATGTGCGTGTCGGTCCAGTTCGTCGGCGTCGCCGGTGTGCCGTTGAATCTGACCGAGCTTGAGCCCTGAGCGGCGCCGAAGTTAGCGCCGTCAATGGTCACCTTCTGACCCTCGAAGCCGGCGGTGGGGTCGAGGGACGCAATGCTCGGCCTGGGCTTTCCCACCGGCAGATTCGCTTCGTCGCACGGCGCCTGCTCACCGTTGACGTTCACGGTGACCGTCAACGCGCCGCCGCTCGAGATTTGCGGAACTGTCACTTCGATGCGACTGTCGGACCAGCTCGTCACCTGCGCGACCAAGCCGTTGATCTCGACGGTGCTCGAGCCCTGCACGGGACCCAAATTCGTCCCCGTGATCACCAAATTGTCGCCGGCGACGACGGTCGAGGGGCTCAGCGAGGCTATCGTCGGGGCCGCAGTCGTCGTCGCCATCTCGGCTTCCAGCTCGCTCTCTACAAGGGCGATGCGATAGATACGAAGTTCGTCGAGCGTACCTGCAAGCCGACTGCCGTCGACGCCGCCGATCCGCCACGGACTCGTTGACGCCAGCAGGCCTCCCGTTGCCTCGGCGGCCGCCGTCTCGACGGCGTTGACAAACAGCCGGAGGTCATCCCCGTCGAAGGTCACGGCGATATGCGTCCAGCCGTCCGGGGGAATGGGTGCCGGTCCTGAGACCGTGTGCAAACCGCTGCTGAACATCCCCGCGAATGTTGGGACCAAGTTGGCGTCGAGCCACAGCGACACGTCGTTGCCGGTGTCATGTCGCCCGATCAGCTCTTGAGGCGCGCCCGTCGCCTGTGGACGCACCCATAGTTCCCACGTGAATGTATCCGGCAGGCGGAGTGTGTCGCTCACTGTGATGTCCACAGACTGCGGCGAGGAGCCGTCGAACGTGAGTCCACTGCCGGAGCGGCCGTCCACCGTCCATGCCGCACCTGTCACGACCGCCGCATTGCCATTGCCGGAGGCGTCGACCGTCGCGGCGCCTTGCATCTCGTCGAAGTGATAAGCGGCGCTGGGTGTGAGCGGTCCCGCGGCGGATCGAAACGTCCACTCGACGTCGGCTGCCAGCGCCACGCCGTTTGCGCCGAGCACGCCGCCGCTGCCACCAGCGACCCGCACGGTGTAAACCTGCATCGGCGTGAGCGCGGCGGCTGGCGCCACTGTGACCGTCCCGCTCGTGATGTCATACGCAAGGGTCGCCTCGACGGGCAGACCGTCTGAATCGAGCAGGCGAACGGTGGCCAACGTGAGCGTCGCGGGATCGGCCGCGCTGCCGCTGCGCTGATCAGTGTCGTCAGGATCCCGACGGCGCCGTTCGCGGGCGTATAGCCGACCAGCTCGAACGTCGACGGACTGACCGTGAACGGCACAGCGTTGCTGGACTGTCCGTTCACGGTCACAACTACGGGGCCGCTAATCGTCCCAGAGGGCACGTTCGCGGCGTCGGTCCAGCTCGTCGGCGTGGCAGCCGTTCCGTTGAACGTTATCGTGTTGGTTCCCTGTATCGCACCGAAGTTCGCGCCACTGATGGTGACCGTCTGGCCCACGATTCCCGACGTCGGGTCCACCGACGTGATGCTCGGCGGTGGAACAACGCTGAATACGCTTGATGACCGCCACGCCTCGTACGTGGCGGACGAACCAGAGCTCCGAACCCACACCTGGTACGAGTGAGTGCCGACATCAGCGGCTCCTGGCGTCCACGTGTGCGAAGCGTCCGCACTGTAATCCCTCATCATCACCCATTGGCCCGTCGCATCGGTATAGCGCCAGAATTTGTACTCTAACGGAGGCGTTCCGCCGTTCGCCACCGCCGTCCACGTGATGGCCGTTCCGTACGGCGCGGATGACGACGGTGACGAGGTAAGAGACGTCACCGTAATGGGCAGCGCTGCAATGACGCTATATGCCGCACTGCTCAGAGTCGATTCGTATGTCATCGGGGCAGCGACCGTTCGCACATCGGCTCGCACGTAACACACACCGACATCTGAAGCCGTGGGGGTCCACGAATACGAAGGACTGAGCGAGTACGGACGGACTAGGACCCATGCAGGCGTAGCACAATAGCGCCAGAACGCATATTCGAGTGTCCCACTTCCGCCGGATGCGACAGCGGTCCATGTGATCGACGTTCCAGCCGGGGCTGGCGAAGCTGGCGATGCGCTGACGGAAGCCACTATAGCGGGCGGACCACTCGTTATGGCGAACAGCTCTGTACTGCGCACGGCCTCGTAGGCCGCAGTCGAACCCGCGCTGCGAACCCATACCTGTAGGTTATAGCCTCCCATGTCCGCCGAGCCTGTCGTCCAGATGTAGGAAGCATCCTCACTGTAGTCTCGGACCACTGTCCAAGTCCCGGTTGCCTCACTACGGCGCCAGGGGGCAGCGAAATGGGGGTCGCTCACGCCCCACTTGCCTCGACGGCTGTGACGATGGCTGGGCGGTTACGACACGGGGCGGCACAAAGCGCCGCCCGCTGACGTTCGTCGAAGTGGCAGACTGCCAACGACCTGCGTCGTTGCTAGCCTCTCGTTGCCATCGTTGCCAAGCAGCCGCGTCGAATGCGACCTTCGTTCGACTAGGGGGAACGGTGCTCCCGAATTTCGGTTCCCCCACCCTGTTCCCCTCTCGTTCCCCTCTTGAACCGCGAATGCCAGCGGCCAAGGAAAGAAGGGATGCGGCAAAATCGATCTATGAAACGCGACGTCGCAAAGATCCTGAAGGAGGCATTGGCGCTCCCGGCGGAGGACCGCGCGGCCCTCGCTGAATCGCTGCTCGCGAGCTTGGATGAGCACGTAGACGAGGACGCCGAGGCTGCGTGGGCGGCCGAGATCGATCGGCGCATGGTCGGACTCGACGCAGGAACTGTGTCGGCGATTCCGTGGTCAGAGGTCCGGCGCCGGCTCTTCGAACGGTCGCGGGATCGCGCGGTTAGGCGACTTCGGGACGGCCTTGATGTCCAATGGGTAGCGGGAGGCTCCCGAGAAAATTTGCATCGGCGGTAGGGCGTCCCGCCTTGGAAGGCTTTCGCTTTCTGGTTGATGCCGGAAGAACTGGTTGTGACAATCGGACGTCTTCAGCGCCAGTTGCGATTCACCTGATCCGAGAACGGCCTCTCGCCCCACGTCCGATCTCTGCCGGGAAATCCGTGCGGCGGCTCCGGGCCGTCATACTCCCACTGCTCCGGCGGTGGGCCGGCTGCGCCGATGGCGAAGCACCATCCCGTTACGGTCCGCCGCCACGCATACCAGGCCTGGCCGTCGCTGGAAACCCGCAGCGCAATCCCGGATTCCTTCGGCAATCCTTGGCGTGTGAAGTCGTCGCCGATCATCTTGAGTAGATCGTCGCGATAGCGGCCGCCGCGGTTTCGATGCCATCCCATTTGACAGGTTTCCAGCCAGCGCATGGCATCAATCGTCGCCGCGAACTCCCGGCGGTCAAGCCGCCGGCCCTCGCCATCGGTCTCTTGCGAGCCAGTGTAGCGTCGTATCCTTTCCTGTTCGCCCAGCTGCGCTCGCCGCGCGTGCCGCAGCTCCTCGAGAAACGCCGCCACCACGCGCCGCGCGGCGGAAAATGTCGGGGCTTCGGCCAGGCGTTTGGCCCAGTTCCATGTGAACTTCTGAACCGCACCGGTCCGTAAGTGCAGTGCTGACAGCAGCGCGAGCCGGGAGCGCCAGCGCGAGCGCCGGTCGGGCGTAGCCCAGTTGATGCCGCGGAAAGCCGCGTCGTAAACAACGTAGAAGCTCAAGACATAGACGAACGGCAAAAGGCCGACGGTGAGCCAGATCGGCAACGCGAACTCCAGCAGCAGCGCCCGACTATCGATCCAGCCCCATCCCAGGTAAGCCTGCCTCGCCGTGTAAATAAACAGCACAAAGCCGATCGCCGCCAGCAGGATCTCGCACAGTATCTTCGCCGGCTTGTGTTCCGGCTTAAGGACACCAAAGGCCGCGACCAGGCTCAAGACGATGATCGCGAGCTGCAGCACGAGCTCTGATGGCAGGCTCATGACATAAAGGTTCATGAAGAACTCGACGAAGACGGCGACGCCGACCGTTCCGATGATCGTGCGACGAAAGAAGTGCGGGTCAGAGGCTGCCTGCGTGGAGTTGAAGAAGAGGACGCCCGCCGAGCCGAGCGTCCACAGGAGCGTGCTCTTGGCAAGGGCGGCGTTCCAGAGCGCGACCTGGGCGCCGGCCCACAGCTCGAGGCCGATCCACGCCAGCATCGCCAGCAACGGAATGACGATCAGGGGCTGGAAGAACGCCTTAGAAACACCGGCGAAGCCCTCGCGCAGCTTCTGCTGCGTGAGTACCCACAGAGCAGTAGCTGCGAGCCAAATGAGCGCCGCTATCTCACGGTTGTCAGGCATCGCTGAGGCTGTCCGGCCGGCGGTAGGCGAGGCGACACAGGCGGGTGGCCGCCCTTGACCGCAACAGCGTCGCCCAGCCGGAAGGTGCTGCGGTCACCTACCGTCCCTTTTGTTCCATGAGTTCACGGCCATCGCCTCCGCATAAAGGCTAGCCAGATCGGCCTGTCCAAGTGCTGACAGATGTGCCTGGTCCGGCCAGCCTCTCATGAACCCGAGCAGCGTTTCCTTGGGTGTGTGGCAGTAACTCTCGTGGAAGAAGTCATACAGATCCAACGGGCTCTCGGCTTGAGTCTTCCGCTGCGATGGAACCCCGAAGAATGTATCTGGGTGACGCCGGTACGCATCCAGTTCCTCCTTTGACAACGGGTACGTGCAGATGACGCCTGCCTCGTTCTCCCCGAAGCTCACCGCGCAATACGCCAGGCTCTCGCTTTCGGAAACCGTGGCCGACGTCACGAGGCCGACACGGTTCTCGCCGTTCTTGTCGGGGAACAGGTAGTGTGAGCCCACGGCGACGCGGACAGGCGCGTCGCCGTGGGAATAGACGTCCAGCTCTCCGTCGAAGGTCGACGGAATCTGCGAATGGTCGCCGATAGACTGCATTAAGCCCTGCATCTCAATGTGGGCCTCACGCGCATTGATTGCGTGGCGAAGCGTCGGCAAAGCGACACCCTCCTTGAAGTCCCGAATTTGAAAGCCCTCTGCGAGGTACGTGGATCGCGCGGCCGGGCCGTCCAAGTCGTATTCCCAGGGCGTGTTCGTAATCACCACGTAGGCGGCGGGACGCGGCTGACCGTTGAGTAGCGTCCCTTCGGATGCCCGCAGACGCTTCTGCAAGATATTGAGAAAGGCCGGCCGGACGTCGCCCCGCCCGTCATCGGGCGTGTTGACGTCCATAAACACGACCCGCGTGTGGTTCGCCTGTTTGGAGAGCGCGTCGTTGAACAGGCGGCCGAGCTTGAGCTTGCGGCTCTGACGGCGCTTGGCCTCGACTGAGAACCTCCTGCCCGTACGGCGGTGAGTTGCGGTGAACTCGCAGTGGGTCGTGCTGCCGTCTTGCTCGTTCTCGAAGACGAGATCGAAACCAGCGCGGATGAAGACGGCGGCTACGTAGGTTTCATAGCGCGCGCCGGAAAACGTCTGGGGGTTGCGAAGACGCGTGAGCAGGCGTTCTTGCAGCTCGGCATTGTGATCGAGCGAGTAGAGGTCGTAGGCGAGGTGCATGAAGGCCGCCGTGCCTCCGGAGTACGGGATGCTTTCGATGTTGCCCGAGCCACTCATGAACTTGCGCTGATGACGGCAGAGCGCCTGATACCAAAGCGCGATTTGGTGACGCTCGGGCTCGGGCTTGCGAAGCTCCGCCGTCCCCCATTGTGGCCCGAACGCCGCCATGATGTAGCGCAAGAGGAAATCATGGAAGGTCTTAAAACGCTCGGAGTGAAAAAGCGTGTTCTTCACGGCGACGAAGCGCTCGCCCTTGAATTCGGCCGCTATGATCGGTTTTCCGAGGCCCTGCTGGCGCTCGCGCTGAATGCGCGTCGCTTCCATGCGCCGCTGGCGGTACGCCGGGTCGACCTGAACGGAGTTGGTGATGCGAGACTCGCTTCCCAGGTGGCACTTCTTGAACTTCTTGCCACTTCCACAAGGGCACGGGTCGTTGCGGCCTGGGCGTGTCGACATATCTCGTCCAAGCAGTCACCAAGACGCCGGTTTGTGAAACGCGCCCTTCGCGTCACTCAGCACGGCGAGAAATTGGCTCGCGATGAGGTCGGATTGCCGGATCCTCTTCAGGAACGTAGCGACTCGCTTCAGTTCGGCGCTGTGATGCTGATGCGGGTTGAGGATGCCGACTGGGAGGTTCAGTTCCTGCCGCACGATTCTCACGGGCTCGGCAAGGTCAGAGTCGTTCGTGATCAGCACAGCGACCTGGAACGCGGCCCGAAATGCATCTCGAACCAGATGCGCGGCCAGATTAACGTCTGAACCCTTCTCTTCGGTCTTGTCGACCCAGACACGCTTGGTCGGCGTCACGCCAGTCAGAGCCATGGAAACGGGATGGGTCAAGAAGTGCCCATATGTGATCGACAAGTTTGGGATGGTGCGAAGCGCCCTCAGGTAGATCTGCTGGTCATTCGGTGCGGCTGGATTGCCGGGCCGGGCGCTGATGCGAGCCGTGTAGTACTTGACGGCGATCACGCGGTCGTTGGGAAGCATTCCTGCGCAGAGGCGCGCGAGGTCGAGCCATTTGTACGGGGTCCGCTTGAGCGAACCGTAGTACAGGTTGAACCCGTCCACGTAGACGATGGCATCAGCCACGGTGGACTCTCCCGTTGGGTTTGACCGTCCCGTCTCGACCGCGTATACTCATAACTATCAATCCCCCCTCCTCCTTCGGGAAGAGGGTGCGAAACCGGCCGCAAGGCCGGTTTCAGTGTTTTTGGGCGCTTTTCTGGCCCGGCTGTCGCACTCCTATTCCAGCACCCTGCCTCGCCCCGTCCCGCGTTCCAGGTTTGCCTGCCTGGCTCGCCCGGTAGCGCTAAATCTCCCTGATCCGGTCAGGCCGGTTCTCGCGGAACCGGCGTTGCCGCGCCGCATTCCGGCAGGCGTCCTGGCAATGCCGCCGCTTGTCGTCGGTCCCGCCCACAGGCCCTTAGCTCCACGTCCGTCCAGCGAAAGGATGTGGCACGTTCGGCGGTTCTGATTTCGGGGCCACTCGCGCTCATGCGCTGGTGCCTCCTTCACCGGTAGAGGGGGGCTGCCGAAAGAGCGACTCGATTGAGGCTTGACCGAACCTCGTACAGAAGATCGTCAGCCGGCATGTTTGGGTCATGCTTCAGCAACTCATATCCGAGGGCCATTGCGTACTCACTGAAGGCGATTTCGTAGGAGAGCCGGCGAACGCCGGGATCCTCGGCGCTGCCATCTGACAAGGCGGCCGACAGCACTGGGTGGTCGAGGTTGATCAGGATGCTCAGCGAGCGTTCTTCATACCTTGAACGATGCTCGGTCCGTCCCAGGTTTCGATACACGACCTGAAAGCCTCCCCTGGGTCGCCGACGAGTGCCGTCGCCAGTTCCAGCGGGGTCAATTGGCTCCTTGCCTTCGGCGTCTGGAACTCCTGACACTGCCACAGCCGGCGCAGTTCTTCCGCGGCCATTTCCTGGCTTCCGTTCTTTGTCGGTTCGCTCGAGTGTTCCGCGCTCACGCGTACCCTTGACCCAAGAATCGGGATCTTCATCTCCGGAGGCGCCGCTACCAAAGCGAGCGCCAGCGGAACCCGGCTTGGCCGTCACGGTCTTGATACTCGTCAGGCGATCGCGAACGCTGTTGAAGTCAGTGTTTAGCAGCTCGGCGATCTTCTGCGCCTGCATTTCCAATCGGCGTGCTTGCTCGCTCTTGCGGCTGTCTTTGGCGCGTCGTACCAGCTCTGCGCGGACCTGTTCGAGCCTCGCTCCGATAAACCCCACAAGCACGCTCGCCACGGGGTGTTCAAGATTCAACTGAAGGGACCTGCTCGAGTCATACGGGGCGATCGGGATCGCAGGGTTTTCCAATGCGGGAACGTCTACCTCTCCAAGCAAATACGGCCCGAACTCCTTGTTTTCCGTTCCCGCCCTCTCGACTGCGACAAGGTTTCCCAAACCCGCGGTGATGACGACGCCCTGCTCAGCGTCTGGAAGGGGAGCACGGGCCACCCTGATGAGAAGTTGAACGGGGCCGATGACTTCCAATTGTTCGGGCGACGGCTCGAAACGATGTTCGCTCTCGATTTCCGGCTCTCGATAGACGCACACGTGGTCGTTCACGGCGACCTCCGGCGCAACCGCCCGAAAAGCCTGCAGGTGGCGCTCGATGTACTCGATCACGGGTGCTGTACGGATCTGTCTGAGGACAACGTCTTCGATCAGGATCGTCGTACCGTTCGGCGAATCAAAACGTTCGTTGCGAACGAGCCACTCCAATGGAATGTCCTTCCCGGTGGAGCGTTCGATCATGTCCCGGGTCAAAGCGACGACGTTTCGGAGACCGTCTCGGACCGTCTCGACACGGAGGCTCTTGGCGATGCCGAAGGCGGCCGACTTCCCTGTGCCAAACTTGCCGCGACCGGCGCGGCCTGTCAGGCGATCAACGTTCTCGCCATGCATGGTGAAGTAGTGCTGCAAGTCCTTGTCTGTCATCCCGCGGCCGTTGTCGCTGATCGCGATCGAACGATCGGACTGGTCAAGCTGAACGGAAACTCGCGGGGTCGTGCCGCGATCTACATACTGCAGACCGTTGACCACGTATTCCCACACCACGGCAGCCTCCGTCTTGAATGCTGCAGCTGATGCAAGGAGGTCACGGCCGACATGCGACGTGACCTTCATGTCGTTAATCTTGGCCATCGGTCTCTCTCTCCTCTTTATCGAGTTCGGCCGACAAATGAGCCAAGAACTGGCTCATCTCGTCATCGTCTGCGAACATGGCTTTGAGCCGTGTGAGCTTCGATTCGCGAACAGAACGAGTCGCGTAGCTGTCGAGCCGGAAGACCTCACGCGCCTCGCCGAGAAGCACTGACCGTTCACCCTGTGCCCAGCGCGTCCAAGCTGGAAGAGACAGGATGCGCTTATGCTCGCGGTCCCGACGATTTGAATCGACGGACCCGGCGCGCGACTGCCGATCAACCCGTTCGTCCTTCTCGAGGGCATCAAGGCGG
>WNGF01017631.1_pt1 | contig 12886 bp, 16 predicted proteins | sample 5400641 | NCBI WGS metagenome assembly WNGF01 (sample SAMN13153371, study PRJNA577476) | soil metagenome | isolation source: 80 cm soil or saprolite under grassland replicate 2 | place: USA:California | collected 2016-06-15
CCGACTATATCGGCTTCGGCCCCATGTTCGGCACGACGACCAAAGACACCGGCTACGCCGCACGAGGTGTCGACATGCTCCGTAAAATCCGCGCCGCGGTAAAACTTCCCATCGTCGCCATCGGCGGCATCAACGAACAAAACGTTCAGCAAGTCTGGCAAGCCGGCGCCGATTCGGCGGCGATCATCAGCGATATCCTCGGCGCTGATGACATCATTGCTAAGACTCAACGCATTCTCACCAACCGTTCCGCGATCTAAACACTGTTGTTCCAATCTCAGCTTCCTAAGAAGGCTGCTTCACCCACCTTTCAAAAAACTGCTTGAATACTGAATATATTTTCAGTATAGGCATTATCTGACTTTAACCTGACACCGGAGGTCACAAGATGGAACAAGCCAAGATTTACCGACTGAATCGGGAGCAAACTGCTGCGAGCTCGGCAGCGCTAATGGCCAGCACCCTTGCTTCAGCAGCAAAGCCTAAGTTGCTCGATCAAATCCGACATGCCATTCGTACGCGGCACTATAGTCCAAAAACCGAAGAAACGTATGTTCACTGGGTCAGGCGGTTCATATTTTTTCATAACAAGCGGCATCCTGTGGAAATGGCGGAACCGGAAATAGGTCGGTTTCTTTCTAGCTTAGCAACCGAATCAAGGGTGAGCGGTTCCACGCAGAACCAGGCCCTTAACGCGCTGCTGTTTCTTTATCACCACGTCTTAGGCAAAGAGATCGGCTACGTGAATGGGGTGGTGCGCGCGAAAAAAGCGCCTCGGTTGCCAGTCGTGTTGACCCGTGGGGAAATTCAAGCCCTTTTAATTTATCTTGACGGGTGTGAAAAAATCATGGCGACATTGCTTTACGGCGCAGGGCTTCGGCTCATGGAATGTTGCCGGCTCAGAGTCAAAGATATTGATTTTTCCCAAAACCAAATCGTTGTCCGTGCCGGAAAGGGAGATAAGGATCGTTACACGATGCTTCCTGCGGCAGTAAAAGAATCGCTTATCAAGCACCTTGACGCTGGCAAGCGACAACACCAGAATGATGTCGAAAGGAACTTAGGGCGAGTTTTGTTGCCCAATGCGCTCGATCGCAAATATCCGAACGCCAGTCAAGAATGGGGATGGCAGTGGGTTTTTCCTGCGACGAGATATTACATTGACCGCGTAACCGGACGACAGTACAGGCATCATCTTCACGAATCAGTGCTGCAAAAAGCCGTGCGCGAGACCGTTCGCAACGCTGGGATAGCGAAGTCGGCGACTTGCCATTCTTTGCGCCATTCTTTCGCAACCCATTTGCTGGAAGACGGGTACGATATCCGGACCGTACAGGAGTTGCTCGGGCACCGCGATGTCAGCACGACGATGATTTACACGCATGTGTTGAATCGCGGTGGCCGCGGTGTACAAAGTCCGGCGGACCGTCTACTGAGAACATGAAACACGATGTCGCCTTGGGGATAGACTGCGGGCCAATAGTGGGATAGGCGGCCGAGACGGCGGCAATCGCCGGAAACTCTCATCTTGACTTTCGAGTTGCAAGTAGGCGATACAAATCAAGATGTCGTGGTTCAACACGCACAGGGCTGTTTGGGATAGGCGGCCAGCGATGGCGCTGCCTAAACAGCTCACTTAATAGTTAGGCTCATTCAGGTGACATCGTGATCGAGATTCGACGCGCCGACCCGAGTGACCACATGGCGCTGTCCGCGATTCGGCGCAGCGCCATCCTCGAACTGGCCGTGGCAGCGATGTCGACGTCGCAAGCTGAGCAGTGGGCGAATCGAGCAGCGGCAGATCGTGTTACGCGGGCGATACTGCATCACGCAGTGTGGATCGCTGTTCAAGAAGCTCCGATCGGGTGGGTCGAAGTTGATGAGGACCGAGTGGCGGCGCTCTATGTCGCACCTCATTGCTCCGGGCGGGGTGTAGGCTCCCGCCTCCTCCTGCGTGCTGAAGCGGCGATACGCGATGGCGGTCACGCCACGGCGCGTCTCGAAACCAGTCCCAACGCCGCGACCTTCTACTTGCATAGAGGCTACCTTCCCAGCGAAGCGCGCACTGCTGACGGAGCGTTGCCGCTGAGCAAGCGTCTGTCCCCGCTAGGGCCTAACCCGCCGCTGCAACCGACCGGCTCCGCCGGCGGCTGAGCGACAACGTTAGGCAAGGGGGGGCAATCATGACGTGTCCCATGACTCAAATTCTAGGGATTTTGTTCACTACTGTTCTTCTTTCTGTACCCGTTCAGGCGATGGACAAGATCAGGATTGCTTATCCTGGTCCGGGGGCGCAATTTATCCCTCTTCAGTTGGCGCAGAGTAAAGGTTTTCTCAAAGACGATGGGCTTGATGCCGAGTTCATCCGTATGGCCGGCAATCTGCCTAGCTCGGCGTTAGTCAACGGAGGCATTGATTATGCTGTCGCCTTTTCCGTATGGGCAACGCTTTTAGGATTGCCGCTCAGAGTTGTGGCCTGCTACGTGCCTTCTTCGCCGGTAGCGTTGATTGCCCGTCCGGAGTTCAAATCCGTAAGGGAGCTTAAGGGCAAACCGATCGGAGTTCAGAGCTTTGGAGGAGCCCTCAATGTGCAGATCAACATGATCCTCAGACATTTTGGTCTCGATCCAGAAAGGGACGTTAAATTCATCGTGACCCGTGACGTCACATCGCGACTTGCTGCTATGAAGCAAGGCTTGATTGCTGCGACAGCAGGCGCTCCGCCAAGTGACCACCTTGGGATGAAAATGGGTTTTGTTGTGCTCGCCAAAGCTCACGAACTATTCAATTATCCTAATAGCGGTCTGGTGACGACTATGAAGAAGATCAAGGAGAGACCGGATGAGATCAAGAAGGTAATCAAGGCAGGGATCAGGGCTAACAACTACATTCGTACAAACCGCGAAGGAACCATTCAATTTCTGATGAGTCAACAAAAGATCGATAGGGAGATAGCTGCCGCCACATATGACAGTGTGCATAAAGCGTTTAATGAGGATGGAAGTGTTCCCGAAGACGGGCTTCGTCTTGTGATCGAAGAGGCAAAGAAATCGGTCAAAGTAGATCGTCAGGTTTCCGTGAGTGATGTAGCAGACCTCTCGATTCTCAGAGAGGCTCAGAAGGAGCTTGGTATCAAGGCAAAGTAGATCTCCAAAGAATCCAATGATTGTCACGGTTGCCTAACCATTGGGTTGAGAAGGACGCGGCGGAACGCGCCTCTCACCCAAACCGTTATGTGGAATTAAATGTCACAGCTAACCCGCGGCCAAAAGCGTCGCTTGATGTACATAGAACTAAAGTCGGGGCACGGTGATAGTGGGCCTGCAAGAATCGGTTGGGTGACTTTTTCGAAGACAGGGCGATCTATCTACTATAGTGGCAGACGATTCGAGCGCCTGAAAGGAAGGGGTATCAGCGGCAACTATTTTGATGTCGATACTGGAGAGGAGTATTGGATATCGGGCATTAAGAAACGGGGAACGAATCGACATTGGGCTGGTAGCGGACCGGTGCATATCGACTCAGACGCGCGCGAAGAATACGAGTCATATATCCGTGGCGACACTTCCACATAACATTCGGCTTGAGACAGATCTTCGGACCCGCTCGCTTGGCTCGCTGGTCGCGACTGCTCAGCCTTAAGCGTTAGACCGAATAGTGGAACCAAACACTCGCTTTAAAGCACGCATCTCATTATTCAGCCTTGCGACAATTATCATTGCAGCGATTCTCTTGACACTCTTCGTAATGAAACATGAGCACGTTGAGGCTGGGGTGCAGGCCTTGTTCCTCTTCGCGCTGATCTTTTTCGGCCCAGTGTCGATTTTCTTTCTGGTAGTAGTAAATAGCGGCTGGCCGATTGTGATCCAAGCAGTCTTCCTCCTAAGTGTAACGCCCCTGATTTTCGCCGCCACTTTTTGGCGATCAAGGTACACCGACAATTTGAGAGAAGTTTCTTGGTTTTTGTGGGTGGTGTGCGAGTTGATGATTGTAATGGGTATCATATGATGATGAGGCCTAACCGGCGGCTCAAGACGGATGTTGAAAACGCTCGCCTCAAGGGCTCGCTTATTCAACACGGCTTAGCCACATCTCGTTAGGTAGCCTCTCCTACTGGGTACTTGGAGTCGGGACTGACTTGGACAGCTTGTACAGACGAATAATAATCACTCTTCGAATCATAAAGGCACTTCTCGGCAAAAAGCACATATGCGAGAAAGTAACTATTCGTGGAAACGAAGAGTTCATTAACTCCACCATCAAAGCTCTAGAGCTTCTGAAAGAGAAAGCGCCTGAAGCCTATGAGCTCGTTCAAAAGCATGTCGGTGACATTGTTTCCGGCAAGCCCTCTGGAGTATTGCCGGATATGCTCTGGCTCGGCCCTACATTCGTAATCATGGGTCCCTCCTACAGTGAAGGAGAGACGATCGAATATGCTGCGGCCATCGCACATGAGGCCTACCACTGCGAGCTGTACACCACAGCCGAAAAGGGTAATCCTGGTCAGGCTGTCCAGCCGGATGCTTATTCAGGCGAACAGGCGGAAGGGTTATGTCTTCAATATCAATGTGGTGTGCTTAGAAAACTTGGATTAGACGAAGAAGCTATCAAAGAATACGGAAGCCAATTACATAGTAGATGGTGGGAAGTTCCTTTTGAGCAGCGGGATTGGTAGTTGGCATACCTAACACTAGCTTCAGACCGATCGCTTGACAGCGCCGGCTGAGCTTAGCGTTAGACGCGAGGACGAATCTGAGATGGATGCAAGGTTTATTGCGGCGGTCGGCGGTGGATTCGCATTGATCCTCTGCGCTAGCTTTGTTTTCCCTCGTGTGATTCGCAAGGCCTATGCAAGCGCTCCAGATCGCCTTTTGATCGAAGCCAAAATTCGAGGTCAGTACGGTGGTCGAGCTGCGATTGCAGCGGAGGTTCTCGTTGTCGTCGCATTCATATTTTCGCTTTCTCTCGCTCAAGACCGAGCTGTGCTGACTGCCGTGTATTTTTTTGTATTGCTGGCGTGCGTTGCCTGCCGTACGATATTTAGAGAGATGAGAATCGCAGCGGAAACGGAGTTGGGGATTCGCGAAACAAAAGGAGATGAGGTCTAACCATTTGCTGGAGCGCATCGGCGAGCAGCGTAGGCGATTAGAACCGACGACATTGACTTATGAGTTGGATTTTTAGTTAGGCCAACGGGAGGTTTCGGCTCGCCGCGCGCTCAGCATAGCGTTATCCAGACCGACGATGAGACGCCTATTGACTGTAGAGGATACATTCCTTATTGAGAGCCGCGGGTTGGTCGTTGTTCCTGCACCACCGATCGACGAAGTCAGGGGGCCTGGTGATATTCAAGTCGAGCTGAAACCGGACGGTGGCAAACTTCCGGCCATGCTGACACTGGCGACCGAGTTCCTGTATCCTCCGCCCGCCGTTTTGCGGTGGGGCTGCATGTTCAAATCTCTCAGCAGAGCGGATGTCCCTGTCGGTACGGAAATCTGGTGTGACGAGGAGCTTTTCCTCATTCCTGGGACGACGGCTAGGAAGCATGGATAACATCCGGCTTGAGACGGATCTTTGGACCCACTCGCTTCGCTCGCGGGCCTTTGTCCGCTCAGCCGAACGTTAGCTGCCTCTGCTATGAAAACTGTCCTCTCCAATTGCGCGAATCGTAAAGAAGAAGGATCTCGCACATTGTCAGGGTTCATTATTTTCGCATTCGTATTAAGTCTTAACTCTTGCTCACGGTCTGACACACCGCCCAATCAAAAATTTTACGATTAGCGACGGTTATTTAGGCGAGCGTTCGGGCGCTACATATTACTGTTATAATTGGTATGGTGACTTCGTTTGGGATTACACAAAAGGCGTCAACACGAAGCTATACGGATATGTAAAATTTATGAAGACTTATGAAGGCTGGAAAGTTGACCACATGAACTATACACAAGCCGCTCATTCTTCGGATGCGGAGCTTAAATGTGAATAAGACTTTGCCTCAGTAGAGCAAAGTGTGATCAGCTAACAAACGGCTTGAGCCGATTCCGGCTCAGCCTTCACGTTCGGCTGCCCAGGGGGCTGTGTGCCGCGAAAGGTCTCCTCGAATTTAGGTGTGATTGCGTACACATCAGTTCCTTGTTGTTGGCATCGTAACGAAAATAGTGCGACGCAATGAAACCAATCCGGTTTGAACAAAACCCACAGTACCTGCCGCCCAAGAAGGATGAACCGGCGCTCCATTTCGCGGCGAGATTGGGCGATCACGAGCGCATTCGCCGACTCGTCAGTGAAGGCAGCAATATCAATCTGTCGTTTGACATGGCGCTCGACCCAGGAGGTCGCTCCGCGTTAGCGACGCCGCTGATGGTGGCTGCGGGATCGGGAGACGGCGCTAGCGTAGAAACGATGGGGTTGTTGCTAGAGCTGGGCGCCGATCCATCGCTCAATTTCGAGTGGGGATCAATAGCACGGTTTGCCGCGGGGGGACTTGGGTGGAATTATCTTCCTGGTGGGGATGCTTCGCGCTTACGGCTGTGTCTAGATCTCGGATGTGATCCAAACGAAACAGACGGACGTGGTGTGACACTGGTGGCGGACGCAGCGGCAACCGGCGACGTTGACCGCGTCAAGGTTCTTCTTGATGCAGGGGCCAGTCCAAACGGCGATAGAACCGTCGTGCCCTCGCGATTTCCGAAAATGCCAGGGTCCCCGTTTGATGACAATGCTCCTTCCGGTTTTCGGATTCCTTTGCACAATGCGGTTGAGGTAAACGAAATCAAAATGGTGCATCTGTTGATCGCGGCTGGTGCCGACATACAGGCCCTCGACAACGGTCACAGAACCGCTTTATTCAGCGTTCAATCATCTGAAGTAGCTCAGGTGCTCGTCGATGCCGGCCTAAACGTGGAAACCCAAGATTGCCTCGGTTGGTCTCCGCTCGTTGCAGCGATAATGGACGGATCGCTCGAAGGAGTTAAGGCTCTTTTGTCCGTCGGAGCAAACGTGAACGGGACACACGATCGCGGCTTCACAGTTTTCATGAGCGCAGTTAGCTCGTCTGAGCGGAGTCTGGAAATCATGAAAGTCTTGGTCGAAGCCGGAGCCAATCCTCACGCGGTCTCCGAACTCGGCTGGAATGCCTTCCATGCCGCAATTGATGTCAATGGTCCAGAGGCAAATGCTGAAGAATCGATACGGTCCACATTAGAGCTCTTGGCCAGACTAGGTGTAGACATCAATCACAAGGATGCCCAGGGAGTATCTCCACTGGAGAGAGCAAAGAGATCTTACGGGGATACTGAGGTGAAGGTGCTACTTCAGCTGGGTGCAGTGCCTTAGTTCGTACTCGGCGACTCATACGATGGACGGTGCGTCACCGTGTTGTCGCCGAACGAGCCGCTTGAGCCGACGGTGGGGAGGACTCCGTGCTTGAATTGAGTTGTTCGTGACCCGCTGCGGCTCAGCGGCATCACGTTAGAGGGCTAAATGGCCATGATCGAGAGCTCGGATCAACTCGTCACCATACTTGGATCCTCCTATTTTCAGCCGATCACAGACCTAATCGCTCGGCTTATGGGTCGGCCAAAACCTGCATCTAATGAAGTGCAGACGAGTTCTCATGAAAATGGCTACTGTGCCTCTTTAGTTCTCCTTCTAGTCGCGATGCTCGAATCCTATGTGATGAGGGTTCGTTATATTAATCGTGATAGATTCCCAATCAAAAGAATCTCCGTCGTCAACTATTTGCTGCAACTTTACCCGGACTACCAGCGAAGGAACGGTCTGATCGAGGTCTTTGTAGTTCGGGATGTGATCGCCCACAATCATCTCTGGGAGATCGATTTCTCTTGGAGCGAAGAGTCTGTGATGACCTTATTGCAAGCGGAGAAAGAGTCTACTGCTGGCGACGATAAGTATAAGGAAGTAGTCGATAAACAAAGGAGGACTAAAACACTGAATCTTAACATAGTTCCAACGAAGGTCGATCGCACAGATGTTTTCAAAGTGTTTGATATCGTGTGGGAGACCTTGATGTTTCTAGAGAAGAAGAATCGAAATCAATGTTATGTCTCTCACATTTATGTGAGATTCAATGGTCAGACAAGACTATTTGCCGAATTGCGGAACGAGCTAGGGAATGCGGAACCTGTCAATGAAATGAGACACGCCCGTTTGAGAAATTAGACTACAAGATCCTCGCTCAGCTGATTTTCACCCCTAGCCAGATCCCTACCCGATGGCTGATCGTTCGTTATAGGGCAATTATGGAGGCCGTTTTTCTGCTCGATGTCCGTCATCGAGGAATTCACGACCTCTGCACTCTCAGTTGGGGAGATTTCTTTGGGTTTGTTGATCCACGCTGCCGTCGGTAACAGAGCCGGTTTGGGAATTCCGCGCACAAAGCGTTGCGGGTTTTTCTCATAGGCTTCTTTGAGTACCCCGGCCCTCTGTTCCCATCGTTGTTCAGCCTGCCCATAGTGAACCTCGTATGGTGTTAAATATCCCAAGCCGCTGTGATGGTGCTCGTGGTTGTACCAGGGAAAAAACTCACCGCAGAATCGGTGCGCATCTTGGTAACAACCAAAGCGCTCGGGAAACTCGGGGCGATACTTCATGGTCTTGAACTGGCTCTCCGAGTACGGGTTGTCGTTGGAGACATACGGGCGGCTGTGGGTCTTGGTCACTCCCAGTTCAGCCAGCAAGAAAACCACTGCCTTTGACGTCATCGGCACCCCACGATCCGCATGCACCGTGAGAGTACCCGGACAGATGTTGTGCCGCTCTAGCGTTTGCTCAATTAGTTTCTTGGCCAACTCGGCCGACTCCCGATAGGCCAGCATCCAGCCCACCACGTAGCGGCTGAAAATATCCAGGATCACGTAGAGATAAAAATACGTCCACTTCGCTGGCCCCAACAGCTTGGTGATGTCCCATGACCACACCTCATTGGGCCCACTGGCGATGAGCTCAGGGGCTTGATAGTGGGGATGTCGGATCTGATCTCTTCTTTCTCTGACTTGCTGATGCTCTGCCAAGATCCGGTACATGGTGCGCTCCGAGCACAGATACCTTCCCTGGTCTAAAAGCGTGGCATAAACCTCCCCCGCCGCTTGGTCCCAAAACCGTTCGCTGTTAAGAACCCCAAGCACTTCCTGTCGCTCGTTCACTGATAAAGCCCGCGGGTGAATCCGTTCAGTTAAAGGCCGTGGGTTCGGTCGTTGCCATCGGTACAAACTGGCCCGCCCCATTCCCAACCCCGCGCAGATCGATTGGACCGAATACAAGGCCCTGTGCTCGCTTACCATCGCCATCAATCTTGCTCGGCGCTCTTTTCCAGTTCGATCCCCAAAATCTGCGAGATTTTTTTTTGCAGCTCCACTATCCCCTCCGCTCGCTCCGCTCGCCCCTTAAGCCGCGCATTATCCCGCTCCAATTCTCTTACCCTCTCAGCTAAGGGATTTTTCTCCCGCCCCTTAGGCCCGCGCTTTCTCGACAACCCTGCCAGCTCGCCGTGCTCCCGTTGCTTGCGCCAGGTCGTCAAATTCGACCAATACAAACCCTCTCGCCGCAATAGCGCCCCAATCTGCCCGGGCCGCGTGCACTCATCCGCCTCTCGCAAAACCTTCAGCTTGTATTCCGCCGTGAACCGCCGCCGCTCCGCCTTCGCCACCACTTCCACCTCCCTTGAAGTTTTCGCCCCGTTACTTGCCGTTTCCACCTTCCATTCCTTACTCGCCCTCTACACTAAACTATTGGCGGGTAACTGTCTCATCCACATTGGCAGAGAGGGATGTCCTCTAACCTCGGCTTGAGATCGACGCCTACGGCGCGTCTCAGCCTCAGCGTTAGACGGGCATTCAGATCCGTAATAGACTCGATGCCTATTTTGGGGAACTGTATGTTCGATCGGAGATCGCGCAAAAGAGCCCGGGAATTCGCGGCAGAGAATTTTGTCGCTTGCGATGTACACCAAACGGAAGCAGTCGCGGTTCACCAGGCGCTGCAGCGTTTGTGTGAAAAGGAACTCCCAGACCTTGAACCGGCAACGCTTGTTCGCGAGATCCTGCTCGCACCAACTAGGCTTCCAACGCCCCCGCTACACATTCATTCTCAGATGGACTCTCTCGACCGCATTGAACTCGCGATAGCCATCGAAGAGGAACAAGGATCAATAAATGACTCTGATGTGGATAGTTTCTTGAACGATCTCACAAGAACGCAGCAAGTCTTTGAGACCCTACTCGGTTCTTTCGCCCGCGCGAGTACTTGGGATCCGGCCACGATTTGGTTTCGTTCGATTGGCAGCATCGTCAACGAAAGGGTTCACCACCGCGGAGGGTGCACCTGTGATTAGACGGCCAGACACGAGTGGCGTGAATGAATCAATTTGAGGGTGACACACTACGTATAGCAATTGGCTTGTTCGTTCTGTTCTGCATTGTGTTTGGTTTTCTTAGAAATCGGTTTACTCTCTGGATTTCAGTGTCAAGAATTGTGATAGTCTCCTGCCTTGGATGGTTGGCAAGCGCCGTGGTAGTGACTATCACGGCTCGAACATCGATGCTTCAAGGCCCAGTATTTATGTTCGCGTATTTCGTCGTCGTACTTGCGAGTGCACCGCTACTTGCTGCGGGAATGTCAGAAGTGGTTCTGGGCACCTATGCATCGTTGATGACTGACGACCGAAACAAAGATCTTCGCCCACGATCTCACTTCATCGCTGCCTTAATGACTTTCGCGTGTGTGGGAGTCTATTGTGTGGCTCGGGAGATATGACGTTAACGCATTGCCGTCTAACCCGCGGCTTAAGATCGATGTCGAGAACGCTCGCCTGAGAGGCTCGCTTTTTCGGCACGGCTTAGCCCCATCGTGTTATACGTCTACGAAGTGAAATCGTATAGAAGACTTCGCGCATTCTTTTTGGCACCCATGGCGACGTTATTGTGCGCCGCCTTGCTTGCGACTATTGAGAGCGCGTTTCGGGAGATAGCCGGGGTTCCTACCGTTAACGATCCGTCAACAGCCGTGCTCGCAACATTTGGTCTGATCCTAGGTGTCCCGCTTCTTTATGCCGTGAGTGCACTAGTTGGTGTTCCTTTGGTGTGGTGGCTGGAGAAACATAACAGTGTAGCCTGGCGGCATTTTGCGCTGGCCGGATTTTTCTGTGGTCTTGCTTTGGCGGGCGTGCTCAGCCTAATTCTCTGGAGCCCTAAGTACGATGACTACCTGGCAACGTTAGGTATTCTCTCGTTGTTACTGCCCGGTCCCGTAATATTCGGTTTCGTAAGTTGTTGGTATATCGGTTATAGGACGTATAACAAACAGGCTTAAGAAGGACCTTTGGAACGCTGCGCGTTCCGTGGCCTCTTAGCCTGGGCGTTAGGCGGACACGTGTATGGACAAGCGCGACGGGAAAGCTCAATTCGCAGCTCTGCGTGAGGCGGTCTCACAGGCCCTGCGCGATGCCGATCCCATTGGCTTGATCGAGGGTGGTGCGCCGCTCGATGAGTATGACCCGGAGGTCGGGACCGTGTTGCCACGATTAGGAGGAGTCACGTCATCTGGGGACGTACGCAGAATCCTGCACGAAGAATTCGTCCACTGGTTTGGACAAGAAGTAGCCGGAAGTATGGAGCGCTATGACGAAGCGGCCGAGAATATCTGGGCGATTCTCACGATCAACAAAGCCGTCTAACACGCGGCTCGAGACCGACCTTCAGACCTGCTCGCAACGCTCGCGGGCCGCGGCGTCTCAGCCTTAGCGTTCGGCTGCATCAAGCCTCCACTTTCTCAGGTGTTTGGCATATCCTGACGTGACCATGCACGAATAACAAACTTAAGGAAGCTTATGAAAGACGCTACTCGTGTCGTTCGCGCAGGCTTGCCTGCGGCATCGCAGGGCGGGCCTTTTTTGTCGGGCCCTACTTTCGCTGGTACGTATCATCTTGCAGGCGACCCAGCAGGTTCGGCATACAAGTACGGACGCGAGGACAATCCGACATGGACGGCATATGAAAAAGCGATCACGGAGTTAGAACAAGGCGCGTCGACGGTTGTCTTCTCCTCCGGTATGGCTGCGGTTTCGGCGGCGCTCGGTGTAACGCTTCAACCGGGGGATATTTTGGTCATGCCATCTGACGGATATTACACTGCCCGCCTGCTTGCCACCGTATTTTTCGCAACGCTCGGGGTGAACGTTCGGCTGGCTCCAACGGCCGGCAACGCGCAGCTCGAGCATTTGCATGGCGCGAAATTGTTATGGCTAGAGTCTCCCAGCAATCCTGGTTTGGATGTGTGTGACGTTACTCCCCTTGCGGAGGCCGCCCACGCGGCAGGCGCGTTGGTCGTTGTGGATAACACGACGCCGACCTGTCTCGGTCAACAACCGCTGACCTTGGGAGCTGACTTTTCCGTCTGCTCGGATACGAAGGCGACGACAGGGCACAGCGATCTTATTCTGGGTCATGTCTCTGTGCGGGATACTTCTTGGGCCGACAAACTGCGGACGTGGCGCAAACAGATCGGTTCAGCACCGGGACCCATGGAGGTGTGGCTTGCCCATCGCTCACTGGCAACGCTTTATGTGCGTCTGGAGCGTCAATGCAAAAACGCGCTGGCCGTTGCCCAGTTTTTGGCTTCGCGTTCCGATGTCCACGGACTGCGTTACCCCGGACTATCCAGCGATCCGTCAAATTCTATCGCCTCTCGTCAAATGGAGTACTTTGGTCCGGTCATCGGCTTGACGCTTTCGAGTCGGCAGGTTGCCGAGAAGTTTTTAGCGAGTTGCGAGTTGGTTTTCGAGGCAACGAGCTTCGGTAGCGTTCATACGACTGCGGAGCGGCGCGCCCGTTGGGGCGGCGACAACGTGCCGGAGGGTTTCGTTCGATTG
>WNGF01007728.1_pt1 | contig 12885 bp, 15 predicted proteins | sample 5400641 | NCBI WGS metagenome assembly WNGF01 (sample SAMN13153371, study PRJNA577476) | soil metagenome | isolation source: 80 cm soil or saprolite under grassland replicate 2 | place: USA:California | collected 2016-06-15
ACCTCGCGGCTGTGCTCAGGCCGGCTGAGCTCCGGGCTCGCAACTACTGAAGTGTGGCGCGTTCGCCGGCCTTGCGCGCAGGCGCAAGGTCTTCGTCCGGCGTCACCCCTCGGGTCTTGTATTTCGGCGCAATCGCCAAACGACGAGGGCCGGGAGGGTGGCGGGGGCCGAGGACCCCGTCGATGCACAGCAGGCCGGCACGGAATGCTGATGTTCGCCGCCATGTTGCATGCCGGCCGATGCGCACCGACGGGGTGGCACCGGCCAGGACCCCCCGGCCCGGCGTTTCCGCCAGCGCACGAGGAGGTGCGCTCTGCCTAAGAGACGGCGGCACCATCGCTCGGTCTGTGGCGGGAGGGCCTGAGATAGAATGTGGGCTCCGGCGGCGGAGGATGGGTTCGGGCCCTGTGCGACGGAAGTCTCCGAACCTCGTCAGGTCCGGAAGGAAGCAGCGATCAGGAGGCGCCCCCGTGCGCCGCAGGCCAACCTGAATCCATCTTCCGCCGCCGGTTTTTTGTTGATGCATCTCGCCCTCCCCAGAAAGTGGCGTCCCCGCGTCTTTGCCGACCTCGTCGGCCAGGAGGCCGTGGCGCGCACCCTTTCGAACGCCATCGCAGAGGGCCGCGTCGCGCCGGCCTATCTGCTGACGGGGCCGCGAGGCGTCGGGAAGACCTCGACCGCCCGCATGCTCGCGCGGGCATTGAACTGCGACAGGGGCCCAACGGTCACGCCTTGCGGCGAGTGCGCCTCCTGCCGGGAGATCCTCGATCGGGGCGAGTCGCTCGACGTGCACGAGATCGACGGCGCCTCGAATCGGAAAATCGAAAACGCCCGAGAGCTCATCGAGACGGTCCGCTACGCCCCGCAGCGCGACCGCTTCCGCATCGCGATCATCGACGAAGTCCACATGCTGACGACCGAGGCCTTCAACGCGCTCTTGAAGACGCTCGAGGAACCGCCGCCGTACGCGCGGTTCATCCTGGCCTCCACCGAGCTCCACAAGATCCCGGCGACCATCGTTTCGCGGTGCCAGCGCTTCTCTTTTCGGGCTCTGACACCGTCGGAGATCGTCGCACGGCTCGAACAGGTGGCGAAGGCGGAGAAAATCCCCGTCACCCCGGGAGCGCTGCGGATGCTCGCCGAAGCTGGGGAGGGGAGCCTGCGCGACGGCCTGTCGCTTCTGGACCAGGCGGCGACGCTCTCCGGCGGCAGGGTGGACGAAGAGCGCTGCGCCGAGATCCTGGCACTCGTGGACCCGAGGCTCCTCGAGGGCGTCTTTTCGGCGATTGCCTCGGGCGACCGTGCGGCCGCGATCGCGACGACCACACGCCTGACGGAGTCGGGCGAGGATCCCAGGCGCATTCTCAAGGAGCTGCTCGGACTCTTTCGCAAGCTTCTGGTCTTTGCCGCCGGGGCGACGGCGGACGTGTCCGAGACAGACCGCGCGAGGCTGGCGACGCTGTCGCGCGCCGTGCCCTACGAGAACCTCCTGCGAGCGGTCACGCTCACGATCGAGGCCGAGGCTCTGGCCCGCCGTGCCGACGACGCGGGCCTGGTTCTTCAGATGCACGTGCTGCGCCTGGCGGAGCTGCCGCGCTTGAAGCGTCTCGAAGAGATGATCGGGGCCGCGCCGACCGCGGCCGCGCCAACGACCGGCAGCGAGAGGCCCTCTTCGGACCATCGCTCGGAGCCCCTTCCCCCCGGCCCGCGGATCGTGTCGCTGGTAGCGGTCGAGCCCGAAGAGAGGTGGCGTCGGCCGTCGGGTCCCACGGCCACGGCCGATGCCACGGAGCTCGCACGGTTTCACGATCTGCTCGACCGACGCCGGCGGGTGACGAGTGCTCAGGCAGGCCTCGCGGACGCGATCCGCGTGGAGGGCGAGGATCTCGTGTTCCATTTCGGCATCGACAAGGCCGCGGCCAAGGAAGCGCTCGAAGACGCTGCGGCGTAGAAGCTGCTCGCCGAGGTGGCGCGTGAGGCCTTCGGACGACCGCTCAAGATCGTCTTGAAGACCGGGCCGCCGGCCAACGGTGATCTCGGTCTCGCCGCTCGCGACATTCCCAAGGCGACGATCGCCCGCGAGCGCGCCTCCAGCCGCGCCGAGGAAGACCCGGTCGTGCGCTCGGCCATGGAGCTGTTTCGCGCGGAACTGACGGACGTGAAGGAAGAGGAATGAGGAACGCAGCGTGAGCGCATCGCGAACGCAGCGCGAACGCAACGCGAACGGGATCACTTCACGATGCGTTCTCGTTGCGTTCCTGTTGCATTCTCGTTGCGTTCTCCGGGAGTCACGATGAACATTCAAAAGATGATGCAGCAGGCCCAGGCGATGCAGGCGAAGGTGCAGGCGGAGCTGGAGGCCCTGCGCGTTGAAGCCTCCGCCGGAGGCGAGATGGTGAAAGTCGTGATGTCGGGGACCAAAGAGGTGCAGTCGGTCAAGATCGACAAGACTGCCGTGGATCCCGAGGACATCGAGACTTTGGAGGATCTGGTTCTCGCCGCCGTACGAGAGGCGTCGCGGCGCGTCGACGAGGCGGTCCAGAAGAAGACTTCCGCGATGCTCGGCGGCATGATGCCGGGACTGCGATGATGGACTCTCGGGCCTGATGCCGGGCACGCCCAAATCGTTCGATCGCCTGGCCGCCGAGCTCCAGCGGCTGCCCGGCATCGGGGCAAAAAGCGCAGCCCGCCTCGCGTACCACCTTCTGCGAGCACCTGCCGAGGAGGCCGAGCGCCTCTCCCGCGCCATCTCCGAAGCACGGGCAGCCGTGCGGCGCTGCTCCCTCTGCAATACCCTGACGGAGCCCGACCCCTGCGAGATCTGCTCCGACCCGCAGCGGGACAGTTCACTGCTGTGCGTCGTCGAAGACCCGGGCAACGTGGCCGCGATCGAGAAGACGCGCGAGTTCAAGGGCCGGTATCACGTCCTCTGGGGGGCTCTCTCGCCCTTGAAAGGCATCGGCCCTGACGAGATCGACGTGGCTGGGCTCCTGCGGCGCGCCACGTCCGACGTGAAGGAAGTCATTCTCGCGACGAACCCGAACGTCGAAGGTGAGGCCACGGCCCTCTACCTCGCCAGGAGGCTCAAGCCCACGGGCATCAAGGTCAGCCGGATCGCCTTCGGCCTGCCTGTGGGCGGCGACATCGAATACGCGGACGAGGTGACCATGGCCCGCTCTCTGGAAAACCGGCGGGAGCTCTGAGCTGTTGTAGAATAAGTGCCAACAGGAGAAACAGTTAAATCCATGACATCGCCGGACCTCGTCCTGTACGACGAGGAGTTCCAGAAGATCAAGGAGACCCTGCAGCGGCTCCGCCTGGACGCGAACGCGAACGTCGTGTTCCTGGTGGACAAGAACGGCCAGCAGATCGCCGCCGTGGGAGACCTCCAGACGCTCGACACGACCTCGCTCGCGTCGCTGACGGCCGGCAACGTCGCCGCGACCGACGGTCTGGCCCGGCTCATCGGCGAGAAGGAGTTTTCCATCCTCTTCCACGAAGGGGAAAAGGACAACATTCACATCTCGATCGTCGCGCAGCGCGTCATCCTCGTCGTCATCTTCGACGAGCGCTCGTCGCTGGGGCTGGTTCGCCTGCGGGTGCGGCGGGCCACGGCCGAGATCGAGAAGATCTTCGAAGACATCGCCCTCAAGGCCGAGCGGGAGAAAACAACCATTCGGGCGGCGGACTACGAGTCCCCCTTCGCCGAGATCACGGACGAAGACATCGACCGCCTGTTCTCGGAGTGACCCTGTCGGACACGACCGATTGATCCGCTGACGACATGACGTTCATCAACTACGCGGCCCGCGAGATCAACTGCAAGATCGTCTATTACGGCCCCGGTCTCTGCGGCAAGACCACCAACCTCCAGTACATCTACGACCGGACGAACCCCTCGGCCAAGGGCAAGCTCATTTCGCTCGCGACCGAGACCGACCGGACGCTCTTCTTCGACTTCCTGCCTCTCGACCTGGGAACGGTCAAAGGCTTCAAGACCCGTTTCCACCTCTACACGGTCCCGGGTCAGGTCTTCTACGACGCCTCGCGGAAGCTGATCTTGAAGGGCGTGGACGGCGTCGTCTTCGTGGCCGACTCGCAGGAGGCCCGTATGGAGGCCAACGCGGAGTCGATCCGCAATCTGGACAAGAACCTCAAGGAGCAAGGCTACGAGATCTCGGCGATCCCTTACGTCCTCCAGTTCAACAAGCGCGACCTGCCCACGGCCGTGGCCACGGACGGGATGTACCGCAACCTCAACATCAAGGGCGAGCCCACCTTCGAGGCCACCGCCACGACCGGAATGGGCGTGTTCGACACCCTCAAAGCGGTGGCTCGGCTCGTGTTGATGGATCTGAAGAAGAAGTAGAGCGTCGCACGGAGACCATCAGGACCCTTCAAAGCACTCGCGTCCCTTAAGGCAGTACTCCGGCAAGGCGAGATCGCCGTCCGGACCGTCCGGGCGCATGGTCTTCAAGCACCAGAACTGCTGAGTCGAGCCAGAGCGGGAGATGTCGCGCTCGACGTAGGAGTCGGGCACGTACATCGTCTTCGTGCGCAGGTGCCGGCAGAGAAAGGGATCCGGAGCGCGCGAGCCGTCGACGATGGGCCCGGCGGTCCGCGGCTTGTCCTCGCCCTCAGCCATCCCCGGTCGGTCCCGCTAGGCGAGCGCGGTGCGCAGTGTCCTTTCGAGCATGACCCGGGCGAGGCGCACCTTGTAGGCATTCATCGAGAGAGGCTTCGCAGCGGCCACGGCCGCCGCGGCGGCCTTCGTGATCAACTCGGGCGAAGGCTTCCCGCCGTTCAAGACGGCTTCGGCCTCTTTCGAGCGCCAGGGCACCTGGGCCACGTGGCCGAGCACGACGCGCGCGTCGCGAATCGAGCCGCCCGTCAGATCGAGCGCGACGCAGGTCTCGACGAGAGGCCAGTCAAAAGTCTCCTTCTCCTTCAGCTTCTTGTACGCCGAGCGGGCTCCCGCGGGAGGCGCCGGGAGCGTGACCGCTTCGATGATCTCGCCCGGCTGGAGATGTATCTCGCGCGTCGCATCGTTGACCGGCTTTAAAAAGAGCTCGTCGAGGGGCACCGACCTCTTGCCCTTGGGCGAGACGATCTCGGCCGAGGCGTTGTAAGCGACGAGCGCGGTCGCCGTGGCCGAGGCGTGCACGCAGACGCACACGAGGTCGGTGTCGAAGATCGCGTGGAAGCGGTTCTCGCCCTCCAGCGCGTAGCACTCGTTGCCGCCCTTCTTGCGGCAGTCGAAGTCCCCGCTGCGGTAGTACCAGCAGCGCGGCCGCTGGGCGATGTTGCCGCCCAGAGTGGCCATGTTGCGAATCTGAGGAGTCGCCGCTCCGCCCGCCGCATCGGCAAGAGCCGGATACACGCGCCTGACGTCGGCGTGGTCGGCGATGTGGGCGAGCGTGGCGAGAGCGCCGATGCGCGAGGGTGAGCCGATCGCGATGCGGTCCAGGCCCCGGATGCCGGCGATCGAGACGACGCGCTCGGGCGAGTCGAGCCCCTCCTTCATGCGGTCGATGAGATCGACGCCGCCGGCCTTCAAGGCCGTGTTCGGCTTCGCGCACTCGTTGGCGGCTTCGGCGAGCGAGGCGGCGGGCAGCAGGACGAAGTTCTTCACGCCTTGCCTCCTTTCCGCGCTTCGGCTTCCGCGAGCGCCTGGAAGACGACCTCCGGTGTGATCGGGAGCTTCCGGATGCGCGCCCCGATGGCATGCGACACGGCATTGGCGATCGCGCCGGCCGTGGGCACGGTCGCGGGCTCGCCGATGCCGACGGAGTGGGTGTTGTTGACGCCGTCCCAGACAGGCACGAGAATCGTCTCGATCTCGGGCACGTCCTTGGCGCCCACGATCTTGTACTGTTCGACGTTCGGATTCACCATCCTGCCGGTGGCCCGATCGAGCACGCGGTCCTCGTACAGGGCATAAGAGACGCCCTGGATGACGCCGCCCTGGACCTGACTTTCGGTCGTCAACGCGTTGACGACCAGCCCACAATCGTGGACCGCCACGACCTTCTTGACCGCGACGCGGCCGGTCTCGGTGTCGACGTCGACCTCGGCGAACTGCGCGCCGGCCGTGAAGCGCTTCCAGGCGTCCGCGTGGTTCTCGGCGCGGGACGCCGTGGCGGAGACGCCGCTCTCCGGCAGTTTCGCGCAGGCTTCCTTCCAGGAGAGTTTCTTGCCGGCATCGCCTCGGACGGCGAAACTTCCGGGCGCGATCTCGATCGACTCGGGTGGCACGCCCCAGCTTTTCGCCAGAACCTCGGCCACCTTCTGCTTGGCCTGCCAGGCGGCCGCTCGGACTGTCGGAGCCGAGGACGGAGTCGTCGTGGAGCCGCCGGAGGCGGGCCCGTAAGGCAGGCCGGAGTTACCGATGCGCACGGTGACCTTCTCGAGCGGCAGGCCGAGCTCTTCGGCCGCCACGATGCCGACCATCGTTCGCGCGCCGGTGCCGAGGTCCTGCACGCCCTGCTCGAGCTCGGCCGAGCCGTCGCGGTGAATGACGACCGTCGCCTTCGGGCCGGTGCCGCCGGTGTTGTACCAAATGGCCGCGCCCATTCCGATGCCTCGCCGGACGGCCGGCTCCTTCGTCACCCGGCGTTGGTCGCGCGTCTTCCAGCCGATGCGCTCGGCGCCGATCTGAAATTCCGCGCGCCGGACCTCCGACGGATCGTTCTTCATTCGCAGCTCGAGGGGATCCATCCCGAGCTCGCCCGCGAGCTCGTCCATCATGGCTTCGAGCGCGAAAGAGCCCTGCGGATGTCCGGGCGCCCGGAACGCCGCCGACGGACCCGAATTCGTGAAGACGTCGTACTCCTCGGTGCGGACGTTGTCGCAGGCGTAGACGTTCTTCAACGGCCCGGACGTGCCCGTCCCCCCGTTGGTGCCGCCGTTGCCGTGAACCACGAGTTGCAGCGCGGTCAGCTTGCCGTCCTTTTTTGCGCCGGCCTTGATCCACTGGATCGCCGAGGGGCGGTTGCCGGCTGCCAGGTGCTCCTCCTTGCGATCGAGGAAGAGCTTGACGGGCGCGCCGGCTTCTTTGGCGAGCTTCGCCGCCGTGACGCCTTCGGTGCGAGCTCCGAATTTGGCTCCGAAGCCGCCGCCCATGTACTCGGTCGTGACGTGGACCTTCGACTTGTCGAGGCCCAGCACGTCCGCGAGCTCGTCGCGCACCGTGAAGATTCCCTGCGTCGAAGCCCAGACCTTCAAGCTCCCGTCGGGCTCCCAGGCCGCCACGAGTCCATGCGTCTCCAACGCCGTGTGCGTCTGGACCTGCGTGAGGTAGGTACCTTCCACGACGACATCGGCCTGCTTGAAGCCTTCCTCGATCGAGCCCTTCTCGAATTTTCGAGGGCCCTGGACGTTACCCGATCGGGGGCCCGACCCCCGCATCTCTGCGGCATAGGGGTCGAAGGACTTGTCGTCCTTCCTCGGCTGGAAGACGAGCGGCGCTCCGGGCTTCCGTGCCGCCTCCGGGTCCACGACGAAGGGCTTTGGCTCATACTCCACGCGGATCGCCAAGAGCGCGTCCTCGACCTGCTCGGGCGTCTCGGCGGCGATCGCGGCGACCTCCTGACCCGCGAAGCGCACCGAGTCTCCCGGTTTGATGATGACCAGGGCCGCCTTGACGCCCGGCATCTTGCGGGCCGCGTCGAGGCCGATCGACTTGACGACGGCCGCGGCGTACGGGCTTCTCAGAATCCGGCCGTAGAGCATCCCGGGGAGCTTGACGTCGATCGCGTAGCGAGCCTGGCCGGAGACTTTCGCCGGCCCATCGAGCCGCGGGACGCGAGAACCTAAGATCGAGAACTTCTGCGAAGGATCCCAGGGCGCCGGATCGCCCGCCGCGATGGCGACCTCCTTGGGCTCGAACTTGCCGTTGAATCCGAGGCGGATCTTTTCGTTTGCCATCTCACGCCTCCTCGAGCTCCAAGGCTTCGGCCGTGGCTTGCGCGACGCGCACGTCCTCCTCGAGGCGCCGGCCATCCGACCCCGGCCGCCAGGCCGGAACGATCGTCAACGAGGACGAGGCGGTCTTCAGGCCCGCCGCGCGCTCGACGGCGTCGAGAACGTGGGGATAGGTGCCGCAGCGGCAGAAGTTGCCGGAGATCGCCTCGCGGATCTCCTCGCGCGACGGCTTCGGGTTCTTCTCCAAGAGCGTCTTGCAGGACATCACCATCCCCGAGGTGCAGAAGCCGCACTGCAGGGCGTCGGCCGCCACGAAGGCTTCCTGGATCGGAGCGAGGCGGCTGTCGGTCTTCAAGCCCTCGATCGTCGTGATGGCCCTGCCCTGGACCTCCGCCGCGAGAAGCAGGCAGGAGCACTGCGCCACGCCGTCCACGAGGACCGTGCAGGCGCCGCAGGCGCCGCGCCCGCAGACGACTTTGGTGCCGGTCAACCCGATGCGGTCGCGCAGGGCGTCGGCCAGAACGACCCGCGGCTCGACGACGATCTTCTCGATCTTGCCGTTGATCTTGAGCGCGATGGCAACCGCCTGGGGGCCGATCGCGCGGCTTGCGGGCGCGGCGGGCGCTTTCACCGGGACGGCGGCCGCAGCGGCGCCGACAAGCGCGCCCCGCACGAGGTCCCTCCGCGTGAAGCCTGACTTCGATTCGTCGCTCATAAGGCCTCCTCGCGAGGGAAATCATAGTACCGATCAAAGATCCAGGAGCCTCTCGTAGTCCTCGGGCGTGTCCAGATCGAGAAGCACACCGATGTCCTCGACAGCCACCTCGACGAGCACCTCCGGCCGCGACTGCCAGAGATGGCGCAATCCCTTCCCGGGCGGGATCGCCGCGATGTCGGGGATGAGGCCGGCTCCGATGAGCGCGGGATGCCCACGGCGCCCGGCGTGAACCGGGAGCGCCACTTGGCTGGGGCCGGACTCGCGCGCGAGAATGCCGAGCGTCTCGATCGCGACGGCCGGATGGTCGGCGGGCCAGAGGTAGAACGCCTCGACGTCGCGGCGCAGCTCGGCGATCCCCATCCGAATCGACAGAAGCATCTCTTCCTCGGGATGCGGGTTGACGACGACCCGCGCGCCCGCCTTTCCCGCAAGCTCGGCGGCTTCGGGCAGATCCGGGCGCAGCACCACGACTCGCTCCGCCACGCCCGCCGCGCCGAGGGTCGTCAGAACGCGCTCGAGGACCGTCGAGCTGCCAAATCGCAGGAGAATCTTCTCCCGCCCCATCCGGCGCGAGAGGCCGGCCGCCGGCACGACGGCCCCGAGCCTCACTTCTTCTTTCCGGAAGACGCGGCCGTCCCGCCTGCCGGCGCCGCCGGCTCCTCGCGAGCGAGAGCGCCGACCGCTCGGCGCGACGCTTCGAGCTTCTCGAGAAGGATCCGCCGCGCCTGGCCACGAAAGCCGGCGGGAGGAGGCGCAGCCTTCAGAAGCCGCGTCTCCTCGGCGAGAACCCGTTCGTACCGCGCCAGAGCGAGCCTCCGCTCGGCCGGCTCGAGCACGTCCAGAAAGGCGAGGCGGGCGAGCCCGTCGTCCTTCGAGCGCGGGCGCGGGAAGGGACTCGCGAGCCAGCGCTTCAACTCCCTCCGGCCCGCCGCGGTCACGCGATAGAGGTTCCGGCGAGGACCATGGCGGGGCCCCAGCACCCGCAACAGCACGAAACCCGCGCGGCGGAGCCTGGCGAGGGTCGGGTAGATCTGGGAGAACTCCGCCCGCCACACCGGTGCGATCTCCGCTTCGAGCGCGTGGGCCAGATCGTAACCGGTGCGCGGCTCCTGAGTCAGAAGACCCAGGAGGACATGAGGGAGCGACACGTGGAAACTATATCAAGACTGATATAGCCGGGCCTCGTTCTGCCAGGAGCGAGGCGGAGGTGAGCTCAAAAGGGGACAAAAAAAGAGGGGGCCAGACGGCCCCCCGAAGATCCTTTGGAATGAACGTAAGTCGTTGACTTACTTCTTTTTCTTGGTCGCCTTCTTTGCCTTCTTGGCGGCCTTCTTCTTCGTGGCCATCGTGTCACCTCCCTCCTGTCAGCGGATTGACAGGCTTCCGGCGAGGTGCTACTTTTGCCGCCCCTCTGCAAGGGCGTATCGCCTTCAGTCTGTCGCTGTCGTAAGACGGAACAGGCATACGTTTCAAATCGCCGGGTGGTTCGCGCCGCCCGGCGATTTCATTTTATGAGCTTCTCGGTGGAACACAACAACTAACCTTGCTTCATTCTCACGTTCCGCCGCGCGGATGTCAAGCGATCGGCGGATAGAATCGCGCGGATGGACGGCGGAGCGATCCGGCTGGCGCACAGCCCCGACTCAGACGACGCGTTCATGTTTTACGCGCTCGCGGAAGGGTGCGTGGACACCGAGGGCCTGACCTTCGCGCACGAGCTCTCGGACATCGAGACTTTGAACCGCCGGGCGCTCGCGGGCGAGCTCGCCGTGACGGCCGTCTCGTTTCATGCCTACGCCTACCTGGCCGATCGTTACTTGCTTCTGCCGCACGGCGCGTCTTTCGGCGACGGCTACGGCCCCGTCGTCGTGGCGCGGCAGCCGATGACGCGGGCGCAGATCTCCGGCGGCGAAGTCGTCGTGGCCTCTCCCGGCGCGCGCACGACTGCCCATCTCGCGCTCTGCCTGTGGGCTCCGGGCGTCCGAACGGTCTTGCGTCCGTTCGACGAGATTCTGGAGGCCGTTCGCGACGGAACCCTCGAGAGCGGCCTGCTCATCCACGAAGGGCAGCTGACCTTCGGCGAGGAGGGGCTCGTGGAGGTGGTCGACCTCGGTCGCTGGTGGAAGCAGGAGACCGGGCTTCCGCTCCCGCTCGGAGGCAACGTCGTCCGGCGCGACCTCGGGTCCGACCGGATCGCCCGCATCTCGCGTGCGATCTCCCGCTCGATCGAGTACGGGCTCGCTCACCGCGACGCCGCGCTCGGCCATGCCATGCGCTACGCCCGGGGCCTCGACCCGGCCCAGGCGGACCGATTCGTCGGCATGTACGTGAACGACTGGACGCGGGGCTACGGTCCGGAGGGCAGGAAGGCTGTGCAGCTTCTGCTCGACCGGGCGCACGCGGCGGGGCTCGTTCCGGCCGTCACGGCCGAGTATGCGCCGTAACGAGTTCGAGGCGCCCGCGCTCGTCGTCCACCTCGCAGCGCTCGCGTTCGTGGTCGGGCCGCCGGTCTTCTTCGGAGCGGTCGTGGCGCCCCTGTCCTTCCATCTGTTGCCCACCCACGACATGGCGGGCTCGCTGCAGGCGCCTGTGCTGACCCGGCTCTGCTGGATCGCGGAGGCCGGCTTCGCGCTGCTGATCGCGACCTCGTGGTGGCTGACCCGAGAAGGGAGCTCGAAGCTCCTGAAGATGCTCATGACACGCGCCGCGTTCCTCGGCTTGATCGCGGCCGTCGTCATCGAGAAGCTGCTCGTGGCGCGGATCGAGAGGATCCGGATCGACGCGCCGAGCCTGATCGACAACCTGCCCGCGGCGGACCCCTCGCGGATCCTGCTCGGCCGCCTCCACAAGCTCTCGACCGGCTTTTTCGTGATCGAGATCGCCGCCGGCGTGCTGCTGCTCGTCGCGACCGCGCGATGGATCGCAGGCCGCAGCCGCCCTCCGGCGGCGGTTCCCCTTCCCGGCGCCTCTCGCCCTCCGGTGCCTAAGGTCCTGGACCTCTCCAAGGTGTGAAGTCCTTTGTGCTTGGTGCTTGGTCCTTAGTCGAAAGACAAAGGACTACGGACTAAAGACTAAGCACTTCGCTTTCGTAGCGACAAGAAGACGAGGACCGCGCCGGCGGCGATCAAGAGCCATGGCCAAGTGCGGTCGAGAGTCTCGCGAAAGACCGAGAGGTCGACCCACCGGAAGAGCAACGAGCTCGCGCCCAGGCCCACCAGGACCAGGCCGGCGATGAGCGGTCCCGGTCCGCGCCGACGTTTCATGACCGCGTCGATGGCGACGAGGAGCAGAAAGCCGCAGCCCAGGCCGAAGAGAATCGCGCCGGTGTGGGACATCCAGGGCGACAGAGGCCGGCGCAGCACGAACCCTGCGCCGAGGCCCAGAAGCACGCACGCTCCCACCAACGGCCCGTGGAACCGAAGGCTGGCGGAGACCGCGAAGAGAATCGCGCCGACCAAGAGCAGGATCGGGCCGGGCCCCGAGAGCTCGATGCTCTGCCGGAGCAGGAACCAGGCCCCCAGGACCACGAGAACGATTCCCAGGATCAGACCGCGGCGTTCGGTCATCGCTTGCTCCTCACGTTTGTGGGGACGGCAGCCTCGCCCGTCCAACGGTAAAAGCCCTCACCGGACTTTTTTCCGGTCTTTCCTTGCGCCACGAGGCGGCGCAGGATCTCGGGCGGTGTGAAGCGCCCGCCAGGAAGATCGCGGGAGAGAGCTTCGGCGATCGAGAGCCGCACGTCGAGCCCGACGAGGTCGCTCGTCTTCAAAGGCCCCATCCGGTGCCCGTAGCCGAGCTCCATGGCCCGGTCGATGTCTTCGACGTTTGCCACGCCTTCCTCCAGCAGCCGCATCGCTTCGAGTCCGATCGCCACACCCAGCCGGGACGTGGCAAAGCCGGGAGCGTCCTCGACGCGGATGGCCGTCTTACCGAGCGAGCCGGCAAACGCGACCGCCGTCTCCACCGTGGCCGCGGACGTCTGTCGGCCGCGGACGATTTCGACCAAGGGCATGACGGCCACGGGGTTGAAGAAGTGGATGCCTACGACCCGCTCCGGGCCGGCCGTGGCTTGCGCGATCGCGGTGATCGAGAGCGAGGACGTGTAATCAGGGAGCGCGCGAAGCCCTCGGGAAGACCATCGAGGCGTCCTGGGAGCGCGCCCGAGCAAAAGGCAGGCTGTCCGCCGATGCGGCGGCTGCGGCTCGGAGCCGGCTGACGGTGGCGGGAAGCCTCACGGAAGCCGC
>WNGF01010325.1_pt1 | contig 12885 bp, 7 predicted proteins | sample 5400641 | NCBI WGS metagenome assembly WNGF01 (sample SAMN13153371, study PRJNA577476) | soil metagenome | isolation source: 80 cm soil or saprolite under grassland replicate 2 | place: USA:California | collected 2016-06-15
GGGCGCCCTCCGCTGCCCGGCGGTCCACGACCTGGTTTCGGTGGTATTGCCGGTTTACAACGGTGCCGATTACGTGCGCGAATCGATCGACAGCGTCTTGGGGCAGACGTACACAGATTTCGAGCTGATCGTCATCGACGACGGTTCTACCGATGCCACCCCCGCGATACTGGACGAGTATACCCGCCGAGACACCCGGGTCCGCGTCATCCGTCAGTCCAACCACCGTTTGCCGCACGCCCTCTCTCATGGGTTTCGTGTCGCCCGAGGGGAGTTCCTGACCTGGACGAGCGCGGACAACCGCCTCAAGCCCCGCTGCTTGGAAAAGCTTGTCGATTGTCTGCGCCGCCACCCCGATTGGGATATGGTCTTCGCGAATCTGGACATCATCGGCGATGATGGGAAGCCTCTGCGCAATTCCTCGTGGTACAGCGGTTACCAGACCCCACCCGGCAGCGAACACATCGCCCTGCCGACCGACGCGTTGGAATTGAATGTCGTCGCGAACAACACGGTGGGGGCCGCATTCCTGTATCGGAACCAAGTAGATTTCTTGCTGGGTGACTACAGTCGCTTCCGCTTTGGCACCGAAGATTATGACTACTGGATGCAGGTCAATTCCTTGTTCACGTTGCGCCATGCCGATTTCGCCGAGCCGTTATACGACGTCCGCTTCCATTCGGCCTCCCTCACCGCCCGCGATGACGAATTGGGCATCACCCGTAGCCGGGAAGGTCTGATGGTCTTCGACGACGCTCGGCGGGATTTCTATCAGACCCCGCTCGCCTGGACCATCGAGGATGATGGCAGCCCACCGGCGCGTGAGTTGGCCGCGCGGTTGCGGGATTGGGCTGCGGCTGCCCGGCATATCCTTCTCGACCGGATTCCCCTCGACCCGGAGGAGATGCAGACCCTGTGGTTCCCACTCGTGGCCGTGCGGGTGACCGTGGATCCACGGGCGAGCGCTGCGATCCCGAAGCTGCCGGAACGAGCCTACAAAGTTCTGGTGATGGCCGGCGATGTTGCGCTCCCCGGCGACGTCTCGCCCGCCTGGCAGATGTGTATTGCGACAGCGGCCTGCGTATCGCTCCCCCGACTGAGTCAGCCTCGACAGGGCTGGCTGGGTGTCTCGGACGTCGCCGCGCTGTGCACAGCGATCGACATCCGCGTGAAATCGGCGCATCTGACCTGCCTGCTGGCCGAGATTGCCAGCCCATCTCCGCCGATAGTCAAGATTTCTGTGGTGATCAGTACGTACCATCGCGGCGCCCAATTGGCGGAAGCCGTCCGCAACTTGGCGCGGCAGACCTTTCCGGAGTCGGACTACGAGGTCATCGTCGTCAACAACGATCCAGTCGACTCTTCTCCCGGTCAAATTGTGGACGCGCTGCGCCGGTCCGAGTTCTCGGACCGGCGAGAGCGGCTGCGGCTCGTCACTTGCCCGTTTCAGGGCTTGTCGTTTGCACGCAACATTGGGATCGCGCAGGCGCAAGGGAAAGTTATCAGCTTTCTTGACGATGACGCCGTCGCCTTCACCGACTGGCTGGAGCAGGTCTGGCGGGCGTTCGACGCATTCCCCAGGGCTGGAGTGGTCGGCGGAACGATTCTTCTCCACCCGCCCGAGCCTTGCCCGAAATGGCTCAAGCCCGGCTGGGAACATCTGTGGAGTCATAACGTGCCGCCGTTTGTCGAGACCAAGCAGGTCGAGAACTGGTGGGAATTCCCCTGGGGGTGCAACTGGAGCGCTACGCGGCAGGCGTTGCTAGAAATCGGAGGATTTCGCGCCAGCTACGGACGACACGGCACCGATTTTGGAGGTGGCGAAGAGCTCGTGGCCGCCACCCAGATCCAGCGGCTCGGATACGCCATCGTCGTAGCCCCGGACGCACGTGTCTCCCATGCGCCATCGGCCGACCGATATACACTCAATCATGTCTGGCAGACGATCCGCGCTGCGAAGCAGAGTGAATACCGCGAGCAGATCGATCTCTACATTCCTGACGACGCTGAGCCGGGGACGTTCAGACGCCAGAGGCGAGAACAGCTGAAGGCGTTGTTCTCCGTACGAGAGCCATTCTACAAGCGGCTGGAACATGGAATGTACGCCTGGGCAATCACTAAGGTAATCCGACGGCTGCGGGGAGACAGGCGCGAACGGCGGAGGCTCTATGCCTCGGCCGCGTCTGCTCAGAACGGATAAGAGCAGGCCTACGCGAATTCTCGCGATCGTGACGGTATGTGTGCCGGAATACGCCGTGTTAAGCTGCTGTGCCGGGGGTTCGAGGTGGCCTCGGATGATGCGTGGATGACGGAGACCCACGGACGGCGAATGCATCGATTCTCGCGGCTGATCGAGTACCGGACGCTCCTGAAGTACCTGGTCCTCAAGGACATCAAGGTCAAGTCGCGAGGCCATCAAGGTCAAGTCGCGAGGCACCTTCCTCGGCGTCGCCTGGACGCTCATGAACCCGCTCATCACGATCGTCATCTACTTCGTGGTGTTTCAGTACATCTTCCGCGTCGCCATCCCCAATTTCCTGGCGTTCTTCCTGGTCGGCCTCCTCATGTGGATCTTCTTCGCCCGCGCCGTCTCCACCGCGGCGATGTGCGTGATCGACAATGATTCGCTGATCAAGAAGGCGGCCTTCCCCCTGGAGGTGCTCCCGGTGGCATCCGTGCTCTACCACCTGTTCCACCACGTGGTGGCGCTCGGACTGGCGGTGCCCCTGATGCTGCTCTTCTGGGGGGCCCAATTCAGCTGGCATCTGCTGTGGGCGGTGGTGATCCTGATCGCCTTCGTGAGCTTCAGCCTCGCGTTGGCGCTCCTGCTCGCGACCATCGGCGTCTTCTTCCGCGACACCCGGGACATCCTGGAGGTCGGACTGCCCGTGCTCTTCTGGGCGACCCCGATCTTCTACGATCTGTCGATGGCGCCCGGCTTTCTCCGACCGGCGCTCTCGCTCAACCCGCTGTCCCCGTTCATCGAGAGCACGCGGGCCGCGCTGCTGGACGGCCACGGCCCGTCCTGGACGCATCTCGGCCTCATGGCGTTCTGGATCGCGATCACCGCGGTCAGCGGGACATGGGTATTCGGCCGTTTCGCGCACCGCTTCGCCGAGGAGGCCTGATGCCGCCCATCATCAAATGCGAGCGGGTCAGCAAGAGCTTCGTGATCCGCGAGAACCGCCAGTACTTGCTGAAGGATCGTGCGCTCGCCATGCTGCGCCCGCATCTGCGCGAGCATCGCCAGACCTTCTGGGCCCTGCGCGACGTCGACTTCGCGGTCGAGCGTGGCGAGGCCTTCGCCGTGATCGGTCCCAACGGCAGCGGCAAGACGACGCTGTTTCGCCTGATCTCCGGCATCTTCCGGTCCACCACCGGCGCGGTCCATGTCCACGGGCGCCTGGCGCCGCTGCTGGCCCTCGGCGTGGGGTTCCATCCCGAGCTCACCGGCCGGGAGAACATCTACCTCAGCAGCGCGATGTTCGGCTTCACCACCCGCGAGATCCGGGCGGCGGAGGAGGACATCATCGCGTTCTCCGAGCTCGGCCGCTTCATCGACGTGCCCACCAAGAACTACTCGGCGGGCATGGAGGCCCGCCTCGGGTTCGCCATCGCCTTCCAGGTGCGGCCCGAGATCTTCCTCATCGACGAGGTCCTGTCGGTCGGCGACGAGCACTTCCACGAGAAATGCCTGCGCCGGCTCGACGAGGACCGGCACGCCGGTCGCACCTTCCTGGTGGCCACGCACGCGCTGCCGTTCGTCGAGGAGCGCTGCGATCGGGCGGCGCTGCTCGTGCAGGGGCGCATCGTGGCCGTCGGCCTCCCCAAGGACGTCGTGCGCCAGTACCGGGAGTTGATCGGCCGCGACTCGAGGCCGCTCGCATCGCCCGTCGATGCCTGAGCGGCCTAAACGGCGAGTGGGCACCGTCCCGCGCCGGTGAAAGTCCTCTGTCTCTTCGGTACGCGGCCCGAAGGGATCAAGATGGCCCCGGTCATCCGGGAGCTCCGGAAACATCCATCGCGCGTTGACGTCCGCGTCTGTGTGACGGGCCAGCACCGGGAGATGCTCGATCAAGTCCTCGACTTGTTCGAGATCGTCCCGGATCACGACCTCGCCATCATGCGCGCGGACCAGTCCCTCACCGAGGTGACGGCGGCGGCCCTGACGGGGCTCGACGCCGTGATCGCCACCGAGCGGCCGGACTGGGTGGTGGTGCAAGGGGACACGACGACGGCGATGGCGGCGGCGCTCGTCGCCTTCTATCACCGGACGCCGATCGCGCATGTCGAGGCCGGACTGCGGTCGTGGAACCCGGCGCAGCCGTTTCCCGAGGAGATGAACCGGCGCATCGCCGATACCCTCTCGAATCTCCACTTCGCGCCGACGGCGCTGGCGCGACAAAATCTCGTCCGGGAAGGGATCGACGAGCGGACCATCCTCGTGACCGGCAACACCGTGATCGATGCGCTGCACTGGGTGTCGGAGCTGCCCGCGCCTGCCGATCTGGATCGCCTGATCCCGCCGAACGGGACCAGGCTCCTCCTCGTGACCGCCCATCGACGCGAGAGCTTCGGGCCGGCCATGCAGGAGATCTGCTTGGCGATCCGCGATCTCGCCGCGCGATACGGAGATCGGGTGCGGGTCGTCTACCCGGTGCACCTGAACCCGCACGTCCAGGAGGCGGCCTACCGACTCCTGGGGGACGTGCCGAATGTCGCGCTGGTCCCGCCGCTCGACTATCTCCGGCTCGTGCACCTCATGAAGCGGGCCTATCTCGTGCTGACCGATTCCGGCGGTATCCAGGAGGAGGCGCCCGGACTGGGCAAGCCGGTCCTGGTGCTGAGAGAGGTGACGGAGCGCCCGGAGGCGGTGACGGCGGGCGCCGCTCGGGTCGTCGGCACCTCGCGCGAGCGCGTCGTGGGTGAAACGACGCGTCTGCTCGACGAGCCCGCCGAGTACGCGCAGATGGCCCGCGCCGTCAACCCATTCGGCGACGGCCATGCCGCCCAGCGCATCGTGAGCGCGCTCCTCGCCGACGGCTAATCGTTGTCTCGACGGCCCTGACCGTTCAGGCAGACCCTGTGACTCGGTGTCACGGCACCGTCACCCTGGCTGACGCGTACCAATTTATAGAATCACCAAATCGCATGCCGGCGTGGAGATGTATCGGATTCAGCTTTGGCACGGCTATTGCATGGCCCGAAGGCCTGGAAAAAAGAGTTCCACCTCTATAAATCTGTCCGCCGACACCAGGAGGTTGGATGCGACGGTTCCCGCTGGTCATCATAGGAATGTTGGGGTTCGTGGTGCTGGCGTCCGTGGCCCACGGACAGACTCGAGGCGGATTCGATGGCAGCGGGCATCTCCTCATGCACGGCACGCCGCGCTTCGCCCTCGGGGTCTATGATTCCGGAGGTAGCTATTCGACCGATCCCGCGTTCTGGGAAAAGGCCATCTTCTCCCCGTCGGGGCCGCGGGGGCTCCAGGGTTTTCCCCTCAACATCTACCTGAACTACTTCCTTGGTGCGATGCCGATCGACGCGACGAAGGCGTTGCTCGATGTGTTGCAGAGCCACGGGATGATGTACCTGCAGACGGGCAACTGCTTCGGATCGGGTAGCTGGTTGCGCTACGGCCCCACGGGCTTTTCGATCTCGAGCCAGAGCTACGTGCAGCAGTTCGCCCAGCATGCGGCGGCGCTCGGGTACTACATCATGGACGAGTGTGACGACTCGTTGATCTCGGAGACGCAGCAGCATTACCAGCAGCTCAAGTCGTGGGACCCCCAGGGGATCGCCCTGGCTACGAACCTGGCGGCCGCCTATCGCGACCCCTCGCTGTGGGTGAACGCGGCCGACGTGCTGGCGATCGATCCGTACCCGCTCTACGGGCCCGAGGTCCAGCAGGGTTATCCCCACTTCATCGTGGCGGACTTCACGGCCAGGCTGCGGGCGGCGGCGCGGGGCAATCGCCCGGTCTGGACGGTCCTGCAGTTCTTCAAGTTCACGACCGATTCGCGGATGCCGACGCAGGGCGAGCTGCGCACCCACGCGGTCATGGCGGTGGTGGAAGCCGCGCAAGGGCTCTTCTGGTGGGATATCGGCGTCAACGGCCTGCGCCAGCTCGACTCGAGCACCGTCTCGACCTACATGAGCTACCTCAAGACCCTGACCACCGAATTGGCGGGCCTGGAGCCGGTGCTGCTGGCGGCGGCTGCCGACGGCGCGCTGGTGGGCAACACGACGCGGTTCAGCGATCCGGTGGCGGGGCGGATCGCACAGCTGCAGCACAACATCGCGGTGGAGACGGTGTACTCCCGGGTGCAGGCGGACCAAGACGAGATCACGGCGCTCAAGGCAGGAGACATATCCAAGTCACCGCTGCTGCCCTGGGCCGCCAAGGTGCGGACGCGAACGAAGATCGTCAATGGGGTCGGCTACGTGTTCGCGTACAACTACACGAACGTGCAGCAGCCGGTGACGTTCACGTGGCAGAGCGCGGTCACGAGCGTCAAGGAGTCCCAGAGCGGGCAGTCCTTCCCCGTCACCGGCGCGTCGTGGAGCGACACGTTTGCGCCCTATGAGGCGCGGATCTACGTCGTGACCGGGGCCGGGACCAGGCGGCTCGTCGGCGACTTCAATGGTGACGGCAAGGCCGACCTCCTGTGGCGCGACACCGCCGGCGACGTGGCGATGTGGCTGATGAACGGGCCCAGCGTCACCGCCACCCTCGGCATCGGGACGGTCTCGACGGCTTGGAGCATCGTCGGTGTCGGTGACTTCGATGGTGACGGAAAGGCGGACATGCTGTGGCGGGACACATCGGGGAATGTCGTGATGTGGCTGATGAACGGAGGCGTCGTCGTCGACAACCGCTTCCTCGGCAACGTCTCGACGGACTGGACCGTCCAGGGCGTGGCCGACTTCAACGGCGACGGAAAGGCGGACATTCTCTGGCGGCACAGCTCCGGCGACCTGGCGCTGTGGATCATGAACGGCACCACGATCGCGAGCGGTATCCGGCTCGGAGTGGTGTCGACGGCGTGGTCGGTCGCCGGCGTCGGGGATTTCAACGGCGACGGCAAGGCTGATCTCCTGTGGCGGGATACCTCCGGGAATCTCGCGCTGTGGTGGATGAACGGCGGCACGGTGATGGGTACGACCAGCCTCGGAAACATGCCGCTCGCGTGGACGGTCGCCGGGATCGGCGACCTGAACGGGGACGGCAAGAGCGATCTGCTGTGGCGCGACGACACTGGCAACGTGGCGGAGTGGTTGATGAACGGGGCCGCGACCCCGACCAGGGTCTTCCTCGGCAACGTCCCGACCACCTGGAGGATCGATCGGGTGAAGGACTTCAACGGCGACGGGAAGGCGGATATTCTGTGGCGCCACAGCTCGGGGGCGCTGTCACAGTGGCTGATGAACGGGACGACCGTGACGGCAACCAGCGCGTTGGGCACGGTGGCCACTCAGTGGACGACCCAGTAGCGGGGCGATTTTTCTTGGTGTGGCGAGGGCAAATATGGAACATCGACGTCATGGGCTGCGCTGGCCGTTGGCGACAGCGGCGTTGACGGTGCTGGCGGTGCAGTGTCTGTCCGTCGCGCCGAGCGGCGCGGAGTCGACATCGATCGCGACGACGGCGTTCGCGCGCGTCTCGCTGTCCGGGTGGTTCCACGTGATCTGGAACGGCGAGCCCCGGTTCATGCTCGCCGATGACCGTGGCCTGGCGACCCGTCTCGAGATCGACGACGCGGTGCTCACGGCCGCCGGAGGCACCAGTGCGCTCAATCAGCACCGGGTCACCGTCGTCGGCGAGCGCGTCAGCGAGAGTCCCGCGGTCGTCCGGGTGCTGTCGATCGACCTGGAAGTCGGACCCAGGTAGGCCTATCCCACACGCGCGGGCGCTCAAGACGCTGGTCGTGATCGCCGCCTGTGCCGCCGCAGTCCTGCTCTCCGACGGCGCGCGCGCCCACGACAGCAGCATCGACATCCGGGCCGGGTTGTCCGCGGCGGCACGGCAGGCGGGCGGACCGTCGTGGAGCCTCGGGCCGATGCAGGCGCACTCCGGGGTGTTTCACGTCATCTTCGGTGACGCACCGTCCGGATCCGGCGTCCCCCCCGTCTTCGGCTACGTCCTCGTCGATGACCAGGGTCAGGCGAGCGAGCTGATCGTGCAGGAGCCGACGCTGCACGCGCTGGGCGGTGCCCGAGCAATCAACCATCAGCGCGTCACGGTGGCGGCTCAACCGGCCCTCACGGGAGCGCTGAGTGCCGCGCCGCTCCTCGTCGTGCAGACGCTTCAGCTCCACGGAGCGCCGCGTACGGCCGCCGCGGTCGCCGCCGCGGGCGCGGTCGGTGGAGCGCAGCCGTGGGTCACCCTGCTCTGCCGGTTCGGCGACATCACGACGATCCCGCGCCCCCTGTCGTGGTTCGAGACCTTGATGCTGGGAACCGTGCCGCCCGGGGTGGATCACTACTGGCGCGAGCTCTCGTTCAACAACGTCAACCTCGCCGGCAGCCTGGTCCGAGGCTGGTACACGCTACCGCAGCCGCGCTCGTATTACATATACGGTTCGCCCCCCGCCCTCGACGCCGGCCGGGCGGCCGCCGATTGCACGGGGGTGGCGGACGCCGACGTGTTCTTTCCGAGCTTCGTCGGGGTCAACCTGATGTTCAACGCCGACCTCGACGGCTACGCCTGGGGAGGAAGCTGGACGCTCACGCGCGACGGCGTGGTGAAGAACTACCGGATGACCTGGGTCCCGCCGTGGGGATACGAGAACCAGGGCCCGATCGCCCACGAGATGGGGCACGGGTTCGGGCTTCACCACTCCTCGGGTCCGTACACCGCGACGTACGATTCCCGGTGGGACGTGATGAGCGACATCTGGGACAGCTGCCCGCCCTACGACCCGACGTACGGCTGCGTGGGGCCGCACACCATCGCCTACCACAAGGACATCCTGGGCTGGATTCCCCCCGCCCAGAAATACGTCGCGACGCCGAACTCGAGGCGCACCATCACGCTCGAGCGCATCGGCCAGCCGACGTCCAGCAGCCGCTATCTGATGGCGCAGATTCCGATCGGCGGCGGCGCGACCTTCTATACCGTCGAGACCCGCCGCATCGCCGGATACGACAACAAGCTGCCCGCCGAGGCGGTCGTGCTGCATCGAGTGAACCCGGTTCTGAGCGACCGGAATGCGCAGGTCGTCGATCCCGACGGAAACTTCAACCCGAACGACGCTGCCGCCTGGTGGTTACCGGGAAGATCGTTCGTCGACTCGGCGAACGGGATCACCGTCTCGGTCCTGTCGGCGGCCGCGACGTCCTTCGATGTGTCGGTCCAGCTGGGATCGCCGCCGCCGAGCGCGCCCAAGACCAAGCACGACTTCAACGGCGACGGCAAGACCGACATCCTGTGGCGGGACACCTCGGGCGGCCTCGCCCTGTGGCTGATGAACAGCGGCGCCGTCACCGGCAGTCTCGGGGTCGGTGTGGTGCCGATCACGTGGACGATCATCGGGATCGGAGACTTCGACGGCGACGGCCATGCGGACATCCTCTGGCGGGACACGGCCGGCAACGTCGCGTTGTGGCGGATGAGCGGCAACACCCTCGTCGGCACCGCCGGGCTCGGCAACGTGCCGACGACGTGGATCGCCAGGGTGGGGGACTTCGACGGCGACGGCAAGGCGGACATCCTGTGGCGGAACACGATCTCCGGCGCCGTGGCGATCTGGCTGATGAATGGGGGCGCCGTCGCCGCCAGTCTCGGTCTGGGCACGGTGCCGACGGCGTGGACGGTACTCGAGATCGCGGACTTCGACGGCGACGGGAAGGCCGACATCCTCTGGCAGGACGCCGCCGGGAATCTCGCCCTCTGGCAGATGAACGGCGGGACGGTTGTCGGCAACACGGGTCTCGGGAACGTGCCGCTGGCGTGGACGGCGCAGGTCGGTGACTTCGACGGCAACGGCAAGGCGGACATCCTCTGGCGGCATGCCTCGTCCGGCGCCATTGCCCTGTGGCTGATGAATGGCGCGGCCATCACGTCGGCCGTCGGGCTGGGCAGCGTGGCGACGACGTGGACGATCGAAAGGCTGGGCGACTTCGACGGAGACGGCCACGCCGATATCCTGTGGCGCGATGCCTCCGGAAACGTGATTCTGTGGCGGATGAACGGAGGCAGCGTGCTCAGCAGCATGGGTCTCGGGATCGTGGCGCCGGGGATCTGGGCGACCCAGTAGCGCGCGGGCGATTCAGGCGCGTGCCGAGAGCGGCTGGCGCACGAGCTCGGGCCGCGTCGCCACCTGCGAGCCTCGACAGCTCCGCCACCCACTCGGTCCCAGCGGCACCCTCGCGAACGGCCCGAAGGGCAGGCTGGCGGCGCAGGAGGAATCCCTCATAGGTGCCGCCTCCCGCCATTCAACGCTGACGCGCATGCGATCCCGTTTGGCGAGATTCTTGCATCCGCTGACGCCCCGTGACCGGCCAGAGAATGGGCGCGCTGATGACACGCACGCTCGTCGGCCTCGCGGTTGTCTCGGCCCTGGCGACATCCGTGGCTTCGTATGAAGCTGCGGCGGCGCCGATCAAGCTCGTTCCGTTCTTCAGCGGCCTGGCCTCGCCCGTCCTGGTGACCAGCAGCCGGGACGGAAGCGGTCGTCTGTTCGTCGTCGAGCAGGGCGGCGTCATCAAGGTCTTTCAGCCGGCGAGCACGTCGGCCGCGGCGTTCCTGAACATCACGTCCCGGGTACTCTTCGGGGGGGAGCAGGGTCTGCTCGGCCTCACGTTCCATCCCCAGTTCGCTTCGAATCGACGGTTCTTCGTGAACTATACGCGGCAGCCGGACGGGGCCACGGTGATCGCCGAGTACCACGTCTCCGCCGGCGATCCGAACGTCGCCGATCCGGCGGAGACGACACTGCTGGTGATCGCGCAGCCGTTCGCCAATCACAACGGCGGCATGATCGAGTTCGGCCCCGACGGCTTTCTCTATATCGGCATGGGCGATGGGGGCTCGGGCAACGACCCCGGCAACCGGGCGCAGGACATCACGCAGCTCCTCGGCAAGATGCTGCGCATCGACGTGGACCACCCGGACCCTCCCAGGCCGTACTCGTCGCCTGCGAGCAATCCGTTCTTCGGCGCCGTCGCGGGCGCCGACGAGATCTATGCCTACGGCCTCCGCAATCCCTGGCGATTCTCGTTCGATCGAGTCACGGGCGACCTGTACGCCGGGGACGTGGGGCAGAACGCGATCGAGGAAATCGACATCATCACGCTCGGCGGAAACTACGGCTGGCGGATCTGGGAGGGCTCCCGGTGCACGGGCAACGACCCCACCCTCTGCAACTCCGCGGGCTTCACGTTCCCCATCGCCGAGTACTCTCACGTGTCCGGCCGCTGTGCAGTCACCGGCGGCTATGTCTACCGGGGCCATCAGTCGAGCGTGCCCCAGGGGACCTATGTCTACGGCGATTTCTGTAGCGGCGAGATCTTCCTGCTCCAGAACGGCACGTCGACCATCGCCCTCGACACGGCGTTGAACATCTCGTCGTTCGGCGAGGACGAGGCCGGCGAAGTCTACGTCGTCGGCCTGGGCGGCACCGTCCATCGCATCGCCGGGATCGCCACGCCGGCCGACGTCGACGCCGATGGCCGCGCCGACATCCTGTGGAGGCAGGCGTCCTCGGGTGCGCTCGTCCTGTGGTCGATGAACGGTGGGAGCGTGGTCGGCAGTGCCGGGCTGGAGACGGTGGCGACGGTGTGGACGATCGCCGCGGTCGGTGACTTCAACGGCAACGGCAGCGCCGACATCCTGTGGCGCCACGACAATGGCGACGTGGTGCTGTGGCTCATGAACGGGAGCAGCGTGACCGGCACCGCGAGCCTGGGCAACATGCCGCCCGGGTGGGCGATCGCCCAGGTGGGCGACTTCGACGGTGATGGCAAGGCGGACGTCCTGTGGCGACAGACGACCTCGGGCGCCGTGTCCCTGTGGCTGATCGATGGCGGACGTGTCGTGGCCAGTCCGGGGCTGGGAACGGTCTCGACGTCGTGGACGATCGCCGCCACCGGCGATTTCAACGGCGACGGCAAGGCCGACATCGTGTGGCGGCAGGACACGGGCAACGTGGTGATCTGGCTGATGAACGGAGGCGCCGTCGTCGGCAGCCTCGGCCTGGGCAACGTGCCGCCGGCCTGGGTGATCGCCAAGGTCGGCGACTTCAATGGTGACGGCAAGCCCGACCTGCTGTGGCGGAACACGAGCTCCGGCGCCCTCGCCATGTGGCTGATGAATGGAAGCGCCGTCGCGGGCAATTTCGCTCTGGGCACGGTCACGTCGGACTGGAAGATCGACAAGGTCGGTGACTACAACGGCGACGGCAAGGCCGACCTCCTGTGGCGGAACACCGGGAGCGGCGCCGTGGCCATGTGGCTCATGAGCGGGCCCACCGTCACCAGCAACGTGGGCCTGGGCAGCGTCGACAGCAGCTGGCAGACCCAGGAATCGACGCCATAGAGCGCTCCTCGCGCTTCAGGGAGGACGCATTTTCGCGAAAACATTTTCTCTGCCATTCCACGGCCGTTCCCATGTCGGCCTCGTTCATCTTTCCCCTCGTCGAGGACATTGAATCCGTGGCGATCTGGCCTGGTTTATCCCTTGCCCCGAGACCCCAAGCCGTGAGATCAATAGGCGATCACCAACCGAAGCACCGGCGGTACCGGGGCCCCGGCCGGACTCGCGCGAGGGAGGAATCCGATGAAGCCAGGAGCCCGTGCCCGGTCGATGCGATCGCTGCGCAGCGTGCTGGTGCTGGCGCTGGCGTTGAGTGGTCTCGCTCCGTCGTCCGCGAACGCCCAGGCGCC
>WNGF01018241.1_pt1 | contig 12884 bp, 10 predicted proteins | sample 5400641 | NCBI WGS metagenome assembly WNGF01 (sample SAMN13153371, study PRJNA577476) | soil metagenome | isolation source: 80 cm soil or saprolite under grassland replicate 2 | place: USA:California | collected 2016-06-15
ATTGCCTGCTCGTGACGGACAAAAATCGCGCGCGCGTGACGCTCGGGTTTAATGATCTGCAAACGCAATTGCGGAGACTGGAACAATTTCTTGTTTATTGCGACGACTCAAAACAGGAACTCGGGACTGTAAACCTGCTTGTCCAGCGAAACATTCCCGTGACATTTGCCGAGCCTCCGGCAACCGTCATTAACGACACGATTGAGCCCGCAGTAGAACCGCGGATCATGAAGGCAATCCCGGTGCGTGCGCCCGAAAAACCTGCGCCGCCCGCGCCCAAGTCGCGCGCCGGTTCGACGCCCGTTACCAAGGCAACTTCCAGCCAACGACACAAAACGGATTAAAGAAACCATGGCTAGCAATAATTTGATGATCGGTCTTGAGATTGGCACATCCAAAATCTGCGTCGTTGTTGGCGAAAGCCGACCCGATGGCACTATCAAAATCCTGGGAGTTGGCCAGGCACCGTCACGCGGCGTGCGCAAGGGGGAAATCGTTGATTTTGAGACGGCGATGAAATGCGTTCACGAAGCAGTCGTGGATGCCGAACAGAAAAGCGACGTGATGATCCGAAGCGTTTATGTCGCTGTCGCCGGCTCGCATCTGCAAAGTTTCAATAATCGCGGATGCGTCATGCTGCCCGAGGATCGCGACGAAATTGATGAGCAAGATGTTGAGGATGTAAAAATTAGTGCGCGCGAGGTAAGCATCCCCGCGCAAAACGCGTTCCTCCATTCGCTGATTCAGCATTACCATGTCGACGGACAAGACGGCGTGCTAAATCCGATCGGAATGCTCGGGCAAAAATTGGAAGCCGATTTTCACATTATCCATGGCGTGCGTACCCGGATTCAAAATACCATCCGTTGTGTCAAAGAACTGCCGCTGGACGTGGAGGATGTTGTTTTTGGCGGGCTTGCTTCTGCGCAAGTTGTGCTCACGCAACATCAGAAAGATCTTGGCGCGCGACGACTGATTACGTGTTGTACGCGGACGGCGCGGTAAAACAAAGCGGTTGCCTGGCTCTGGGCGGTGATCACATCACCAACGATATCTCCATGGGGCTGCGTATCCCCATGGCGCGCGCCGAGAAATTAAAGATTGAAGAGGGCAGTTGTATCCTCGGCAATTGTTTGCCGGGCGAAATGATTTTGTTAAAGGACGACTCAGGGTTCGCGGGGAAAGAGATCGAGCGGGAAACGCTGAACACTATCATTCACCTGCGCGTGCGCGAAGGATTTGAACTACTCAAACGCCGGCTCGATGAGGGGCCGTATCTCAGTTATCTCGGCGCCGGCATTTTCATTACCGGGGGTTGTAGCCTTCTTGGCGGTATCGATCACCTGGCAGAGGAAATTTTCGAGATACCTGCGCACCTGGCGCACGCCCAGACCACCTGGGGGGTAACATCCGCAGTGGAGGATCCCCAGTTCTCGACGGCGATTGGATTGGTCAAGTTCGCACAAGTGATGCATACGGATCGGCCGCCGCGAGGGTTTGGCCGAATCTTTGGGAGGCTTTTCAGCGGAATGCGATGAACGCGGATCGAAAATTATGATTCAACTCAATAAAAACTACAGTCTCCCCGAAGGTCTGGCAGAATCTATTCCGGTAAAAGTTGTGAGCGTTGGCGGCGCCGGTTTAAACGCGCTCGACCGAATTGTGCTCGACGGCTTGGAGAAGGCCAGCGTCGTTGCAATTAATACCGATGTGCAGTCACTCACCAGTTCAGTAGCGGCGCATAAGGTGCAGCTCGGCCGTACCATGACGCGCGGTTTGGGCACGGGCGGCGACCCCGAACTCGGCTATGACGCAGCCGTGGAATCGGTTGATGAAATTCGTGAGGCGCTGGCCGATGCGCGTATGATTTTTGTTTGTGCGGGGCTCGGCGGCGGCACCGGGTCGGGTGCCGCGCCATACGTCGCGCAACTGGCCCGCGAAGCTGGCGCGCTTGTGATCGCCTTTGTTACTCTTCCATTCACGTTTGAGGGCAAACGGCGTAACGCCCAGGCGCGAGAGGCGCTTGCCAGGCTTACCGAGGTTGCCCACTCGGTGATTTGCTTCGAGAACGACCGAATGGGCGACATCGTCGCGCCGCATGCAGGAATTCATCAGGCCTTCGCCATGGCCGACACCACAATCAGCCAGAGTGTTCGATCGATTGTGCAGCTGATCCAACGGCCGGGACTCATTCGCGTCGGCTTCGATGATTTGCTGGCAGCATTGCGCCCGCGCAACGGTCGTTGCTTATTTGGCTTCGGTGAATCCGATTCGGACAATCGTGCCCACGACGCTCTCACGCAGGCGCTTAAAAATCCGTTGATGGATCGCGGCCGAATGCTGGCAGACGCCACACATGTGCTCGTGCAGGTAGCCGGTGGACCCGGAATGACCCTCTCTGAGGTCGAAGTCCTCATGCAAGAGCTTGGCCGGCACGTTCACGAGCAAACACAAATTCTCTTCGGTGCAGTCGTTGATGGACGATTGGGAGATCGTTTGACCGTGACCATTCTTACCTCGCTCGCTCCAGAAGAGGATTTGAGTTCAGCACAGACTCCTTCTGCTTTGAGCAGTGCGTCCGCGCAGCCGCCACTCCGGGAGCAGGACCAGCACCCTGAGCCACAGATTTATATCGAACCTGAGCCAGCGGCGATGGAATCCGCGCCTCTTGAGGAAAGTATTTCGTTTGAAGAGCCGGTGGCGGCTGAAGCGACATCGCCCTCCCCACCCATTCCAAGCAAACACCAGCCGTTCACAGTTGCGCCACAGAAGAAAGCGGTCCCGCAGAAGGAAGAAAAAGTGCCAGCCGAAAAATCTCTGCAGGCGAAACAGGAAACTTTGCAATTCGAGCCCGTCACCCGAGGACGATTTGAAAAAAGCGAGCCAACGATCGTCGAAGGCGAAGATCTCGACGTGCCCACCTATCTGCGGAAGAACATCAAGGTAAAGTGAGCTTCAGGTCATCCTGAGCGGAGCGAAGCGCAGTCGAAGGATCCCGCTGAACTACCCGGCTATTGCCACGGGATTCCTCAACTTCGCTCGGAATTACGGATTATTATTTCTTCATCAACTCGAGCACTGCGGTCGTCATCGCAACAATGCCTGTACGAATTGTGGGCTCGGGGAGAGGTGCGAATTTGCTCGAATGCAGGCTCGGTAACTCTTTTCCTGTCTGCTTGTAATCCGTGAACTTCGCCGGATCGACTGCGCCGAAGTGAAAATCAACCGCAGGAATGGAATGATCCGGCAGGCTGTATTCGGAAAAATCTTCGCCGCCCATCGTTGGATCGACAATCTCCACGTTTTCGTAGCCTAACGACTTCCGCCAGACCGCGACCAGCCGCTTCGTCAGTTCGGGGTTATTGTAAGTTGCAGAGCAGAATTCATCTTTACGCACCGTCACAATCGGTGCCCGCTCCGGTAGAACTCCGCCGGCGGCGGCGATGTCTTTGGCAATCCGCTCAATTGCCGCCAGAACCTTTTCGCGCACTTGCTTTTTGTACGTGCGCACCGTCAGCTGCATTGTCACTTCGTCGGGAATGATGTTGCGCTTGGTCCCGCCGTGGATGGAGCCGACGGTGACAACGATCGGATCGAGCGGATTGTTTTCTCGGCTCGCGATCGTTTGCCACGCGTTAATCATTTCTGCCGCAAGGACGATCGGGTCCTTCGTTTTGTGCGGATAGCCTCCGTGGCCGCCCACACCACGCACGGTCACATCGACTGAATCGACATTTGCAGACGTGTAACCTTCGGTGACACCAATGTGGCCAGTTTGCAGGTCGGCTTTGTCGTGGAATCCGAGCGCGAAATCCGGTTTGCCGAATCGATCGTAAAGTCCGCCCTTGAGCAATGCGCGCGCGCCGTTTCCGGTTTCCTCAGCCGGTTGCGCAACGAAAACAATCGTGCCGTGCCATTGATCTTTTAGCTTTGCGAGCGCACGCGCCGTACCAATGAAGGCGGCGATGTGCGTGTCGTGTCCGCACGCGTGCATCACCGGAACTTCTTTGCCCTCGTCGTTTTTAGTCGTGACAGTGCTGGCATACGGCAAATCAGTCTCTTCGTGTACTGGCAATGCATCGAGATCGGTGCGCACAAGCACAGTCGGCCCGTCACCGTTCTTCATGACACCAACCACGCCGTAGCCCTTCAACTTTGGATTGTCATAGGTGCCGAGATGCTCCGTGGCCTGGCATCCTGCGGCGCGCAATTCCTTGGCAACGAGCGCAGCCGTGCGCTCCTCATGGCCCGACAATTCCGGATGCGCGTGGATGTCTTTGTAAATCGCGAGTAACGACGGCAGTTCAGCGTCCGCAATCGATTGGGGCGTCGGCTGCGCGGACCCTGAAACCGCGAACAGCAAGCACAAGCATACCGCGGACAGCAAAACAATTTTCATGTCGGATGATGAACGCGATGCAGCTGTAGGGCAACCGCTCCGGTTGCCGGGAAAAGGCAGGCGACGCGCCTGCCTACAATTTGTCATTCCGAGCGAAGTCGAGGAATCTCTGATTAATGGAATTCGAGAAAAACACGCTGCTTTTTGGCGCTGATTCAACGCCGCGCATCGTCGCGATTGAACTTGGCGAAACCGGAACAGTGAACGTTTATCGCCGGGAACCGGACGGTTCGACTGCTACGGACGTCGAGCCGTTTCATCCATTTGTCTGGGCAGACTCCGATGTGGTGGATCTCGGCATCGAAACGGAAAAGCTCCAAAGCGATCTAAAATACGGCTGGCTAATCACCGTTGATAGCTGGAAGGAGCTAATCGCATTGCGCAATGGGCTGAAGAGTGCCGGGCGCGACTTCTTCGTCTTCACCGACCCGGTGCAGCACTACCTCACCGCCACGGGTCGCACCCTGTTCAAGGAACTGCCCTTCGAACAACTGAAGCGTATGCAGTTGGAAGTCTTATCTGCGGCCGGGTCCGCTGACCCCGGCGACAACGATCACATCATGAGCATCGCGCTTTCAGATAATACCGGCTGGGAAGAATTGAACATTGTCGATCCAAACAATATCGACGAATCCGAGAGGAACGCGCTGAAGCGGCTAACCGCGCTGATCAAAGAGCGCAATCCGGACGTGATCGAAGGTCACAACTTGTTTCGGTTCGATCTGCCCTATCTCGTCGATCGCGCAAAGAAGCTGAAAACTAAACTCGACTGGGGACGCAGCGACGGTTTTCTGCGTTCGCGTCCGTCACGACTCCAAATCGCAGAAAAGACGATTGATTACCCGAAGTTCACAATCGGTGGCCGCCACTTTGTCGATACGTTTTTGCTCGCGCAATTCTATGACGTCGGGATGCGTTCCCTGGCAGGTTTCGAACGCGCGGACGTCGCGCGGCACTTCGATCTCTGCGACAGCGAAGACATTTCAACGCTTACAGGCAAAGAATTGCAGCGCGCGTATCTCGACGATTCGGAATCGTTCCGGCGACGTGCTTTGTGCGGCGTTCGGGAGACGCGAACACTATCTGACCTGCTGAGCCCAAGCTATTTCATCCAGGCACAGATTTTTCCTTACAACTACCAGGATGTGATCGTCCGTGGCAACGCCACGCGGATCAATGCGCTGTTCCTACGCGAATATTTCCGGCAGCGGCATTCCATTCCCGAACTGCCGATGGTGCGCGCGTTCGAAGGCGGTTACACCGACATTTTCTTCACCGGCGTGGCGCGCGAAGTCTGGCACTGCGATATCGCCTCGCTTTATCCGTCAGTGATGTTGCAGTTCGATTGCTTCCCCGCAACCGATCAATTGCAAATATTTCGCCATTTGCTCACTGATCTCCGGACATTCCGCTTGGAAGCAAAAGCGAAAATGCGGGCGGAAAAGGATCCCGCAAAGCAGCATCACCTTCAGGCGCTGCAAAACACGTTTAAAATTCTGCTGAACAGCTTTTACGGCTATCTCGGATTTGCGCAGGGACATTTCGCGGACTTCGATGCTGCCGCGCGCGTGACGCAGATCGGGCGCGATCTGCTTAAGAAGATGATTGAGTGGCTCAACGCCCACGGCGCGCAGGTCATTGAGGTCGATACCGACGGAATTTATTTCGTGCCACCTGAGAACATCGATGTCGACAATGTGCAGAAAGATCTGGCCAAGGAATTACCGCCTGGAATCGACGTCGAGATCGACGAGCAATTTGATGCAATGTTCAGCTACAAAGCGAAGAACTACGCGCTGCTGACAAATGACGGCGACGTCATCATCAAAGGTGGCGCGCTGAAATCGCGTGGCCTCGAAAAATTTCAGCGCGTTTTTCTGGAGGAAATGATCAGGCTCATCATGCAAGGAAAACCAGAGGCAGTGGGTGATCTTCGGGACCAATTCGAACGAAAAATTCGTAACCGCGAGTGGAAGATCAACATGCTGATGAAGACTGACACGCTCCAGGACTCGCTCGACAAATATCGAGCCAAGATCGCCGGCTCCGCACGCAATCGCGCTGCCGCTTATGAGCTCGCTCTGGCCAGCGGCCGCAATTACAAGCCCGGAGACCAAATCAGCTATTACGTCAAGGCCACCCCAAAGAAGGTTCCGGCTTACGAAGCAGCCAAACTGGCGAGCGAATTTGACCCGCAAAACCGTGACGAAAATGTCGATTACTACATCGCCAAGCTCGATGACTTGGTGAAGAAATTCAGTAACCTCACCGCGACATCTTCAGCTCCAAAGCAAGAAACTCTCTCACTATAAAACGTATGAAAAAGAAACTTGTTATCGCATCAACCGTCCTTGCATTTGCTTCACTCTATTGCGCCGCCGCGCCGGACGATCTTGCCGACATCAAAACGGTAATCACGAAGCGGCACGATGAGGCGGTGAAGCGATTGCAGGATTGGATTGGGCAAGTGTCGATCGCCGCGGAGAATCGCGGATATCCCGACGGCGCTGAGTACATGGCGAAGCTGGCGCGCGATGCGGGATTTCAGCAGGCGACGGTGATCAACACGGATGGCAAGCCGGGCGTGTTCGGCACCCTCGATGCGGGTGCGCCGAAAACGGTGGGACTTTATTTCATGTACGACGTGAAACAGTTCGATCCGGCGGAGTGGACGTCGCCGCCAACGGAAGCGCGAATCGTGGATAAGCCGCCGCTCGGAAAAGTGATGATTGGCCGTGGTGCAGTGAATCAGAAGGGACCGGAAGCGGCATTTCTCGCGGCGCTGCATGCGATTCGCGGCGCGGGAAAGAAAATGCCGGTCAACCTGGTGATGGTTGCCGAAGGCGAAGAGGAGATCGGGTCGCCGCACATTCCGCAACTTGTCAGACGACCAGAGGTGCTGGCCGCGCTGAAGAAATGTGATGGAGTGTTCATGCCCTCGGCGACACAAGATTTGGATGGAATTGTAACGGTAAACCTCGGATCGAAAGGCGTTATAGAACTCGAGCTGGTATCGAGCGGCGAGAAATGGGGACGCGGTCCGGCCAAAGACATTCACTCCTCGCTCAAAGCGATGGTGGACAGCCCGGTGTGGCACCTGGTCAAAGCGCTCAACACGCTTGTGTCCGACGACGGCAACGAAATCATCATCGACAACTATCCGAAGCCGCTGCCACTAACCCCGGAGCAGAAAGCGATGATCGAAACAGTGTCCAAGGTCCGTAGCGAAGCGCAGGCGAAGAAGCAATTCAGCGTACAACATTGGATTAACGATTTGCCGTGGGAGCAAGCGAACGAAAGGCTTGAAGCACAGCCGACGGTCAACATTGAAGGATTGGTCGGCGGTTACACCGGCCCTGGTGGAAAAACCATTCTACCGCATCGAGCGGTTGCGAAGATCGACATGCGTCTCGTGCCAGACATGAAAGCGGCTGACGCTCTTGCCGCGTTAAAAGCGCATCTGGCGAAGCGCGGTTTCGGCGACATCGAAGTGAACATGACCGGCGGATACGATCCCACGAGCACATCTGCTGATTCCGCCCTCATCAAAGCGCAGGTCGCGAATCGACGAACCCGAAGATACAGGGTTTCGACGGAGCGGTGATGTCCTTCGTCGAATACCTCTACGGGTTAGCGAAATAACATTGGCTTTGTAGTGGCAGCCGTGTCGGCTGCGCCCGCTTTTAATCCTTGCAGGCGGCACGCCTGCCGCTACAGGAGCTTCGCTTCCAGATTGATCTGCGTACCGGCGAGCGCCTTTGAAACCGGGCAGCCTTTCCTTGTCTGCTCGGCGATCTCGTCGAATTTCGTTTTGTCGATGCCAGGAACCTCAGCATCGGTTTTCAAATCGATGGTTGTGATCTTCGGCGCGCCTTCGACCATTTCCAGTTTCACCGTCGCCGTCGTGCTGACCCGTCTGGCCGGGTTGCCCGCTCTTTCAAGATTCGCCGACAGGGCCATTGAGAAGCAGCCCGCCTCGGCGGCGCCGATGAGTTCCTCCGGATTGGTCCCCTTCCCTTCCTCGAAGCGCGACGAAAATGAATAAGGTCCCTCAAACGCGCCGCTGCCAAGTTTCATGTTTCCTTTGCCTTCCTTCAATGTGCCTTCCCAAACCGCCGATCCAGTTCTTGTTGCCATTATTCTTCCTCCTTTAATTGTTGATGGATCACGATTCGGGCCAGATATGGGCGCGCGCAATCGATTTCGCGCTGTAACCCATTGTACAATGAGAACTGTCATGTTAAGCGGAGCGAAACATCTCTGGCTGTTGCGATGCCCTAGATTGTCCCAGAGATGATCAGAGATTCTTCGCTTCGCTCAGAATGACAATTAGAGGCATTCACGCCGCTTCAGGCGCGGCAGCGCCGGGTAACGGCGCGGCCTGGTCTCGCTTTGCTTCAGCGAGCTGGCGTTGTTTGCGCCCGAGCCAGATGCTAAGTGCGCACCAGATTGCTCCTAGCGGAACCGCAACCCATGAAATGCCGACTAATCCGAGGCCAAACCAGCGCATTAACGGATAGGACCAGGCACCAATTTGATCGCCAAAGCGGTAGCCGAATGTGTCGATCAGACTCTTAGCTTTGTATTTATCCTCGCGCCGCAAGACGGTGAAGAGGACTTCGCGCGCTGGCCGAAGTAGGGCGAACCCCGCAGCGCGTCTCAAAATCTGAAACGTTGCAAGGACGGTAAGAACAGGTGCGAAACCAATCGCCGCAAATCCCACCGCACTCAGAAGGGGCATGAGCACCAACGTGATTCCAACCCCAAACCATTTCATCAGACGGCCGGTCAGGAAAATTTGAATCAGCACCGTGATCGTGTTCACCGCGATATCGATGTTTGCCAGGAAGGACGTTCGCGCGGCGCGGTCCTGCAGTTGATGTTGGGTAAGGTCGGCCTGCTGAAAATACGCCCAGGTGTTGGTGAGCGTGTAGATCATGAGAAAAACGGCGAGACCCAGTAAGTAGGGAGATCGAGCAATGTGGGTCGCGCCTTCCCAGAGTTTGCCGCCGATTGGTTGCTCACTTCGCTCGTCATGCGTCCGAAACTCGGCGGGAAACAGGCGCACACATTGCGCAGCGATCTCCAACATGACCGCTGTGATGAGAAGGAAGAGTCCGGTGCTCAGCTTTCCGGCGAGCGAACTCGTGACCAAACCACCAACAATTCCGCCAATTGATCCGCCGACAGCAATAAATCCGAAAAGCCGTTTGGCTTGCTCTGGTGTGAAAACGTCAGCCATGAACGACCAAAACATCGTTGTGGCGAAAAGATTGAAGACGCTGACCCAGATGAAAAATATGGGCGCAAGGATCGTGCGTTCCTGTGCGGCTGGCATCCAGCGCATGAGGAGGAAGAATAGGAAGAGGTTCGCGATAGCGAAACGATACGCGATCGGAATAAACTGCCGCCGCGACATACGCGCGACGATGGCGGCATAAAGCGCGTTTGCGATTAGCATGCCGACCAGCGTGCCGGTGTACATCCACGGCAGATTTTCAACGCCCCGGTCGGCGCCGATCTCATCGCGAATTGGCCGGATGACGTAATAACCGCCCAGCACGACGAAGTTGAAAACAAACGCCAGCCAAAGCGCCCGCAGTTCATGCGGCTTTACGTCAACGATTTTCGAGAAAAGGCGCTTCATATCAAAAGCGCGGTCATCCTGAGCGCGAGCGAAGGATCTCGCCTACTTGCATGACGTTTCCCGCATCTGTGAGGTCCCTCGCATTCGCTCGGGATGACATGGCTGTCATGCTTTTGTCTTCTTCCACGCCGCAAGCACTTCCATCTCCCGTTCGGGCGTAAGCCCGGCGCGCACTTTCGATTGCCGATCTTGCGGAAGCGACTTGAACCAGGCGAGAGTGTCGTGTGCAGTTTCCGCGAGTGGCCGGAAGATCAGGCCGTTGCTCAGTGCACGGTCGATTTTTGCACGCGCGAGTCCGCTCTCTTTTCCAGTCCAGACCGGCATGTCGGACCACGGCTCAACTTTTTGTCGCGTCAGAAAATCTTCCGTTACCCATGTGAACGCCGCGTTTGAGTTCAGTGCGGCTTTGATTTGAACAAGCATTCCGCCGACGCCTAACTGCTTCGACGGGCCGGTCGCATTGTAAATTCCGGTCTCTCGGTTCTCGGCCATACGGATCGTCCATTCCGCCAGATCGCGGGCGTCAATGAACTGCACCGGATCGCTCGAAGTACCCGGCGCGAGAACTTCACCGCCGCGATCGATCCGCACCGGCCAATACGTGAAACGATCTGTTTCGTCGCGCGGTCCGACGATCAGACCCGGACGAATGATCAATGTTTTCCCGGGAAACCATTGCTCGGTTTCCTTCTCGGAGAGCGCTTTGAGCGGACCGTACGTCTTGTAACCGCTCGCCTTCATGGCTTCGAGCGTCTCCTTGTATGGATCAGCGCCTTCGTATTTTTCGGTCGGCGCGGTCTCGTCCGGGCCGGTTTTTACTTCGCCATAAACGGAGATCGTCGAAATAAACACATAGCGTTCGACATTTCCTTTTAGAATTTGCGCAGCATCACGAACCCATGCTGGCAGTGTGGTCGGGTTGTCGATTACCACGTCCCATTGTCGACCTTTCAGCGCGTCAAGTTTGCCATTGCGATCGCCAATGAGCTGCTCGACGTCATTCGGCAATTCGCCGGGGTGGGTCTTGCCGCGGTTGAATGTGGTCACCTTATGTCCGCGACTGAGTGCATACCGCACCTGATATGGGCCGGTGAATCCCGTGCCGCCGAGAATCAGAATGCGCATTGGTTTGGCTGTTTTCTCCGCAAACAAAGATGTCGATGTTGCGCGTAACGCAACAGCGCTCGCCGTGCACATTTTAAGAAAACGGCGGCGATCCATACCCTCGATATAGCTGTTGTAGGGCATCTGTGCCAGATGCCGTTGGCGTTTCAGAGAGCGGAGACGCGGGGACGCGAGCGACACAGACGGGAAGCCCGAAGGGTGAAGCTCGCTGGAACGAGCGAATCAAACGCCCTACAATGCAACGATGACGCGTCGTGAGGCAGCTAAGTTAATCGGCGGGACAGCAGCCGCTGTGGTTTTGCCAATCACCACGCAGGCCGCGACCGAATCATCAACGATACTGACGCGCACCATCCCTTCGTCCGGCGAGACGCTGCCGGTGATCGGCTTGGGAACCTGGCGCGCGTTCGACGTCGATCTCACATCAGACATTCGCAGACACCTTGAAGAGGTGCTCTCACTGTTTGTGAAACTTAGTGGACGAGTCATCGACTCGTCACCGATGTACGGCCGAGCGGAGGTGGTGATCGGCGAGCTGACGGCGGCGCTCGGAATTCGGGAAAAACTGTTTCTTGCAACCAAAGTCTGGACTCGCGGGAAGGAGAACGGAATCAAATCAATCGAACGTTCGATGGCGCTCTTGCGGACAAACCGAATCGATCTAATGCAGGTGCACAACCTGCTCGATGTTCACACGCACCTGGCGACCTTGCGGCAATGGAAAGAACAAGGCCGCATCCGCTACATCGGCGTAACGCATTACAACTCAAGTGCATTCCCCGAAATTGAGAGAATTTTGAGAACGGAGAAGCTCGATTTTCTCCAGATCAACTATTCGCTAATGGAACCTGAAGCCGAGCAGCGGGTTCTGCCGCTGGCACAGGAGCGCGGCGTGGCCGTGATCGTCAATCGGCCGTTTGGAGCTGGCGACCTCGCCATCCCGGCGACGAACAAGCCGAGTCACCTCCAGGACAACGTGCAAGCTGGAACCGGCCGGTTACCCGACGCAAACATGCGCCGGCGAATGGCAGAATTAGTCTTCTCTCTGTAGCGTCGCGCGCTGTTCGCGCATTCGGTAGATGTCAAATAAAAAAAGTGATTTTTCCTTAGAAAAACCAGTTGCAAGCTTGGCTGAGATGCAGGATAGGAGCGCGCTCCTTATGCGAAAATTCTCCCCCTTTATCGTCATGAGCCTCTGCTGCGCGGCGTTTTGTCCCCGTCCGGCGCTGGCATTGGTGTTCTCCGCGCCGAACCCGAAATTTACTTATACCGATGCTTCCGGGAAAAAGCAGTCCGCCGAAGTCGTGGACAAATATCATCCAAAGAAGATCGTTAATCCCGTTCCAAAGATAGACGCAAATATCGATCCAAAATTGCGTCGCGCGGCCACTATCGCCGAAGAACGCGCGCACGCTCACTCGCTTTCAAAGTGCTGGCGTTTTGTGAAGGAAGCGCTCGTTGCCGCGGGTGTGGTGAAGTCCCGGCCGCAGACAACTCTGGCGAAACAAGCGGGCCAGGAGCTGATGAACAATTACGGGTTCAAAAAGCTTCCGGTCACCGATCCCTATCAGGCACCCGTCGGCTCCGTCTTAGTGTATGGCGCCAAGCGGGCCGCCGGTCACGTTGAGATTCGCACTGAGAACGGATTCGTCAGCGACTTTCGCTCAAAGATCCCGTCGCGCCGACCTTTGCTCGGCGTTTTTGCGAAGAGCT
>WNGF01007731.1_pt1 | contig 12880 bp, 9 predicted proteins | sample 5400641 | NCBI WGS metagenome assembly WNGF01 (sample SAMN13153371, study PRJNA577476) | soil metagenome | isolation source: 80 cm soil or saprolite under grassland replicate 2 | place: USA:California | collected 2016-06-15
TCCCCGTCCACCAGTTCGGTCAGGGACAGACAACCATCACAGATCACGCGGTTCCAACCTCAGCCCGTTCAGATCCCGCAAAACCACCCACTACACCTACGCCCTGAATTGACCACCAGGGTCTACAACTGGCCGGGAGCGCGACGGTGAGCCCGACCGTGCCGTGCCCGGTGCTGGCCGCGCTGAGCCGGGCCGGGACGACCGAGCCCGGGTGCCCACGCCGCAGACAAACGGCCAGATGTGGCGAGGTGGCGGGGTGGCCTACCGCTCACGGTCGTCCCCGGCCGCGCGGTCGCGCCGCCCAACGACGAACACGATCCATGCCGCGACCAGCGATGCGACCGCCAACCCGGCGCCCGCCATGCCGAGCAGGACGTCATCCTCGATGCTGGACCCGTGCGTTGATCGGTCCCGGTGAGCTCGGCCTGGTTAGGGTTAGGCCCACGACAATCCTGGTGAACGTGGCCCGCGGGGCCATCGCGACGTTGAATGATGAGCATCGACCAGGCGAACGTCCTGGAGCAGCGGAGCAGCCGTCTCGAAGATTGCTGAAGACCGGCGCAAACGCGAGCCTCGTCGGCCGTTTACTTTCCGAAGCGCGAAGATGCGGTTGCGCCGCCCCCATACACATGCGTCCATAGCAGCGCCATCCACCAGTGAAGGGGGAGACACATGCGGAGGGTGTTGATCGCGCTCAGCCTTGCGGCCCTGGCATTCGCCGTGACTCCGTTCTCGACCGCAGCGCCAAACGACGAGCTACTCCCCAACGAGCAGCATTTCCTGGATTCGTCCGACAAGACGTACGGCGGCGGGACCAAGAGTGGGTCGGCGCTGAACATGACTGCCGTCGGCCAAAACGACCTCGGCCTGCGTGGCTTCAACGGCGATGTCTTCGCGTACAAGCGGTTCGCGTACATCGGGCGCTGGGGCTTCTTCGACTCGTCGCACCCGCAGTTCTGCCCAAGCGGCGGCGTCGCCGTGGTCGACGCGCGCGACCCGGCGCAGCCGACGGTGGTCGCGAACCTCGAGGTGCCGGGCGCCTCGCACGAGGACGTCGTCGTGTACACCGCCAAGTACGGCCCGCTCGCCGGCCACGACATCGCCGCGGTCGGGCTGCAGGTCTGCGACGTCTTCCGCACCGATCCGTCGGCCGCCGGCAAGCGCGGGCTGGGCCTGTGGGACGTCACCAATCCCGCCGCGCCGCGGCTGCTGGCAGTGTACGACACCGGCTGCTGCACCCGCGGCTTCCATGAGCTCGAGGTGGGCGACCGTGACGACCTGGGCAGAACGTTCGTCTACGCGAGCCTTCCCCGCGCCGAGCAGCTCGAGTCGGACGGCGTAACGCCGCGCGACCGCGCGCATCGGGGTGATGCGTGGATCGTGGACGTGACCGACCCGGCCCATCCGGCGTTCGTCTCCAGCTTCGGCATCCGCAAGGATCTCGGGCTGGACCCGGCGCTGGGACAGGGCTGCTCCGCGACCTCGTTCGGCCACGGGATGGATCCGTCCGAGGATGGCAGGCTGCTGTTTGTCTCCTACTGGGACGCAGGCTTCATCAGCCTCGACATCGCCGACCCGGCCCAGCCGCGCTTCCTGGGCCGGTTCACCTACCAGCCCAACGAGGACGGCGACGCGCACTCGACCAGCTACGACGACCAGCGCAAGCTGCTGTTCACGGCCGACGAGGACTTCTGCAAGACCAGCTTTGGCACCGGCACGGTGCCGGGCTGGGGGTACATGCGGGTCCTGGACGAGTCGGATCCGGCCCACCCGGTGCAGATCGGCGAGTTCCACACGCCGAACTCGTTTGGCCTGGCCGACCCGGGCGCGGGCGATTACGTTGTTCACAACCCGCTGGTGGTCGGCAGCGACGTGTACCTGTCGTGGTACACCGACGGCGTCCGCGTGGTCAGCACCAAGGACCCGCGCAATCCGGCGGAGGTGGCGTACTTTGTGCCGCCGGCCGCGCAGAACCCGGTCAAGCCGGCGCAGCGGAACACGCTCACCAACACTACGCAGGTCTGGGGCGTGGCCTACGAGCCCTCGACGAAGCTCGTGTACGCAAGCGACATGAACTCCGGCCTGTGGATCCTGAAGCGGACGAAGTAGCGCCGGCGTGGGGGAGGACGGCCGCGTTGCCGTTCTCCCCGCTTCCTCCCTGCGCGACGTTCGCCGTCGGCACGCGTGGACTGCGAACCGAGTCGGGAGGGTATGGGCTCTTGGGCCTGAACATCACGGTGAGGAGAAAATGCCTCCTTTGCAGCTGGCTTCGGATGGAAACGCCGGTGCTTGAGCCACCCCAGACCCTCTGGCGCTGCACCACCCCGGACATAGCCTGCCCGGTCGCCATGCGCCCCGGGCCTGGGCTTGCGCGCGGCCCGCCATCCCCCGACGTCGACGGCCTGTCGTTGACCCACAAGGAGGTGGGTGGCGTGCGACCCCGGACCCTGCGATCTCATATCCGTTGGACGGCGTTCAGCCTCATGGCGGCCTTGGCCCTGTTGGTGGGCATGGCGCTGCCGGCCTCAGCAGACCACGCAACGCGACCGCACACCCCCAATATCCAGGCGCTGGGCCACAGTCCCCAGCCCGCCTCGTTCCTGGTGCCCGACGGCCAGCGCACGGTCAACTCCGACATCGCCTTCTGGGGGAACCTGGCCTTCAACGGCAACTACGACGGGTTCCGGATCATCGATATCTCCGAGCCGGGCGACCCGCAGCTGGTCTCCTGGACCCACTGCAACGGCGACCAGGGTGACATCGTGGTCTGGCAGAACCTCCTGGTCCGCTCGTGGAACACCAAGCGGGCCACGCCCCGGGACTGCGACGGGCAGGTGGTGCCCGCGGGCTGGGAGGGCGTGCACGTCTTCGACATCAGCAACCCCACCGACCCCACCCTGGTGGCCGCGGTCGAGCTGCCGTGCGGTTCGCACACGCTGACGGTGGCGGGCAGCTCAGGCGGCCGGCTGCTCGTCTACAGCAACAACTCCAGCAGCTCTGGCTGCGGCGTGGGCCTGGATCTTGCCGGCCAGAACGCCTTGGGCGACTTCATGGACGTCATCGCGGTGCCGCTGGCCGACCCGGCGGGCGCCAGCCTCATCCACCGCGAGCCGCTCGCCGGACCGACCGACCCGACCGTGCGCACCGGCTGCCACGACGCGGCCGTGATCCTCGGCGACGTCAACCTGGCCGCCTGCGCCAGCGCCGACACCACCAACGTGTTCAGCATCGGCGCGCCGCGGGGCGGATCGATCGAGGACCCGGAGTTCCTGTACACGGTCAGCGAGCCGGGCGTGGACGGCCACGCGGGCCGCTGGCACTCGGCAGGATTCACCTGGGACGGCAAGGTGCTGGTCCTTGGCTGGGAACCGGGTGGCGGCGCGGCGCCCGAGTGCGAGGCGACCGACCCGCCGGTGACCAAGAGCATGTTCTTCTACGACGCCGCCTCCGGCGCCAAGCTGGGCCAGTGGACCCTGCCGCGCCCGCAGTCCTCGGCGGAGAACTGCACCATCCACAACTACAACATCGTGCCGCTGCGCAGCGGCCGCTACCTGGCGGTCAGCGGCAACTACCAGGCCGGGACGTGGGTCACCGACTTCACCGACCCGGCCAACCCGGCCACGGTGGCCTGGTCGGATCCGCCGCCGCTGGTTCCCACCCAGCTCGGCGGTGCCTGGTCGTCGTACTGGTACAACAACTTCGTGTTCGAGTCCGAGATCACCAAGGGCCTCAACGTCTTCCGGGTCAGCGACCCGCGCCTGTCTGGGGCGCGCGTCCTTGGCCACCTCAACCCCCAGACCCAGGAGTTCACCATCGGCTGAGCCGAGCGACCGAAGACGTGGGGGTGGCCGAACTGTTGCCCACCCCCACGATCCTTGTGGCGCAACTGCCGTCGGCCGACGGTGCTGTCATCGGAAGCAGTCTGTCGAGCCAGAGCGTGGGCAAACGGAAACCGCGCTCCGCATGGGGAGGCACCCACCGACATTCGTCGTCAGTCGCAGGGAGGTAGCGATGAAGCGGAAACTGCTGGCCGGGCTGGCCCTCCTCGTGCTCGGTCTGGCCGCGCCGACGGTCGCCCGCGCCGACGTAGGCGTCGGGGTGGGCGGTGGGACGCCGGGCACCTCGTCCAACTTCACGCTCGTGGGCGCCAACCCGCTGTTTGCCCGCGGGATGAACGCCGCGCTCGCGGTCTATGACCACTACGTCTACGTCGGCAACCGCACCGACGGCTCCAGCCGCTGCGGCGTCGGCGACCCGCGAGGAACCGAGAACATCGACTCGTGCCCCCACCCGCATCCCGGGATCCAGATCGTCGACGTCGCCGACCCGGCGAGCCCGACGGTGGTCGGGGAGTTCGGCGAGGAGTTCGTGACCGACACCAACCAGGGGCAGACCTCGCGCGAGCTGCGCGTGTGGCCGCAGCAGAAGCTGCTGATGGTCATGTACTTCCGTTGCAGCTCGGTGATCCACGCGTGTCCGCCGAGCCCGGATACCTGGCGAATCCGCTTCTTCGACCTGACCGACCCGCTGCACCCGGCGCTGGTGGCAACCTACGTCCCGTCGCGGAAGCCGCACGAGATGTACCTGTGGCTGGACCCCAAGAACCCGGGGCGGGCGCTGCTGTGGCTGTCGACGCCGACAAGCTCGGCCAACCCCGCCACCGCCAACCTGGTCATCACCGACATCAGCCGTGCCCGCGAGGGCGTGTTCACCGAGCTCGCCAAGGGGAACTGGAACCAGTTCTTCCCCGGCGCGACCGACCCGGCCAACTACGACTTCGACCTCTCGCTGCACTCGATGACGCCGTCGGTGGACGGCACGCGGACCTACCTGGCCTACCTGCGCGGGGGGTTCGGCGTGCTGGACACCAGCAAAGTCGCAGGCAACCAGATCCCCGCTGGGACGGTCGAGTCGCTCAACGACGACCTGCTGACGGCGGTGCCGTTCCCGACCTGGGGGACCGGGCCGCACTGCGCGGGCCACACCCCCGCCGGCTGCGCGGAGAGCCACTCGGCGGTGCCGCTGCCCGGCCGGCCGTTCGCCATCACGATCGACGAGGTCTACGGGACCTTCACGGCGCCGTCGTTTGGCTGGCCGTGGGGCTGGACGCGGACCTGGAACATCGCCCAGCCACGCCAGCCACGCCTGCTGGGCGAGTACAAGCTCCTGCAGAACACCACCGCGTACACGCCCGCGCCGGGCGAGAACGAGGTGACCTCGTACTCGTCGCACAATCCGACGCCGACGCAGAACCTCGTCCTGGACTCGTGGCACTCGGGCGGCCTGCAGGCGATCGACGTGTCCGACCCGGGCCTGCCGACCCAGGCCGGCTGGTTCTCGCCCACCCCGCTGCCCGCCGTCGCGAACGAGGACCCGGCCTTGTCACGTGGGCCGAACAAGGTCGTGATGTGGAGCTTCCCGATCATCAGGGATGGCCTGATCTACGTCGTCGACATCCGCAACGGGCTCATGGTGCTCCGCTACAGCGGGCCCCACGCCGACGAGGTCAACGGGATCCGGTTCCTGGAGGGGAACTCCGACCTCGGCGATGCGCTCCGCATCGCAACAACCGCAGAGTAAGGAGCCGACCCGGTGGGGGGCCGGCGCCGGCCCCCACCCATTGGGGTCAGGGTCTCCTGAAGACCGTCGAATTGGCGACGCCGGCCCCGTAACAGGGCCGGCGTCGTCTACGTCGGTCTGCCCGCGGCCTACTCGCCGGTGTAGCGGAACAGGTACAGGCCGAAGTCGCGGTCGCTGGCCGGAACCAGCGGCTGCCCGCGGTCGGACTGGATCGGCTCGATCCCCCAGAAGTCGTTGCCGCCCTGGTCGATGAAGTGGCCGACCTCCTGGATGCCGTTCTTGCCGAACTTCACGACCCGGAAGCCGGCGTCGTAATAGGAGATGTAGGCCAGATTCACGTTGGCGCGGGGGTCGGTCTGCACCTCATGGACGGTGAGGTTGCCAAAGCCGGTCTGGAAGGCCGGGTCCAGCCCCTCCGGGACCGCGTAGGCGTCGATCTCCTGGAGCGTGTTGGCATTCAGGAGATGGACGTAGCCCCACCCGTCGAACACGCCGCCCTGCGCGAACAGGCGCGCGCCGAGGGTGCCCTTGGCCGGCATGTCGAGCGTGTCCCCGCCGGTGTAGGCGGGCGCGTCGTTGAACAGCTGGTGCATGGCCCGGTGGCCGATGCAGGAGCCCGAGGCCTGCCCGAGGACGGGGCTCCCCTGGCTACCGCAGATGAAGCTGTCGGGCAGCAGCCCGTCGCGGCTCCCGACGTGGCTCTGGCCGACGAACACCATCTTGTAGCCGGCGAGCTCGCCAGTCTCGACCTTCTTGGAGAAGAAGCAGGTGCCGCGGCTGAACACGATCGCGTCGGCGCCGGTCTGCGCCTTGGTGTAGTTGGCCAGCACCTCGTCGCGGTCGCCGGTGCCGTTGCCGTCGACGTCCTCCTCGCAGCCCGAGCCGCCCCACACCGTCGTTCCCGAGAAGCCGCTCGGGAACTGGGTTGCCAGCGGGACCGTCCAGCCGAACTCCCCGCATGGGGTGGCACCGGCGTTCGCACCCGTCTCGATGCGGCAGTTGGTGCGGGTCGGGGAGAAGTCCTCGTCGGTGCCCAGGATGAACTGGTTGTTGGAGCTGAACCACGCCTGGTGCCCGTTGCCCTCCGGGATGGCAAAGCCGGTCAGCGGGTCAGGGGTGGGATAGTCCGAGTCGTTGATGAAGACCGGGCTGGCGGGGTTGGTCACGTCCAGCTTCACCCAGCCGGCGTCCCAGTAGGAGTTGAGCGCGATCCACTTCGTCCCGATCTGCTTGACCTGGAAGTCGTGGTTGAAGACCGTGTCCCCGTTGGCCAGCGGCGACTGGGCCGCCGGCCAGTCGTTGAAGCCGGTCTCGGAGGCCATGACCGGCGCGGCCGGGTTGGTGACGTCGAGGATGTCGACGTCGGCGACCTCCTGGTTGTCGGCCATCATCACGTACGCCCTGCCGGTTGCCGGCGGGTTCGCCCCCGGCACGTACCAGGCGAACGCGCTGTGGACCGAGTGCACCCCGTTGATGTTGGGCGAGAGCGCCGGCGTGGCGTCGCCCACCCCGCCGGCGAGCTTGGCCGGCGCCAGCGGGTTGCTGACGTTCCACAGCGACACCCCGCCTTCGAACGGCTGGCCGGAGTCACAGGGCTCGTTGTTGTGCACCAGCAGGTCGCCGGTGAAGAACGGCGTGGCCATGTGGATGATGTGGACGCCTTCCCCGACGTAGGAGTTGGCGTGCGCGGGGAGGAATCCGACCTTGGCCGGGCTGGCCGGGTTGGCGATGTCGACGATGTGCACGCCGGTCCCCTGCGCGCCCGGCCGCCCCGCGCACTCGGGGCTGAACGCGGCGAGGTAGGCGTAGTGGCCGAAGGCGCCGACGTCGGCGATGCCGCCGGTGACGTTCGTCAGCCGAAGCTTGCCGACCAGCTCGACGTTGGCGCTGGAGGGCGGGAGGTGGCCACCCGGGCCGCCATGCTGGTCGTCGGCGACCAGCGGCCCGTCGGCGGGGTCGTCGCCGAGCGCATCGGACGGGACCGACGCGCCCGCCGCGCCGGCCCACAGCACGAGCACGAGCGCTATCCCCGGCAACAGGAAACTCCTACGGAACGACATTGTCCTTCCCCCTCCTGGGCCCCCACTCATGGGGCCCCCTTGAAGCCGGGCCGGTGGTGCATCTGCCGGAGGTCCTGCGGACGTCGCTATGCGGTGACCCGCAGGATCCACAGGCCGGTGTTCATGTCGCTGCCGAGCACCAGGTCCCGCTCGGCGTCGTGGTACACCCCCCAGACCTGGGGCGTTTGGGACAGGACGGACCGCTGTGACGGCTTCACCGGGTTGTGGCCGGCCGGCGGCACGAAGGAAGCGATCTCCCTGGGGTTGGTCGGGTCGCTCACGTCCAGCACCCGGATCCCGTCGGAGTACCACGACACGTACACAGTCTCGCCGACCACCAGCGGGTTGTGGATGGAGTGGTCACCGGCTCCCACGGCGCCAGTGGTAAGGGTGGCGGCAAGACCCAACCTGCGCATGGTGACCCCCTTCGGTCCCAACACGGGCACAAGGATTCTATGCAGCAGAGCGAGAAGCCGGAATCAGGAATTTGGTTTCAGCAACCTTGCCGGACGACCGTGCCGATGCTGTCGCTGGGTCACACGCCCGGCCCATGGGGGTGCGGGATCTCCGGCGCGCGCTCGTCGTCCACGCGTGGGAAGGGTCCGGTGTCGGGCACCTCGCCGATGTTGGCCGCGGCGGGGTTGAGCACCCGCTGCAGGAAGGTCCGGGTACGGGCATGCTGCGGGCTGCCGATCACCTGGGCGGGAACGCCCTGCTCCACGATCACGCCGTCGTCCATGAAGACGACGCGGTCGGCAACCTCGCGGGCAAAGCTCATCTCGTGGGTGACGACCAGCATCGTCATCCCCTCGATCGCCAGCTTGCGCATCACGGCGAGCACGTCGCCGACCAGCTCTGGGTCGAGCGCAGACGTCGGCTCGTCGAACAGCATGAGCTCGGGCCCCATCGACAGGGCACGGGCGATCGCCACCCGCTGCTGCTGCCCACCGGAGAGCCGCGCGGGGTAGACGCCTTCCTTCTCGGCAAGGCCGACGCGGTCGAGGTTCTCGCGGGCGACGCGGGTCGCCTCCTCCCTGCGGCGCTTGAGCACCCGCCGCTGGGCGATGGTGAGATTCTCCAGCGCCGTCAGATGCGGGAACAGGTTGAATGCCTGAAAGACCATGCCGATCTTGCGGCGCACCGCGTCGATGTCGACATCAGCGTCGGTCACCTCCACCCCACCGACGAAGACCTTCCCCGAGGTGGGCTCCTCCAGGCGATTGATGCAGCGCAGCAGGGTTGACTTGCCGGACCCGGACGGGCCGATGACGCAGACGACCTCGCTGCGGTCGACGCGGAAATTAATGCCCCTGAGGACCTCCAGCGGGCCGAAATACTTGTGCAGCTCGCGCACTTCGATCGCCGCGCCGTCCGGCCGGGCCGTCACCACTGTCACCGGGCCTTGGCCGCTTTGGCCTCGAGCCGGCGGACCACATAGCTGAGCGGCACCGTGATGATCAGGTAGCACAGGCCGGCGACCAGGATGGGGGTCATGCTGACGTACTGGTTCAGGGCGTCTCGGCTGAACTTGGCAAGCTCCCTGTCCTGGAGGGTGAGGCCGAGCAGGTAGACCAGCGACGAGTCCTTGGTCAGCAGGATCAGCTCATTGGTCAGCGGCGGCAGGATGATCCGGAAGGCCTGCGGCAGCACGATCGAGACCATGGCGCGGCGGTGCGACATGCCAAGCGATCGAGCCGCTTCCGTCTGTCCTTTGGGCACGGCCTGGATGCCGGCGCGGATCGTTTCGGCCATATACCCGGCGGCGACCAGCCCCAGGCTCGCTGCGATCGTCCCGAGCGTGCCGCCGGGAAAGGTGGTGTTGAACGCGATCGGAATGCCGAAGCCGAACGCGAGGATCACCAGCAGCGCCGGTACGCCGCGGAAGAACTCGATGTAGACGTTGGCCACCCAGCGGTATGGCGCCACGGACGACAGGCGCATGAGCGCCAGGACCAGGCCGAGCGCGAGGCCAAAGCCGAAGGCTGCGGCGGTGTAGGTGACCGTGTTCAGCAGGTAGGTCGTGAGGATCTGGGGGAAGATCGCGTCGACAACCTCAAGGTCGAAGAACGCCTTGCGGATCTTCGCCCAGTCCGCGAACCAGGCGAGCAGCAGGATCGCGGCGGCGAGGAGCGCGTATTGCACGCCACGCATGATCCTGGCGCGCTGACGTCGGCTCAGGGTTGCGGTGCGGACGGCCATGTGCGGGTCTCCTCGACGGGCGGCCAGAGGACCTCACCGGTCCCCCGGCCGCCATTGTCGTCGAACGGTCGTCAGCTCTTTGGCTCGACGCCGAACCACTTCTTGTAGATCTGGGCGTAGGTGCCGTCTTGCTTGGCCTTGGCGATCTCCTCGTTGACAACCTTGGCGAGCGCCTGGTTGCCCATCTTCATGCCGAAGCCGTACTGCTCGCCGGTCTCGAACGTCGTTGCGACCTCGACGTCGGGGTTCTTCTTGGCGAAGTCGAGGAGCACCGGGATGTCGTTGATGGCCCCGGTGACCGCGCCGGTCTGGACGGCCTTGAGCTCAAGCGCCAGATCCTCGAAGTCCTTGAGCGTCACGCCCTTCGGGGCGGCGTTCTTCTCCGCGTACATCTTGCCGGTCGTCGCGGTCTGGACGCCGAGCAGCTTGCCCTTGAGCTGGTCGAAGGACGCGATGCCACTGCCCTTCTTGACCAGCAGGGCCTGGTCGGCGTCGAAATACGGATTCGAGAAGAGGATCTTCTGCTTGCGCTCCTCGGTGATGGTCATCGCGGCGGCGGCGACGTCGCATCGCCGCGCGTTCAGCGCCTCGCCGGACTGGATGCCCTCGAACGGCGTGTCGAAGATCTCCTGCTGGACGTCAAGCCGCTTGGCGACCAGATCGATCATGTCGACATCGAACCCGGCGACCTTGCCGCCTTGCTCGAACTGGAAGGGTTCGTACGGCAGGTGCGTGCAGGTGACGATCTTGCCGGACTTGATCAGGTCGACGCCGCCGGCCTTCGGCGTGGTGGTCTGTTCCCCTCCTCCGCCGCAGCCGGCCAGCAGCAGGGAAACCGCGGCCACGGCCACGCCGAGGAACCTGTGCACAGAGCGGGGATGGCGTGTGGACACGATGCCTCCTCATCCCACTTGGAGGTATGCGGAGTGACGGCAGAGGCCCCCGCCTGTGTTCCGTCGTCCGCCGGGAGTCGACAGGCGCCCGTCGGGGGGCCTGGTGTAGGTGTAGCACTGCCGGGTGGTCGGTTTCCATCACATGGTTGAGGAGCACCTGCTCCACGTAGGTGCGGAAGCGTTGCTGGGCCCGCCGTCGATCCACCAGCCGTCCCTCGCCGATGCGGGCCTCGGCCTTCCGCCACGCCCTGTCGGCGAGCCTCCTGGTCCCATGCGTGCGCGCCGAGTGGTCCCGTCCCCAGCAGATCCTTTTCTGGGTCGAGGAGCACTGGGCGGCGGCCGCTGGTGGTCAAGCTCTCCGATCCGGCAGCGCTCGTGGGTCAGGCGGGCTGCGTGGGCTGGTCGAGCTCCTCGATGCGGGCGGCGAGCTGGAAGTCGCTCTCGGTCAGCCCACCCTCGGCGTGGCTGGAGAGGACGAGGGTGACCTTGTTCCAGCGGATGTCGATGTTGGGGTGGTGGCCGGCCGCCTCGGCCGCGCCGGCGACCTCGTTGACGAACGTCATCGCGTGGGCGAAGTCCTCGCGCACGAACGTCTTCATGATCTGGTCGCCGCGCCGCTCCCAGCCGGGCAGGCGCTGCAGGCCCTCCTCGACGGCGTCGTCGTCCAACAGTGGCATGGCCCCTCCTTCCCGGCGGGCACGATTGTCCACCACGGGCGGCACCGATGAAAACAGCAGGTCGGCCAGCCGCCTGCCGCTCAGCGGCTGGCCGCCCAGCTCGGGGATCTCATCCGGGCGGATGTCGAGGTCCTGGACGGCGCGGACCAGGCCGGCCATCCCCTGCATCATGTGCGGCTCGACGTGGCAGTGGATCAGGAAGTCGCCGCGCACCCGCACGCGTTCGGGCTCATAGCCCGACCCGCCGCCATGGGATCCCCCACCGTGCGGCCCACCACCATGGGGCCCGCCACCGTGCGGCCCACCAGCATGAGATCCACCACCGTGCGGCGGTCCCGGATGGCCAGGACCGCCGTGGGCGGAAACGGTCTGGGGACGGCGCGAGGTAAACGGTGAGCGCGCCAGTGACCATGCCGGCGAGACCGAGACCGGCGGGACGACCGGCTCGCCTCGCCTCAGGCGGTCAGACGCCTGAGCCTCGCATTCGGGGTCGGGCAGCAGCACGACCGGCGGCACCACGGTGTCGGCGACGAACGACTCCGCCGAGCTCAGCCCGCGCGTGTCGACGATGTCCCCGGCCCAGCGCCACCTGGCGCCGTGCAGGTGGAAGTTGTGCCAGGTCATCTCCAAGTCGAGGTTGAACACGTACCAGCGGATCCGCCGGCCGCTTTGCGCCACGACGATCGGTGTGTTGCCCACGAACGTGCGACCGTTGAGCGCGTACGACAGCAGCGTCCCGGTCGCGGCCTCGGTCGCGGTGTGCTCGTTGATGCCCTTGTTCTCCCAGGTGACCATGCCACCCATGCCGACGGTGACGTCGCTGCGGTCGAACACGTTGTCGCGGATGGTCACCGTCGCGGTCGGCTGGCCGCCCATCACCACGCGCACGACCCCGGTCATGGCGTGGAACCGGCAGTAGTAGCCGAACTCGCCCTCCTGGGGGAAGGTGAACGAGTACGTGCCGCCTGGCTGGCCGCCCCGGGCGGCTCGAGCGTGCCGCTGTCGAACAGCGCGACCGGACGTGGCCCGGCCATGCGGTGCAGGAACAGCGGCACCTCGTAGTCCGCGGGCTCCCAGCGTGGGTCGCGGACCACGATCCCGCCGAACAGGCCACGATCGACGTTGGCCATCACCTCGTGGCAGTGGTCGTGGAAGGGCCAGGCGCCGACGGTCTCCTCGGTGGCGTCGAAGACGTAGGTCCGGCTCTCCTTGGGGCAGATCTCATCGGAGCGGCGGCCGTCGGCGGCGGCCAGCCCGAACGGCCAGGTGCCGTCGGAGTCGACGCCGTACCACAAGCCGTGCAGGTGCAGGCTGTGGGGCACGTCGTCGTTGAGCACGTGGATGAACAGCCGCTCGCCCGGCTCGGCGTACAGCACTGCGCCAGGGACACGGCTGGAGGCACTCGGCTCGGTGAGGTCGGCGGCCACCAGCTTGGCCGGGTTCAGGGTCGTGTAGCCGGGGTCCAGGTACT
>WNGF01008323.1_pt1 | contig 12878 bp, 10 predicted proteins | sample 5400641 | NCBI WGS metagenome assembly WNGF01 (sample SAMN13153371, study PRJNA577476) | soil metagenome | isolation source: 80 cm soil or saprolite under grassland replicate 2 | place: USA:California | collected 2016-06-15
TAAGCGGACGAATCACGATGCGATTCGACGCACTTGATTCCACCGGCGAAGAACTGGTTTCCTCTTGCGCCTTCGCGAGATCCTCCGGAAGCACAGGCTTGGCTCGACGCACTTCGGGCTCACTTGGCACAGGATGAGCGCCCTTAACGGCTGTCGCCTTTGGCGGGGATGTCGACTCGGGCGAAACCGACGGTGCAGTCGCAGGAGATGGTGCAGTCGCAGGAGCGGACGCAACATTGCTTGCCGGCGGCGTTTCAGCGGTCGCTGGTGGCGGACTTGTAGAGCTCGGGGTGGACGCGGCGGCCGGAGAAATTTGGACGGTAGGCTCTGCTTGACCGGGCCCGAGCCGCTGCAAAGTGAGAATTAATTTCATTATCGAAAAGCCGATTACCAACACGACGACGCCAAAGATGAGCGGCATCGGTGAGATGCGGTCGCGACTGGAACGGCGGACCACTGGAGCACTGATCGGCTTTGCCGGAGGATTGTCCTGCAGATAGGAATAGCCATCGACCGTAACGCGCTCAGAATCTTCAAAGGCGTCGAGATACGGCGTAACATCGACGTCTAAAAATTTGCCGTAAATGAGCAAGAAACCCTTTGCGTACGCCAGACTGGGAAATTGAGAAAAATCATCTGCCTCAATCTCCGCCAGCCGAGCCGGACGAATCTTCGTCATCCGCGCTGCTTCGTCGAGCGTAAGGTCCCTTGCCCGCCTCGCCTCCTGAAATTTTTTTCCCAGCCCTTCGATCGTCATTGCATCAACGCCGGCTAAACGGCGGCATCGAGATCGACCAGAATCTCGCGTGGCTTGGCGCCTTCGCCGGGACCCAAAATACCGCGCTGCTCGAGAATATCAACGATGCGCGCGGCGCGCGTGTACCCAAGTCGCAACCGGCGCTGAAGCAAAGACGTAGAGGCGCGTTTTTCCTGCCGAATGATTTCGAGACATTTTTCGACTAGTTCTTCATCTTCCTCGGTCACTTCTTCTTCCGGCGTCGCGGCGGATTGAAGCTTCTCATGCATCGCCGCATCGAAAGCGGGCGGGCTTTGCTCAGCAACAAATTCAACCAGGCGATGAATTTCATCGTCGGTTACAAGCACGCCCTGGGCACGAATGAGACGCGAAGCGCTGGGCGGCAGATAGAGCATGTCGCCCTGTCCGAGCAAACGATCGGCGCCGTTTTCGTCGAGAATCACCCGGCTATCGATCTTGGAGGCGACTTGGAACGCAATGCGGCTGGGAATATTCGCTTTGATTACCCCTGTGACGACATCCGCGCGCGGCGTTTGCGTGGCAACAATAATGTGAATGCCGGCCGCACGAGCCATTTGTGTGATGCGCGCGATCGCGCTCTCAACGTCGGCGGGGGCGGTCTGCATCAAATCAGCCAGCTCGTCGATGATGACCACGATGTATGGCAATTTGGGCGGGATCTCGTCCTCGCGCGGAACCATGATGGGCGTTGTCGTCGGATGGCGCTCAGCGCCCGCGGCTACAGCATCCTCCGCAAGATCAACATCTTTCTTCTTCACCGGTCGCGCGTTGAAACCGACGATATTACGCACGCCGACCCGTGCGAAAATTTTATACCGGCGTTCCATCCCATCAATCAGCCACCGCAAAGCGAGCAACACCTTCTTTGGATCGGTCACGATAGGAAAGGCGAGATGCGGCAGAGAATTATAAAACTGCATCTCAACTACTTTCGGATCGATCATGATGAACCGCAGCTCCTCTGGCGTAAACCGGAAGAGCATGCTGGCGATCAGCGCGTTGATGCAAACGCTCTTGCCACTCCCGGTCGTTCCCGCAACCAGCAGATGCGGCATTTGTGCCAGATCGGTAATGATCGCTTTACCGTAAACATCTTTGCCGAGCGCGAGTGGAATTTTCGCGTGTGTTTTCGCTTCCTCCCAGTCGGCTGATTGCAATAGCTCGCGCAACGTCACCGTTACCTTGCGCGTGTTTGCGAGCTCGATGCCCACCGTGTCTTTTCCGGGAATGGGCGCGAGAATATTGATTCGCTCAGCGCGCGTCGCTCGGGCAAGATCTCGCTCCAGGCTCACGATCTTGTCTACGCGAACGCCTTTCGCAGGATACACTTCGTAGCGCGTAATGGTGGGGCCTTTTGTGATGTCGCCCGGCGCCACCGCAATTCCGAACTGTGCCAGCGTATCGATCAGGATTTGCTGGACGTGCTCCAGTTCCGAGGGATCCGCCGCAGCGCGCCCTTCCAAATTATGTTGGTCCAGTAAGTCCACTCCGGGCAGCACATAATTTTCCGATTTCCATGCTCGACTCGTCAGGTCCGGCGCCGGCCTGGTTTTCTCGCTGCTGGCGCGCAACTCGGCAAGAGAAGGTTTTCGACGAGAAGATTCCTGCTCGCTCGGCAACGCAGTTGTATCGACTACTTTCGGCTTTGGCCGATCTGCGAGTTCGTTGGGCACAATAACCGGCCCCGCCGGCTGAGGCACAACGATGCCTTTCTTTTTCAACTCCTTTTCGTATATCCGCCTCTGCTTGGCGAGGTGCCTCTCGCTGATTTCCAGTTGCTCTTTGAGATCGGCTTTTCGGAGTTGCCGGCGCAATCGCCATTCCTGCAGTGCTGTTCCCCAACGTCTCGTAGCCGCAACCGTCTCGCGAACAAGGTAGATCGGACGCAGTCCCGTCACCAGAATCAGGGTGGTTGCATAAACTCCAATCAAGAGGATAAGCGAACCGAACGGGCCAAGAGCACTGCGGAGTAACCCGTGATGCTCATCGGCGAAGGCGTATCCGATCCAGCCACCCGGCCCCTGGATATTGAAGGCGGCATGCCAGCCGCGCAGATGGTACGGTTGCAGCTGCAGTAAACAAGCGCCCGACCAGATAAAAAGTACGATCCACGCCAATCGCCGCGTCACCCGCAGGCTCGGGTGAAATAGTTTGGCCGCTCCGAATCCGAGCAGAATCGCAGCTAAAAGGTAGCCTGCCGCACCGATCAATTGATAGCAAATCCCCGCGATAATAGCGCCCACGGGCCCGATGAAATTTTGTGCCGGATGATTCGACGGTGAAATGTTGCTAAACCAGACCCAGGAAGGCACATCTTTGGGCGTGTAGGAGATCAGCGCAAAAAAGAGCAACGTGCCGACGAAAAGGAGAACGAGAGCGAAGACCTCGTTCCAAGCGCTGTGTCTGTCCGTGCGAGCCACCGCGTGTGATAGTAATCCTGTGGGCGCTTCTTTCAATCATTTGTAGAGACTGTTGTCCCTTGCGCGATTTCAACGAATACGACGAGGCGAGAAATACTGCGCTTTCATCTTGCACGCGAGGCTAGAGGACGGTTACTGTGCCGCGCATTATGCGAGTTTCGGTTGGGAAGTCCGTGTGCATTCTTAGCGCCGCTGCCGTGATCGCCATTTGTTCCTGCGAAAAACATCCTCTTCCCGAAGAGCGTCAGGCCCAAACGGAACAGGTCTCTCCGGAAAAAGCCTCATCCAAGCCGAGCAAGATAGAGTCTGAGAAACCTTTGTCCTCGCGAACTCCAGCCGAATTTGTCCCGGCGAATCCGCGTCGCTAACCAAAACCTGGCCATGGCCAAATACAAGTATCTGACATCACCCCCGAAAATCAGCACGATGCCGCCTGGCGTCCCTTACATCGTCGGCAACGAGGCGGCCGAGCGGTTTTCCTATTACGGGATGAATTCCATCCTGACCATCTTCATGACCAAATATCTGTTGGACAAGATGGGTCATTTGAGCGTGATGCCGCCGGCGAACGCCGAAGCGTGGTATCACACCTTCGTTTCCGCGCTTTACTTTTTGCCGATCTTTGGCGCGGTCCTCGCCGATGCGGTTTTCGGGAAATTTCGGGTCGTCTTCTGGCTGTCGATTGTTTACTGCGGCGGGCATGCCACGCTGGCACTGATAGGTTCGCCCGTGGCGCACGCGATCGAGCCGCGCTATTTGCTCGCCGTCGGTCTTTTGATGATCGCGCTCGGCGCCGGCGGAATTAAGCCATGCGTCTCAACGAACGTTGGCGACCAGTTCGGCGATACAAACAAGCATTTACTGACCCGCGTCTTTAACTGGTTTTATTTTTCCATCAACGCCGGCTCGGCCTGTTCGACGCTCCTGATTCCGTGGTTGCTCGAGCCCTACCAGGCTGCTTCGGATGGGTTCATCGCCAAGTTGCCGCCATCGATTGTCAGTTTTCTCGAAAGCCCGCGTCTGCATAGTCCGGACATCGCTTTTGGACTTCCCGGCGTATTCATGGCCATTGCCACATTCATCTTTTGGCTCGGCCGCAAGAAATTTGTGCACATCCCACCGGTCGGCTTGCGAACATATGGGCGCGAGATTTTCAACAAGCAGACGGGCAAGATCCTGCTCAATATTTTAATTCCGGTCCCGTTTATTGCGATTTTCTGGGCCTTGTGGCAGCAGAATTTTTCCTCCTGGATTATTCAAGCCGAGTCGATGGATCGACATCTTTTCGGTATTGAGTGGCTGTCGTCGCAGATCCAAACGGTCAATCCGATTTTCATTTTGATCATGCTGCCGCTCTTTTCTTACTGGCTCTATCCGGCGGTTGAGAAGGTAATTCGTTTGACGCCGCTACGGAAAATCGGCGCCGGCTTATTTGTCACCGCAGGATCATTTTTTCTGGTCGCCATGATTCAAACGCGCATCGACGCGGGCGCGCGCCCGGGCATCATCTGGCAAGTTTGGGCGTTCGTGATCTTGACCGCGGGCGAAACTCTGGTTTCGCCGACACATCTCGAGTTTTCCTACACGCAAGGGCCGGTTAAACTCAAATCGCTTGTCATGTGCACGTATTTACTCGCCGTTTCGCTCGGCAACCAATTCACAGCCGCGGTCAATTTTTTCATTCAAAATCCCGACGGCAGCGTAAAGTTGCAAGGAACCAGCTACTTCATGTTCTTCGTTTGGGTGATGCTGGGCACGGCGGTGTTATTCGCGATCGTCACGCCATTTTATAAAGGCCGGACGTACTTACAGGATCAAACCGAAGTCACTGGCGACGCCGAACCGGCGGTGGGATTCGCTGTCCAGCCGGAAGCTTAATCCCCCACGACGATGAAAATCGCTCTCGCGACCGGGCTATCCCTGGCGTGGTCGATCTTAGCCGTGTGCGCCACTCCGCAGGACGACGAGTTTCAAAAAATTGCGCACGATTACATCGAACAGGACTTGCGGGCCAATCCGGAGGAGGCGACCGAGCTTGGCGATCATCGGTTTGATGGCCTGCTGACCGATTATTCGCCCGAAGCGCGTGCGAAAGATCTCGCAGCTCAAAAAGAATTTCGCGACAAGCTAAACGCCATCGATGGGTCGCAAGTCACCGGCGCGAACAATGTCGATTTTCGCATTCTGAAGGAGAACATCGATTACAAAATCTTCGAGGCTGAAGAGCTGAAGGAAACAGATTGGAATCCGATCGTTTACAATCAGAGCCTCGCGAACAGCCTTTATCTTCTAGTGGCGCGCGATTTCGCATCGCCGGAAAAACGCATTCCCAATCTGCGCCAGCGCATGGAAGGAATTCCGCGCGTAATCGAGCAGGCGAAAGCGAATCTGGAACACCCGCCGCGGATTCACACGGAAACAGCAATCGAGCAAACGCAGGGCGCAATCAATCTCCTTCATGAAGGACTCGCACCGCTTCTCGACCGTGTGCCACAAATGAAAAAGGAACTGGCGCCATTGCAGGAAAAGACAGCGGCTGCTCTGGAAGATTACAAAAAATGGCTCCAGACCGATCTGTTGCCGCGCTCCGACGGCGATTTCCGGCTCGGCGCGGAGAAGTTTCGCAAGAAGCTGCGCTTCGCGCTCGCCTCCGATTTGTCGATGGAAGAAATCAAAAAGCGCGCGCAAGCCGATTTGCAACAGACGCAGAACGCCATCTACGAAACTGCGCTGCCGCTCTACAAAAAGTATTTCCCGGAAGCTGATAAGCCGACGCTTGCCGACAAGCACAAAGTGACGGCCGCGGTGCTCGACAAACTTGCTGAGCAACATCCCGACGACAGCACAATAGTTCCGTTCGCTCAAAAAGTTGTCAGAGAAGCGACCGATTTTGTGAAGGCGCATAAGCTCGTCACTGTCCCGGAGACACCGCTGGATGTGATCGTGATGCCAGAGTTCAAGCGCGGCCAGGCAATTGCCTACTGCGACGCAGCCGGTCCTCTGGAAAAAAACGGGAAAACCTTTTTTGCGGTTGCTCCCACGCCTGACGACTGGTCGAAGAAGCGCAAAGAATCGTTCTTCCGGGAATACAACAATTACATGGTGCGCGATCTAACAGTTCACGAAGCCATGCCTGGCCATTATCTCCAACTCGCGCATGCGAATGAGTTCCGCGCGCCGACATTGGTCCGCGCGATTTTCCAGAGCGGCACGTTCGTTGAAGGTTGGGCCGTTTACTGCGAGCAAATGATGGCAGAACAGGGTTACGGCGGACCCGAAGTCAAAATGCAGCAGTTTAAAATGCGCTTGCGCGCTATTTGCAATGCGATTCTCGACCAAAGCATTCACGCTGGAAACATGAGCGAGCAGGAGGCGATGGATTTGATGATGAAAGAAGGTTACCAGCAGGAAGGCGAAGCGGTCGCAAAATGGAAACGTGCTCGACTCACCTCAGCTCAGCTTTCCACCTATTTCGTTGGTGTAAGCGAACATCTCGATCTTCGCGATAAGGCGAAGGCAAAAGCAGGCGCAGCGTTCGATCAGAAAAAATACGACGATCAGGTCATTTCCTACGGCAGTCCGCCAGTGAAATACGTTCGCGAGCTGATGGGATTATGATGCCCGGCGTCGATGGCGACGCGTTTTGGCAGGTTTTTGTTTTCGTGCCGTAACGGGGCGCGGCTTCTTTTTAGCGGATAACCGCACCAGCTCGTCGAGATTGAAAGTCTGGCGCCGTTTCGTCCCCACTTCACGGAAATCGACTTGATACCAGCCGTTCATTCGTTCCACGCGATAACGTTTTTGCCCAATACGCATCGGCTCTTGCGCTATGACGCGATGGATAACTTTTTCATATCTCGAACGCGACCATAGCCGCATCCGGCGCCGTCCCCAGTCAATTGTATGCCCAACGTCATCATACGCCTCGGGGCGCTTCGTGAAATCGAGCAGAGAGCGGGCATCTCCATCGAAAACCGCCGCGATATGTTGAAACGTGCCCAAATCACTGATGCGCCGAATCTGCCGGCCAAACAGCTTGAGGCTCTCGGCCGCGGCTGCGCGTAAGCTGAGCATGCGACCATCGCGAAATCTCCACTGCGGAGCGTTGATGTTCCCCGTAAATGGATTTTGGCCTAATGAATCTCGCGTGATCCGCCACCCGCGCCGGGAAGAATGTTTTCGCAAACGAAACGGCGTTGGGCGCGGAACGCCACGGCGACTCAGTTGTCGCAGGCCAAAATCCTCCCAGTCCAGGACAGTTTTCACGACACCGGCGATGAAGGCGCAGGTCGCCAGCATCAGCGCTGGATCCGGCGTGAAATCCGCAGTCACTTCCAGGCGGTTTTTGCGTGGGCGAACGCCGACCGCGCTACTCTGCCGGTTTGCCGCCAGCAAAATCACAGGTACTGGAAGAATGTGTCCGAGAAGAAAGGCCAGTTTGGTCGCATTACGCGATTTCGATCTCCGCCCATCGGGAAATGAAAAGTTGTAGTGCGTGCTAAAGCCTTGCAGGCGGCATTTGTGGCCGCGGAGTTTGCTCCAATGATTCAGCTCCGCTCGCAAATAACGAATTTGTTCCCAAAGCGACCGCGTTGCGCGATAACAACAGCCACGCTCCAGTTCAACGATCGGCGTGGCCACTTCGATCACACCCGTGTCAAAGTAAATTGCGCCTCCGGCAGGCAGCTGAAATGATTTCCCAGTCCTAGGAATCATTCTTCTACGCACCAGGCGGCTGGGGTCGCCAAAAACTTTTTCCGGCCGCCTTTTTTTGCCATCAACGAACAGATTAAACTCGGCTTCAAGACCAATCACCGCACGCGGCGGCGACGCGGGAAGCTTCTTCTCACGAACGTAACGGCCCGGTTCTGCCCATGAATTTTTCACGTTAACACCAAGAGATCAGCTCGCTTCGCTGCACTCGCGCGGAGTCAAGCTTACAAAGCCTAAATCGAGATGGAGATGGTCATCGGTTTCCCCTTTCTTTGACCCGAACGGCCGGACAAACACCGCCCGGCTCAGCGAAGACGCAATCGCGCCATATCTTTCAATCGATTTCGCCTCATTGAGAAAAGTGTCGCCAATGCGGTAAATATTCGCCGCTGTTCCCCAGGCATGAATGCTTTTAGCTCCGCCGATCTGGTGTGCGGGGGATCGATAGCCACCATTTGCACTGATGAAAACCGGCGCGTCGACTTCCCGGCGAAAATTTTCCAGAAATGTCGCAAGCAAAATAACCGCGCACGGCACATAATGTGGAAATTGGCGGAGCAATAGTTCGGCTTCCCGGCAATCGACGAGCATCAATTCCGCAAGCGTGAAGTGCGGCGCCAGCTGGATTTTTTGCGCATCCTGCCAGCTGCCGATTTCATAAAAGAAACGCGGCAGGCGGTGCACATTCCCCGCGGAGCCGCTGTCTGCTTCGCCCGGACGCAGCAATGCGCGATACTCCGCAGAGAGATTCAGGCCATCAATTGGGCGAAGTTCCCCGACACTCATCGCGGTTTCGATTCCAAGCCGAGAACGGAGAGATAAAGCATTTCGGAAATGGCGGCAACGGTTTCGCGACGGCCATCGTGTTCCGGATCAAATTCCGTTAAAATAACGGCAATGTAGGGCTGGCGTTCCGGCAAGTAGACAATACCCATATCGTGGCACGCGGTCGAAATCTCGCCAGTTTTATGCGCCACCGTGGCGTGTGCGGGGAGACCAGCAGGAATCATCGACTTGAACCGCTGCGCAAGCAAAACGCGAATCGCGTGTTCCCGGCTTTCATTGCTGAGAAAATCGCCGCGCAACGCGCACAGCAGCGTGAGCAATCCGTCCGCGGTGACTTGATTATCAATGCCTCTTTCGTGTGCCGCGTGATCCTCGACACCGCGGCGCAGTTGCACGCCGTTCACCTGTGCATCCCGCAGCACGTTTCGCGCGTATTCCACTCCGACAAGATCGAGCAGCAAATTGGTGGCGAGATTGCTGCTTGCGGCGATCATTCCTTCCGCAAGATCGGAAATATTTACTGTTCGTCCGATGGCCCGGTACAATTCGGGCATCGCGTCAGAATCGGAATCGAGGCGAAAAGGAAGTCCGTCGGCGGCGCCGATGAAACGGTTTCGTACATGAAGTGGAGCTTCCAGCCGAAGACGACCTTCGTCTGCTGCGCGAAGAACCGCGAGGAGGACTGCGACTTTGATTGTGCTAGCGGCGTGAAACCAGCGATCGCCGGCATGCGAAAATCGGAACCTGGTCTCGAAATCGAGCAACGCTACCGCGACCGTGCGTGCCTTGCTCTGCCGAGCTGCTTTTTCCAGCTCTTCGCTCAGACTTACCGAAATATCGGCCAGGGAAGCCATGGGACTGCTCTTTACATACGAGGAGGGAAGTCGCAAATTCAGCGATGCCCAATCTGGCGACCTGGATTCGACGAAAAGACGCAAAATCGTTTCGCGCCATTTTCGACAGGCATCCTGAAATCAAAGTCTGGAACGCACTGAACCGGAAAGTGCCGTTCGAACAAATGAACGGCCTTTTGCTGACGGGCGGTTCCGATATTTCTCCAGAATTTTTGCGCCAGGAAATTGTCGACCCAGGTGTGATCCACAAGGATGTCGACTCTGCACGCGACCGCTGGGAATTCGAGGCGGTGTGGGAGGCGCTCTCACGCGGGTTGCCAATTTTCGCTATTTGCAAAGGTCTTCAGGTATTTAACGTCGGCCTCGGCGGCACGCTGAAGCTCGACATCAAAGGGCACGATTTGCCTGAGCAACGAGATAGAGAGGTTCAACCATTGCATCATGCACGCCGCGCTTCGCACCGTTTTTTGAAAGTGAACAGCGCGCATCACCAGGCAATCGAACGGCTGGCTGACGGCTGCGAAGTCGAAGCCTGGTCCGCCCACGATGGCATCATCGAGCAAATATCTCTGCGGAAATATCCCTTTGCTCGTGGTGTGCAATATCATCCGGAGCGCAGTCCCGTTTATGGCCCGCTCTTCGAAGATTTCTTCGCGCGGCTGAAGGGTCGTTAAATCGTTGAAGAGATGAAGCGTTAAAGCGATTTGGATCTTACGATTCAACTCTTCATCGCTTTAACGCTTCAACCTCCTAACCATGACACCACAAAACACCATCGCCATCGTTTACGATTACGATCAGACGCTAAGTCCCAGTTACATGCAGGAAGATGTGATCTTTCCTGCTTTCGGAATTAATGGCGAGAGTTTCTGGCGTCACTGCGCAGAACTCGTGCGCGAGCACAGTTACGACAACGAGCTCGCCTACATGAAGGTGATGCTGGACACCTTCGGCATGGATCGTCCGACCAATGCAGAACTGAAAAAACTGGGCGGGAAATTGAATTTTTACAAAGGCCTGCCGGAGATGTTTGAAGAATTTCGAAGTGGCCTTCTCACGGAAGAGCAGATCGCCCACGGCATCACGGTGGAGCACTATATCATCTCATCCGGGTTGAAGGTGCTGCTCGATGGCAGCCGGTTGCAGCCTTATGTGCGCGCGATTTTCGGATGCGAATTTGCAGAAGACGAGCAAGGCCGGATCGCTTTTCCCAAGCGCGTCATCAGCCACACGCAGAAAACACAGTTCCTGTTTCGCATAAACAAGGGCCTGCTCGACATGTCGCAGGACGTCAATGACCACATGGACCCGGACATTCGGCCCGTCCCCTTCCCAAACATGATCTACATTGGTGACGGGCCGACTGATGTCCCCTGCTTTACCGTTATGAAGAAGAATGGTGGGCAGGCGATCGCGGTTTACAACCCTGACGATCCACAGCGGATTGGATTTCGGAAATGTTACCAGCTCTCAGCCCACGCCGATCGCGTCAAGCACATCGCCCCGGCGGATTACCGGCCAAACACGCATTTGCGGCTGCTGCTTGAGCAAATGGTGGAAGAAACCGCGACCCGAATAATCGCCCAGCGCAAGGAAGCCATCGAAATCGGCACGGTCCCGGCACCGAAGCATTAAGCTGTTTATGTCGGCGGCTGCTCAAGCCACCACTCCTTACTCTCGCGATAAACGCAGCGCGCGGTTGGCGTTTCGTGCACGACGATTTCGCAAAGCCCGGGGCATTGAGTCTCCAGTTTTTTCCAGAACCACGCCGCCATTTTTTCAATCGTTGGATTCTCCAGTCCTTCGATATCATTGAGATACGAGTGGTCCAGCATTTTCAGAAGCGGTTTCATCGCGTCGCTAATCTTCGCATGATCGTAAACCCATCCGATTTTTGGATCGACATCGCCCTCAACAGAAACTTCGACCTTAAAACTGTGGCCATGCACCCCTCTGCATTTATGACCCTCCGGCGCCTTGGGCAGAGTCTGTGCCGCTTCAAAAGTGAAATCTTTCGTTAGCCGTGCTCGCATTGCTCAGACTCCCCGCTGTGTCGGACGCCAAATGAATTTGTGCATCTGAAGTTGAAAACGAACGTCGAGCTTGTCTGCCAAGATCCATTTCACGATTTCACGCGGATCAATCCGGCCGAAAATCGGCGAAAACAGCACCGCATGACAACGTGAAGGCAGATTGTAACGCTCCACCTTATCGCGCGACCATTCGTAATCCTCGCGTGATCCCATCACGAATTTCACTTCGTCGCGCAGGGTGAGATGGTCGATGTTCGACCAAAGGTTCTTTTCGACTTCGCCGCTACCGGGTGTTTTCAAATCCATGATCCGATGGACGCGCGGATCAACTTTCGAAATATCGTGCGCACCGCTCGTCTCCAGCAGGACCGTGTGACCCGCGTCCGCCAGCATCGACATCAATGGCAGTACATTTTTCTGCAATAACGGCTCGCCACCTGTGATTTCGACGAGAGGACAATGAAAGGCTCCCACGCGTCCCGCGATCTCCTTCAGTGTTTGTTTCTTCCCTTCATAAAACGCGTACTCCGTGTCGCAATAGTTGCAACGTAGATCGCAGAAAGTCAGCCGCACAAAAACACAGGGCCGCCCAGCCCAGGTGCTTTCACCCTGGATCGAATGATAAATTTCGTTAACCGTCAGCGTTTTCTCCCGCTTGCGACAGGCCTTTGAGCGCGGACATGTCCGCGCACTCCAAATGCAAGCCTTTTTACATGCTCACAGACCGCACTTCGCGCTGGCTTCGGCTATGCTGGAGCGGGTTCGCAGAAGGGACGCCAAATATCCGTCAATAGAAGGCGCGCCATTGATTCGCGCCAGATTAAATGGCGCCTCGAGCCGAGAAAAAATGGCGTAGGCAATCTTGCTTCGTGGAACGCTCTTCTCACCGTAGCCTGAGGGAATGTTGCTTGACCAGTAACGGACATATTGCGTGCCGAACCGGTTCTCCATTCCAAGAAAAATCGTGGAATGTCCGTGCTCGGTTTTGCCTACCTGCCGCGACCAGAAAATTTTCATGAAGTCGCCCGGCTTCGCCTGATCAAAGTTATCGAAGTTCGCTCCAAGTCCCAGCTCGTGAAAGAGACGGGCGGTGCCCGGTCCATTTGCATTCCAGCGGCCCCAGATGCCTTCCCCATCGCGTTGATCTCGGATGATCAGCTGCTCCAAAGTGCCGTAATCCAGACGAAGATCGCCGCGCGCGCGCAAGGCCTCGATGGTTCTAATGAAAACAAGATAGGTTGCGCCTGAGCAGAAACTCGGCGAGGCAGCCGAAGGCAGGAAGAAAAACTTGCCG
>WNGF01017361.1_pt1 | contig 12877 bp, 12 predicted proteins | sample 5400641 | NCBI WGS metagenome assembly WNGF01 (sample SAMN13153371, study PRJNA577476) | soil metagenome | isolation source: 80 cm soil or saprolite under grassland replicate 2 | place: USA:California | collected 2016-06-15
TCTCTGCTTTGGTGAATCCGGTGGTATGATACATGCCGCGGCCTGTTTCTTCTGGACTGAGTGTGGTAACCCAATCCTTTCGAGAAACAGGCCGTCTTTCACGTAGGCGTGCCGCTAGTCAACGCATTTTGTTACCAGATGGACGTCCCCGTGAATAACCCTCAAGGTCACAGGATGGCCTCGGCCCAAGATTCCGGCCCGTTTGCAGGCCGCATCGTGTGCTTTGCCGGGGGTGCGGCTCTTCTAGAGGTTCCTGTTCGGGCATTAATCGGGGTAATCGTCTCTTTTCTGGAGTGTCTGGGCTTATGGGCGTATAGCGCTCATGGTCCGGGGAGTTCGTGCAGGCAGCGGGTTCGCCGGATGCCTGCTGCCGGCGGGGCGCGTGGCAGGTCGCGTGGTTCGTGCACGGGAAAGCCACCGCCTCCACTCTTTATGGCGTCCAAACCAGAGAAGAAGAGAAGACGGTGGCCGTGGACGCCAGCATTGCATGTTTCCCGCCGGCCGGGGCGGCCGGCGGGCTGCCGGGGGCGGGAGATGTTGAGGACGCGCTGTTCAGCGGCGTGCGCGAGCAGGCGGAGTCGATGATCAGCTGGGCGAAGTCGGATGAGGCGCTGGCCCTGGAGCATGACGCGATCGAGGAACGGGCGATGGCGGACGGGCTCGAGCTGATGCGGCTGCTGGCCGAGGCGCACATGGCGCTGCGCGCCGCGCGGGAAGAACGCCGCGGGGACGTGCGGGACGCTGACGGCGACCTGCGCGTGACCTGCGAGGACGGGCAGGAGCACACTCGGGTCATGATCTTCGGGCCGGTGCGTACCTGGCGGGCTGCGTACCGCAGGAGGGGGAAGGAGAACCTGTACCCGCAGGACGCGGAGCTGAACTGGGCGGTCTTGCACTCGTACTCGGCTGGGGTGGAGAAGCGGGCGGCGAAGGCGTCCGCGATCGTGCCCTTTGAGCAGGCGGCGGCGCAGGTCAGCGCGGCCGGCGCGATCCGGCTGGGCAAGCGGCAGGCAGAGGATCTGGCGATCGGCGCGGCCGACGACTTCGAGGCGTTCTACGCCGCCCGCCGGCCGGAGCCGTGCCCGCCGGGGACCGGGCTGCTGATCACCGCGGACGGGTCAGCGTTCCCGGTCCTGCCGGAGGCGCTGCGGCCCGCCACCGCGAAGGCGGCGAAGGCCCGGGCACAGGCCGCGGCGGAAAGCGGCTGGCCCGATGACCCGGCTGACCTGCGCAAGTCCAGGAAGCGCACCGCCGAGCTGGCAGCCGTCGCCGACATCCCGCCCGCGCCCCGCACCGCGGATGACGTCCTGGCCGCCCTGTTCGGCGGCGCGCCCCGCCCCGCGGACGCGCCGCAGGGCCCGAAGGCAGAGGGAAAGACCCTGTTCGCGTCGGCACGCAAGCCGATCGCGGGCGTCATCAAGGACGCGTTCGCCGAGGCCGGCCGCCGCGACCCCGGACACGCCCGGCCCTGGATTGCCATCGTGGACGGCAACAACACCCAGATCGCCGCCATCACCGGCCTCGCCGCCCAGCACCAGGTCAAGGTGAGAATCCTCATCGACCTGATCCACATCACCCAGTACCTCTGGAAAGCCGCGAACAGCTTCTTCTGCCCCGGCGATCCCGCAGCCCGCGCCTGGGTCCGCGACCAGACGGCAAAGATCCTGGCCGGGAGGCACCGCGACGTCCGCGCCGGGATCCGCCGCCGCGCCACCGCCTTCGGCTACAGCCCCGCCGAGCGCGCCGACGCCGACGAGTGCGCCCGCTACCTGGAAAACAAGCAGGACTACCTCGACTACCCCGCCTTCCTCAAGGCCGGATGGCCTGTCGCCAGCGGCCTCATCGAAGGCGCGGCCCGGTGGCTCATCAAGGACCGCATGGAAGTCACCGGCGCCCGCTGGAGCCTCGATGGCGCCGAGGCCGTCCTCAAGATCCGCGCCCTCGCCGGCAACGGCGACTTCGACGAATACTTCGACTTCCACCACAAACAGGAAAAACTACGCAACCACGACAGCCGCTACCAGCAACCCCAGCCCGCCGCCGCATAACCAGCCCGCCCGAAATGTCCTACCTTCACGAGAGCCGCACCCCTTTGCCGGTCCTCTCAAGGAACTCTTCCTCCGACCACAGCTCGTAACCTCTGAACAGGTTGGCAGCGACCAGCGCTCTTCCCCCGGGGATCTTCATGCCGAGAACACCGCGGGTTGCCGCTTTGTCGAACGCGTCCCGCAGCATGCTGAGGTACGTCTTGTACGGGATATCAAGGGCAACGAGCCGGGCATCGGGATCGTTTGGCAACTGTCCGCCGTCACGAATCGCTTCCTCAGCCAGCCGTTGACGGCGTGATTGCGCCGCCCGGCGCTGACCGGGCGTGGTCTTGATCTCGTGGAGGTATGCCTCATAACCGCTACCAACCTCCTTGAAGCGGGTCCCGTCGCCAAAGCGCAAGCACGTGCTGAGATCATGGAGAAGGACGAAGGAATGTTCCTCGTTCCATGTCTGGGTTACGAACTTCCGCTCGGCCTCCAGCCCTTCCTTCCCCGCCATTGGACCGGCCGAGTCGTTCCGGGACAGTGCCACGATGACCTGCCGGTCATAGTTGAAGACCCGCCAGGCCAGGGCGTCAGCGATGGAACGAAGCTGCCGATCGACCCGCTCGCAAACATCCCCCTCCAGATCCCAGGACTCCGGGTCGCTTGGGTTCGCACTGGAGCGCAGCTCGGGAGCGTAAGTGGGCACGCTCTTGTGGTTACGGAGCCGCTTGGCGACGCGTGTACACGCAGCACGGTGTCCCTGGACAGCCAGCACCTTGCCGAGCAGTTCCTGCTGGAAGTGGTAGTAGTTCTCATAGGTGTGGCACTGCCGCAGCCCTGCGATCAGCTCGATCAGATCCCGGTACGCGTCCTGGTGGACCGGGTGCATGAAGAGCTGGTTCGCCCGTTCCAGGGGCATGTCGTTGAGAGCCGTGGACATGGTGTCCAGTCTGCTCTGCTGAGCAGGCGTCGCGTGCGCCGCGCGCCGACAGCTTGCTGACGCGCGGGAACACCCCTACAGCTACCCTTGCCCCGGCTGATAACAAGTTGTCTAAGGTCCGGGCTTGCCGAGAGACTCAACCCATGAACAGGCCGACGCTGGCCGGATGTGCGCAGCTCCTTAAGGACGTCGCGGATGTCTATAACGTGCTTGTTCACCCGCGTGCGGTTCCCGCTTCCGGTTCGCCTGCCACTGCTGAGCTGGAGGCCGCTTGCCGGCACCACGGGAGGGATGGCTTCTGGGGCGAAGAGCCGGTTCGCATGGCCTACACGGTGGCCGTGACGAACTACGGCGCGGCACTGGAGCACGCGCAGGCGATAGTGACGTTGATGTCTGGAGAGTTCACCGCGGTACCGGCGTCCGTGCTGGTGCGCGCCTTGGTTGAGGTAGCCAGTCAGGCTTGGTGGCTGCTTGAGCCGGTGTTGACGGCCTGACATCGGGCACGTCAAGCGAGTCCGCCGTGTCCAGGCACTTCGCTACCGAAGTGCGGTCGAGGGCGAAAGGGCTGCACGTGCCGACGGAGTTCCAATAGAGGAGTATCACGACTATACGGAAACCAAGGCCCAGGTTGAGCGGTATGCACAAGAACTCGGCCTCGAAAATCCTGGTATTGATGCATCAAACGGGCGGCGCGTATATGTCTGTGGTAGCGAGAAGCTGCCGACTGCGAGCTACCGCGTCAAGCAAATGTTGGGTGATATCGACCTACCCAGCGTTTACCCCATTTTCTCTGGCTACTCGCACGGTGACTTCTTTACCCTGTGGCGAGAATTTGAGCTGGCCATGAAAGGCACTCAACAGCTTTGCCGCAATCCAGCAATCAATGAGCAGAGCTTTAGGAATGCAGCAGGAATCGCAAGCCACGCGCTCCATCCGCCAGCCTATCGCTTGATGACCATATTCGGATTGGACCAGATTAGGTCGAGATGACTGGCCAAACACAGGTATTGGCGTAGCCTAGATCAGCCGATATCTCGATTCCTGGTGATGACCCACGCCGAAGACAAGTACAGGACCACTGCCGACCGAAGGTACCAACGCAAGTTGCTCCTCGACTCGCTGACTACCAACGCTGTCGTAAGGCCATAAGAGTGGGCCACCGTCGGCTACCAGTCATGCAGGGCCGTCCTCCGTGCCAACGAGATGGCGATTGCCCCGTACCGTTCGAACGTGATGTTGCGGCGCCGATGGTGGCGGCAACTCCACTGCAACGTCTCGGCAAGCTGGGCTGCGTCCTTTGATCTGCATAGCGTTGCGCGCCGTGCCGGTACGGTGACAGACGCCTTGGCTGCTGCGCGGGTCGCTGCACTCGTGTGCGGTACCGGCGGTCTATGACTGGGGACTACCTCTGGCATGATCATGCAGGCACAGACTCGCTCAAATACCAAAGGGGTCGGCCATACGGGCCAACAGGGGTTAGCGTCATTTCCGGACGTTAGCCACCCGGAACAGAAGGATGTAGCGGGAGGAGCCGTGATGACGCGCCCCCGGTGGTGGTCGATAGTGCAGGCATCGCGGGAAGAGGCATGCTTGGCGGTGGAGATGTACAACCGGCCGGGTGCGCCCCGCAGTTATGAGGCGTTCGTCGTGCACATGCACCTCGCCTGGCTATACCTGCTGCAAGCGGTAGCCTGCCGTAGCGGCGTTGACTATCGCTACATCGAGATGCGCGGCCGGGCACGCCGGATCGTGCGCGTTGACGGTGAGCCGAAGACGTGGGACTTGGACCGGCATGTGAGCGAGCGCTGGCCAGCGGTAAATGATCCGGTCCAGGCGAATCTCCAGTTCTTCATTGCTTTGCGGAACAAGATCGAGCACCGCTACACGCATTTTCAGGAGGCACTGGCCATCGCGACCGGCGGGCACGCGCATGCGCTCCTGGTGAACTACGAGGTGGAACTGACCAGCCAGTTCGGCGCCGAGGCATCGCTCGCGCACCAGCTAAGGTTCCCTGTCTTCGTCGGCTCATTCACCGAAGGTGGGGAGGCAGTGCTGCGGCAGCTGCGCGCTTCCCTCCCGGCAGGCCTGCGGCGGTTTCTGACCTGCTATCACGACGGTCTCGACCCGCAGGTGCGTGATGACAGCCGCTTCGAGTTCCGGCTACGGCTGACCCAGGTCACGGCCGGGCGTGGAGGTGATGCCCTGCCGCTGGAGTTCGTCCGGTTGGCGGACATGAGCGCTGAGCAGCAGGCAGCGCTTGGTGAGCAGGCGCGCCAGGTATTACAGTCGCGGTTTTCCGGCGCGTGGTCGCGCTGCTGCTCAGCGTGATGTCGCGGGTGGGTGAGGGTGTTACATTCGGTCACCTCCTTCCGGCTGGCGCTGGTTACCCGGTCCCGGCGAGTAGCCGGGTGCTGTAGTGATGCCAGCGGGCGGTGGCCTGGTGCAGCCGCCGCCGCAGCGACCAGCGCAGCGCGAAGGCCAGGCGGGCGCGGCTGATGAGCCCGGTGGTGTGCTGGCTGGCGAGGCTGGCGAGGCTGGCGAGGCGGGTGGTCTCGGCGATGGACAGTTTGATGGGGGTGATGCCGGGCGGGCGGGGTTGCCCGCCGCGGGCCGGGACGGGCGCGTCGCCGAGGGGTATGCGCAGGTCGGTGTCGCTGACGACGCCGCCGCGGGCCGGGGTTGTGCCGGGGTGGTCGTCGCCGGGGGCGGCGGCGGGGAGGGTGATGCGGCCGGTGAGCGCGCTGCGGATGGCGGCGGCCCGGAGCTGGGCGAGGGCCGAGAGGGTGGTGTGCCGGCAGATGCCGTCCCAGGTGCGGGTCTGCGACTGGTCCCAGCCGAGGACGTCCTTGCCCGTTTTGAACGTTTCTTCTACGGGCCAGCGGCGCCCGGCGATGGTGATGAAGCAGGTCATGGTGGCCGGCCGGCGCGGCGGCGCCCAGGTCAGGTAGAAGGTGTAGCTGTCCGGGCGGGAGATCAGCCGCCGGATCAGCAGGCACTGCCCGCCGATGGCGGTGGCGGTCATCGCCCAGTCGCTGTAGCGGGGGCCTTTGGACCCGTTCCCGCACGAGCGCCGCTCGAAGACCGCGTCCTTGACGGCCTGGTCAGCGCGGATCGCCGTGCCGGACGGCAGGGTGACCTGGTAGTCGCATGGGATGATCGCCACATACGCCAGCCCGGCCTTCGCGGCCTTCTTGCGGAGCTTCTCGCTGCGGCCATAGACCTCATCGAACGCAACCCAGCGGGCTGGCAGCCCGGCCGCGGTCAGCCGGTCCAGCTGGTTCATGGCCAGCTGCGGTTTGGTGGCGAACTCCAGATCGTCCGGGATCCCGGCGGCCCGCCTCCGTGGCAGGTCATCAGCCCAGCGCTCGGGCATGTACACGTCGAAGTCCGCCCAGGCCTGCCCGTTCGCGGTCACGTAGGCGGAGAACACGGTGGTCACGCAGTTTTCCACCTTGCCGGTGCACCCGGCGTGCTGCGGCGCCACGCAGGCGGTGGCGTCCCCGTGCTTGAGCTGGGCGGTCTCGTCGATCGCGATGCCCGGGCCGATCAGGTCTTTCCCGGCGTCCGGGATCCACGCGGCCGCCAGGCCAGGCAGCCGCGCGCGCAGGTCCCTCCAGTCCCACCGGTACGAGCCGAGCAGGCCCTGCATCCGGCCCCACCCCTCATGACCAGCCGATTCCGCCAGCGCCCAGCAGTTCGCCTTCGTCCCCGGCGACAGCGCCGCCACGTAACCCGACGCCACCGCCGCGCTGCGCCGCTGCGCCATCACCCCCTGCAAGACGTTCCTGACCTGGGCGTCTGCTCTCGCCGCGCAATCGGCGACGTCATCTATGCTGGCCACCGCGGCCGTGCTCTCGTTGTCGTTTGTCACATAACAGGCAACGCGGCACGGCCGCCCCAGATCACACTTCTGTAATTCACACCCAGGCCACCCCCGTGGGCATCACTCCGCGTAACCACGAACCGGGCACTGGCAACTACTCACCCAACATGAACGAGCACTCACCGTGAAACAGAGACTGTAATACAGGGCAAGGTTGTTATTCGCGACCGCATCCAGCCGGTGTCGAATCAGGGCTTGCTCAAGGCCACTGTAGTGGCGCGGCAGGTTCAAGCGCAGATTCCGTTCCGTTTCAACAACTATCACCTCAAGCAGGCATATCTGAGCCTCGGCGTACGGCCTGCCTGGGGGACCGTGCATCCGGAGCAAACGAATACGGATTTCTGCGTTTGGGACGAGCTGCATAACGACTACGGATACAAGCCCGCGTTTGTCGAGCTGCTTGTCCGCAAGTGCAGCTCGGCGGAAGCTTTCGCCGAAGTCACTGGTCGCCCGCCCGTGCCGAAACCGGGGGCAGGCGAGGCTGCGTAGCCCCGGTCGTGGGTGCCAAGACGGCCTTTCCAAGTGCCGCGCCTATGATGAATCCTCTTTGTCTGATCTGGGGACGTAGCTTGGTGCTATGGTCGATTCTTCCGACGCATTACAAGACTCCACTACAAGGCATGCGGAGCGCGGGCAGATGCAGCGGGACTGGATAGCCGACTCTGCCGAGTGCGGCCGCCAGGCGAGGAAGGCCCTCGCGAAGGCCGCCGAGGTGCTGGCTGAAGATGTCCCTGGTCGCCGTCCGGACGCTGAGCTGGCGCGGGCCTGGGCTGAGGTGGGCCAAGGATGGGCGACTCTCTCACACGCCGAGGCGGCCCGCGGCGTCGCGGCTGCCGCCTTCGCAGTGGACCAGACGGGCGTGAACACCGACCCCAACACGTAGCGGCCCGCCCGCCCACAGGTTTGGCATGCACATGCCAGCTAAGCACTAGAGCGCTGATCGGCCGCCCGGCCACCAGGCAGCCCCCTCAGCGCTCAGGGATGAAACGCCCGGGGTGGGCGCTAGCCCGGCTTCGTTTCCAGTTCGCCACTTCGGCCGCATTGGTGCATGACACGTCGTCATGGCCAACGGCGAAGGCCTGCTCGCCCGCACTAGCGACCGGGTAGGAATGAGCAGATCACCCTTCCCGGCATGCTGAAAAACGTTCTAGGGTTGTGGTCACTGGCACACTCTGAGTAGTGGGATGATTGGCCGCCTAGGAGGGCTGTATGGCCACAGGCACGTCGGCGGGCTTGCTGGACTCCAGCGACCGCGCTCAGTCGGTTTTCAAGCACGCAATTATCCGCCACTACATGGTTCCGTTTCTGGCAATGACCGGCAGCACATCACAGGACCGCCGGGTTGTGGTAATGGATGGGTTTGCAGGGCGCGGGCGTTACCCGGACGGCACCCCAGCGTCGGCTGAGCTAATCATGCGGGCGGTCCGCGGCTTGCGGGGGTCACGGATGGTCGCCACATTCTTTGTCGAGAATGATCCAAAGCAGTACCAGGAACTCGACGTGGTGGTCAGCGAGTACGCCGCGCGGGGCCTGGAGGCAAAGGCACTCCCTGGCTCGGCTGACGACCACCTCGATGCAGTCATCGAAGCTGCCCGCGGAGTTCCGCTGTTTCTGTTTCTGGACCCTTGCGGCGCCTTGCTGCCGTTCCAGCGCCTGGCCCAGCTGGTTGGCAATGCCCGCCGCGGCCTGCGGCCCCCTACCGAAGTGCTCCTGAACTTCAGCGCCGATTTCACCCGGCGAACAGCCGGGCAGCTCGCGGCCGGGCGCACCGAGGAAGCAGGAATAGCCCGCCTGGATACCATCTGCGGCGGCCCATGGTGGCGTGGTGTCGCCATGGAAGCTCAGCATTCCTCTTCGACCGGGAACTTCGAGCCTGCGGCGGAGGCCGTGGTGGCAGGTTACGCGCAGCGGCTAGTACTACAGGGACATTTCCATCCAGCGATACCGGCCTGGACCTGCGCCGACCCGGGTTTGTGACCCCGATCGACTGAAAGGTGCCGCGACCTGGCCAAACACCTGCGATCTGGCCCTGTAGTACTAGCACGGGCTGGGTCAATGCTGCCAGTTACCGTCCCGGTCCGCCGCCGCCAGCACCACCAGCCCGTCTACCACCTGGTATTCCTTACCCGCAGCCCTTACGGGCTGTGGGTCTTCGCCGACACCCTCGGCGCGGCCCGGCAGGTATGGCTGCGGTCCATCGGAAAGCTCGACGATGACGACGACCCCCGCCCCGCGCTGTGGTCCAGCTCTGACAGCATGCAATGGCTTATCGACCGGGAAAAGGCCCGCGCCCAAGAAGTTGTCCAGGCGAACCTGCGGCAGCTAATTTTAGCGGCCGGGCGTCGCATCGAGGAGCGGCGAGAAGATGTAAATCTTTGACGGCCGCCTCGACATCCAACCGCCCCGTCCTCTCGCTGATCGAGCCGGGGAGATCCTGGGATGGGCTGCCGACCAAGGACAGCATGCCTCCGCGGGCCTGGGCTAACGCTAACGCCGACTGGACGGCTAGTGACCACCCCAAGGTGGCCGTGCTGCCCGCGCGGTTCGCAGTCGGGGCAATCAGCCGTAGCGAGTGGTGCAGACGCTGACCGGCGCGGCGATCTCACCGCAAGTTGCCCGTGAGACCTGGCTGCCTACTTCCCGCATCGGCCCGAAGCCGCCGCGTCCGGCGATCTCCAAGGCGCCGCCGACCTTTGCCTGATCAGCCACTGCCACCAGACCCGGGGATGATCCCGCTGACCGTCCCTGAGGTCAGGCGCCTACTCGCCACCACGCCGCGCCGCCCGGCCACGCAGACCACTGGTCGGGTTGGACTCGCCTTCATCAAGCCCGCTCACCTGGTTCCACCAGCGAGCCAGGCTCGCCAGAGACGTTGACGCGTCGGCCTGCATGGCGCTGCGCCGCTGCTGTTACCCGGCATACGGTTCCGTCTATAGGAGCGCGTCGATTTCGACCTTGAAGCGCGCGTGGTCGGGAACGCCGTGCAGGCTGATCGTCTTCGTGTCACCGGGGCGAAGCTGGTTCACAACGCCGTCAGCGGCGCCGACAATGCCGCCATCTGCTCCGTAGAAGGTTGCCTTGACCGTGGCCGAATGCGGCACAGCGTCATGGTTGGTCGCCTCGGCGTGAAGCTCCTTGCCGAGCGCCGTAGCAACCACGGATGCGTTGCCGACGGTTATCTCATCTACGCTCTCAGACGCCATCGGCCTGCTGGCCTGTGCGGGCGCGGGACCTGTTGCTCCAGATGCCTGGGCGATCGCCAGCTTGGACGGCAGATGCTGTTTGAACTCGCGGATCGCCCGGTTCCAGGCAGCCACCTTGACCTGAATGCCGACGTCGCGGGCCAGCCGCCCGTGCAGCTCGTCGAATATGGCATCCACCTCAGCGTCCGTGCCGAGAACCCCCATCTGCACGTTGCCGATCTCCTTGGACGCCCTGTCCCGCGACAGTGGCGGCACGACGATGGGATAGGTCGGGGTACCAAGGGTCCACGCGCCACCAAGCTCCATCAAGCACATCGGCCGATTCAGGAAGGTCTCGGATAGCAGCTCGATGACAAGACCAGATTCGCGGAGCGAAACCCGGAGATACGTGCCGACATCCTGCCCGGATGGAATGCCGGTCGCACGGGCGGACGAGTAGAAGATGCGATCTTCCGGAACGCCACCAAGGATGAGGGTGTTGCGAAACAGATCGGCGAGCTCCCGATCCGCGTAGGCGTGGCTGAGGAAGATACGCTGGTCTGGCTCCACGTCGGGAACTCCTTCGCTGACAGCGCGATGCTCACGCTCACTCGCGGTCTGCCGGCCAGCGAGGTAGCGGCTCGCAGCGTCGAGGACGGCATCGACATCCCCTCTGACTTCCGCGGCGTGCAGTGCTGCGTTGATCTTCGCGCGCTTGCTGCTCTTGTCGCCCGCCTTCCGGTAGGCGGCGCCAAGACCGTACGCGTCAAAGAAGCTCTCACTATCTGCTCCAGCGCGCGCCTGCATGCGCTCGACGAGCGCGAGCCGGTCATTCGGCGACCACCGGGAGGGCATGACGTGAGGCTAGTCGGTGCCTGGAGCGGGGATCGACCTGGCCGCGCTCGGCGGCCGTCACGACGGCAGGCGGGATCGGGTGGCCGGCGCAATGGATGCCATCCGCGAGCTGGGCCTGTCGGCCCGAGCGAAGCTGCTCCTCCTGCGGCCTGCCATGGCAGCCCGCACGAGGACCGTCCGGAGCTGAGGCTCTGAGACCGTGCCAGACGAGCTGCGTTCAAAAGGCGGGCGTTGACAGCCGCTCAGTGTCCTTTCCGCTCGAAGGTGAGGCAAGGCAGGCTCCCTACCTGCGTGCCTCAGATCGAGTGGAACTTTGAGCGGGTGGTTTGTTCCGTCGATCATGAGACATCTCGCTTAATCAGCCTGGCGGCGACGTCGGCCAGCAAACCGTGGCGGGACAGCCCGCGGGCAGCACAGGCTTGCAGTGCAGCCGCTAGCCGTGCATCAGATCAACCGGGACAAGCCCGCCGGATGCCTCAGCTGACACGAAACTGGGCCCTGCCAGGCGCGCGGCAGCGAACCCTGGCCCGTGATGTCGGCGAGGGATCGTGCGATGTGTTATGTGTGCAGTGGGTAGAGCGCGCGACGGCAATTCCCGGGTCGGCTGCAACAGCCCGGCAAGGCATGGCGCTGGTGGTCAGGCGGCCTCCGCGGGGGTGATGGTGATAGTGCAGCCGGGGCTGAGCTTTTCCAGCTGCCGCAGCAGATAGGCCCGGCGTTGTTCCGGGGACTCCCGCCTGGCGTAGAAATCGGCGCCGAGGTCCTGATACGGTTTGCCGCTCTTGAGCACCTGGTAAGCGATCTTCAGCAGGGTGCGGGCGATCGCGAGGATGGCTTTCTTCACCGCGGCCGGGTTCTTCGGGCCGCCGAACCGGCGGACCAGCTTGTGGTACCGGGCCTGCAGCCGGCCCTCGGTCCTGATCGCCGCCCAGGCGGCCTGCACCAGCATCGGCTTGATGTAGGTCCCGGCGTTGCCGGTGCGGCCGTGGGAGCGTTTCCCGGCGCTCATGTAGTTGCCCGGGCACAGCGTGACCCAGGAGGCGAGCTTCTCGTGACTGCAGAAGTACTCATGCGGGGCCGGGCCGATCTCGGCCAGCCACGCCTGCGCCACCGTGTCCCCGAACCCGTCAACCGATTGAGCAGGTCCAGCTCGCGCCGGTACGGAGCGGCCTTGACGGCAATCCTGGCCTCCAGGCCGCCGACAGCCGTGCTGAACAACGCGATCCGGTCCCGGTGCAGCCGGCACAGCACCGCGTGGTGATCGGTGAACCGGCCGCTCAGCGCCCGCGACAGGTCCGCCAGCTTGCCCGCGGTGCGCATCCGGCCGATCGCCAGGTCCGCCAGCACCTGCCCGCGCCGCTCCCCATCGATCAGCGCCTCGACCATTGCCATCGCGGACTTGCCGGTCAGCTCCGACACCACCGAATCAAGCTTGATCCCCGCCGACTCCAGCGCCTTGGCCAGCCGCTGGATCTCCGACGTGCGGGCCTGCACGGTCTTGATCCGGTACCTCGTCAGGTCCCGCAGGTCCTTCAGACCCTGCGCCGGGATGTAACTGCCGCGCAGCAGCCCGCACCCCGGACAGCTCCGCCAGCCGCAGACAGTCCTTCGCGTCTTCTCCGAACTAACGCCTCTGTGCCGGGCACCAGGGATATCAGCACGTCAAGGGCCGCCCAGAGGCCATGAGGCTGGATGCTGGCTGAGGTCACAAGCGGCATCAAGGAGAAGGCCGGCAAGTGGTATGACGCTGCATGTCCACTTTCCGGAGCTGCCAGCTCAACATGGATGCCTTGCGACCTGCCAAATGGGGCGCCAAGCACGCCCAGGCCTCCAGGCGTGGCACTTCGATGATCTTGTGACCTGCAGGAACTCAGATGAGTTCGGTTAACAGGTCGGTCTTATGCCCCTTCAGCGCCCTGGCATGCGCCGGGTTGATCACAACGACCTGCTCGAAGCCCTGCCCGCCCAGCGCGTAATACACCGG
>WNGF01007737.1_pt1 | contig 12875 bp, 10 predicted proteins | sample 5400641 | NCBI WGS metagenome assembly WNGF01 (sample SAMN13153371, study PRJNA577476) | soil metagenome | isolation source: 80 cm soil or saprolite under grassland replicate 2 | place: USA:California | collected 2016-06-15
TGCCCCTTGTCAAGACCCGGATACAGCCCCTGGCGCAGATCTGGGGACAACGGAACCGCCTGTGGACGGCGAGTTGGCGCCAACGGCGAAGTCTGCTATCGAGCCGCGCAATGCCGAGCCGCGCAATCCCGAGCCGCGCAACGCCGAGCCGCGCAATGCCGAGCCGCGCAATCCCGAGCCGCGCGACGCCGACATGCAGTTGCCTTCCGACCCGCGGGCGCCCGCGGCTGGCCCGGCAGACCGCCGGCAACAACTCGGCGACGAACCGGGGGACGACCCGGCGACCCAGTTCGCGCTGGTCGCCGCGGACCTGGAGTGGGATTTCGCGGCGGGCGCGGCGGAGCATGACCCGGTCGATGCCGCACTGGTCGAGCTGGCCCGGGACGGCGGGCTGTTCGAGGCGGTGTTCCGCACCTGGACCCGCGACCCGTCGGCCGGCTGGGTGCGGGTGCTGGTCGGGTACGCCGCCGGAGCGGCCGACACCGCCCGCACCGCGCTGGTCACCGCCGCGCAGGCCGCCGGGGCGCGCCGTACCTGCGTGGAGGTCGTCCCGCGGGCCGATGTCGGCGACGTGCACCGCTGGCTGGAGCGGCAGTGCGTGACCCTCTGGCGGGCCGAGCCGGAGACCCGCCCGGCCCGCCGCTCAGTCGAGACGCCGAAGCCGCCCGCGCCGCCCAGCTCCGACCTCGACCCGGACACGGCGTTCCGCAAGGCGCCGGACGAGCCGGACGACGCGGCGGAGCGGCTGATCGCCTGGGCTGCGGAGCGTCCCGGCGTGCTCGGCCTGGTACTCGCGCACACCGGCCCGCAGGATGCGCCCGAGGGGGTGTACGGCGTGGTGGTGGACGGGGACACCGAGCACGAGCCGGTACGCGCCGAGGCCCGCGCCGCACTCGGCGGCACCGACGGCCCGGTGCGGATCGAGTCGTTCGCACCCTCCCGCGGGCTGTCCCCGCTGTATCTGCGGCTGTACCGCGCCTCGACCCGACTGTGGACGCAACGGGCGGACAGGCCCGCCCGGCCGTCCGGCGGTCCGGCCGACACCGGCCCGATCATCGATCTGACGTTCGAGGAGACGGTGGAACGGATCGAGGTCGAGGAGGAGACGCTGGACGGTGGCTTCACGTTGGTGGCGCTGGCCCAGACCGAGTCGGTCACCGAACAGCCGCCGGCCGAGCCGGACGACTGCGACCGCGCCCTGGTCGGATGGGCCGCTGAGCATCCGAACCTGCTGGCCGCCATTCGTGGCGAGGTCACCGCGCAGGGTCAACCCACCCGCGTCTACCTGCTCGCCGCCGACCCGGACGCCGACGTTCCCGCGGTGCGCCGGGCCGCTGGCGCGATCATGGCGGCACACGGGCTCACCCGCGGTGGGGTCGAGGTGTTCTGCCCGCTGGAGCCGATCCCGCGCTTCTACCTGGACCTGTTCAAGCGCGGCGCCCAACTCTGGCGCAGCGAACGCAAGCTCACCCGCCCGGAGCCGCCGGCCGACCCGCCCGACCCGTCCGAGCCACCGCACCCGCCGGACCCGCTCAAGCCGGCCGACGGCGCGTCGCCGGACAAGCGCGGGGCCTAGCGCCCGCGCAGAGGTACGGAGATTCCCCGGCACCCGCGGTACCGGGGATCTCAGGGGAATGCCAGGTGCGGTTCGGCCGGGTCACCGTCTCGTCCCGCGGGGTCGGCGTGACGCTGGCCGCCGGGTTGGCGTACTGGTGGACCCGGCGGCGGTCGAGCCGCTGAGAACGTCTCCACCATGATCGAACGGCCCGGCCGGGGCCCCCGGCGCCCGGGCCGTTCCGCGTCTCGCCGGCTGCTGCTGGGTAGGCTGGCGGTGCGCACCCTCGCCGGTACGTGAGCCCCCGGGTCGCTCCCGGGGGCGGCCGGCGGGCGGTCGTTACCGGCGAGGTGATCACATGACTGAACCGTCGTTCGGGGCCCGGCTGCAACACCTACGGACCCGCCGCGGACTGTCCCGTGAAGTCTTCGGCGGACTCGTCGGCCGGTCCGGGGAGTGGGTCAAGGCGCTGGAACGCGGCCGGATCCTCATGCCGCGGCTGCCGATGCTGCTGCGCATCGCCGAAGTGCTCCGCGTGAACGATCTTGCAGACCTGACCGGAGACCAGCAGATGCCCGTGGAGTCGTTCAGCAAGGGCAGCCACGACCGGACCCCGATCGTCGCCGATGCGATGCTGACCCCGGCCCCGGCTGCGGACACCGAGCCTGACCTGTCCGCATTGGCCGGCCGCATCGACGACGCGTGGCGCCGGTGGGTGACTATGCCGGATCAGAAGTCATCCGTCGCCGGTGTACTGCCCGGTCTGCTCGCCGAGGCGCGCACCGCGGTCCGGGCACTGGACGGCACCGACCGTCGGCGGGCGCAGGCTGAGCTGGCACGCGTCTACTCCCTCGCTCAGTGCTTCCTCGCGTGGCAGCCGGCCGCCGAGCTGGTATGGCTGGCCGCGGACCGGGCCATGTCCGCCGCGCAGGACGCAGACGACCCGGCGGCCGTAGCCGCCGCAGCGTGGTACTACGGCGAGGTCTACCGATCGGCGGGGCAGGCCGAGCGAGCCCTGGCGGTGGCGCTGGACTCGGCGGCGCTGCTCGACCCGGCCGCCGGAACAGAGCAGCGGGCTCGGTGGGGACTTCTGCAGCTGGCGGCCGCGCTGTCCCAGGCGCACACCGGCCGAGCCGGAGACGCATGGCGACACTGGGACGCGGCCAGCGAAGCGGCCGACGCACTCGGCCCCCGGTACGCCCACCCGTGGCTACGGTTCGGCCGGGCAGACGTGGACGGGTACGCGCTACGGCTCGACACCCGGCTGTTCCGGCCGGGTGACGCGATCCGCCGCGCCGATCGGCTCGACCTGTCCGCGCTGCCAGGGCCAGGGAAACGGGCGATCCGACTACTCGATATCGCCGAGGCGCACCACCAGCGCGCCGAGCCCGTCGGCGTGGTCCACATGATCGGCCGCGCGCACCGCGAGTCGGCGGAGACGGTGCGGTACAACCTGTTCGCGCGGCAGGCTCTGGCGGAGTTGTCCGACCGGCGGTCCGCGGTCCGGCAGGACGCCCAGGAACTCGCCGGGCAGATCGGCCTCGTCAGGTAGGTCGGGTCCCTCTCCCGGGTACGGACCGTACCTGTTCGCTACCACCCCGATTCCTACCGTCCGTCGCATGACGTCACCGGCCGGTAGCGCGCAGGAACCGCGAGGATTCGCCGATCACCACGGTTCAGCTCAGCCGGTCGGTGCCGTCATTCCCTCCGCCGGGTCGTGCACTGGGCCGCTCAGCGGGGACGACGGGAGCTTGGCCGGGACCGGTCCCCCGGCCAAGTTCTCCCCGGTGGACGACCACCGCCCGGTCACCGCGGCCGACGTGGCGGACCGGATCGTCGCACTCCGCGCCGCAGGGCAGTCCCCGATCCTGATCGCGATGGCACTGCACGTCACCATCGGCGAGGTCCGCAGCGTTCTACGGGATGCAGAACGTCCACCGGGACGCCGCACCACGGCGGACTGATGCGCCCACACTGAACGTCCCGCCGCGTCCCCGCCTATGCACCGGCCCCCCGGTGCGGGACGTGAGCGGAAGCTCGCCGGACCACCCTGACCGGCCAGCACGGGCCCGGCCGGGGCGCGGATCCCCGGCCGGGACCCGTGGCTACTCAAGGCCGCCATCCCGGCCCGGTTCGCCGCATCCGCCACCTTCGCCGCCGCACCCGCGACGTTCGACACCACTTACCGGTTCGTCGCCGGCAACTCCACCGAACCGCTGCAGTTCGACAACGGCCGCTCCGGTCCGTTCCTCGGCCGGCCGAAGGTCGAATGGTCCACGATGGGCACCGGCGTCAGGGCCTAGAAGGACTCCTCCGGCAGGTCCATCAGCGACAGGTCGACGTTCTCGGCGACCACCCTGCGGGCGGACAGCTCAGGCAGCACCGTCTGGGCGAAGAACCGCGCCGCGCCCAGCTTGCCCTCGTAGAACGCCCTGTCGCGGCCGGCGGCGCCGGCGTCCAGCGCGGCCGTCGCCACCTCGGCCTGCCGCACCAGCAGCCAGCCGACCACCAGGTCGCCGAGGCTCATCAGCAGCCGGACGGTGTTCTGCCCGACCTTGTAGATGTTGCGGATGTCCTCCTGCGCCGAGGTGAGCTGGCCGATCATCGCCGCGAGCATGCCCTGCAGGTCGGACAGCGCCTGGCCCAGCAGCCGCCGTTCCTCCTTCAGCCGGCCGTTGTGCTCCTCGGAGTCCACCGTCGCCTGGATGTCATTGTTCAGCGCGGTCAGCGCCTGGCCCTTGTCCCGGACGATCTTGCGGAAGAACAGGTCCAGGCTCTGGATCGCCGTGGTCCCCTCGTACAGGGTGTCGATCTTGGCATCCCGGATGTACTGCTCGATCGGATAGTCCTGCAGGTACCCGGACCCGCCCAGCGTCTGCAGCGACTGGGCCAGCAACTCGTACGCCTTCTCCGACCCGAAGCCCTTCACGATCGGCAGCAGCAGGTCGTTGACCCGGTCGGCCATGTCGTCGTGCTCGCCCCGCGCCTCGGCCTCCACCACGGCGTCCTGGTACGTCGCGGTGTACAGGTACAGCGCGCGCAGGCCCTCGGCGTAGGCCTTCTGCAGCATCAGGCTGCGCCGCACGTCGGGGTGATGGGTGATCGTGACCCGCGGCGCGGTCTTGTCCGTCATCCGGGTCAGGTCCGCGGACTGCACCCGGTTCTTCGCGTACTCCAGCGCGTTCAGGTAACCCGTGGACAGGGTGGCGATCGCCTTGGTGCCCACCATCATCCGGGCGTACTCGATCACCTTGAACATCTGGGCGATGCCGTCGTGCACGTCCCCGACCAGCCATCCGACCGCCGGGTGCTTCTGGCCGAAGGTGATCTCGCAGGTGGTGGAGGCCTTCAGCCCCATCTTGTGCTCGACGTTCGTCACGTAGGCGCCGTTGCGCTCGCCCAGCGCTCCGGTCCGCGGGTCGAAACCGAACTTGGGCACGATGAACAGTGACAGGCCCTTGGTACCCGCGCCGCCGGCACCTTCGACGCCCACCGGGCGGGCCAGTACGTAGTGGATGATGTTGTCGGCCATGTCGTGGTCGGCCGAGGTGATGAACCGCTTCACGCCCTCGATGTGCCAGGTGCCGTCCGCCTGCGGGAACGCCTTGGTCCGGCCCTCGCCCACGTCGGAGCCGGCGTCCGGCTCGGTGAGCACCATGGTGGCGCCCCAGCCCTGCTCGACGAACAGCCTGGCCCACCGCTTCTGCGCCGCGGTGCCCAGGTCGTGCAGCACACCCGCGAACGACGGCCCGGCGGCGTACATGAACACGGCCGGGTTGGCGCCGAGCGCGAACTCGGCGAGCGCCCAGACCAGGCTGCGCGGGGCGCGCACGCCACCGAGGTCCTCGGGCAGCCCGAGGTGGTAGATACCGGCCTCCATCCACGCCGCCTGGGCGCGCTTGAACGGCTCGGGCACCGTGACGCTGCCGGTCCTCGGGTCGAACACCGGCGGGACGCGGTCGGCCTCCGCGAAGGAGTCGGCCAGCACGGTGGTGGCCAGCCGCTCGGTCTCCCGGAGGAAGCTGCGGGCGGTCTCCGTGTCGAGGTCGGCGAACGCGCCCTGTCCGAGCCTGTCGCCGACCTTGAAGACCTCGAAGAGGTTGAACTCCACGTCCCGCAGGTTGCTCTTGTAGTGGCCCATGCCCCGCTCCCGCCGTCGCACACTCTTATTACTCGCTGGTAACATCCGCCATTCTACCCACAGGTAACAACGGCGGCCGTGACAGATCCGTCACTTGAACAGCATTACGTCCTGTACATGAGCGCTGACTGAGCCGGACTCGGACGTCCGCCGCGATGCTGCCCGGAAGACAGGCCGAAGAGGCAGGCTCGGCGATTTATCCCTTTCGTGGGTTTTGCAGTAGTTGGTCGGTGTCGTACAGTTGGGCGCATGACCACCGCGGCCCGCAGCCTGGCCGATGTCGCCGCCGACGTTGCGACCGGCGCCGGCTCCGCGGTCGAGCTGCACGAGGCCTTCCTCGCCGCCACCGTCTACTGCGAGCGCGGCGAGCGCCTGGGCTTCCGCGCGCTGGGCGAGACCGGAGCCGGCGTCGTCCCGGTGTACTCCTCGGTCGAGCAGCTCGCCCTTGCGCGCGGCACGGTGGACTGGTTCGCAATGACGGGCGCGGACCTGTTCACCGAGCTGCCCGAAGGGTACGACCTGCTGCTCGACATGGGCGGTACGGCGCCGCTGCGGCTGCGCACCGACGCGGTACGGCGCCGGGTGGTCATCGAGGTACGGACGACGGGGGGACGGTCATGAGGGTGCAGGTCGACGTCGAGCTGCTGCGGGCCACCGCGGTGCCGCTGCGGCAGGCCGTCGCCGTGGTGGACGAACTCGCCGCGGTACGGGCCGAACTCGGCGAGTTGCCGCTCGGCGACGAGGCGCTGGCCAACTCGGTGGAGGGCTTCCTGGACGCCTGGCACGGCGGCCTGACCGCGGTCGGGCAGCGCGGGCAGGCGCTGGCCGGCATGCTCGAACTGGCCGCCGAGCACTACGGCGCGACCGACCACAAGGTACGCGGCCAGGCACGGGAGGCGGGGTCATGATCCAGCCGCAGCCCGGCATGTCACCGCGCGAGCTGGTTCCAGGCAGCCCCGACGAGGTCGAGCGGCTGGCCGCGCGGCTGGGCCGGTTCGCCCGCAACGCCGCGGAGGCCGCGCGGCGGCTGTCCGGGCTGGACAGCGAGCACTGGTCCGGCGCCGCGGCGGAGCGGTTCCGCGCCGCGGTCAGCGAGGTGCCGGACCTGATGCACCAGGGCAGCGCCGCGTTCGACAGCGCCGTCCGGGAGCTGACCGCGTACGCGCGGACCCTGCGCGAGGGCCAGCGGGTCGCCGGCCGCGCCATCGATCTGGCCGACCAGGCCGCGCAGGCGACCACCGCGTGGCGGGACGCCGGCGGCCAGGGCGCCGACCCGGGCGAGGAGCTGCGACAGCAGTCCCGCCGGCTGGCCGACCAGGCGGCGGATGACGTGCGGCGGGCGGCGCTGGCGGCGGCGCAGCGGCTCGGGCAGGTCGCCGCCCGGGCACCGGCCGCCGGGGCGGGGCTGCTGCCGGGCGCGCTGCCCGGCATCCGCGCCGGGGCCGCCGAGATCGGCGCGGTGGTCGAGCACCACCTCGACCAGCCGGAGGGGTACGTCGCGCCGCTGGACCAGGTGGTGTCCGAGGTCCAGTTCGGCGCCGACCACCACGCGGACTTCGCCGGCGGCGGCACCGACTGGGGCACCTGGTCCGCCGACGGCGCCGGGCGCTCGGTCGGTTCGGTCAGCACCGACACGGTGGCCGGCGCGGCGCTGCTGCTCGGCGGGTCCCGTCGCCGGCGCCGTACCGCGCTGGAGTCCGCCGGGCTGGACACCGACGAGCTGGGCCGCCGGCCGCGGCCGGCGCGCCGCGGCGACGGCACCGCGGCCCGGGCCGGTGGCGCCTGGCGGACCAACCTGACCGGGCGGCCGCGCTCCGGCGGGGCCATCCGGGCGTGGGCCGGCCCGGAAGGCAACCCGCTGCGCCGCACGACGGCCGCCGCAGCGGTTACGCTCGCCCCCGCCGGGCAACAGGCCCCGGGCGTCGTCCTGCGCAGCGGGCCACCCGCGCCGGAAGACCGACCGGACCGGTCCCGGTGAGGCACTGACCGTTCAACCGGGGTGACGAGGGGCGTACCCGTGCCGGCCGACGCGCCGCGTTCTGACCTACCGCCCGAGGACTCCGCGGAGTCCCTCGGGCCCGCCGAGCCGCCCCCCACCGGCCGGCTCGGCGCGGCCGCGTCCATGCCGGACCCCGCCGGCGAACCGGACGAGTCTGCCGAGCCGGACGACCGCGACGACCGCCACGACCCCGACGCCGACGCCGACGCCGACGAGGTTGCCGACGACGACTTCGAGCCGGTCAACGAACTGGAGCAGACGCTGGCCCGCTGCGTGTTCTCCGGCGCGCGGGCCACCCTGCTGCGCGCCCTGGCCCGCAGCTCGCTGGTCGTCCGCGCCGACCTGCCCCCCGAGTACGGGCTGTCCGCCGCGCGGGCCGGCGACGTGCAGGTGCCGTGCATCGCCGACACGGAGGGCCGGCACGCCCTGCTGTACACCTCGTACCGGCAGATGGCGCTGGCCAACCGCATCCCGGACGACGCGACCGTGCGGTGGTACGAGCTCGGCGTGTCCCAGCTCTTCGAGCGCTGGCCCAAGGACGTGGACATCTGGCTGAACGCGGGCGGCCAGCTCGGCTTCCCGCTGGACCCCGTCGACATCGCCACCGTGGGCGACATCGCGGCCGGGCTGGAGGTGGACGAGGCGTACGAGATCGGGCCGGACGACGAGTTCACCGACTTCCCCGGGCCGAGCATCCCGGACCGGGTGGACTGCGCGATCGTGCTGAGCCTCTTCGACCTGCCCGACGTGCTCGAGGTGATCCGGTCGTTCCGCCGGCTGGAGGAGCCGCGCGGGCGAACCTGGCGGATCGTGCTCGTCCTGGTGGACCGCGAGGTGCATGGCGAGACGATGGCGCAGCAGGTCGTCGAGGCGATCAACGAGGCCTCCGATGAGTGCTGCGAGGTGCACGTGGCCGAGGTGGCCGACGACGACGTCTACGAGGCGATCGAGCACCTGCTGCACATCGGCGTACCGCTCTGGCGCCGTGAAGGCTTCCTGGTGCCGGACACCCTGGAGGGCCTGTCCGACCTGGACATCACCGCGCTGGAGACCGGCGGCGGCGTACCCGACTCCCCCGAGTCCCTCGGCCGCGACCTCGGCGACCCCGGCGACCCCCCTGACCCGCCGCCCGCCGCCCCCGCCTGACCTGCGCACATCGTGGCCCCGAGGGGCCCATTCGCCCACCGAATAAGGCGGCGGGTAAGGCGATCGCCGGATGTGGCCCGCGGTGCCCTGGCGCGATGATCGTCCGCGGATGGGACGAACGGGGGTGCAGATGGTGGGGGTGGCCGGTCTGGTCGACACGTGGATCGCCGCCCTGCCCGGCGTACCCGCCAAGCTGCAGCAGGGCGTCACCGTCGCCGATGTCGGGTGCGGGGACGGGGCCAGCACGATCCTGCTTGCGCGGGCGTACCCGGAGTCGCGGTTCTGGGGCTTCGACGCCGACGGGACGGCGATCCGGACCGCCGGCGAGCGCGCGGTGGAGGCTGGGGTGGCGGAGCGCATCCGGTTCGAGGTGGCGGCTGCGCACGACTACCCGGGTACCAGCTTCGACCTGATCTGCCTGTTCGACCGGCTGCGCACGGTGGCCGACCCGGTCGGCGCGGCCCGGCACGCGCTGGAGACGCTGGCCCCGGACGGTAGCTGGTTGTTGGTGGCCGACGCCGTGGGCGAGCCGTGGCTGCACGAGGTGGCCGCGGCGGCCGGCTTCTCCCGGTTCCGCCGGGCCGGGCGGACGCCGCGGGACGTGGTGCTCGAGGGCAAGCCCTGACGGCATCACGCGCCGTCTCCACCGGCGGCCGTCTCCACTGGGGGGTTGGAGACGGCCGCCACCAGCGCGGGGGACGGCGACGATGGCACCGGTGAGGCCCTCAGCCGATGCCGGCGCGGTGGGCGATGCCGGCGGCCTGCACCCGGCTGGTCACCCCGAGCTTGGCCAGTATGTGCGTGACGTGCACGCTGGCGGTCTTCGTACTGATGAACAGCGCTGCGGCGATCTCACGGTTGGACCGCCCGGCGGCGACCAGGCCGAGCACCTCGGCCTCCCGCGCGGTCAGCCCGAACCGCCCCAGCGGGTCGCCGCCCGCCGCCGCCACGGCCCCGACCGGCACCCGGTGCTGCCCGGCCACCGCCTCGACGTCCCGCACCAGCGGCCGGGCCCCGATGCCGGCCGCGGTCCGGCGTGCGGCCGTCAGCAGCGCCGCCGCCTCGGCCCGGGACGCACCGGTACGCAGCAGCGCCGCGGCCAACCGCAGCCGGGAGTACGCCTGCGGCCACGGCTCCACGGTGGCATCCGCCGCGGTGACCGCCACCCGCCACAGCGCCGGGTCGTCGTGGCCCCGGGCCCGGGCGGCATCGGCCTCGGCCAGTGCCGCATAGCAGGTCGCCTCCGGGCGCGGCGTCCCGTGCAGCCGCGGCTCACGGGCGGCCAGCGCGCGTACCGCGTTCAGGATGGTGCCGATCGCCTCCGGCGCCGCCTGGTCGGCCGCCCCGGACTCGCGCCGCTCCGCCTCGGCCGCCAGCGCCCGGGCCGCCACCAGGAAGCCGAACTCGTTCGTACTCAGCGTGAGCTGCGCGTCCAGCGCGTCCAGCGCGGCGGCGCGGGCCTCGTCCCAGCGCCCTTCGGCGGCGGCCAGCGGCACCGTGAACTGCGCGCCGGACGCCCTGATCTGCATGTAGTCCACGCTGTGGATCTTGGCCAACTCCTCGCCGGTGGAGCGCGCGTCGGCGATCCGGCCGCGCAGTAACTGCACCTGGCCGAGCCACCACAGCCGGTAGATCTCCAGCAGCAGCACCGGCGTGTCGGCCGGCGCCAGCAGCTCCTCGGCCCGCCCGAGCTGCCCGAGGGCGCACAGCGAGGCGGCCGCGGTGGCGGCCACCAGGCACAGGTGGGTCGGCGGGGCGGCCAGCCTGGTCAGGTGCTCGTGCCCGTCCATCGCCACCGCCACCGCGTCGTCGAAGCGGTTCAGGTAGCGGTAGTTCTCCGCCGCGCCGAAGACCGCCAACGCGAACGCCTGCACGTCGCCGTAGCGCCGGACGAGCACCACGCCGCGGACCAACTCGGCCACGCCGTCCTCGTCGGAGCCGCCGGTGTGGACCAGCCCGTACCCGAGCATGGTCCGGGCCACGCCCTCGTCCACGTGCTCGCCGACGGCGGCAGCCACCTCGATCGCCCGTCGCGCCAGCGGGACCACCTCGGCGAACCGGTACTGGTTCAGCCGGTCCCGCGCCTGCATGGTCAGCACGTGCGAGAGCGCCGATGTGGGCCGGTCGGCGGGCAGCAGGTCCGCGGCCAGATCGACCAGCTCGGCCGACTCCACCGGCCGGCCCCGGTTGCGCTCGGCCCAGGCGAGCTGGGCCAGGATCTGAGCCAGCCGCGGCGCGTCCGCCGCCGGGTCGAGCGCCGCGCGGGCCTCGGACAGGAAGTCCGCCGCCCGGTCGTACCGGTCCGCCGCGATGGCCGCGTTGCCGGCCCGTTCCAGCAGGCTGACCCGGTCCACCCCCGTGATGGCGGCCGGATCCGGTACCCGACCCCACAGCCGCAGCGCCCGCTCGAACTGCCCGTACGCCACCGCCTTGGCGGACACCTGCTCGGCCGCAGCCACCGCCCGGACCGCCTCGGCCAGCGCAAGCGCGGGTTCGCCGCTCGCCTCCCAGTGGTGCGCCCGCTCGGCGGCCACCCCGGCCGGCGAGCCGACCGGTGCCAGGTCCGGCCGCTCGGTCAGCAGCTCGGCCACCCGCCGGTGCGTCCTGGTGCGCTCGGCGGGCCCCAGGTCGGACAGCACCGCCTCCTGCGCCAGCGCGTGCCGGAACCCGTACCCCCCGTCGCCGGCCACCACCAGCGCATTGGCCACCAGCGCGGCCACCCCGGCGTCCACCTCGTGCGGCTCCGGCTCGCAGGCGGCCAGCAGCAGCTCCTGGCTGACCCGCGGACCGGCCACGGCGAGCACCCGGGCAACCGCGCGGGCCTGGTCGCCGAGCCGGCCGAGCCGGGACAGCACCGCGGCCCGCAGCGACTCCGGCAACCGCTCCGCCACCGGGTCGGCGGCCAGCAGCTCCTCGGCGAAGAACGCGTTGCCGCCGGATCGCGCGTACACCCGGTTGACCAGCTCGGCGGACGGCTCGGTGCCGCGGATCCCGGACAGTTGCAGGGCCATCTCGGCGCGGCCGAACGGCGCCAGCTCCAGCCGGGTCAGCCACGGCGCCGGCCCGAGCTGCACCAGCAGCGTCCCGAGCGGGCTGCCCGGCGCCTCCTCGGTGCGGTACGTGCCGACCAGCACCACCCGCTCGCCGGCCAGCACCCGGGCGCAGAACAGCAGCAGGTCGCAGGTGGAGGCGTCGGCCCAGTGCAGGTCTTCGAGAAGTACGACCAGGCCGCTGCCGGCGACGCCGCCGGACATGCTGCCGGCGCCGCTGCCGGCGACCCTGCCAGCGCCGCTGCCGGCGACCCTGCCGGCGAGCGCGTCGGCGGCGGCCCGGAACAGCCGTAGCCGGTCGCCCGCCTCGGGGCCGACGAACAGGTCCGCGCCCAGTACCTCTATGAACGGCCCGTACGGCAGCGCGGATCCGAGCGGCAGGCATGCGCCCTCGAGCACCGCGAGCCCCCGCGCGGCGGCATCCCGCACCGCCTCGTGCACCAGCCGCGTCTTGCCGACGCCGGCCTCGGCGCCGACGAGCACCAGCCGGGTACGGTCCGGCCTCGCCGGGTCGAAGGCCGCGCGCAGTTGGGCGAGCTCCTCGCTCCGCCCGACCAGCGTCGGACACGTGACCCGTCGACCCACGCCGCAAGTCTCGCCGCCCGGCCCCGCCCCGTCACGCCATCTGTCAGGTTGTTGACCGTACGTCTGCCCCCTGACGCATGCCGCCGCGCACCGGAGTCCGCCCCGCCGACCAGCCGCCCCGTCGCTTGCCGCCTTGATCGTCGGGAACTATCACGGCTGGCCCCGCCAACTGTCCACAACGGCCGGAGCAGGGCTTCCGCAACCCAGGAGGCGTGACGGCGATGAAGCACTACCTTCTGGTGTTCGACCGTTCGGAGGGTCGACCACTCACCGTGGTTGAGCACGCCAGGCGCGCGCATGCCCTCCAGGCGCGGTTTGATACCGAGAAGCTGCATCGGCAAGACCCCTCGATCGAGGTCGTCGTTTTGACGGCTGGATCCGAGCAGGCCCTGCGCCACA
>WNGF01007739.1_pt1 | contig 12874 bp, 9 predicted proteins | sample 5400641 | NCBI WGS metagenome assembly WNGF01 (sample SAMN13153371, study PRJNA577476) | soil metagenome | isolation source: 80 cm soil or saprolite under grassland replicate 2 | place: USA:California | collected 2016-06-15
CCTCCTCGTATCGTGAAGGATCGACCGTGCCCTGCGGCTCGCGGCCTTTCACGTTCAGGAACAGCCGGCCGTAATAGCCGCCATCGCCCCAGGCCACGGTCTTCGGCCAGTCGACGACCGCCTTGGCGATGGGGGTGGGGCCGTCCGGCTCCTGGTCGAACCGCAGGTATCCTTCCGAGGCCAGCCACTCGTTGAAGCACACGCCACCCACCATCCGCCGGGCACCGTGGTCGGACATCAGGACGACCACGGTGTTTTCGGGAAGGGTCTCCACCAGGGCTCCGATCTCCCGGTCAAGGAACCGGTAATAGTCGTTGAAGGCTGTCTCGAACCGGTTTCCTCGGGTGTACTTGGGGTGCTGCGGGTCGAAGTGCTGCCAGAACACATGGTGGAGGCGGTCGGGGCCCATCTCGACCAGCATGAAGAAGTCCCAGGGCTTGCTCTTCACCAGCCGGCGGGCTACACGGAACCGGCGTTCGGTCATCCTGAAGACCTGATCGAGGACGTGCTCCTCCCCTTTCTCCCGGAAGTTCGGGATGTCGAAGATGTAGGGCTCGCCCCCGAGCTCCGTTTCGATCTCACCCCGCAGGTCGACCGGGTACGTGAACGAATCGGCCGACGGTGGGGTGAGGAAACACGAAACCCGCCATCCCTCCAGAGGCCGGGGCGGGTAGCCGGGGGGAACCCCGATCAACAGAGACTTCAGACCCTGGCGACCGAGGACATCCCAGACCTGAGGCTCCTTCACCGCCGTGCTGGTGGCGATGGAGAGACCCTCATACGTCGTGTCCTTGCGATTGCGCATCCCATAGATCGCCAGCTGACCGGGTGTCTTGCCGCTCATCGCGCAGGCCCATGCGGGGATGGTTATGGGCGGGGTGATGCTGGCGAGATCCCCGAAGATTCCTCGCGACAGCAAGGCGTTGATGTTCGGCACCTCGTCGGCGAGCTGATCGAACAGGAGCTGGGGGGTCGCGCAGTCCAACCCGATCACCGCTACCCGAGGTTCCTGCGTCATCGGTTCATCGTTTTCCCGTCGACAGCCGATCGATCCGAAATTGAGAGGTTGATCCGAATCAGCGCCGACCCCTGTGACCAGTTGGAAAGGGGCCGCGCCGCCAAGCAGCCCAGGTATTGTACCCGGGCATGAACGCCCTCCGGCGGGTGCTGTATCTGGAGGCGGGGGTGTGGGCCGCGTGCGGCGCGGCAATGGTGCTGGCGCCTCGGTTCGTGCTGGTTACGCTGTTCGATCAACCACCCTTGGGTGAGTTCGCGTGGCTCCGCCTGTACGGGATCCAAGCTGTGGGCCTGGCCATGCTGATGGTCCTGGTGGCGCACCGGATCGAGCAGCTGTGGTGGTGGTCCTGGGCATTCGCCCTTGTCACCGCGGGAACGGCTGCCCTGGTGGTGCTGAATGCCGCCTTCGGGCTGACACGCAATCAATCGGGCGCCCTGTGGTGGATCTTCGGCATCGTGGCTCTGGCGTTCTCCTTCGGACTCCTATATGGGCTGTTCGTCTCGTCCAAGGAGCAACCGTTCCCCGGTTAGCGCTGCCCGCGTTACCGATTGCCCGTGGACGTGGTGTCGCTGAGAGAACGGAACGGCTCCGGTTCGTAAGCCTCCAGCGCTCGGAACCACCCGCCGTGAAGGAGTTCCCTGATCACGGGATCGTCCCGGCCCAACCAGGCCAGGTGTCGCAGGGCGTGCTCGACCACGTGGTCGATCTCGATCGTAGGGGGAGGGTCGAAGGCGGTCCCTCGGGCGAGCTCGCGGCGCCGCACCTCGGTAGCCTGAAACCCCAGGACGGCGGGGTCGGAATCCTCCAGCACCGCCAGGTAGGTGACCACCAGGCGCCCTCGCTCGAAGCGCCAAGAGGTCGAATGAACCGCGATGGGATGTACGCCGTAGGCCTTCAGGGTCGAGGCTACGGCATCCCCAGGGTGGCCCGATCCATCGCCGTCCACCTGGAGCGAAGGCCTGGCCCTGGGACGGAGCCACCAGATCTCCCCACTCTTGAGGTAGACCGGCAAGATCTCGATGACCGTTCCGCGGCGATCTTCCGCCCCGGCGACCTGCTGGATTGCTCCCGCCAGTCGGGCGGCGACGTCGCCGTTCTCTACCTGCTCGGCTGCCCGCGTGTTCTCGGCCAGGCGTTCGTTCAACAGCGTGAGCATCCGCCCCGCAACGGTCGGCTCAGCGTGCAGGAGGCGAAGGAAGGGCTCTCGGCCGAACTCGAAGACCGCCGTCGAACCCTCCGCTACCGCATCCGCGGTCCGGGGACCACCGTCCAGCAACCCCACCTCACCGAACACTTCGTGCGGGCCCGCCCGTCCCAGCAGCACCTCCGCGCCCCCATCCCTGGCGGCGACGATCCTGACCGCCCCGTGGGCCACGATGTATACGCTGGTGCCCGCATCACCTCGCCGGAAGATGGCCTCGCCGTCCTCGAACCGTTCCTCCGCAGGCGGCTCCAAAGCCTCGAGGATCTTCGAGCCGAGATCGGCAAGCGGACCAGAGCCGGACTCGAGGAGGGAGGACACGTCGGGCCTGGCGAGGAACGCTGTACGGTGGCCTTCATCCTCGAGGCCGTCCACCATAGCGTTGACGATGGCGGCCGCGTGCGCCCTCTCGATCTCGGCTTCCCAGAGTCGGCCGGCGGCCGTGAGAGCCTGGGACGCGACGCGCGCGGCTCGCCATTCGAGCATTCGATCGCCCGCAGACCGAGCCTCATCCTTGACAGTTCGGGCCCGATCCAGGACTTTCTCCCAACGACCCGTGAGCGAGGCGGCAGCGACCAGCCCATACTCGGCCCAGTTGGCGAGCAACTGACTCTCTCCCGCGGCCAGCTCGCTCAGCCTCCCGGCCGCCGAGCGAAGTTCGTCGGGGTCCTCCCTCTCCTCCCACGCAAGGATCTCCAGCTGGCCGTTCTGCATCAGATCGAGCAGCACACCATCGGATCGCTCCTGGCTCTCTCGGAAGAGCTCGACGGCGCGCCGTTTCTCCCCTCGGTGGATCGCGAGCCATCCCGCCAGCATGTAGAGGCGGGGAATGCCGAACTTGGTCCCCATCCGCTCGGCGAGGGCGAAGCACTCGTCGAGCTCGGACTGGACGAGGTCGAAGCGGCCGAGCTCGCCGAGGAGACCCGCTCGGAACCCCCGCATCGCTAGTTCCAGCCGCGGTGTGCGTATCTCGGTGGCGATGCGCACGGCCTCCTGCATGCCGGCCAGGGCTCCTCCCATCTCACCGGCTTGGAACTTCGCTATCGCCCTGCCGAGGGCGAACCCCTCATCCCGCCGATTCCCAACCTCGCGGCACCCCTCGACGGCCTCGTCGAAGGCATCGAACGCTTCGCTCAGCCGCCCCTTGAAGAACAGGACGTATCCGACCATGTAGAGGTTGTGGTAGACCATGGGGCGCTGGCCCAGCGACCGGAACAGCTCGTCGGCTCGCCTGCCCTCGGCCAGGGCCTGGTCCAATGGGCCCAGGAAGTACAGGGTCTCGCAGAGCCCGTGCCGGGCCAGCGCCTCACCGGCGAGATCCGACCCGGTCTGGGCCACTCGGAGGGCCTCCTCATGCATCGGCAGCGCTTCCCGATACTGCCCCCGACCGAACTTCAGCGTCCCCGCCGTGTACAGGAGGCGAGCGAGCAGCTCGGTGTCCCCCACTGAACGGGCCTTGTCGAGCGCATCGGCGAGGATCGTCTCTCCCTCCTGGAACCTGTCCTGAAGCCAGTGCAGGTGCGCCAGCGATGCCAACGACCGCGCCTCGAGGTGGCCGTGGGCCCCCGCGCGAGCACCCAGAAGCGCCCGTTCGTAGTCCGCCTGCGCCTCGACGAATTGACCCAGCAGCTCCCTGGCCTCTCCCCGGGACAGGGCGATCTCGGCGATCAGCGAGTGGTCTGTCGGGCCAGGGCTGCCTTCCGCGGCTCGAAGCGCTCGGTCGTATCGCTGGATGGCTTCCTGGGTTGCGAAAAGACGCCGGCTCCGGTGGCCCGCCAGCATCGAATACCTGGCGTTCCTGGCCACGTCGCCCGCCTGTTCGGCGTGGAAGGCCAGGATCTCGGCAAACTCCTCGTCGCGACCGGCGGTCTTCTCCTCGAACCAGGGGAGCACCTCGGAGTGCGCCTCGGCTCTTCGGACCTTGGGAATGCTGGCGTAGGCCACGTCCCTGGTCAGGACGTGATTGAAGATCAGCTCCCGTTCGTCCTCGATGACCGATCGCTCGCGCTCCCAGATCAGCCCCTTCTCGACCAGGGCGTCGATGGCTGCCTGCGCCGCAACAGAGCCCAGGCGCTCGAGGACCCCTTGCCAGAAGATCCTGCCCACGACCGCCGCGTCCTGGAGAGCCCGCTTCTCCCGAACCGGGAGCATGTCGAGCCGTGAGGCGATGACCCCTTGCACGGTGTCGGGGAGTGAAGCGGGCAGCGGCCGCTCGAGGACCCACGCGCCGTTCGATCGAACAAGCGAACCGCCCTCGATCACCATACGGAGAAGTTCCTGCGCGTAGAACGGGTTCCCCTCTGCCCGCTCGAGGAGCGGGTGGATCGCCTCGGGAGGCGCCGGGAGCTCATCGAGTAGATGACGGATCATGTGCTCACCGTCCTCGGATGAGAGCGGGGACAGCGAGACCGTCGTCGAGCTGCGAAGTCCGCCACCCCAGCCTGGACGCCGCTCCGCGAGGTCGGGCCTGGCCAGGGCGACGAACATCACCCGGCCGGTCACCCTGGCGGCCAGGTACTCAACGAGATCGAGCAGGCTCGCGTCGGCCCAATGGAGATCTTCCAACAGGACGAGGACGGGCCGTTCCGAAGCCAGGGAATCGAAGTAGGCCTTCCAGGAACGGGCGATGAGCTCCTTGGCCGCGGCCGGCTCTGCTCCCGCCAGGGGATCGGGCTGAACCGGGACGCCGATCGAGGACAGCAACACCTGAACCGTGCCGGTCGAAGGCTCAGCGGTTCCGAACCGCCCCTGGAGAGCGGCAGCGGCCTTCTCCAGGATGGCCGAGGGCTGGTCGCTGTCCAGGATGCCGGCGTCGGCCTTCAGGATCTCCGCCATCGGCCAGTAGGTGAGGCCCTCCCCATAGGGGAGGCAACGCCCCCTGACGATCCTGATCGAGCGGGCCGAACGGATCCGCTGGGCGAACTCTTGCGCCAGACGGCTCTTGCCGATCCCTGCCGGGCCGACCACGGTCACCAGGCTCGATCCACCTTCCCGGAGCGTCCGAGAGAACAGGAGCTCGAGAAGTTCCAGCTCGGCGTCACGGCCCACGATGGGCACCATGCCAACTGAACCGGGTTGCGAGACAGGACCGGCCGAAAGGTCGAGCTCCCCCGTGACCTCCCAGGCCGGCAAGGGCCGTTCGATCCCCTTGACCGGCACTTCCCCGAGCGGGCGGTACCCGATCAGGTGCCTGGTGTCCCGGTACGTCCGCTCTCCGACGACGATCGCACCGGGCGATGCCAGCGCCTGGAACCTGGCCGCGACGTTGACCGGTTCCCCGGTGACGAGATTCTCCCGATCCACGCCCGTCGCCGTCACCACCTCGCCGGTATTCACCCCGATGCGCATGGCCAGCTCGACACTGGATGAACCGATCAGATCCTCGTTGAGCTTGCCCAGCCGGCGTTGCATGGCCAGGGCCGCCCGAACGGCCCGCTCAGGGTCGTCCTCGTGCGCGGCCGGGACCCCGAACACGGCTACGACCGCGTCCCCGATGAACTTCTGCACCGTTCCATCCAGCCGCTCGATCACCTCAACCATTGCCCCGAAGAACTGGCGAAGGACTACCCGCAAGTCCTCCGGGTCCAGGCGGGAGGCGAGTTCGGTTGACGCCGTCAGGTCGGCGAACAGCACGGTGACGACCTTTCGCTCTTCGAGCTCGGGCTCGGCTCGAGCATCGCCATCAGCCTGGGGCGCCCCGCACACGCCGCAGAAACGGAACTCGGCGGGGATCTCGGCCCCGCAGGTTGCACAGATCCTGCCCAGGCCGGCCCCGCAGGTGCCGCAGAATCGGAACCCACGCGGGTTCGGCGTGCCGCATGCGGGACACGGCAGCTGGCCGGAGTCAAGGCCGGTCGAGTCTGCGCCGGAACCAGTCACGTCAGCCGCCACGTCCTCCCGGAGGGCACATGCGAGAGCCAGTTGATTGTCCGATGCATGCCCGCCCTCCGACAAGAAGAGGGGCCGGCACCGGCCCCTCTTCCGTGCTGCTGCGACCCTCCGGCCGAAGCACCTAGTGCATGTGGCCGCCGCCGGGCATGGCCGGCGTCTTGTCCTCCTCCTCCGGTTTCTCCACCACCGCGCTCTCTGTCGTGAGCACCAGCCCGGCGATGGAGGCGGCGTTCTGCAGAGCCGACCGAGTGACCTTGGCCGGGTCCATGATCCCAGCCTTCAGCAGGTCGCCCCACTCCGCCGTGGCAGCGTTGAACCCGAACGCACCGGACTCGGAGCGGATCCGCTCGACGATCACTCCGCCGTTGTGGCCGGCGTTCTGCGCGATGATCCGAGAGGGCTCGGCCAGGGCCCGCCTCACGATCGAAGCACCTGTGGCCTCGTCGCCGTCGAGACCGAGCTTGCCCTGATCCACGGCCTCTTCGGCTCGGATGAGGGCAACTCCCCCACCTGGGACGATGCCCTCTTCGATGGCGGCTCGGGTAGCCGAGACGGCGTCCTCGATGCGGTGCTTCTTCTCCTTGAGCTCGACCTCGGTGGCCGCTCCCACCTTGATCAGGGCCACGCCGCCGGCGAGCTTGGCCAGCCGTTCCTGGAGCTTCTCGCGGTCCCAATCCGAGTCGGTCCGCTCGATCTCGCCCTTGATCTGATTGATGCGACCCTTGATGTCATTCGAGTCGCCCTGGCCCTCGACGATGGTGGTGTCGTCCTTCGTCACCACGACCTTGCGGGCCCTTCCGAGCATGTCCAGGGCGACGTTCTCCAGCTTGACCCCGATCTCATCGGAGACCACCTGGCCGCCGGTGAGGATGGCCATGTCCTCGAGCATCGCCTTGCGGCGCTCCCCGAAGCCCGGAGCTTTCACCGCCACGGACTGGAAGGTACCTCGGATCTTGTTGACCACCAGCGTCGCCAAGGCCTCGCCCTCGACGTCCTCCGCCACGATCACCAGAGCCTTGCCCGCCTGGACGACCTTCTCCAGCAACGGGAGGAGGTCCTGCACGCTCGAGATCTTTTTGCCCACCAACAGGATGTAGGGATCCTCGTAGACGGCCTCCATCCGCTCGGGGTCGGTCACGAAGTACGGGGAGATATAGCCCTTGTCGAACTGCATACCCTCGACGAACTCGAGCTCGATCCCGAACGTCTGGGACTCCTCGACCGTGATCACGCCGTCCTTGCCGACCTTCTCGAAGGCCTCGGCGATGGTCTCGCCGATGGCACGGTCGGCAGCCGACAGCGCGGCCACGTGGGCGATCTCGTCCTTCCCCTCGACGTCGCGGGCCTGCTTGCCGATGTGCTGCACGGCGGCCGCCACGGCTCGCTCGATGCCGCGCTTGAGGGCCATCGGGTTCGCTCCGGCCGCCACGTTTCTCATCCCGTGCCGCACCATGGCCTGGGCCAGGACCGTGGCGGTGGTGGTGCCGTCACCGGCCACGTCGTTGGTCTTGGTGGCAACCTCCTTGGCGAGCTGGGCGCCCATGTTCTCCCACGGGTCCTCCAGCTCGACCTCCTTGGCGATGGTCACTCCATCGTTGGTGATGGTGGGTGCGCCCCACTTCTTGTCCAGGACGACGTTGCGGCCCTTGGGGCCCAGCGTGATAGAGACAGCGTTGGCGAGCTTGTTCACGCCCGCCTCCAACGCCCGGCGGGCGTCCTCGTCGAACTTCAGTAGTTTCGCTGCCATTTGACCTCCCGGGGGCTATTTGTTGACGACGGCGAGGACGTCGCGGGCAGAGAGGATCAGGTAGTCCTCACCCTCGATCTTGACCTCGGTGCCGCCGTACTTCGAGTAGATGACCTTGTCCCCCACCTTCACGTCCATGGGGATGCGCTGCCCCTCCTCGAACCGGCCGGGGCCGACCGCGATGACTTCGCCTTCCTGGGGCCGCTCCTTGGCCGTGTCCGGGATCACGATGCCGGACGCGGTGGTTTCCTCCTCCTCGCTGGGCTTGACCACGACCCGATCCTCCAGCGGCTGCAGGCTGAACTTGCCGGACTTTCCAGCCATTCCCTCCTCCTTAGGCGATCGACAACTTAGCACTCTCGACTTTCGAGTGCTAACAGTCTAGCCAGTAGGGCGCCAGCCAGTCAACAGACTGGCGTCGCAGCTCCTGATCAGCTCGAAGAGGACTACGAACCGAGGTCTAACCGACCGATGGCGTTGGATTGGGACTCGGCGAACCAGATGTTGCCGTCCGGTCCGGTGGTCACCCCGGCGATCCCGGTGAGGACCGTCGGCGCCGGCCCCGGCACCTGCCGCTGCTCCAGCCGTCAGTGTCGAGGGTGAGCCGAGGGACACGACAAGAAGGACGACGAAGCGGCGCGCTCGCATGAAGCCTCCCGTTCCACGACCGGGCCCCGAGTCTCCTGAGGCTAGGGCCGCCCATCGATTGGTCAATCCTGGGCGGCTGGCTTGCCTAGCCTTCTTCCCGCAAGTAGGCCACGGTCTCGCGCAGGCCGTCCTCGAGATGGGTCCAGGGCTTCCAGCGGAGATGGCGGGCAGCCAGTGAGGAATCGAGGGCGCTTCGACTGACATCGCCCTGCCTCGGTGCTCCGTACAGCGGCTCGCCCCCGAACCTGGTGATCTCCGCGAGCATCCGAAACAGCTCGTTCACGCTCGTCTCACGGCCGCTGCCCACGTTCATGGTCCGGCCCGAACCCGCCTCGATCGCGAGCACCAGCGCGTGAACGGCGTCGTCGATGAAAAGGAAATCCCGGCTCTGCTCCCCATCGCCCCGGATCTCCGGCTTCTCGCCGGCGAGCATCCGCCCGGCGAAGGCGTCCACGACCCCGGGCCCCTCCGGATCCTGCCGAGGGCCGAAGACGTTCGGGAGGACGAGCGAGGTGAAGTCCAGGCCTCGAGAACTCCGGTAGAAGCGGAGGTAGTCTTCGGCCACCCGTTTGGAGACCGCGGACGGGGTGAGCGGCCGCGCTGCGGCCAACGCGGACTCCTTGATGGGTACGCTCCTTGGTTCGCCGTACACCGAGGCGGACGATGCAAACACGACCTTCGTCGCCCCAACCGCCGCGGAACATTCCAGCAGCGCAAGCAAGCCCATGAGGCCCACCCCGGCCTCACCAGGGGCATCGGGCTCGGCCGACTCACGAACTGCCGCCAGATGCATGATCACCTCAGGCCGGTGCCGCTCGAAGAGTGCCGGCAACCCCTCCACCCTGATGTCCAGACTGTAGAAGGTGAACAGCTCGCCGTAAGAGCGCGCCTCTCCGACATTCGCCAGGTGACCCGAGGACAGGTCGTCGATGGCGATCACGGTGTGTCCCTGAGCCAGCAAGCTGTCGCACAAGTGGGAACCGATGAAGCCCGCCCCGCCCGTGACCAGAACGGTGGTCAACGGGACGCGGCGCACCGTTGGCTGGTCACGAGAGGGGCAGGCCGGGGTCCGCACCGATGTCGAGCGGAGTCCGCTCACCTCGGACCAATCGATGATGACCGGCGCAGGCGATCATGGCGGCGTTGTCCGTGCACAGCTCCGGCGGAGGGATGAGCAGCTCAAGGCCGTGCTGGTCGGCGCGCTCAGACATGAGCTGGCGCAGACGGGTGTTTGCCACGACCCCGCCTCCCAGGACCACCGTCTTCACGTCCCTGTCGGTCGCCGCGGCGATGGTCTTGGCCACCTGCACCTCGACCACGGCCTCCTGGAAGGACGCTGCCACATCCTCGAGATTCGGGTCTTCTCCCCTCGTCCTGGCGACCTTCAGGTGACGGACGACGGCCGTCTTCAGGCCCGAAAGGGAGAAGTCGTATCCGCGGTCCGTGGCGGCCCTGGGGAACCGGATGGTCCGGGGGTCGCCCTTGGCGGCAAGCCTGTCGAGAGCCGGACCGCCTGGGAACCCCAGCCCCATGAGCCGAGCGATCTTGTCGAAGGCCTCACCGGCGGCGTCGTCCAGCGTCTGGCCCAGGACCTCGTACACATGGGGCTCGGGAACGAACACGAGCATGGTGTGTCCCCCGGATACCAGAAACGAGACGTAGGGCTCGTTCGGGGGCCCTCGTTCCAGGAAGTTCGCATAGATGTGGCCCTCCAGGTGATTGACACCGATCAACGGGACTCCCAGGCCCAGCGCCACGCCCTTGGCGGCAGCTATGCCGACGAGGAGCGCGCCCACCAATCCCGGCCCCACCGTGACCGCCACCCCGTCGACGGAGCTGATCGAGGCTCCGGATTCACGCAGGGCCAGCTCGATCAGGGGGTTGATGTTCTCCAGGTGAGCCCGGGAGGCGATCTCCGGCACCACGCCGCCGAACCGCTCGTGAAGATGAGCCTGGCTGGAGAGGAGATTGGACTGGAGCTTGTTGCCGTCGTCCAGGATGGCCACGGCAGTCTCGTCACACGAGGTCTCGATCCCCAGGATGCGCATCGCTCAGACTCGCCGGTTCCTCGCTACGAGGGCCGGATGCCGAACGGAACCTGCTCCATGATCTGATCGAGTTGGCCCCGGTACTCGGGCGATCGCACCGCGTCGACCCACATCACGACGGCGTCCTCTCCGGTCTCCTGGTAGTAGTTCTTGCGGATCCCCACGGGACGGAACCCGAACCGGCTGTAGAGGCGCTGGGCTCCCCAATTCGACACCCGAACCTCCAGGGATACGGCGCGGGCGCCCATTCGAACCGCCTCCTGCACCAGCTCGTACATGATGCGCGTCCCGATCTTCCGCCGGTGATGCTCGGGGTCCACCGCGATCGTCGTCACGTGGGCTTCGTCCCCGTAGCACATGATCCCGCCGTAGCCGACCACCTCCCGGTTGATCCGGGCCACGAGATACATCCGGTTGCGCAGCTCGCTCATCTCCGAGAGGAACAGGTTGGGACTCCACGGGCGCGGATAGACCTGCCGCTCGATGGACATGACGCCCTTCAGATGGCGCCGACGCATCCGGGTTATCTCGAGCTCAACCGGCTCGTCGACGCTGGTCCCAGGCGATCTCCGCATCACTCTTCCTCACGTAGAACGGCTGTACGTCGTACAGCCGGTCGAACTCCTCCCGGGCCAGCCGCGGGATCGCCAGCTCGACCAGCGCCGTGGCCGCGGGAAACGAATATGCGGCCGAGGCGAACTCCAAGTGGTTGCCCGCCTCTTCCAGCTGCCGACGGTACACGAGCGCGCCGTTTCCGACCAGCAGGACCTCCTCGGGCCGGGCTTCCAGCTCGGCCGCCAGGCGGGCCGGCGTTCCGACCAGGAACTCAGTCTCTCTGGTCACACCCCCGGGAACGGGGCGGTAGAAGGTGTAGAACACCTCTCCCCGCTTGGCGTCGATCACCGCCCCGATCGACCGGCGACAATACCTGACCGAGAACGCCACGACATCGAGCGAGGCCAACCCGACCAGCGGCACGGACAGGACCTGGGCGAGGGTCTTGGCGGTGGCGATCCCCACCCGCATCCCGGTGAACAGTCCCGGGCCGAGGCCGACCGCGATGCCGCGCACCGAGGAGAGCGGGACTTCGGTCCATTGCAGGAGGTGCGTGATGGCCGGCATGACCGTCTCGTCCCCTGGCCGCCCCATGGAAAGGACGGTGCCCGCGATGATGGCCTGCTCGGTGCCCAGGGCCACCGCCGTCTGCGGGGTCGACGTCTCGATGCCAAGGACGAGCACCTCTCAACCCCTCCAACGTTCCAGAGTCTCGGCCAGCCGGTCGATCCGCTTGTCCCACGATTCCCCGTGCCACGTGAGCATGATTCGGCGCTCGTCGCCTTCGACCGGCAAGGTCAGCTCCACCTGGAGGTGTTCCGGCGGAAGCAGGGGGTCGATGGCGTCACCCCACTCGATGAACACCACGGCACCCTGATCCAGGATCTCGTCGAAGCCGAGGTCGAGCACCTCCTGCATCCGCTCGAGGCGATATACGTCGAGATGATAGACGGGGATCGCTCCCCTGTATCGCCGGACCAGCGTGAACGTCGGGGAGAGAACTGGCTCGGTCACGTCCAGCCCCTCGGCCGCGCCCTGGACGAACGTGGTCTTCCCCGCGCCCAGGTCACCGGTCAGAGAGACGACGTCCCTCGGTCCCAGGAACTCGGCCAGGGATCTGCCCATCGCCCGGGTCTCCTCGGGGGAAGCCGTCACGAGAGGCAGGCCCGTTCGCATCACCGATCAGAACAGACCGAGCTGTTCCTCGGCCATGGCCGGCTCGGGAACCGGTTCGTCGAGCACCTCACGGATCAGGCGGAAGTCGGACCGAAGCGAAGCCATCTGCGTCCCGGACTCTCCCCCACCATGTAGCACGGCCGCCGGGTGGAACGTCGGAATGACCTCGCGGCCGTCGATGGGGAAACGCTGCCCCCGGACTCGACTGATCGAGACCTGTTTGTCCAGGATCACTCGCGTGGCGAAGTTCCCCAGCGTGACGATCACCCTCGGCCGGACGTGCTCCAGCTGGCCCAGCAGGAAAGGCCGGCACGATTCGATCTCATCGGGCATGGGATCCCGATTTCCGGGAGGACGGCACTTGACGACGTTGCATATGTACACGTCTTCACGGCGCAGGCCGATCTCGCCGAGAAGCCGAGTGAGGAGCTGCCCGGCCGCGCCGACGAACGGCTCGCCCTGCTTGTCCTCGTAGTAGCCCGGCCCCTCGCCGATGAACATCAGGTCGGCGTGGGGGTTGCCCACGCCGAAGACCACCTGGGTCCGTCCCTTGGCCAGCCGGCATCGCGTGCACCCGGAGGCTTCCCGGC
>WNGF01007741.1_pt1 | contig 12873 bp, 12 predicted proteins | sample 5400641 | NCBI WGS metagenome assembly WNGF01 (sample SAMN13153371, study PRJNA577476) | soil metagenome | isolation source: 80 cm soil or saprolite under grassland replicate 2 | place: USA:California | collected 2016-06-15
TGGCCGCAGTGAAGACAAGCCTCGTCGCCGATGACCTCCCCGACAATCTTCGAAAGCTCCGCCTGGCCATCGAGAAGGTCGTGCCCGTCGGACGCGAGCACCACCGTTCACCCGCGTGGGAGGAGGCGAGCGAAGATCTGATGCAGCGGGCGCGGGGGCTGCTTGAGCGTTTCAAGACGCTCGAGCGTTCCGTCCAGTCGTTGCTCGGACGGGCGGGGCCTCAACTGGGAACGCTAGGCGGAGGCAACCGCTTCATCGAAGCGTGTCTCGACACCGAAGATGCGGTGTGGCTCATGCTCCACTCCGGAAGCCGCCATATCGGCGCCGCGCTGGCCGAGCATCACATGGGAGCCGCGCGCCGCCTCTTCCACAACCAAGAGCTTCCGGATCCCGATCTTGCCGTGTTTCTCGCCGGAACGCCCCCTTTCGACTCCTACCGCCGTGATCTCTTCTGGGCGCAGGAATATGCGGCGCTGAACCGCGCCTTGATGCTCGAGCGCATCGAGAATATCTTCCTCGGCTTCTTTCCGCACACGCGCTTCGAGGCGCCAGTCTCCTGCCACCACAACTACGTTGCGGAAGAGCACCACTTCGGCGACGACCTGCTCGTCACCCGCAAGGGAGCCATCCGCGCGGGCAAAGGAGACCTCGGCATCATTCCAGGCTCGATGGGTGCCAAGTCGTTCATCGTCCGAGGCAAGGGCAACCCGCTTTCGTTCGAGTCGGCCTCGCACGGCGCCGGCCGGCGGCTCAGCCGAACGCAGGCCAAGGCGACCTACTCGCTCGCCGATCTCGAACGTCAGACCGCGGGCGTCGAGTGCCGCAAGGACCGCGGCGTCCTCGATGAGGCGCCCAAGGCCTACAAGAACATCGACCGCGTGATGGAGCAGCAGCACGACCTGGTGGAGATCGTGGCCGAGCTCCGGCAGGTCATCTGCGTGAAAGGTTGACACTTCGTTGTGGCGCTACACGTCAGCGCCCCTGAGATGAGCGCCCTATCATTCGTTTAACCGAAGCGCCAACGCCTTTGTCGAGGCGAGAATGCGAACACTACATTGGTGCGCCGGAGGAACATGCGTTCGATCCTGACTGGTATCGCTCCTCGCCGAGCAGCGCTCTTTGCGGTCTGCGTCGCCTCCTATGGCTGCCTCGTCCCGTCACCCCAGGAAACGGTGCCCCGGCCGCGCGCCGCCGTCCAGAATTCCTCGGTGAGGGCGCCGTTTGGCCTAGCGATGGGGGTCGAGTGGAGTGACTCCGAATACCACGAACTACAATATGCTCGGCAACTCCACCGATACTGTGCTGAATGGCCCGACGAACATATACATGCGCATTGCAGGCGCAACGAACGTGTTGGAATACGCGAGCACGACGGAGACCCTCGAGGAAAGGGAACGTACATGCGGCCCCGCACCGGGCAAACCCTGGAGGGAAGACGTTTCGGCTAACGGCGTTCGGCGTCGACGCGCACGACGAAAAGGTAGAGCGCCACGCACGCCGCGAAGAGAACGCCGGACACGATCGCGCCGGGAAGCGCCGCTTCTCGATGGCCCGCGAGATAGGATTCGAGCGATGCCGTCAATAGCCACATTTGAGCGATGAGCAGGATCGCAATCAATGCGAGGGCGCCATTGATGGCCGTTAGACCGCGCCCCGACCGAACCCTGTCTCGTTCGTCCGCTAGGCTCACGATTCACTCCCCGTGTCGACGCCCACAGCGACGAGCCGTTCGTCGCGGCGGATGAGCCGGATTCGAACCAGCGGTCTCGGGGGTGGTCCCTGCAGCACCTCGCCCGTCCGCGCGGAAAAGAAGCCGTTGTGACAGGGGCACTCGATACGATTTTTGGTTCGATCGTAGACGACCGCGCACGACAGGTGTGTGCACTTTTGGCTGTAGGCGACGTATGTATCGGAATCGAGCCGGATCAAAAGACAAGGATCGTGCGGCCCTGGGTATTGGAACTGCTTGACCGCTCCAACCGGGACCTCGTTCATCGATGCGACGGCCTGCTCGGGGTACGAAGGCTCCTTGCGCAGCCACGACCTCACCAGGATCCACGCGTTGCCGGCGAACATGCCGAGGCTGGCCAGCACGGTGAACTTTGCGAACTGCCGCCGGTTCACGTACTGCTCGTCGGCGCCGCGGAAGGAGACCTCTTCTCTCCACAGCGGTTGCTGCCGGGGTAGGCGAAAGAGCTTCACGATACCTCCTCCCACATGAAGTCGACGACGTCGACGTCGATGACGTCAACCTCGGGCGGCGTCATCATGAAGACCTTCGTCGTCACGGTCTGATTGCCGAAATGGAAGATGTTGACCGGCTGCTCGCGCCGGTGCCCGATCTCTTCCGGTGTGACGAACGCGAGGGCTTGGCTCGGACACACCGTCGCGCACATGGGCTTCTTCCCCTCCGAGGTGCGGTCGAAGCACATGTCGCATTTCATCATCTGCTCGATGCGGGTCATCATCTTCGGTACGCCGAAGGGGCACGCCAGAACGCAATTCGAGCAAGCGATGCAACGCGGTTTGAGCGAGGTGTGGACGACCCCGTCCTCGGTCTGCTTGATGGCGTCAGCGGGACAGACTTCGGCGCAGGTCGGGTCCTCGCAATGCATGCACACGGTCGGAACCGTCGCTATCGACGCCGGTCGATCCAGGTAATCGACATGGATCATCGAGGCGCCGCGGTGGGTGCCGCATTCGGCGCACGCGTTCTCGCACGCCTTGCAGCCGATGCAGCGCGAAGGGTCGATGTAGAACTCGCGGCCGAACATCAGCCTGCTCCGACGACGGGTAGGCGAACTCGGCTCGCGTTGGCCCACGCCGGCGGATGATCGGCCCTTCGGATTCGGCACGCGGACACTTTGAATTCCGGGATCTTGCTCCGAGGATCGAGTGTTCGGTGCGTGAGCCGATTGATGCTCTTCTCGCCGGCCCAGTGGTAGGGAACGAACACCGTGTCGGGGCGGATGGTCTTGACGACCATCGCCTGCAGCGTGAGCTCGCCCCTCCTCGTCGCGATGGTCACCCAGTCACCGTCTGCGATCCCGTGCTCCGCCGCCAGCAGCGGGTGGATCTCGATGCGCGGCTCGGGATATTGATCGACGAGCGGACCGATGCGCCGCGTCTGGGTGCCCGAGAGGTACTGGCTGACGACGCGCCCCGTCGTGAGAAAGACCGGGAATTGTTGGTCCAACGGATCACCGCTCTCGCGGTACTCGGTCACGATGAATCGAGCCTTGCCGTCGGCATGAAAGAACCGGCCCCCCCTCGAAAAGCCTCGGCGTTCCCGGGTGATCCTCGGTCGGACAAGGCCAGAAGACGCCCATCTCGCGGTCGATTTTCTCGTAGGTCATGCCCGCGTAGTCGGCGACGCCGCCGGTCGTGGCGCGGCGAAGCTCCTCGAAAATATCGCGGGGCGATGTGTAAGAGAACTTCTGCTCTTGGCCGAGGCGGCGCCCGAGGTCGCAGATGATCTGCCAGTCGACGCGTGCCTCGCCCGGTGGTTCGACAGCCTTGCGGATGTGGACCGCGCGGCCCTCGGCCGTGGTGACAATGCCTTCGTCCTCTTCTTGGAGGCTGCCAGCCAGCACGACGTCGGCGTGCTGCGCCGTCTCGGACAAAAAGAAATCGATCACGCCGAAGAACTCCAGCCGCTCGAGCGCCTCGCGCACGAACGCCGTCTCGGGAAGGGACACGAGCGGATTGAAGCAGATCGAGAGCAGCCCCTTGATTTCGCCGCGGTGGATTGCGTTCATGATCTCGACGGCGCTGAGCCCCGCTCGAGGGATTTCGTCGGGCTCGACGCCCCACACCGCCGCGACGTGGCGACGCGCCGCGGGGTCCTCGATGGATCGCTGCCCCGGGAGCTGATCGCATTTTTGCCCGTGTTCACGGCCGCCTTGGCCGTTGCCCTGGCCGGTGATCATGTTGCAGCCCGCGCCTTCGCGCCCGATCTGGCCGGTGGCGAGCGCGAGGTTGATGACGGCGAGGCAATTCTCGACCCCCTTGGACTGGTGCTCGATGCCGCGCGCGTGAAGGGCTATCGCGCGCTCCGCTTTTGCGAACCAGTGGGCGGCCTTTTCGATCGCCTCGGGGGGGACGCCGGTCATGGCAGCGGCTCGCCGAGGATCGAAGGCCTTGACCGACGCGGCCACGTCGTCGAAGCCGGTCGTGTGCCGCTCGATGAAGTCCCGTCGTTCGAGGCCGTCGCGCAAGACGACGTGCAGCATCCCCATGAGCAGCGCGAGATCGGTTCCCGGACGCACCGGCAGGTAGAGGTCCGCGTTACGCGTGATGGGCGTCATGCGAGGATCGGCCACGATGAGCTTTCCCCCTGCATCGCGGCATCGCCAGACGTAGTCGGTCGTGATCGGCGCGCACTCGGCGATGTTGGCCCCCAGCACCAACAGGACTTGCGCCTTGGGGATGTCACTCCACGGGTTGGGACATCGATCGACACCGAACGCGAGCTTGTAGGCGGTGCCCGCCGATACCATGCAGAGGCGACCGTTGTAGTCGATGTGCCGCGTCCGGAGCGCAACGCGCGCGAACTTGCCGAGGAGGTACGCTTTCTCGATCGTCAGCGAAGCGCCCCCATAGACCGCCACCGCATCGCGGCCGTGACGCTCGCCGATCTCGCCGAGGCGGCGCGCGACCAGGTCGAGCGCCTCATCCCAGGACGCAGCCCGGAAGCCTCCCTCGCCACGAACGAGCGGATGCAGGAGCCGATCCGGATGGTTTCCTTGCAGGTATCGGCGCACGCCCTTGGGGCACAGCATTCCGCGGTTGAACGGGAACTCCTCCCACGGTTCGAAGCCGATGACGCGGTTGTCGCGGACCTTGAGCTTTATGCCGCACTGCTGTCCACAAAAGCAGCAGTGCGTCTTGACGAGTCGATCGGCGGGCCCGGTTCCCGATTCCTGCCATCCTCCCGGCGGCGCGTACGCGAGATGCGGCCCGAACTGATGCTCGAGCTGATCAATCGGCTGCGGCAGCTTGGCCATGGGTCACTCCCTTCAGTCGGAGCTGGGAAGTCGCCAGCGCGATGCGCTTGCAGCGCGGGCAGATGGCTTGCCAGTGGCCGAGACGTTCATCCTTCGTGCGGTAGTCGAAGCCTAGCTGCGTGAGGACGGCGGCAAGATCGTCGATATGCATGCGTGAGGCGAAGGGCTGGTGGCATCGCGCGCACTCCGCCTGCGGTCCTCGCTCGCCGACCTCTTGGTAAAGCTTCACGCCGAGTTGTGCGGGGCGCTGGAAGATATGGAAGAACTTGCCGAAGGGAACGTAGAGGAGCGCGGCGATCACCGTTATGGCGTGCAAGAGCGCGAGGAACGCGTAAAGCGCGCCGCGGAACCACACCGTGGATACGGTCAGCATGAGGCCGGTCACGGAGATGGCGAAGAGAAGAATGAGTGGGAAAAAATCGCGCCCGAACGTCTGCACGGCCTGCGCACCTCGCTCACGCATGCGCCGCCAAAGCGAGAGCGCCACGCCAGCGAGAACGAGAAACGCGGCGATGTCGAGGCCGTGGAAAATGACCCACGCGACGATCGTCCGCAGGCGGAAAGAACCGAGGGGAAAACCGAAGACGTAGGTTACGTACGTCGTTGGTTCGTCGGGCAGCGTGCCGAAGTGGATCCAACCGAACACCAGCGGAAAGGTGATGGCCGCCGCAAGCACGCAGCCCCAAAAGATGAGCTGGTGCATCCACCAGCGCAGCGGCGAACGTTTGCCGATGAACGATTGTGCCAAGAGCTGCTTCACGGCGAGGACCGCGATGCGAGGCAAAGACCGGTAGAGGCGCTCCGAGAGCGCGAGCTGCCAGCTGCGCTGCCAGTAGAGCTGCGTCGGCGGCTTCTGAATCCAAACCCAGTAGTGGTACCCGACGCCCCAGCTCGCGAACACGACGGCGAACGTATACACGACGAGCGCCGGATCGAAATTCTGAAGGTTGCGCGAGCCGACCACGATCGCCGCCGCGAGCAGCGCGGTCCAGAGCGTTGCCCACAAGCCTGCGTGCAGGCGCTCGGAGGCGCGCGTCCATTCGATCGGCAGGTCGAGCTCGTGGACCTCCTCGCGTGGAAGAAGAATTCGGCGATTCAAGATCCAGAGAGTGAGCGCCACCGTGGCGAGGAAGACGAAGCCCGGCCACACGACACCGAGCGAGTCCCGAAATACGCCGAGCAGCAGCGGCGGGAAGAATCCTCCCAGCCCGCCCATCGCGCCCACGACCCCCGTTACCGTGCCCGTCTGCCCCGGGAAGTACTGCGGCACGAGCTTGAACACGGCGCCGTTGCCGAGGCCGAGCAGCACTGCGGCGCCGAGCGCGCCAACCGAGAAGGGGAGCAGCGCCGGCCAGCAGAGGAGCAGCGCAAAGGGTACCAGGCCGAAGAAGACGGACGACAGGACCCTCGCGCCTCCGATGCGATCCGCGAGCCAACCGCCCGCCGGTCGGAAGAGAGTCGCGACGATGACGAACCCGGCGGCTCGAAAACCGGCGTCGGCGCCCGACATTCGGAATGCATCGCGAAGATAGGTCGGCAGATAGATCGAAAACGCGACGAATCCGCCGAACGTGAGAAAATAGAAAAGCGCGAGCAGCCAACAGAGCGGCTCATGGCGCAGCACGCGCAGCGCTTCTCCAAAACCCTTGGGGCGCTCGGCACGTTCCGGATCGCGCGCCAGCACACCGAAGACGACGGCCCATAGGGCCAAAGCCATCGCAGCGCCCCGGAAGACGGACGTCCAGCCGACCGCCTGGGCGACCAGAGGGACGATGAAGACCGCGACCGACTGACCACCGGTGCCGAGTCCGTACACGCCGAGGGCGGCCCCCTGGCGTTGCTTCGGCGCCCATCCCGAGACGTAGCTCACGCCCACTGCGAATGACGCTCCCGCAACGCCGAGAAGGAACGCCATGCCGAGCACGGCGGAGAAATCGCGCGCAGTGGGCAGCAAGAAAACGGGAATCGCCACGGCCGCCATGAGCACCACGAACACGCGTCGCGGGCCGAACCGATCGCTCAGCATCCCGAGTGGCACGCGCGCGAGAGAGCCGAGCAGCACCGGTACCGCGATGAGCAGCGCGGTTTCGGTTGCGGACAGCGAGAAGCGCTCCCGGTACACCGGCGCGGCCGCACTCATCAGGCCCCAAACCGCGAAGCACAAGGCGAACGACACGGTCGATAGACCGAGGTGTCGCGCGAGGCTCTGGCCGGGCTTTGCGCTCATCGTGGACCGATGCCGATCGCCTTCATACCACGGGCGAGGATTCTTTCCTCGCTTTCCCAGCGATCTCGAACGTAGGTTCGCCGCTGCTTACGAACAGGGCCGTGCGACTGCGTCGAGCAGCGCCGCGAGGTCGACCGGCTTGCGGAGCCATCCTGCCGTTGCCATCTGTTCGGCGGCTGCTTCGACATCGACGCGGGCCGAGAGCAGCACAACCGGCACGACTGCGAGCAAAGGGTCGCTCGTCTGAGCCGCGCGAAACTGCCAGCCGTCCATGACGGGCATCATGAGATCGAGAAGAATCAGGTTCGGCAGAGTCGTCGTCCGGCGAAGCTTATCGAGCGCATCTTGTCCGTTGGTCGCGGTGAGAACCGAATACCCGTTGTCTTCCAGCGTCGCAACGATCGCCTCGGAGATGTCGGCGTCGTCTTCGATGATCATGATCGTCGGATGATGCCTCGTGCGCGCCGCTTCGCTCGATTCGCTCATCGGCGCGCTCCTCTGGTCGATGCGTCCGAGTCAGCGCGATGCTGTTCTCTCACGGCCCGAAGCTCGTCTTCGGCTCTCTTCCTCTGCGCCATCTCGCTATCCAGCGCGTGCGCCCGCTGTTGCAGGATGGCGATCTGTCGAAGGCGAGTCTGCGGATCCGCGTTTTCTCGATAGCCCTCGGTCGGAACGACGCGCGTGTGGAGCTCGCACAGTCGCTGGAACGCGGCCGAATCGGCTCCGGTGCGAAAATGATCGATGGCGTAGGCGCAGAGCCGGGAAAGGCGATGCGCGCGAGCGAAATCGTTCCAGAGTTCCTCGAAGCGGATCGCGGCATCTCGGTGGCCATCCTTGGAGAGCAGGTCGACCATCTCGCCGTAGACGCGAACGCGCAGGCGACTCGCGTTGCTTCGCTGTTCCACCACGCTTCCGACATGCTGGCGAAAGAGGCTCGCGTCGGGAAGGTCGTCCCCCATGAAACGGTCGAGGGTCTCGCGGGCGTCGAGCAGCACGGCCTGCCCCGAAGCGCACGCTCGCTGGACGTCGATGCCGTGCTGCGAGAGACGCTCGCGCAACGCTTCGCGGTTTGCCTCGCTCGCGAACACGATGATAGGCCCCCGAGCTTTCAGCCCGTCGGCGAGGAAATCGGCAACCGCGCGGCAGAGGAAGTCGTGGTCCTCGTAAAACTGCACGATGTGATAGTGGGCTCGAACGCCGGCGCGCTCGGCGGCCAGGGCCTCCACGTCCTCTCTTCTAAAGAGGCGGATGCCGCGCACCGTCTCTGCAGCAGCGGGCAACCGGCCGGCGCGAGCCAGGAGCCGGACCATGTCGGCCGAGAGCCCGAGGATGCGGGCGGCATCGACGGCCGTCATCAAAGCGCCGCCGATCGAAGCGCCATTGGTGGACATTCAGGGCTCCGTGAATCCCGAAGCAGAGGCTACATGGCGCGCGGCGCCGACGCAAGTTCCATTGGGTAAATGCTGGAAAAAAATGGACAAATGCTTCGATTCAAAAAAAGGGGAGGCCCAATGTCGATCTCGTCAGAGGTTGTTCGACGCCCCAATAGAGGCGGGCTTCACGGATCGAAATCGGTTCGATCGAGGAGCACCGCTGCCCATTCGAACCAAGGAGAGACCCACATGCGATTCATGGTGATTGTGAAGGCGAACCAAGACTCGGAATCCGGCAAGCTGCCCGATGCGAAAATCCTTTCCGAAATGGGCAAGTTCAACGAGGAGCTCGTGAAGGCGGGCGTGATGCTTGCGGGCGAGGGACTGCACGCCAGCTCGAAAGGTGCGCGCGTCAGGTTCGAGGGGTCGAAGCGAAGTGTCATCGACGGTCCCTTCGCCGAAACGAAAGAGCTCGTGGCCGGTTTTTGGCTGTGGCAAGTGAAGTCGAAAGAAGAGGCCATCGAGTGGCTGAAGCGCTCCCCCTTCCAAGAGGGCGAGGTCGAGATTCGGCAAGTGTTCGAAACAGCCGACTTCGCTCCCGTCGACCCTACGGGGGACATTCGAAAAAAGGAAGAGGAGCTCCGAAAGACCGTCGAGGCGCAGCGCAGTTAGTCCGAGCTGCGATCCCTTCGCGGGCGGTCGAGGATGGGCGGAAGGGAGGCTTTGACGGCCTCCCTTCCTCCGTCCGGCGCTTACAATTCGATCGTCAATCCGTGCCTTCGGAACTGCGCGAGCGCCATTTTCGTGCTCATGCGCGCGAACTGCTCGGGCATGAATCGCTTGAGCCGCCACAGCCAACGCGCATCGGACATGGGCACGGCGTAGAGCCGGCCGGCATCGGCGGCTTGCAGCGTCAATCGCGCGACATCGTCGGCGGACAGCTTGCCCTGTTCCATTCTCTTGCGTGCGAACGCACGCAGCTTGTCGATTTTGTCCTCCGGCCCGCGTCCTGATTGGGCGATGTTCGTCGGGAAGAACGTGGGGCAGAGCACAGTGACGCCTATGCCGTGTGGCTCGCCCTCGCCAGCGAGTGTTTCCGAAAGCGACATCACTGCCGCCTTGCTGGCGCCGTAGGGTCCCATGAGCGCTATGCCCGCGAACCCCGCCGCTGATGCGACATTGATGACGTACCCACGCTTCTGCTCGCGCATGCGCGGCACGAAGACGTGCATCCCGTGAATCACGCCCCACAGGTTGACCCCGAGCAGCCACTGCCAATCCTCGATCGGAATCTCGCCGATGAGCCCATTGACCGTGACGCCGGCGTTGTTGATGAGGAGGTCCACGCCGCCGAGCAGCCGATCGACTTCGATGCCGAGGGTTTCGACGTCGGCGAGTCTCGAAACGTCACAACGTACGGCGTGGCCGCCGCACGCGCGCGCCGTGTCCTGTGCTGCATCGAGGTCGATGTCGCTGGCGACGACGCGAGCACCGCGCCGCCCGAGCTCGAGACAGAAGGCCCGACCGAGACCGCTGCCGGCGCCGGTCACGACGGCGCGGGCGTTCTTGGGAAGTGTCATGAGCGCTACCTATCACGATCTGCCCAGCGCTGGGTCATCGTGGTTTCTCGATTTCGACCGGAAGTGGGATGAACTCGTTCTCGTCGCCGGGCACCATCGGGAAACGGCGTTCGGTCCACGCGAGCTTTGCTTCTCCGATTCGCTCCTTCGAGCTCGAGACGAAGTTCCAAAAGACGTGGCGCTCGCCATCGAGGGGCGCGCCGCCGAGCAGCATGACCCGGGTCGCTTCGGAGGCGGCAATGCGTGCAGCCGCGTGCTCGCGAAAAACGACCATCGTGCCCGCGCCGTGCCGACGGCCATCGCACGAGATCGAGCCATCGACGACGTACGCAGCGCGCGCGGCATAGGCATCCGGCAAATCGAGCTCCGCCGCGGCCGCGAGCTCGGCATCGACGTAGAACAGCGCGGAGAGCGTCTGGACCGGCGAGGTCACGCCGTACGCCGAACCGGCGACCACGCGCAGCCGAGCGCCGGACAAATCGACACGAGGCACCTCTTCCTCGGCATGATGTCGAAAAGAGGGCTCGACTTGTTCATGTGCCAACGGCAGCGCGAGCCATAGCTGCAGACCATGCATTCGAGCTCCGGTCTTGCGGGCCGTCGCCGGTGAGCGCTCCGAGTGAACGATTCCCCGTCCAGCGGTCATCCAATTCACGGCGCCCGGGGTGATGAGCTGCTCCGAACCGAGGCTGTCGCGATGCAGGATCGCTCCCTCGAAGAGATAGGTTACGGTTGCGAGATTGATGTGCGGATGGGGCCGTACATCGAGCCCTCGGCCAGGGGCGAGCTGCACCGGCCCAAAGTGGTCGAAGAAGATGAAGGGCCCCACCATTCGGCGCACGGCCGATGGCAGTAACCTCCGCACCGTGAACCCATCGCCGAGATCACGAATGCGGGCATCGAGGACGAGCTCGACCGTGGGTTGCGCAACCGCGCTGAAGCCGGGGTCGATGTGGGGCATGACGCTCATCGCTATGACTTACGCTCCATTTACGTCTTCTCAGGCTCCGGCGGCATGGACGATGCGGTTGCCGGCGGCTGCTCTTCTTCTGACACGGGCGCCGCGTCTTTCATTCGTCGCTTGCGCGAGCGGCGCTTGCGTTTGCGGCGACTTGTCGGCGCCGTCGAGTCTTCTTGGCGACTCGGGGGTCCCGTCGCGGCTTCGTCGGCGATGGGTGCATCGGTCGGCTCGGATTGACTCGAGAGCGGTTCTTCGTCGGTCTCTGGCTCGGCCTCACTGAGCTCGGTCGACGCGGGGGGCGGTTCCTCCCGTGCGCGGTCCGTTGACGCAGGTTCCTCGCGCAAAATCTCGTCGAGCTCGGAAGGTTCGTCTTCCTTGAGGGCCACCACTTCGTCGTCTTCGAGCCACTCGGCACTCGGTTCTGGTGCACGCGCGCGAGGTTCGGGCGTGGGCGGTGGAGGCACGGGCGTCGGCAAGCCGGCCATGATTCGGCGAAACGCGCCCGCGGCGGCGCGCCACGCGCTGACGATGCTTTCCGACATGGGCGCGCTGCGGCGCGCGCGCGGCGTGTAGCCCAAAGCGGAGATCAGGGCGCTCCAAAGAAGCCGTGTATTCGGGAACCGCTTGGCGGGCTCGATCGCGAGCGCCTGCTGGACCCAGCGGTTGATGTCTTTGTTGCGAGGAAGATCGGCGCGCAACGCCAAGAGGCCTGGTCGGGGGGCGCTCGTCGTCTGAACGAATTTGTCGTGCAGCGTTTGGCCCTCGAAGGGGAGTCGACCGGCGAGCACCCGAAAAAGGATGACCGCGAGCGAATAGACGTCCACGCGCTGGTCGAGCAGATCGGTTTTGCCCTTCCAGACCTCAGGGGCAATGTAACTCGGCGACCCGAGGATCGTGCCCGTCGCCGTCAGCGGAGACGCCGATTTCATGCGCGAAAGCCCGAAATCGAGCAGCCGCACACCGCCGCCTTTCTGTGCGGAAAGCAGGTAGATATTGGCGGGCTTGAGATCACGATGCAAAATGCCCGCGCCGTGGGCGCGCTCCAGCGTCTCGACGATGGGATCGAAGATGTCGAATACCCGGTCCAGTGCCATGAACTCGCGTCGATCTTCGAGCTCACAGAGCTGCTGCTCGAGGTCGCGCCCCTCGAGTAGCTCCATCACCAGGCAAGGCGCGCCGCTCGGCGCGCGACACAAATCGAGCACCGCCACGGCGCTGGTCCCCGCCAAAGCGAGCATCGCCTCCTGCTCTCGTGCCAGCCGCTGCACGAATTCGGGATTTTGCGCCGCGAGAGAAGTCAGCAGCTTCACGGCGACGAGGTTTCCCGTCTGCCGGTCGCGAGCGCGGCAAATCAGTGCTTGGCCCCCCTCGGCGATGAGGCCCAGGAGCTCGTAACGGTGGCCGACAACAGTGCCTTTGAGCCTGGACATGATCGTCGCGCAGCTTCGATTATAAGCCAGGGGCGTCCGATGCACATGGTCCAGAGGACAGCTCACGGCGTTCGTGGTAGGCCTTCGACACACCTCGATGCCGCGACGTGATGTACCTCGGTGGGGGGTGCTTGCCCTTGCTTTGGCACTGATCGCTGGTTCCAACGTCGCGCGCGCGAACGGGCGCTACCCTCTTGCCACGCAACTGGCGACCGATCCCCGCGACCCGTCGCACCTCGCGCTTTTGGCGACGTTCGGGCTCGTCCACACGACCGACGCGCAGCACTGGTCGTGGA
>WNGF01008555.1_pt1 | contig 12873 bp, 11 predicted proteins | sample 5400641 | NCBI WGS metagenome assembly WNGF01 (sample SAMN13153371, study PRJNA577476) | soil metagenome | isolation source: 80 cm soil or saprolite under grassland replicate 2 | place: USA:California | collected 2016-06-15
AGAGCTGGTATCCGTGCAGCATCTCCTGACTGAGGGCTGTGTACGACCCGATCTGCGAGCGGGAGACGCCGATCCGGATCGGCGGCTGCGCCTCCGCGACTGGCGCGACCGCCCACGCCAGCGCCACGAGGACGGCGGCGGGCAAGAACTTCTGAGCGTTGCTCAGCGCCGCGAGGAGGGCGACGGCAAGGACCTTCCCGGCGTTGCTCACGGGCGCTGACTCCACGGTGGGGTCGGGAAGCGCGCCTTGCCGGGCGCCAGCTCCTCGGGCCAGACAATCACCCTCTTGCCGTCCTGCCACTGGAGCAGCAGCATCTTGTGCCCGATCTGGACCCCATCCCGATCGACCCGGAATCTGCCGAAGACGGTGTTGTGGTCCATCTTCGAAATGGCGTCGCGGAGCTTCTCGCCGTCCAGAGACCCCAGGAACACCTGACACGTGCCGCGAGCGTTGGCCGAGTGAGGCCTCCAACGAGGGCCACCCGTCAGGGGCGCGGCCTGACCGACCGCTCCAGTGGGTTGCGCCAACGTAGACCGGGGAAGCGAGCAAAGTCCGCGTCGCTCGAATGGAGCTCGCACTGATGCTCGATGGCCAGGGCGGCGAGATGAGTATCGGGGGCGGCGAGATGAGTATCGGTTGTCAGGTTTCCGCCCACTCCGGTAGCCTCGAAGAGCCCTTCGAGGACCACGAGATGGCGCGGGCCAGGATCGAGGCTCAGAACGTGCTCTCGAGCGAACCACTGGCCTACCCGTGCCAGAGCCGCCTTCGGTGGCAGGGGCGCCTCGAGCACGGCGGGATGGGTCACCAGGCGGATGAACCCGAGGACCACGACCCACGGGATGCCGACCGGCTCCCGGCCCGTCATCAAGCCTTCCCACCATTGGCGCGCCGTGCCGTGGCGCGGCGCTTCCTCGTTGTACGAGAACACGAGGAGGTTGATGTCGGGGATGACCACTGCTAGGGCCGTACCTGCCCCGTCTCCGCGAACCGCCGCGCCTCCAACTCATCGTTCAGCTGATTGAGCTTGAGGGGATCGACCCCGGGTCGGAAGGGGCTCCGGAAGGCCTCGACCTGAAACGGGCGGCTGGACTTGCTCCGACTCTCCTGGGCGACGAGACCCCGGCGGAGAACCGAGTTCACCACCTCCTTGAACGAGACCCTCCGGCGGTGCGCCAGCTCTCGAAGCTTCGTGGCCACGTCGTCATCGAGCGTCAGCGTGGTTCTCATGGAGACATCATGATGCGCCGTCGGTTAGATGTCAAGATGTCTGCACCGATCGGCGCCGTGGCGGCGCGGTGTCCTTTTGTGCAACCCGGCACGGCTGGGCACCCAGGTTGTCGCGTGGATCGCGGCCCCGGAAGTTGCCGTCCTGGTGGTCGGAGTCTACTGACGGGCCGAGGATCGTCAACGCCGGCGTCCCGGCGGCGGGGATTCTCGCGCTATGCTAGGGTCATGCCGACGCGGGCCAGGAGAACTCGGGCGTCCCGGCACATCGTGCCCCCGGCGCGGTCGATCTCGCGCGACCGCCGCCCCTCTCCTCTCGCCAGGGTCTCTCCGGAAGAGCTTGTCGGTCATGAATGGGCGGAGTGGTATCGTCTCACGCCGGCCGACCGCTGGCTAGAGAGCGAGAAGCTGTGGCAGATCTATTTGTCGTGGGAGAGACCGCTTGATCCGGAACCCGATACGCAAAGTCCTTTCTTCGATGCAGGCGCACCGGGTCCGCGCCCTCCTCATGGGAGGGCAGGCGTGCGTGTTCTACGGCGCGGCGGAGTTTAGCCGAGACACTGACCTCGTCATCCTCGCCGACGCTCGCAATCTCTCCCGCCTCCGCCGCGCCATGACGGATCTGGAGGCAGGGGTCATTGCCGTCCCGCCTCTCCGGCTCGAGCATCTGCGGCGGGGCCACGCCGTACATTTCCGCTGCCGGCATCCTGACGCCTTTCACATGCGCGTCGACGTCATGTCCCGGATGCGTGGCGTGGCGCCGTTCCCGACCCTGTGGGCTCGCCGCACGACGATCACCCTGCCCGACGGGTTCTCGTGCGATCTCGTGTCCCTGCCCGATCTCGTCAGAGCCAAGAAGACGCAACGCGATAAGGACTGGCCGATGATCCGCCGACTCGTGGAGGCCCACTACTTCCAGCATCGCGAGCACCCGACGCCGCCTCACGTCCGATTCTGGCTCCGAGAGTCCCGCACACCCGAGTTGCTTGTCGAAGTTGCCCGGACCCACCGTGATCGGTGCCTTCGCCTCGCGCGACAACGACCGCTCCTCGAAGACGCGGCCGCAGGACGAGTCGCGGCCGTCGAGCGAGCGCTGAGAAACGAGGAAGCCGCGGAACGGCAGAGGGATCGGCGGTACTGGTTACCGTTGCGTCGTGAACTCGAGCGCCTGCGCCACCAGCGCGTCGCGCCGAGCACGGCGGCACCTCGACGCCGTCGTTCGCGGTCAAATGCTTGAGGCTCTGACGCCCCTGCATCGCGGGCCGCGTGAGCGCGCTGTAGTGCCGGCCTTCGAGCCTCTTCACGCGCGCTGACTCCACGGCGGCGTCGGGAAGCGGGGCTTGCCCGGGGCGAGCTCTTCCGGCCACTGGAAGATCACCATCGTGTGCGCGATCTGCAGGCCGTCCGGATCCACTTTGAAGGCGCGGAAGACGGTGTTGAAGTCCAGCTTCAGGATCGCGTCCCTGATCTTCTCCCTGTCGAGGGAGCCGGCGCGCTTGAGCTTCTCGTAGATGCGGGCGGCCTCGCGGGCTCGGAGTGATCGTCTTCCACGACCAGCTGGAGCCTGCGCCCCAGGATTCCGCCCCTCTCGTTCGTCTGCTTGATGCAGAGCTGGTACGCCCTGAGCTGGTTCTGACCGGTGGCGGCATAGGCGCCGGTCTGGGAGACCGACGCGCCGATCCGGAGCGGTGGCTGCGCGTTCACGATCGGGACGAGCCCGATCCAGAACACGCCCGCGATGAGCACGGCGTTGAACGCCCAGCCGGACCTCCTCACTGGCGCTGACCCCACGGAGGCGTCGGGAAGCGCGGCTTCCCGGGCGCCAGCTCGTCGGGCCAGACGATCACCTTCTTGCCGTCCTGCCACTGGAACGTGAGTGAGGAGCGGCACCGGGCACGTGGAGGCGCCAGCGAGGCATCCGGACCCGTCTCGAGCGGCAGGGCTACGTGATCTCCAGGCAGGGCCGGTGGGGCCGGGCCCGGAGGCATGGCCAGCCGACGAACCGAATCCTCAGCCGAGGGGGAGGAACGCCCCATCCGCGGAGGTTCCCCTCGCACGGGGTCAAGGTATGTCTGTCCCGTCCTGCCGGGCGTGCCGCCCTATTCATAGCCGTTACACGTGTAGACGCGATCCTCGTCGAGACCCGCCGCGCGCGGACCATAGGTGGGTGGCACGCACCCCACTTCAACGGCGCCGAGGCTCGGGCCGTTGGTTGCGTAGTCGTCATTCACGTTCGGCAGGCGGAGTGCAGTGCCGATCGCGGTCGACCCGGACAGTGGCGTGAGGTCGACGTCGGGCGAGACCAGGCTGGTATTATCGGCAGCCGGGAGCAGACAGCTCTGGAAGATGCTGCCGCCGCACGCCGGAGAGACGATCTGTCCGTTCTGCTCGAGTCCGCTGCCCGCCTGGAGGCTCCCGAAGTCCGCGAACGTCGTATACTTGCCGTTGAGGACGAAGGCGAATGATCCGTCGGTGCTGTAGCCGTTGTAGTCGATGGTGGCGTGGTCCTGACCGCAGGTCACGTCGACCTCGTTGGTGGTGAGAGGCACCGGCCCCTGGAAGAGATTGTTCTGGATCACGAAGTAATGGCAGGTCCCGCTCGCTTGATTGTTCCAGGCGTGCCCATACGAGTTGGAAAAGAACGTATTGTTGTAGGCGAGATAGCCACTGGGCTCGTAGCGGCTTTGGGCGTGCATCTTGAGCGCCTCGTTCTGGATATTGATCCCGATGTTGCGGAAGATGTATGCGGGGCCGCCGTTGATCGGCTGCAGACTGATCCCTTCCCACGAATTGCTGATGCGATTGCGGAAGTAGCGCACGTTCCCTTCCGATCCGTCGAGCTCGGTGCCATCGTCGTAGTTCCACCGGATGTCGTTGCCGTAGAAGTCGTTGGCCCGCGCACCAGTCATCCTGTTTGCGATCGCGTCGCCGAACCCGGACAGCCGGTTGTGCGCGACGACATGGCCATGACCCCAGATCGCGATGCCGTCGATGCTCGAGGAACCGCACGAGGAATCGATCAGGCAGGTCGTCGGCCAGGCAATCCGTCCCTCGAGGACATTGTCGGCAATGTAGAAGTCGGTCTGGGCGCCGCCGGAGGATGCGCCGCCGATGCCATACGCTGTGTTGACCGTGTGCAGCCGTCGGAACACGTTGCCGGCGGTGCCGGTCTGCGCGTGGGTCGTGGCGTTGAAGCTGCGCAGCGCGCGTACGGCGTTCTGGATCGTGAGCCATTCGACGTGGACATAGCTCCCGTACACTTCCAGCACGTTACACGCGCCACAGTTGTCGCCGTCCAGGATCGTCGTATCGATGTAGTTGCCGTTGGGGTCGAGCGTGTTCATCCCGCGGATCACGATCGGGTTGTCGGCCGTACCGCTCTTCGTGATCAGCCAGTGTCCATGGTACGTGCCAGGCGCGATGGTGATGGTGTCACCTGGCTGCGCGGCGTTGAGCGCATTCGTCAGGCCCGCGCTCGATAGCACCGAGACGGGACGGGGCGTCTTGGCATCGCCAGGGAGGGCGCGAGTCCTCGCTGTCAGCGTCACCACCGTCTGCGGTCCCAGGGTGTTGTTGTTCTGGTCCACGATTCCGTCGGGATCGGAGATCGTCAATTGAATGTCGTAGGCAGCGTCGGCCCTCAGGTCGAACATGCTGCCCGCGTAATTCAACGACACGGTTTCCTGTGTCACGACCTCGGGGTGCACGCGCCACAGTGGAAGCGCAGTGTTCCAGGTCGTGGTACCAGACTCGCGATATTGCATGGTCACCGACGAGTTCAGGTTGGCGTCCCCGCTGAACGGCAGCTGGACGCCAAGACAGCACAGCGTCGGGCGGTCGAGGCGAGCGGGACTGATATGAAGCTTGTTGTCAATCGTGGGGCGCCCGGCGGCGGCGGCCAGCGGCGGAGACCCGACGGCGGCCAACAGACTCAGCGCGCCGAGCGCGCGGAGAAGATAGCTGATCCACGTGGCACGAACTGTTTTGGGCGATTGTGTCCGCATGACGAGATGCAGCCTCCTGTTGTTAGGGCTTCCGTGAGCGCGACTGCCGGACAGCCGCCGGGCCGCTTGAGCGTGTGTCGGGTTCGCCGGCGATGCTGCCACCGCGGCTTCCGTTCCTGTGATGAGCTCCGCGCTCAGAACGGGATTGCTGGCCACGGAAGGCATCTGCTGCCCGCCATGGAGCTGTCGTCGCGTCCGCACGGCTGTGTACGGCAAGTCGACGGGCTGACCCGTCGGCGGGAGCCAGGAGAGGCGCGGTGGTCGCTCTCGATCGCGATGCGCTTCGCGGGACTCCCGTCGTACCCGGCTCTGCCTCGGCGGTGGGGCTGCTCGCCGTCGGGCCGAGAGGGTGTCGATTCGCCGTGCCATCCGTGTCTCCCTTCAATCGCTGGACTGCTCGCCAGCGTCCCGAGAAGACCATGAGCGGGCGGCGATGAGCCTCCTCTTTCTCCCAAGGGCTTCCATCAATCGTCGAGGGAGTTACTCGGGCCGTCCGTCACCGGTGAAGTTGCAGGTAGCCGGCCATGAGGGACACCCGCGGCGCCGGCGCTCAACTCAACCAGGTGGCGGCGTCGGTGCTCCCGGAGGAACAGGTCCACCGGATCGACCACTGCATCGCCAAGAAGACTACGGGCGTGCGCGCGGCGACGGGTCGACCGGCCCGGGCACTTCTGGTGCCGGTGCTGGACCGCTGGGCCACGGGCGATCCGCGAAAGCTCCCGACTCACGAGGCCGGCACCTGGGCCCCGCCGAGGCTGACGCCCTCATCGCCCAGAGTGGCCGGCGCCGGCCGTCGGCGATCAGCGCAGGAGCGCGCGGAAGAGGGCCGACGTGATTCCGCGCCGGCGGAGGATCGAGCGGATCAGCGCGCCGTGGCAGTTACCGGATGGTGATGCGGAGCGCTCCTGCTTCACGGCACGCTTCTCATCGCGCTCCAATCGGGCGCCGCCCGGCTCGCGAAGCCGGGACACCCGAGCGATTCGATTTTCAGCATCCCGTTCGTGATGCGCACGCGCACCGCGCCGTGGCTCCGCTCGTAGAGGTCGGGATGCGCGGTGAGAAACGCCGCCTGCTCGGGTTCCGGCAGGCCCGCGAAGCCGTTCACGTAGTGATGCCCGTTGCGCTCGACGTGGGCGAAGGCCGAGGATCGACACCAGCGCCAGGTCCTGCTGCAGCGCGAGCCCGGCCTGCATGGTGAGATCCTCGCCGGACATGAAGAAGCGACCGGCGCCCTCCTCCCGGTTCCAGATCAGGCAGCGGGCGCGGTTCAGCAGGGACTTGTACAGGCCCTTGCAGCTCTCACGTGATCAGCCCGTAGAACTTCCCGGCGTTCTCGCAGGTGATCTTGTGGACGACGTCGGGCGGCAGGTGGCCGAACTGCTCGGCGATGTACCGCGAGGACTCGGGCCACACGCCGTCGGTGTGCGGGTAGTCGGACGCCCACATGAGCGTCTCCACCCCCATGTCGTCGATCAGCTTGGTGCCGATCCGGTCGAACTGGAACGTGGCCTTGCACTGGCGCCGCCAGTAATCGCTCGGCCTCATCGTGAGGCCGAGATCCCGGAAGCGGTCCTCCCACTCGAAGTCCATCCGATCCAGGGCGTACGGGATCCAGCCGATGCCGCTCTCGCCGAAGGAGATCCGGAGGCCCGGATACCGCTCGAGCACGGCGGCGCCGATGACGGCGGCCAGGATGTTGACGAGGTTCATCTGGAAGCCGGATACCCCGGTGAACATCGCCGCGCGGCGGGTGAGCCCGGTCTGCTTCTCCCGCACGCCCGGCGGCAGCGCGGGGAACGTGTGGAAGTGGAGCGGGAGGTCCACCTCGTTGACGGCCTGCCACAGGGGCTCCCAGCCCGGATGCCACATCGGCTCCATGTCCCACGAGCAGGAGAGCTCCAGGCCGCGCAGCCCCATCTTCGCGACGCGGTGGACCTCCTTCACCGCGGCGTCGATGTCGCCGTAGGGCAGGCACGCCAGGCCGATGTGCCGGTCCGGATAGGGGCGGCAGAAGTCCACGAGCCAGTCGTTGTAGATGCGGAACATCTCGCGCGCGGCCTCGTGATCGCCGAGGCGCGTCGCCGCGCCGAGGATGCCGAAGATCACCTCGGCGTCGACGCCGTCGAGGGCGGCGTCCTTCACCCGGAGGTGGGGATCGATGACGCGCCGGATGCCGCGCTTGGCGTCCTCGTAGAGCCCCGTCTCCGCCATCCGGTCGACGCGGTAGTTCTGCCCCGGAACCAGCTTCTGGCCCGAGGGCCCGACGCCGCAGACGAGGCCGAACGACATCCCGTTCTTCGAGGTCCAGTAGGGTCCGTCCGGCCCGTCGGTGACGTACGGCATCCGGTCCTTCGTGGCGGCCGAGGCATTCGAGGTGAACAGGTCGGGCGGCAGCCAGGGCAGGTCGATGTGGCAGTCGGCGGAGATCCGGGTATAACGCATCGCGCCCTCCTCTCGAGGATGCTGTGATGCTAATCCCACTCCTCCCGCGCTGGCAAGGGCGAACTCATCGTGAGCCGCCCCGCTTGACAGTGCGTCGGGAGCGGAGCATCATCGCCGCACCATCGCGGCACGTGGACACCCGGCTGGGCTCGGCTTTCTCCGCCGCGCGATCGGGACGGCCACGCCGGGTCGAGCGTTCCGGGGTGATCGACCATCCGGACCGGTGTACAGGCGAGTGATGCGCACGGACCCTCCTCTTCTTCCCGCGTCAGACCCGGCACGATAGGCCGCGCGTGACGCCGCCGGCCACGGAAGCGCCTCCGATCTCCCCCGCCCGGAAGTGGGCCATCACCCTCACGGTCATGGTGGTGGCCTTCATGCAGATCCTCGACACCAGCGTCACCAACGTGGTGCTTCCACATCTGCAGGGCTCGCTGTCGGCCGGGCTCGACGAGGTGTCGTGGGTGATCACCTCCTACCTCGCCGCCAATGCCGTCGTGATCCCCGCCACGGGATGGCTCGCCGGACTCCTGGGCCGCAAGCGGTTCTTCCTGCTCTGCGCCACGCTGTTCACGGTCAGCTCCTTCCTCTCCGGCGTGGCCCCCGACCTGACCACGCTGATCGTGGCCCGCATCTTCCAGGGCCTCGGCGGCGGCCCGATCATCCCGCTCTCGCAGGCAATCCTCTGGGAGATCTTCCCCTTCCACCAGCGAGGCCTCGCGATGGCGGTGTGGGGAGTGGGCTTCATCCTCGGCCCGATCCTGGGGCCGACCGTCGGCGGCTACCTCGCCGACGAGTGGTCGTGGCGATGGATCTTCTACATCAACCTGCCCGTCGGCATCCTCGGCTTCTTCATGGCCAGCGCGTTCCTGTTCGACCCGCCGTATCAGCACAAGCCGGCGCGGATCGACTGGTGGGGCCTGGGGCTGATGGTCGTGGGCTTCGGGTGCCTTCAGCTCGCCCTCGACCGGGGGGAACGGGAGGACTGGTTCGACTCGTCGGCGATCGTCGCCCTGACGATCGTCGCCGGCGGCGCCATCGCCGCCTTCCTGATCCGTGAGCTGACGACGAGCGATCCCATCGTCGACCTCACCGTGTTCGCCGACCGCAACTTCGCCACCGGCGCCACCCTGATCGCGGTCGTCGGCTTCGGCATGTTCTCGGGCATGCTGCTGGTCGCCGTCTTCACGCAGAAGCTCCTCGGCTACGACGCGTGGACCGCCGGTCTGGTGCTGGCCCCCGGCGGTCTCGGCAACGTGTTCTCGCTGTTCGCCTCGGGGCTGGTGACCCGCGTCGACCAGCGATTGATGCTGGCGTTCGGATGTCTGCTCAACGCCGCCAGCCTCTACATGATGACCTCCCTCACGCTGGGGATGGACTACTGGGCCCTGGCCTTGCCGCGCTTCATCCAGGGGTTCGCGGTCGGCTTCATCTTCGTGCCGCTCTCCACGCTCGCCCTGGCCACCATCCGGCGCGACAAGCTCGTCAACGCCACCGCCGTCTACGGCGTGCTGCGCAACCTCGGCGGCAGCGTGGGCATCGCGCTCGTCACGACGCTGCTCGCCCAGCGGAGCCAGTTCCACCAGGTCACGCTCGCGAGCCACATCACGCCGTGGGACCCGGAGACGCGCGCCCGCCTCACGCAGTGGGCGAGCCACTTCGTGACCCATGGCAGCGATGGGTTCACCGCCGAGCGCCGGGCGGTGGCCATGCTCTATCGCGAAACGGTGGAGCAGGCCCAGCTGCTGGCCTACGCGGACGACTTCTGGCTGCTGGCGGTGATGTTCGCGGCGGTTCCGCTGATCCTGCCGTTCATGCGGCGCGTCCGGCTGGGAACGCCATCGTCGCCCGGCGCCGCGGCCACCGAGCCGGCGCGCGCGCATGCCGATTCCGGGCGCTATGAACCGTGAGACCCCGTGGCCGAGGGCATGCTGCCCCCGAGTTCACAACAAGGACGACCGGCCCACCTTCTCGATGTCCTGCTGATACTTGAGGAGCAGCGCGAGGGTCTTGCGCGTCACCTCGGCGTCGATCCGGTCCACCCCGAGGAGCACCAGCGTGCGCGCCCAGTCGAGCGTCTCGGAGACCGAGGGGGCCTTCTTCAGGTCGAGGGCGCGGATCGAGCGGACCACCCGCGCGACCTGATCGGCGAGCGCCGCGTCGATCCCGGGAAGGTGGGCGCGGATGATCCGCGTCTCGCGCTCGATGTCCGGGTAGTCCATGTGCAGGAACAGGCAGCGCCGCTTCAGCGCCTCGGAGAGCTCCCGGGTGTTGTTCGAGGTCAGGACCACGAACGGCGGTCGCGTGGCGGTGATCGTTCCCAGCTCCGGGATCGACACCTGCCACTCCGACAGGACCTCCAGGAGCAGCGCCTCCGTCTCCACCTCGACCCGATCGACCTCGTCGATCACCAGCACCACCGGCTCCGGAGATCGGATGGCGGCGAGGAGCGGACGGGCGAGGAGGAAGTCCTCCGTGAAGATGTCGTCTTCCACCCGCCGCCAGTCCCGCTCGCCCGAATCGGCCTGGATGCGCAGGAGCTGCTTCTTGTAGTTCCATTCGTAGAGCGTCTTGGCCTCGTCCAGCCCTTCGTAGCACTGGAGCCGGGTGAGCCGGTGCCCGGCGGCGGCGGCGATCCCCTTGCCCAGCGAGGTCTTCCCGACCCCCGCCGGCCCTTCGCAGAGCAGGGGCTTCTCGAGCTGGTCGGCGAGGTACACCGTCACCGCCACGTCATCGTCGGCGAGATACCCGACGGCGGCGAGCCGTTCCTTGACCTCGCCCGGCGACTGAAAGCGGCCCATTTCGCTCCCCTCCTCTACCCTCGGAGGGGGGCGTCGCCCCCCTTCCGAACCTCCCCCCAGGGCAGGATTGCGCCAGCGAAGCCGGCGCTCGAACAGCGTCTTTCGCTATCCTCGGAGGGGGGCTTCGCCCCCCTTCCGAACCTCCCCCCAGGGCAGGATTGCGCCGGCGAAGCCGGGCGCTCTAACAGCGTCTTTCACTTGGCGCGAGGTTTTCTCCTCCGCCTACGGGCCGACCACCGGCGACAGCCGGACGCGGCGCTGCACCGGGAAGAAGCGCAGACCGAACCGCGCGGCGACCAGGCCCCACAGCCCGTGCGGCGCCCACACCATGACGACGATGGCGACGGCGCCGAGGACGATCAGGTACCAGGCGCCGTAGTCGGCCAGCAGCTCGCGCAGCACGAAGAATACCAGGGTGCCGACGATGGGCCCCTCGATGGTGCCGATGCCGCCGATGACCACGACGAAGATCATCGCGGCGGTCCAGTTCACCGAGAAGGCCGCCGTCGGCAGGATCCGCAGCAGGTTGAGGTAGATCAGCGCTCCCGCCACGCCGCCGCCGAACGCGGCGACGAGGTACGCGAACAGCTTGCTCCGGAACACGTCGATGCCGAGGCTCTCCGACGCCCGCGCGCTGTCGCGGATGGCGGTCAGCGCGAGCCCGCGCCGGGAGCGCAGCATGAGGTAGACGAGGGCGACGGCGCCGACTCCGACGGCCAGCGCGATCCAGTACGTCAGCCGCTCCCGCTCGGCGCGCGGAATGCTGCGCAGCGCCTGGAGCGAGCGGCCCAGACCGCCGCCGAGCATCGAGCTGTTGGCGATGAGCAGGTAGTAGACCTCGGCCACCACCCAGGTGCCGACCGCGAAGTACCCTCCCTGGAAGCGGAACACGAGCGCCGCCGTGGGCAGCGCGAGCGCCACCGCCACGAGCCCGGCCAGGAACACGGAGAGGAACGGGTCGAGGCCGAGGAAGTCGGCGAGGACGTTGAGCGCGTAGCCGCCGAGTCCGACGTACGCCTGCTGGCCGACGGAGACGAGGCCGCCGTACCCGGCGAGCAGGTTCCACATCTGGGCGAGGGTCAGCATCGACAGGAACTCGACCAGGAGCCGCATGTCGCTCGAGCTTCCCCAGAAGGGCAGCGCGACCAGGACGGCGAGGAGCACGGCGCCGGCGACCGCGCCCAGGCGACTGGCCGTCGTCGCGCGCTCGATCGCGTACGAGCCGGGTGTCACGTCTCCCTCACGGCCCGGCCGAAGAGGCCCTCCGGCCGCGCGAGCAGCACGAGCAGGAAGACCAGGTGGCCGGTGAGCTCGCGGTAGGCGGGATCGATCTTGCCGCCGATGGTGTGGGCGACGCCGAGGATGACGCCGCCCAGCAGCGTTCCCCAGAGCGAGCCGAGGCCTCCGATGACCACTGTCTCGAACGCGACCAGGAGACGGCCGGGCCCGATGTCGGGAGAGAAGGTCGTCCGGATCCCGAGGAACACGCCGGCGAGGCCGATGATCCCGAAGGCGATGGCGACGGCCACGGCGTAGGTGTGGCGGTGGTTGATCCCCATGAGCCGGGCCGTCTCCGGGTCGTCGGCGGTGGCCCGGAAGGCCCGGCCGAGCGCCGTCCGGAAGAACAGGAGCTGGAGGCCCACGATGGCGAGCACCCCGACCACGAACACGATCAGCGGGTACCAGCCGATGGCGACCTGGCCCGTGATGGCGATGCTCGCGGTGGTGATCCCGCCGACCTCCAACCGCCGGTCGTCCGCGGAGAAGAGCTGGAGCAGCGCGTTCTGGATGATGATCGAGAGCCCGAAGGTGACGAGCAGCGGCGGCAGCACGCCGCGGTCGAGAACGCGCGCGAGCAGCGCGCGCTGGATCGCGTAGCCCAGCCCGAGCATGACGGGTACGACCACGAGGAGGCCGAGAAAGGGGCTCACGCCGGTCAGGCCGACCACGGCTACGCCGAGAAAGGCGGCCAGGATGATGAAGTCGCCATGGGCGAGGTTGACGACCCGCATGATGCCGAAGACCAGCGACAGCATGATGCCGAAGACCAGCGACAGCCCGGTCGCGAACAGCGCGTAGAGCCCGCCGAGCAAGACTCCCTGGACGACGGCATTCACCCAGTCCATGGGGTTATTCGTCCCGGGGGGGAGCGCCCACGGCTCCTCCCCCGCGGCCTCCCACCGGCTCCCCCCGCGCCGATGTCTCCACGTGCGCTCAGACCCCGAAATAGGCGGCCGCGATCTGCGCGCGGGTGAGCTCCCGGGGCCTGCCCTCGAGGGAGATGCGGCCTTCCTGGAAGCAGTACAAGCGGTCACACACACCGAGGGCGCGACCGACATCCTGTTCCACGAAGAGCGTGGTCGTGCCGTCGCCGACGATCGCGCGGAGCGCGCGGTAGATG
>WNGF01011205.1_pt1 | contig 12871 bp, 9 predicted proteins | sample 5400641 | NCBI WGS metagenome assembly WNGF01 (sample SAMN13153371, study PRJNA577476) | soil metagenome | isolation source: 80 cm soil or saprolite under grassland replicate 2 | place: USA:California | collected 2016-06-15
AGTCCGTCCGACGCCGAGGAGATCGCGCAGGACGCGTTCCTGCGGGCCTACCGGGCGCTGGTCGGATACGACGCAGGGCGCATCCGCGAGCTGCGCCTCCGCGGCTGGCTGGCGACGATCGTCATCCGTCGCTGCCGCACTCGTGCGAGCAGGCGCCGGCTGCCGACCACGGCGCTGTCGTCCGGGATGGCAGCCGAGGCCGGAGGGACGGCCGTCGACCTGGCGTCCGTCCGCGCGCCCGCTGCAGCGTCACCAGCCGCCCAATCTCCACTGCAGCACGTGCTCCGCCGCGAGTCGACCGAGGCCTGGGTCGCGCGGCTCGCCGCCCTCCCCGAGCGATACCGGGCCGCGATCGTGCTGCGCCACGTGGACGGCCTGTCGTATCCCGAGATGAGTGAAGCCCTCGGCCGTCCCGAGGGCACCGTCAAGGCCCAGGTCCATCGCGGCCTGGCGCTGCTCCGCGACGCCCTCGTGGCGGCCGAACGAGAGGAATCGATCGCATGACCGAACTGCCCGACACTCAGCAGCCCAGCCGGCAGTTGCGCCAGGCTCGACTCGAGGCGGCCATCGAGGCCGCGCTCCACGACCTGGGCGCCACCGCCCCGACAAGCCTGCTACCGAACACCCTCGTCGCTGCCGGCCTGGCCGACGAGTACGGAACGCTCCCGACGGCGATCGGCGATGTCTGGGTCGCCTGGAATGGCCGGGGCGTGTCCGCGCTGACGACTGCCGTGAGCGAGGAGGCCTTCGCGGCGGCGTTCCAGGCGACGGTCGGTCGACCGACCCGTCGCGCGCCCGTCGGCCTTCCACCACGCCTCGGGGCGGCCATCGCCCGCCGGCTCGGCGGTGACCGGCGTGCCCAGGTCCCGGTCGACCTGCGCAGTCGAACCGAGTTCGAGCGGGCCGTCCTCCTGAAGGCGCTGCAGATCCCACGCGGCGAGGTCCGGCCCTACGGCTGGATCGCCTCGGAGATCGGCCGGCCGGCGGCGGTGCGGGCGGTCGGCACCGCGCTCGCTCACAACCCGGTCCCGCTGTTGATCCCGTGCCACCGCGTCGTGCGCTCGGACGGCCAGATCGGCCAGTACTCGCTGGGCGGGCCGGCGAACAAGCGCGCGCTGCTGACCTGGGAAGGCCTGGACACGACCGAGCTCGAGCGGCTGGCGCGGGCGGGCATCCGCTACGTCGGCTCCGACACGACCAACATCGTCTGCCTGCCCAGCTGCCACCAGGCGCGTCGGGTGACCGACCGCCATCGAATGGAGTTCCACTCCCTGGCCCAGGCGCGCGAGGCCGGCTACCGGCCCTGCCGCAAGTGCCGGCCTGTCACCGCCGCGGCGTGACAGGCCGGTCGATTCCCGGTAGGCTATCGGCATCTTGGACCAGTCGACTATGACAAGTTCCACGCGAGCCGCGTCCGATGCCGGTCGCCGAGCGCCGTTGCACCAACCGTCCCGGCGTCGCGCGGCGGCGCCCCTGGCGATCTGGCTGGGCCTGATCACGCTCTATTTCGTGTGGGGCTCCACGTACCTCGGAATCCGAATCTCGGTGGAGTCGATCCCGGCCTTCCTCATGGGCGCCGTCCGGTTCCTGATCGCCGGCGGCCTGCTCCTGGCCTGGAGCGCGGCGCGTGACGGCAGGGACGCATTGCGGATCAACCGTCGCGAGCTGCGCGATTCGTTTGTCGTGGGGACGGCGCTCCTGGGTGGCGGCATGGGCATGGTGGCGCTCGCCGAGCAGACCGTGCCATCGGGGATCACCGCGTTGCTCATCGCCCTCATGCCGGCCTGGGTCGCCGTGTTGGGCCGGGTCTTCTTCGGCGAGCGGTTGCCCCGGATCGTCCTCCTCGGCATCGTCGTCGGGCTCGTCGGGGTTGCGATCCTGGTGGCGCCCAGCGGCGGCCGGTTGACGCTCGATCCGGGAGGCCTCGCGGCGGTCCTGTTCTCCCCGATCTCGTGGGCCTCCGGTTCCCTGTACGCCTCACACCGCGCTCGCCTGCCGAACCGACCGCTCGTCGCCACGGCGCTCCAGATGGTGAGTGGCGCGGTCGCCCTGGGGGCCGCCTCAGTGGCAACCGGCGAGCTCGGCCGGTTCTCGCCGGCCGCGGTGAGCACGGACTCCGCCTGGGCCCTCCTCTACCTCGTGGTCGTGGGGAGCCTGGTCGGGTTCACGACGTACGTCTGGCTGTTGCGCGTCGCCCCGCTGTCCAAGATCGCCACGTACGCCTATGTCAACCCGGTGGTTGCGTTCATCCTCGGCGCGCTTCTGCTCGGCGAGCCGATCTCGCCGCGGACGGTCGTGGCGGCCGTCGTGATCGTGGCCGCCGTGGCCCTGATCGTCACCGCCCGCAGCCGGTCGCGACGCGACGAGCGGACAGAGGACGTTAACGGCGAGGCCACGGCCGAAGCCTCGGCCGGCGATTCCCGCAACGGCCGCGCGGGCGAGCCCTCACCGGTGACCGACCGGCCCGCCGCGTTGCGCGCCCCGCGGGTCAGGCCTCGGCCAGGACCGTCCGCGAGACCCGACGCGCCAGGAGCATGACCGTGATCATCGGGTTCACGCCGATCGCGGTCGGGAACAGCGAGGCGTCGGCGACGTAGAGGCCCCGGATGAGGCGTCCGTTGTCCGTCCAGACGCGGCCGCGCTCGTCACACGCGTGGTCGGCGGGCTGCGAGCCCATGCGGGCCGTACCCATCTGGTGCGCGGAGAAGACCAGCCCCCGGTTGGGGGCGAAATCGAACGTGGCGAGCCGGTCCAGGAAGGCATCGAACGCCTGCACGTCGGCTTGGCGCATCGATCGATCCCGGCCGAACCAGGCCGCGGGAGTGCCGAGAGCCACGAGCTCCTCGGCGCCCGCCGCCCGACCGAGCCGGGCCAGCTCCACGAGGCCGCGCCGGAGGGTGGCGATCTCGGTGGCCGCCAGCCGGTAGTCGATCCGGGCGCCGCCGCTGCGACGAGCCCGAACACGGCCGCCACCCAGGTCGCGGCTGATCGCGATGAGCGGCGGCTCGAGGAATTCCAGCGAGCGCGCCGCCTGCGTCGTGCCCGACCACATCGCGACCGCGTCCGGCATGACGGCCGCCACGACCGCGACCGGGTGAAGGCGCAGGTGGCGGCCGATCGCCGGGTGCCGGAGGCCGCTCCGCTCCAGGATGACCGGCGTCCGGAGCGCTCCGGCCGCGATCACCGTCTGGGGAGCGACAACGGTCAGGCGACGTCCATCGGCCAGCGTCGCCTCCACGCCGGCCGCCGACCGTGACCCGGCCGACGCGCCCGACGACGGATCCAGGAAGACGCGCGTCACGCGGGCCTCGGGAACGATGCGGGCGCCGCAGCGCCAGGCTTCGGCGAGGTGAACGCGCAGGCCGCCCTGCTTCGCCCCCCGCCGGCAGCCGAATGGGCACGACCCGCAGTTGCCGCAGCCGACCCCGTTCCGCCGCGTCTCGGCTACCTCCCAGCCGAGGGCCGACGCGCCGCGGAGGATCGCGGCGTCCTTGGCCGGCACGTCCGGCGGTCCCTGCACCCCGAGCTCCCGCTCGAGCGCGGCGAGATCCGCCTCCAGCTCGGCCCCGTCGACTCCGTCAAGGCCGTGATCGCGTGCCCACTCGGCCCGGATCGGCGGCTGGACCGGGATGGAGGTCATCCAGTTGACGGTCGTCCCGCCGCCCACGACCGAGCCGGCGAGGATGGAGATCCCACCGTCCCAGGTCGACGTCAGGCCATGATCCAGGTAGATCCGGTCGTACGCGTCGAGCTCGTTGGTCGGCATCTCCGGCTCGGGGACGAACGAGCCCGCCTCCAGGACGACGACCGAGCGGCCGGCCCGGGCGAGCTCGGCGGCCATCACGCCGCCACCCGCACCCGAGCCCACGATCACCACGTCCGCGGTGAGCTGGAGGCGGGTCGTCGATCCGCCGGCCGGCAGGCGGTGCGGACGGATCGGCGTCGGCTCGGCCGCGAGCGTCTCAAGCGGCGGATCGTAGTCGATCACGTCCCAGAGCGGGTTGCGGATTCCTTCGCCGGGATCGGCGTAGGCGAGGAAGCAGAGCAGCTTCTTGAAGGCCTGAAAACCCGATCGACGAAGCGCAAGCCGGGAGCCGGCCCAGCCACGCAGGTAGCGCTCGCGGGCGGCCATGTCCATGTCGCGGAAGGCGACCGGACCCGCGCCCAGGGCCAGGCTGGCAAGCGGCGACTCGAGCGCGCGCAGGACGAGCCGGAGCTGACGCGACTGGGACGGGTCCAGCGTGTCGATGGCACGGGCCGCCAGCCGCGCCCGGCGGGTGGCTGCGCCCCGAACGAACGTTTCGGCCAGCGCACCCAGCGTGGCCAGCTCCCGCTCCGACCAGGAGCCTGTCGGGGTCACGGCGGACATCGTCGGCCTCCGCCGATCAGGCCGGAACCTGCTCGGGGCCGCGCTCGGTTCCCCGCTCGAATCCCTGGGCGGGCCATGGCTCGCAGCGCAGCGGGCGGTCATCGCGATAGCCAAGCGCATAGTCGGCCTGGATGAGCGTGTGCAGCTGGCTGGTGCCCTCGTAGATGACCGCCGCCTTGGCGTTGCGGAGGTATCGCTCGACCGGGAACTCGTTGCTGTAGCCGTTGGCGCCATGGACCTGGATCGCGTCGAGGGCGGCCTGCACCGCATGCTCGGTGGCGTGCCACTTGGCGAGGCTCGTCTCGCGGGTGTTGCGCCGGCCGTGGTTCTTCAGCCAGCCGGCCTGCCAGACGAGCAGGCGTCCCGTCTCCGTGCCGCGGGCCATGTTCGCCAGCATCTGCTTGACGAGCTGGTGGCGGCCGATCTCCTCGCCGAACGTCCGGCGCTGGCGGGCGTAGGCCACCGACGCGTCCAGGCAGGCCTGGGCGAGTCCCACCGCCCCAGCGGCCACTGTGTAGCGTCCCTGGTCGATCGCGCTCATCGCGACGAGGAAGCCCTCGCCCTCCTCGCCGACGCGGTTCTCGACCGGCACCTCGCAGTCATCGAGGTTGATGACCCCGGTGTTGCCGGCCCGGATCCCCAGCTTGCCGTGAAGAGTCGCGGTGGACAGGCCGGGGAATGCGCGCTCGACGATGAAGGCTGTGATCGCCCGGTGGCCCTTGGACCGGTCGAGGGTCGCGAACACGAGGAAATGGTCGGCGATGTCGGCCAGGCTGATCCAGATCTTCTGGCCGTTGAGGACGTATCGATCGCCGCGCCGACGGGCCGTGGTCTGGAGCGCGCCGGCGTCCGTGCCCACACCGGGCTCGGTGAGGCCGAACGTGGCGAGCTTCTCGCCACGCGCCTGGGGCGCCAGGTAGCGCCGGCGCTGGTCCTCCGTGCCCCACTGCAGGAGGGCGAGCGAGTTGAGCCCGACGTGGACGCTCTGGACCACCCGGAAGGCCGTGTCCGCCCGTTCGAGCTCCTCGCAGAGGATCGCGAAGCTGATGTAGTCCATGCCCGCCCCGCCGTACCGCTCCGGGATGGGCGCGCCGAGGAAGCCCAGCTCGCCCATCCTGGCGAAGACCTCCCGGTGGACCTCGCCGCGGGCGTCCCAGTCGCGGATGTGCGGCAGAATCTCCGCCTCGGCAAAGGCGCGGGCGCTCTGCCGGACCAGCAGGTTCTCGTCCGTGAGGGTGAAGTCGATCACGGGTACTCCGCTTGGGTCGCCATGAGAGGCGTCATTCTAGGCTGAGGCAGGGCGCCGAGACCGGCGCGGAGACCCGCCCGGGCGTCGAAGAGCGCCGAGGAGCGCCGCTGCGGCGCCGGCCGCCACGCGATCACGCGCGGCTATACTCGGCGGCGCCCGGATCCACCCGACCTCACCCACGAAGGAGCTGCGTGACCGCCACCCCGGACGGCGACGCCGTCGACCTCGCCGGCCTCGCGCGGCAGCACCTCACGCCGGTCCTGGGGCGGTATTTCGAGCGGAGCTGGAGCCACGGCGAGGGTCACCGCCTGTTCGACACGGCGGGCAAGTCGTACCTCGATTTCGCCAACGGGATCGCCGTGTCCGCGCTCGGTCACCATCATCCGGCGGTCACGGCCGCGATCCACGAGCAGGTGGACCGGCTCATCGTCCCGACCGGGGCGATCGGTTACAGCGAGCCGACCGCCCGACTGGCCGTGGAGCTGGCCGATACCTTCCCCGAGCCCCTGGATACCGTCATGTTCCTCAACTCGGGATCGGAGGCAATCGAGGCTGCGCTGAAGCTCGCCCGGCGGGTCACCGGTCGACCGGGCATCGTCGCATTCCAGGGTGGATTCCATGGCCGGACGTTGGGCGCGGCGAGCGTCACCACGTCCAACATCAACTACCGGACCGGCTACGAGCCGCTGCTGCCAGCCGTCTACTTCGCGCCCTTCCCGGCGGTCTACCGGGACTTCGGCGGCGACGAGGCGGCGGCAACCCACGCCTGTCTCGGGATCCTGCGCTCGCTCTTTGACACGGTCATCGCACCCACGTCCGTCGCGGCGATGGTCATCGAGCCGGTCCAGGGCGAGGGCGGCTACACGCCGGCGCCGACGGCCTTCCTTCAGGTTCTTCGGGCCATCTGCCACGAGCATGGAATCCTGCTCATCGCGGACGAGGTCCAGACGGGCTTCGGCCGAACCGGCCGGATGTGGGCCTTCGAGCACGCCGGAATCGTTCCCGACGTGGTCTGCGTGGCCAAGGCAATCGCCAACGGGTTGCCGCTGTCGGCGATCGTCAGCTCCCATGAGCTGCAGGCGCGCTGGGGACGCGGGGCGCACGGCTCGACATTCGGCGGCAATCCCGTCGCCTGCGCCGCGGGCCTCGCCGTTCTGCGGACCATCCGGGAGCAGCGGCTGCTGGTGAACGCGGCGGCCCGCGGAGCGGAGCTGACGGCCGGCCTGCGACGAATCATGGCGGAGGACGATCGCATCGGCGACGTCCGCGGACCCGGCCTGATGGTGGGCGCCGAGCTCGTGCTCGATCGGGCGACCAGAGAGCCTGATGGCGCCACCTGCGAGGCGCTCCTGGCACGAGCCGCCGACGAGGGCCTGCTCGTGCTCAGCTGCGGCAGCGTCCACCAGGTGGTCCGCTGGGTTCCGCCCCTGGACGTGACGGCCGCGGAGATCCTGGAGGGCCTGGAAGTATTCGCGAACGCCCTCGGCGGATTGCCTCACCACGGCGAGGGCATCGGCTCCTGAGGGCTCGGACGCAGCTGGGAAACGCGCTCCCCGACGACGTGTCCACGGTCAATCGGTGGCTCGTGAGCCGACAGGAAGACCGGGCCCTGTCAACCTGGCGGTTACCAGGCGACTTGGCGAGCCCGCGAGGTGATGCCCTGCCGCGCATCAGGAAACGACGGAAGGCCCTGCCGCCGGCCACGACGGGCTGAGGTGTTGCCGCCGCCAACCGTGGCCAAAATTGCACCGGGGGAAACGTGGGCCGGCTGTCGCCACGCCGAACGCACTCTGGCCCGGTCGATGAGGCTCCGGCCGTGCCTGACCCCGCCCGCTTGACCCTCCGTCGGCGCGTTCGCGGCAGGGCGGGGCGCTCCCGAGCGGCCGAGTGTGGACAACGTTGCCGTGGGTGAAATTCTGGCCACGGATCCGGGGGCCGGCGGCCGTTGCGTTGCTGTCGGTGGAACTCTGGCCACGAAGGGCGACGGAGGTGCCTGGCCACGGGGCAAGGGCGACGAAGGTGCCTGGCCACGGGGCAAGGCCGAGCGGAGGTGCCTGGCCGCGGGGGCAGGGCCGAGCGGAGGCGCGGCCCCGCGCGTGGCCCGGGCTCGGCTACCTGGCGGCCGACGTGGGCCGGCCCATCCGGTCAGGTCGGTGGCGGTTCGGGAGAAGTGAGGCGCAGCACGCCGCGCCGAGGCAGGGTAGGCGCCCGAGCTGGATTGTGCTTGTCAGGGGCAGGTCCGGCCGCGCCGAGTCGGCGGATCCGCGGATCAGCGGTTGCGGGCGAGAAACTGCATGACGTCGTCAAGACGGAAGCGCCGATCGCCTCGCTTGCAGACGCGATAGAAGGGGAGCTCGCCGCGGTCGCCCAGTCGCTTCACCGTGTTGACGTGCAGGTGAAGCATGTCGGCGACTTCGGTCGCCGTGAGCATGGGCCCCAGTTCGTTGACGGCCATCGATGCCATTCGTTGCCTCGCTCGGTCACGCTGTCGAGCCCGGTCTGGCGCCCTGGGGTACGCAGGGGTGAGGTCCGGCTCGCTGCTGACGGGAGTGTGGCGGTCCGGAACGGCGGCCAGCAAGCCGTACTTCGGTCCGGGCCGCGGAGTACCAGAGGGCCAGCGCCGCGTCGTGCGAGGCGCCGAGCGGTGCGGTCAGACAACGCCGCAAGACGCTTGCAACCGAATGGCACCGGTCCGCGCTCTGTCTGACGGATCGCCGGTCACGGCCGGGGCCGATCTGGCGTACCGCCGACTGGACCTACGTCCGCCTGCGCGAAGGACGGGCGTCGCCTCCTCACCTGCTACGGGCGCGACGCCCTCGTGGCCTGGGCCCGTCGCCTGATCGACGACTGGGGCTGCGGCGCCGACACCGATCGTGCTCAACCGAGCGCCGTTACGGGCTCCGGCGGCGGACGCTGGGTCCCCGTACCTCCCGCCGAGGCCCGGCTCAGCGGAGGGCGCCCAACAGCCAGAGCAGGAGAAGGACCACGAGGATCGTCCCCAGGATCCCGAGCCCGCCGCCGTAGTAGCGTGACCCGCGATAACCGTAGCCGGCCCCGCCGAGGAGCAGCACGAGCACGGCGATGATGATGATCCAGGTCAACATGAGGGGACACCTCCAAGCGTGCCAGGCCCATCGGCCTGGGCGGGCCGACCCTAGCCTGGAAGGCCTCTGAGGGCCCTTTCGGGAGCGATGGCGAACCCTGCAACGGCATGAACATCTTGCCCGGCGGCCCGCGTCGCAGGCACGGCTTCAGATCCCGCTCGCCTCGCTTCCGGCCGGCAGGAGACCCAGCTCGGCGAGGGCGACCCGCAGACGCTCGGCGCCGGTGAACCGGATCGTGATCAACCCGAGCTCGGCGGCCGCCTCGACGTTGCGTGCCGAATCATCGACGAAGACCGTCGATTCGGCGTCCAGGCGATAGCGATCGAGGAGATATCGGAAGACCCGGGGGTCGGGCTTTCCGAGCCGGACCTCGCCCGAGATCACGATCCCGCTGAACCAGTCCAGGAAGGCGTAGCGAGCCCGAGCGATCGGGAACGTCTCGGCGGACCAGTTGCTGAGCGCGTACAGGGGGAGTCCGCCGGCCCGGAGCTCGGCCAGGATCGCGACCGTCTCGTCGATGGATCCGCCCAGCATCTCCTCCCAGCGGTCGCGATAGGCGGCGATCAGGTGCCGCTGCTCGGGATGCTCGCGGGAGAGCGACTCTACGGCCTCCGACCACGATCGGCCGACGTCCTGGCGGGCGTTCCACTCCTGGGTGCAGATCTCGGCCAGAAACGATTCCACGGCCGCGTCGTCATCCAGCAGCTTGCGGTAGAGGTAGCGCGGGTTCCAGTCGACGAGGACACCGCCGAGGTCGAACACGGCCGCTCGCACGGTGGCGGTCAGGGGATGGGTCGAGCCGACTGGCTGCTCGGGCACGAGGGGAGTCTGCAAGGCCTCTACGGCAGGCCGGCGCCGACCTCGACCAGCTCGGCACCCTCGCGCTCGCCCGCGTTGATGTCGTCCTGGCCGGCTCGGCGGCGGGCGAGCTCCGCCAGGAGCGTCCTGACCTGGTCGGGCCCGGCAAGCCGGAAGCGGGCCAGCGTCCGGCCAGACCCGACCCGGACCGTGATCGCGTCTCGGGGGGCCGCCGCGAACATGTCCTCGTCCGTCGTATCGTCGCCGGCGATCAGCATGCGCGATCCAGGCTGCGCGTCCGCCAGCTCGCTCACCGGCAGCCCCTTGTGCAGGCTGGCCTCGCGAACCTCGATCACCTTGTTGCCATCCACGACCTTGGCGTCGCCGGGCCGAAGCGCACCGGCCAGCTCGCGGCGCAGCTCACGGGCAGCCCGGTTGCCGATCGGCGGCTCCGCGTTGCGGTAATGCCAGGCCAGCGATGCGTCCTTCTCCTCGACGAACGATCCGGCGACGTCGCGCGCTCGCGCCTCGAGCCTGGGCCGCACGCCATCGAGCCACGTCGGGCGCTCGCTGAGGCGCCGCTGCCATTGAGGCTGGCCGGGTGCTCGCGACCAGAGGCCGTGCTCGGCATGGAGGCCGAGCGGGAGGTGGCCAAGCCATCGCTCGAGATCGTCGCGGCGCCGGCCACTCGTGACGTGCACCGTCACCTCGGGCAGGCCGGCCAGCGTTGCCAGCAGGCGCAGGATCTCGTCGTCGGGCCAGGCCTCTTCGGGCCGGGGCTTGAGCGGAACGAGCGTTCCGTCGTAGTCGAGGATCAGGCTCAACGGACCGCGCCGGCCGGGGTCGAGCTCGGCGAGGACGTCGAGCGGGCGGACCGCGTCGGCAAGGCCGCTGCCGGCGGCCGCCGAGCGCGCTGCGCGGCGCGATTCCTTGTGGAGCGCAGTGACGAACTCTCGCGACCATCGGTGCACGTCGTATTCGGCCACGCGCGCCCGCAGGCCGCGCATCCGGTCGCGCCGCTCGGCCGGCGGCATGGACAGGGCGTGGCGGAGGGCGGTCGCCACCCCGTCGAGGTCGTACGGATTGACCAGCAGGGCGCCCGACAGCTCGGCCGCGGCGCCCGCGAACTCGCTCAGGATCAGGACGCCGTCCTCGTCGACGCGACTCGCGACGAATTCCTTGGACACGAGGTTCATGCCGTCCCGGAGCGGCGTCACCAGTGCCACCGACGCGGCCCGGAACAGGGCCACGAGCCGCTCCCGCGGCAGCGATCGAGAGATGTACTGGATGGGATCGTGGCCCAGGGTCGCGAACCGGCCGTTGATCCGGCCCACCAGCTCGTCGACGGAACGGCGGTACTCGCGATACTCGGTCACGGCCTCGCGCGACGGGGCGGCCACCTGGACCATCCGGATGTGGCCGCGCAGGCTGGGGTAGCGCTCCAGCAACCGTTCGAAGGACAGCAGCCGGCGAGGGATGCCCTTCGTGTAGTCGAGCCGGTCGACGGACACGATCAGCTGCGCGTCGCCGGAGGCACGCCGGACGCGGGCCATCTCGCCGATCACGGCCTCCTCCCGGGCGAGGCGGTCGTAGGCCGCCGCGTCGATGCCCATCGGGAAGTCGGCGATGCGGACCTGGCGGCCGTCGATTCGGACTCGCTCGTTCCGCGTTTCGCAGCCCAGGATCTTGGATGCCGAGCTGATGAAATGGCCGGCGTACGAGGCCGTGTGGAAGCCCACCAGCGTCGCCCCCAGGACGCCCTCCAGCAGCTCGCGCCGCCACGGCAGGATCCGGAATAGCTCGGAGGACGGGAACGGGACGTGGAAGAAGAAGCCGATGGCGGCGCCGGGCAGCCGCCGCCGGACCAGATCCGGGACGAGCATGAGCTGGTAGTCGTGGACCCAGACCACGTCGCCGGGCCGGTAGGAGTCGACGATCGTGTCGGCGAACCGCTCATTGACTCGCCGATACGCGTCCCAGCCGCGGGGATGCATCGGCAGGCGATCCACCTCGTAGTGGAGCAGCGGCCACAGGACGCCGTTGGCGAAGGACTCGTAGTAGCGCTGGACCTCGCCGGCGGTCAGCTCGACGGGCACGCAGCGCATGTCGATCAGGCGCTGGCGGAGCGCCTCGCGCTGGGTGGGGGCGAGCCGCCACGTCTCGCCGGGCCAGCCCACCCACAATCCGTCGCCCGTCTCCTGGAGGCCGCTCAGGCCCGAGGCCAGGCCGCCCGGACTGACGGCGACGACCAGCTCACCGCGCTCGGTGCGAGCGGCGATGGGCAACCGGTTCGAGACGAGGATCAGCCGCGCCATCCGGTTTCCCCGCTGCTCGGGCGCATGCTGGACCTCCTCCCCGCCCTCGCGCGACGGCGACCACGGCGCCGAGTGACCGGGGCCTGGTTAGCCTAGCCCGCGTCTCGAACGAGCGTCAAACACCGCCCCGAGCACGCGGGCGCCCAACCGTGGAGATGGAACGGCTCCGACGCAGACTCAAGCCGCGCAGAGGAGACGAGCCCTCGCCAGCGGCACGCACTCCCGTAGACTCGCCGGCGTGGATCCACTCGGTGTGGTCCTGGTGAGCCTGCTCGGCCTGCTGGCGGGCGGCGCAATGGTCGTCGCCCTCGACCGCGGCCGGACCCTCGCGCGCCTGCGCGCGACCCTCGACGCCGGGCCCGAAGGCAACGTCGAAGCGGCTGCCCGGGCGGCCGTCGAGGGTCGCGAGATTCGCGCGTGGGAGGTCCGCCAATCGCGGGACGAGCTGTCCCACGTGGTCAATCTGATCGGCTCCGGAATCGTTCGGCTCGACGACCGCATGGTCGTCGCGCTCGCCAACGGCGCGGCCCTCGGGTTCCTGGGGCGGCCACCGGGAAGGCTCGTCGGGCTGTCGGCCATCGAGGCGTTCGGCGACCATCGCATCGAATCGATCGCGCGCAAGGCCCAGGAGGTTGGCTGGGCGAGCGGCGAGGTGAGCCGGACGGGAGGCCAGACCCTGATCGTGCGTGCTCGCCGATCGCCGACCGAGGGCTATTGGCTGATCATCGAGGACGTCTCCGAGCTCAGGCGGCTGCAGCGGATCCGGGCCGAGTTCATCGACAACCTCTCGCACGAGCTGCGCACCCCGTTGACGAACGTCCGGCTGCTGACCGAGACGCTGGCCCGGGACCTCGAGGGCCTGGACGTGCCGGCCCGCATCCGGGACGGCATCCTCAAGATCGACGTTGAGAGCGGGCACCTGGTCCAGATGGTCAATGAGCTCCTGGACCTGTCGGCGATCGAGCAGGGAACGGTCCCGCTCCACCTCGGCGAGGTGGACGTCGGCGAGCTCGTCCGGGCGTCGCTCGAGCGGGTC
>WNGF01007750.1_pt1 | contig 12865 bp, 11 predicted proteins | sample 5400641 | NCBI WGS metagenome assembly WNGF01 (sample SAMN13153371, study PRJNA577476) | soil metagenome | isolation source: 80 cm soil or saprolite under grassland replicate 2 | place: USA:California | collected 2016-06-15
CTGCCCAGCAGCAGGTTGACCTTGTCCTGGCTGATCAGCCGGGTGTAGTCGGACACCACCGTGTTCTGGTCGCTGGCGTCGTCGACGATCTTGAGCTGGACCTGCCGCTTCAGCAGGCCGCCGCCCGAGTTCACCAGCTGCTGCCAGATGAGGTAGCCGCGGTGGGAGGCCTCGCCCGGCTGGGAGAAGTCGCCCGACAGGGGCAGCGAGGCGCCGATCACCAGCGGCTTGGAGCTCGCACCACCACCCCCGCCGCCCGAGGTGCCGCTCGAGCACCCCGCCGCGATCAGCAGGAACAGGACCACCACAGCGGCCGGCCATCGCCGGAACGCAGCCATCTCATCCCACCTCCCGTGACCCCTCCGCGAACGAGGGTCGACCCGGAATTGGAGGCGCCAACAGGCACGCATTCTAGACAGAATCTGCCATAGGGAATGCAATCGATTGCAGATACGTACACCCGGTCCGCCGGGCGTGTCAATACCGAAATGCGGGAGCGCCGTGCGCTGGAAGGCCGGCACGGGGCGCTCACCGGTGGCCGGCGGGCTTGGCCGTGCTCCCGCGGACGATCAGCTCCGGGGTGATCAGGACCGTCTCGGGCCGCCGCCCGGGGTGCTCGATGTGCGCCAGCAGCAGGCGCGCGGCCTGGCGGCCCAGCTCGTACTCGGCGACCCGGACGGTGGTGAGCGGCGGCCGCAGGCGGTCGGCGAGCGGCATGTCGTTGACGCCGATGACCGAGACGTCCGCCGGGCAGTCGAGGTCCGCCTCGGCGGCGGCGTCGAGCGTGCCGAGCGCGAGCAGGTCGTTGGCGGCGACGATGGCGGTGAGCTCCGGCCCCCGCGCGAGCAGGGTGGCGGCGGCGCGCCGGCCCTCCTGCTCGTTGAACAGCTTGGCCCGGACCATCCGGCCGGTGGGCAGGCCGAGGCCCCGCATGGCCTCGGTGAAGCCCCGCGCACGGCGCGCGCCGGTGGAGGTGTCCGCCGGTCCGGCCACGTGGCCGATCCGGCGGTGGCCCAGCTCGTGCAGGTGCCGCACGGCCAGCCGCATGCCGCTGAGGTCGTCGGGGATCACCGCGGACACGCCTCCACGGTCGATCGTCCGGTTGACCAGCACCATCGGGACCGGCCCGGCGCGGAGCTGCTCGACCGCGGCGCCGCGGCGCCGCGCGGTGGCCATCAGCAGGCCGTCCACCTGGCTCTGCAGCATGCCGCCGAGCTGCAGGCGCTCCTTGGCCTCGTCGTTGTCGGTGTTGGCCAGCACCAGGGTGAAGCCGGCGCCGGCCAGCGCGTCCTCGGCGCCCTTGACGACCGGCGGGAAGAACGGGTTGGTGATGTCGGGGATGAGCATGCCGATGGCGAAGGAGCGCCGGGTCTTGAGCGCCCTGGCCATGCGGTTCACCCGGTAGCCGAGCTGCTCGGCGGCCTGGCGGACCCGCTCGACCGTCTCAGGGCTGAGCAGGCCGGCGGTGTGCTCGTTGAGGGCACGGGAGGCGGTGGCGGGATGCACGTCCGCCGCCGCCGCAACGTCCTTGAGCCGTGGTGACCTCAGACCTGCCTCCCCAATGGCTGAGCAGCCCTGACGATGGTGCGGACGGTAGCGGTCGGCACGGTCCCGGTCAATGGGACCCCTCCCGGCTACGCGGGCGCGACCGTCACCCGGACGGTGTGCCAGCCGGTCGCGCCGCTGGGGAAGGACTGGCTGGCCGTGGCGGTCTGGAGCTGGCCCTGGCCGTCGGTGGCCCGCGCCCGGAGCGTGTGCTCGCCGGGGGATGCGTCCCACTCGGTGCGCCATTGCCGCCAGGTGTCCTGGTCGCCCGGCCCGAGGCGTGCGCGTGCCCAGGGGCCGTCGTCCACCTGGATCTCCACCTTGGAGACGGCGACGTGGTGGGTCCAGGCCACGCCCGCCACCGGCACCCGGCCGGGCCGGAGCCTGCGGCCGGGCGGCGGCGTGTCGATGCGCGCCATGGTCTTCATCTGGCCCTCCCTGGCCCAGCCGCGCTGCACCCAGTACGGGTCGAAGTCCTGGAGGCGGGTGAGCCGGATCTCCTGGAGCCACTTGCACGCCGAGGTGTAGCCGTACAGCCCGGGGACGACCAGGCGCGCCGGGAAGCCGTGGGCGTCCGGCAGCGGACTGCCGTTCATGCCCACCGCCACCAGAGCGTTGCGGCCGTCGAGCGCAAGAGCGGTCGGGAAGCCGGTGGAGAAGCCGTCCACCGACCGGGCGACGAGCTGGGCGGCCTCCGGCCGGGGGCCGGCACGGCGCAGCAGCTCGTCCAGGCGCACGCCGCGCCAGCGGGCGTTGCCGGTGAGCCGGTCGCCGACCTCGTTCGACACGCACACCAGGGTGACGTCGTGCTCCTCCATGGGCATGGCCAGCAGCTCGTCGTAGGTCAGCTCGAACGGGCGGTCGACCAGGCCGTCGACCTTGAGGCGCCAGCGCTTCACGTCGACGAGCGGCGGGAAGGTGGCGGTGTCCACGCGGTAGAAGGCCGCGGTCGGGGTGATGAACGGCGACAGGCCCGGCACCTCGAAGGCCGGGCCAGGCCGCGGCGCCCGCTGGGCGAGCCGCGGCAGCACCACGCCGGCCCGGGCCGCGGCCCGCGCCTGCGACTGGAGCAGCCGGCCACCTGCCGCGGCGGCCACGCCGACGGCCAGGAGCGACCCGGCGCCGGCGAGGAACGAGCGCCTGCTCGCGAGCGCCGCCACCGGGGCCGGGGGAGGCGGGGCCGGAGCCGGGGCGGCGGCCGGGGCCGGGGCGGGGGCCGGGGCGGGGGCCGGGGCGGGGGCCGGGGCGGGGGCCGGGGTCGGGGCCGGGCGCCGGTGCCGCCAGACCAGGGCGGCCAGCGTGGCGACCCCGGCGAGCACCCCGGCGGCGGCGGTCAGGGCCGGGCGCCACAGGACGGTGTCCGGCGGGCGCGCACCCGCCCAAGCCCCGAGCGCCCCAAAGGCCGCGAGTCCCGCTGCCGCGACCCAGCGCCGCCGCCGCGCGGCCAGCGCAAGGCCCGCGCCGAACACGAGGGCCAGGACCACCACACCGGTGACGAGCGCCGGCTTGTCGCGGGTGCCGAGCGCCGCGATGGCCGCGCGCACCAGGCCCGTCGGCGCCAGGTCGATGACCAGGCTGGCGACCGACTCGACCAGTGAGGGCGTGCCGGGCAGCGCGCCGGCGACCAGCTCCGTCGCGCCGAGCGCCACGGCGGCGGCGACCGCTCCCGCGAGCGCGTAGCGGCCGCGGCGCCGCTCCCCCGTCGCTCCGTCGGGTGCCACCACCGGCAGCCTCCTCCGTCAACTCCGCCAGCTCCGCCAGCTCACCCTGCTCCCGGCGTTCCCGGGGCGGGGCGCGACCCGGTCCACTCTGTTCACCTGCGCCCGCATAAGGCAAGCTGTGCCAGCGACGTGCGACCGGCCGAGGGGGGCCACCATGGCGGCACGCAGTGGCGGTGAGGGCGGCGGTCCGCGCAGAGGCACGCCGCTTCTCCTGACCGCCCGCGTGCTCGCCGTCCTGGGAGTCGTCGTGTGGCTCGTGGGAGCCGCCTCCTTCGGCGAGTACGAGGAGCCCCGGCCGGACCTGTGGACCAGGATGGTCGCCGGCGCCTCGGTCGGAGGTCCCGTCCTGCTGGGGTCCGGGGTGCTCGCCGTCACCGGCCTGCTGCTGCAGCGCCGCCGCTGAGCGGCCGCGGCGCCCGGCTGAGGCCGTCGGGGCCGGATGCCGCGAGCAGGCATCTCTCCTGGAAGGTCCGGTACGCCGCCTCGTTCCCGCCTTGGTGGTGATCGCCGCCCAGCTCCTGTGGGCCACCGCCGCGGGGGCGACAAGCTCGGCCACCACGTCCACGACGTCCACCACGTCCGCGCCCAGCGCCTCCTCCTCCTCCTCCACCGCCACCACCTCGACGACCTCCACCACGCTCCCGCCCGATGTGGCGCCCCCACCGCCGCCGCTGCCGACGTGCAGGGAGGTCTTCGCCTCGGCACCCCCCGGACCGCAATTCTTCATCGGGCAGGACAGGACGAGAATTCGGCTGGTCGGCCTGCCGCAGGGGCGCAGGCTCACGGTGGAGCTGCACTACACGAACGGCGCCAACACCACCGAAGTGCGCAACTGCGCCTCGCTGCTGTCAGCCGGCGGCGAAGCAGTGACCACCCAGGACAGCCCGGCGCTGTGCTGCGTCGCGTTCGACCGCCGGTTCTCGGTCCTGCTGCCGCGCACCCGCGTCCTTGACGGGCGCCCGGCACGCCACGATCGTAGGCAGGTGCCCGAGACCGTGGAGGAGCGCCTGAAGGAGCGCCGGCTTGAAGATCGACGCCTTTCCCCACATCCTTCCCCAGCCCTACTTCGACCGCGCCCGTGCCCAGGCCCGGGGCCCGCTCGCGCGGACCTTCGAGCACTACGAGGCGCTGGTCGCCCTGTACGACCTCGACGCGCGCTTCCGGGTGATGGACGAGTTCGAGGACTACGTCCAGGTGCTCACGCTGGTGCAGCCGCCCCTCGACGTGCTCGGCGACGCGGCCGCCGACCTCGCCAGGTGTGCAAACGACTGCATGGCCGAGCTGTGCGGCCGGCACCCCGACCGCTTCGTGGGGTTCGCGGCCTCGGTCGCGCTCTCGGACGTGGACGGCGCCCTCGACGAGGTCGACCGGGCGGTCGGCGAGCTGGGCGCGCTCGGCGTGCAGATCCACGCCAACGTCCTCGGGGCCCCGCTCGACGAGCCCCGCTTCGAACCGTTCTTCGCCAGGCTCGCCGCGCTGGGCCGCACCATCTGGGTGCACCCGGCCCGCACCGCGCAGGTGCCCGACTACCCGGGTGAGCCGGCTTCGCGCTACGGCATGTGGATGGCGTTCGGCTGGCCCTACGAGACCACGGTGTTCATGTGCAGGATGGTGCTCGCCGGAATCTTCCAGCGCCACCCGGACCTGCGCGTCCTGACCCACCACGCCGGCGGCATGGTGCCGCACTTCGCCGAGCGCATCGGCAAGGGCCTGGACTTCTCCCAGCCGATGGGCCTGGACCTCGGCGGCGCCACCGGGCCTGCCGCCCGCCACGCGCTCCTGACCGGCCAGCTCAAGCGCTTCTACGGCGACACCGCGCTGTCAGGGGTCCGCCACGCGCTCGAGTGCGGCCTCGGCTTCTTCGGGCCGGAGCGCCTGCTGTTCGGCACCGACATGCCGTTCGACGTCGACGGCGGCCCCGGCGGTCCCGGCTACCTGCGCGGCGCGGTGGCCGCGCTGGACGCCATGGACCTCGACGAGGCCCACCGCCGGCTGATCTACGAGGGCAACGCCCGGCGCCTGCTGGGCCTGGCCCGCTGACCCGCCCGGCTACAAGGGCCGCGACGCTCGTGCGTATCCTGGAGCCGACCGGAATCCGGAACCGAGGAGGCCCTTTTGCCGCGCATCAGCTACGTCGATCCCGCCAGCCTCAGCGACCCGGAGCTCGTCGACATCATGGAGTACGCCCGGCTGCACGGCACGCCGCGCCCCGAGAGCCAGGCGGTCCGCGCGCACGTGCCCGGCATCCTGCGGACCTTCACCGCGGCCTGGCGGGCGGCCTTCCTGAACGGCGTCCTCGACCACCACGTCAAGGAGCTGTGCCGCCTGTACGTCTCGCGCACGGTCGACTGCCAGTACTGCGGCGGGCAGCGCTCGCTCAAGGCCTCCCAGCAGGGGTTCAGCGAGGACCACTACGACGACCTGCTGGACTTCCGCTCCTCGGGCCGCTTCGACGAGCGCGAGCGCACCGCACTGGCCTACACCGAGGCGATCGCCTGGAACCCGGACCTCGCCGACGACGCCCTGTGGAAGCGCCTGCACGCGCACTTCACCGAGCCAGAGATCGTCGAGCTCGGCTACTTCGTCGCGCTCACGCTCGGCCAGCAGCGCTGGATCCGCACGCTCGACATCGGCCACAAGGAGATCCTCGCCGACACCGAGGCCGGCCTCGCGCCAGGCGTCGCCCGGACCTGACCGCTGACCGGGCTGCCTTACTGAGCTGGATCAGTGCCCGGCGCGGCCACCGCCTGCCCCCGGGCCACCGCGGGCGGGAAGGACGGCGCGACCGCGCCGCTGTCGGCACGGACCGCCTCGGCCGCGCCTTGGCTGTCGGACCAAAGTGGGGCAGCTCGGTGCCACGACGGCGTGAGGTGCGGGTGAGGTCAGGGCACCGGAAGTGGCCGCCACGGCTCCCCGGACGGCGCGACCGGCTCCAGCGGCAGCGCGATCTCGAAGCTCGAGCCGAGTCCCACGGTCGAGTCCGCCCGCACGTGGCCGCCGTGGGCGCGGACGATCGCCCTGACGATCGGCAGCCCGAGCCCGGCGCCGCCACCGTTGCGGCTGCGGCCCTCGTCGAGCCGCGCGAAGCGGTCGAAGATCTGCTCCAGCTTCTCCGGGGCGATGCCGGGGCCGGAGTCCACGACGGTGATCGCCAGGTGGTCGCCGCGGTGCCACGCGCCGAGCCGGATCTCGTCCGCCTCGCCGGTGCGCTCGACCGCGTTCTCCACCAGGGCGTCGAGCGCGATCGCCAGCCGCTCCCGGTCGGCCAGGACGGTGGCCTGGTCGGCGCGCTCCAGCCGCCAGCGGCGCGGCGTCGCCGACCAGCGCTGCAGCGCCTCGGTGACCAGCGCCCCCGCCTCGACGGGGGACTTCACCACGGGGCCCGCGTCCTCGGCGGTGGCGAGCAGCAGGAGGCGGTCGGCGAGCTGGCGCAGCCGCAGCAGCTCGTCCAGGACGATGCGGGCGTCCTCGGCCAGCTCGGGGTCACGGCAGCCGCGCACCACCAGCTCGGCGTGGCCGAGCGCGATGGTGATCGGGGTGCGCAGCTCGTGGGAGGCGTCCTGCACGAACTGGCGCTGCCGCTCGAGCACCCGCCGGTTCGCGTCGGACGCCTGGCGCTCGTGCTCCACGGAGACCAGGCGGCGGCGCGCGTGCCACACCATGGCCAGGAACATCGCCGCCATCAGCGGCACCTCGGTGAGCTCGTCCGCCGGCTGGAACGACTGGGCGACCTCGCGCTCGAGCACGGCGCCGGTGCTGACGACCACCGCGACCAGCACCCAGCCGGTGCGCTGGGAGTCCCACACCCGGTAGCCGTACAGCAGGGTCAGGCTCACCCAGATGAAGTGGAACGGGACCGTCTCCCAGGTCGGCAGGAGCGCCATCGCGACCAGGTTCGCCATCGCGAACCCCACCCAGGCGAGGTCGATCCACAGCAGGTGCTCCAGCGGCCAGGCCCAGCGCTCAGCGCGCATCGACGCGGTACCCCTGGCCCCGGACCGTGCGGATGGCGTCGGCGCCGAGCTTGGCCCGCAGCCGGCGGACGTACACGTCGACCACGTTGGAGCCCGGGTCGAAGTGGTAGTTCCACACCGCCGACAGCAGGCGCTGCTTGGAGACGGTCTGGCCGGCGTGACGCATCAGCTCGCACAGCAGCAGGAACTCGCGCTCGGCCAGGGCGGCCCTGGTCGAGCCGATGCGCGCCTCGCGCCGCACCAGGTCCAGGTGGAGGCGGCCCGCCGCCAAGGTGACGGGCGTGGGCCTGGCCGCGGCCCGCAGGCGCGCGCGCACCCGCGCCAGCAGCTCGTCCAGCGAGAACGGCTTGATGAGGTAGTCGTCCGCGCCCGCCTCGAAGCAGCGCACCTTGGCCTCGGTGGCCGACAGGCACGACAGCACCAGGACGGGCTGCGCCGGCCGCTCGGCGAGGACGCCGCGCAGCACGGCATCGCCGTCCATGTCGGGCATGAGCATGTCCAGGATGATCAGGTCCCAGTCGGCGGCGAGCGCCTTGCGCAGCCCCTCGGCGCCGCTGTCGGCGGCATCGGTGACAAAGCCCTCGGCCCGCAGCCCCTTGGTCACGAACCGCAGGACCCGCTGCTCGTCGTCGATGAGCAGGATCCTGCCGGCCGGTACCGGCTCCAGCCCCTGCTCTGCGGAAGGCTGCATCGCGCGCTCCGTCCGCTTGCCCGCGTGCGGTCACGGCGGGCCGCGCCACCGCGCCGCGCCACCGCGCCACTCGGCGGGAGTGTAGCCCAGCCGACCACGACCGGCACATGGCGGATGACAAGATCGTCATCTCCCGGGCACAGCAGGAGAAGCCGCATTTCCCCAGCGACTCAGGCGTAAAGGGTGGCTACCATGAACCAGCCGATTCGCAACAGGAGGTGGGAAATTTGCTACCGATGCGCGCCGGTCGGGCGCTCCGGCTGGTCGCCGTGGCCGCAGTGGCGGCCCTGCTGGCGGCCGCCTGCTCGACCACCAAGCAGAGCAACACCCCGTCGGGCGGCGGAGGCGCCAAGAAGATCGCCCTGCTGCTGCCCGAGACCAAGACGACCCGCTACGAAGCGCAGGACCGGCCCTTGTTCGAGGCCAAGGTCAAGGCGCTGTGCCCGGACTGCCAGATCCTCTACCAGAACGCCAACCAGGACTCGGCCAAGCAGCAGAACCAGGCCGACGCCGTGCTCACCAACGGGGCCAAGGTCATGGTGCTGGACCCGGTCGACTCGGCGTCGGCAGCCTCGATCGCGGCCAAGGCCAAGGCCAAGGGGGTGCCGGTGATCAGCTACGACCGGCTCATCCTCAACGCCGACATCGCCTACTACATCTCCTTCGACAATGTGCAGGTCGGCAAGCTGCAGGCGCAGTCGCTGGTGGACAAGCTCAAGAAGGACGGCAAGACCGGCTCGATCGTGATGATCAACGGCTCGCCCACCGACAACAACGCCAAGCTGTTCAAGCAGGGCGCCCACAGCGTCCTCGACTCCAGCGGCTTCAAGATCGCCAGGCAGTACGACACGCCCGACTGGAGCCCTGACAAGGCCCAGACCGAGATGGAGCAGGCCATCACCGCGCTCGGCAAGACCGGGTTCGTCGGGGTGTACGCGGCCAACGATGGGACCGGCGGCGGCGCGATCGCGGCCATGAAGGGCCAGGGCATCACCCCGATCCCGCCCGTCACCGGCCAGGACGCCGAGCTGGCCGCGGTCCAGCGCATCCTCAGCGGCGAGCAGTACATGACCGTCTACAAGGCCATCAAGCCGGAGGCCGAGGACACCGCCCAGCTCGCGGTCGACCTGGTCAACGGCAACACCGCCGACGCCAACAGCCTGGCCAACAAGACGCAGAACAATGGCCAAAAGGACGTGCCCTCGGTCATCCTCACACCGACCGCCGTGACCAAGGACACCGCCAAGGACACGGTCGGCAAGATGATCTCGGACGGCTTCCTGAAGGCCGCCGACATCTGCGCCGGCGCCGCGGCGGCCGGCTGCCAGGCGGCCGGGATCTCCTCCTGACACGCGCCGCGGTGGTGGATGGGAAGGCCCATCCACCACCGCGGGCGCCCGACAAATAAGGAGGCAGCGTGGCTTCCGACGGCCCGCTCCTGGAGCTCCGCGGAGTGAGCAAGCGCTTCGGCGCGGTCCAGGCGCTCACCGACGTCGACTTCCAGGCGCCCGCCGGCCAGGTGACCGCCCTGGTCGGTGACAACGGCGCCGGCAAGTCGACCTTGATCAAGATCATCTCCGGGATCCTGCCGGGCGACGAGGGCGAGATACGCTTCGACAGCCGGCCGGTGCAGATCGCCGACCCCCAGACCGCCACCGCACTCGGGATCGCCACCGTCTACCAGGACCTCGCGCTGTGCGACAACCTCGACGTGGTCGCCAACCTCTACCTCGGGCACGAGCGGCTCGGCCGCCCCCGGCTGCTCAACGAGACCGGCATGGAGCGCGAGGCCAGCCGGGTCCTCAAGCGCCTCCAGGTGCGCATCCCAAGCGTCCGCACGCAGGTGGCCTCCCTGTCCGGAGGGCAGCGCCAATCGGTCGCGATCGCCCGCTCGATGCTCGGCGAGCCCAGGATGGTGCTGCTGGACGAGCCCACCGCCGCGCTCGGGGTGGCCCAGACCGCCCAGGTCCTCGACCTCGTGCGCACCCTGCGCGACCAGGGCCTGGCCGTGGTCGTGATCAGCCACAACCTGGCCGACGTGTTCGCCGTCAGCGACCGGATCGAGGTGCTGCGTCTCGGCAGGCACGTGACCGGCTTCGACGCCCGCAGGACCAGCTCCGAGGAGGTCGTGGCCGCCATCACCGGCGCCACCGCCGCCGAGGAGCAGCAGCCGGTGGAGGTGAGCGAGCAGTGACCGCCAGCGACCTCGACCCGACGCTCGTGTCCGACCAGCCCGGCCTGGCAGGCGCCTGGGTGGGCCTCCGGCGCCGCCTGGCCCAGGGCGAGCTCGGCAGCGTGCCCGTGGTCATCGGCATCGCCGTCATCTGGGTGATCTTCGCCATCGCCAACGGCAACTTCCTCACGCCCGGCAACCTCACCAACCTGGTGCTGCAGATCGCCTCGATGGGCACCATCGCGGTCGGCGTCGTGCTGGTGCTGCTGCTCGGCGAGATCGACCTGTCGGTCGGCGCGCTGAGCGGCCTGTCCGCGGCGGTCATGGCCGTGCTGAACGTCAAGCACGGCGTGCCCGGCTGGATCGCGATCCTCGCGGGCCTGGGCACCGGCGTCGCCGTCGGCGTGCTGCAGGGCTTCTGGGTGACCCGCTTCAGGATCCCCGCGTTCGTGGTGACGCTGGCCGGCCTGCTGGCCTGGCAGGGCGCGCTGCTGGTGGTACTGGGCTCGACCGGGACGGTCAACCTCAGCGACACGACCATCACCGGGCTGGCCAACACCTTCTTCGTCCCGCTGGACGCCTGGCTGGTCGCGGTCCTCGCGATCGTGGCCTACGCCGGGACAGCGCTGTGGCAGCGGCGCGGCAGGGTCACCGCCGGGCTGCCGGTCCCACCGCTGGCCCGGCTGGTCACCCGCATCGTGGTCATCACCGCCGCGCTGCTGGCCACCGCCGGGGTGTTGGCCGCCGACCGGGGGCTGCCGCTGGCCGCGGTCATCTTCGTCGGCTTGGTGGTGGTCGTCGACCTGCTCGTCAGGCGGACACGGCTCGGCCGCCACATCATGGCCGCCGGCGGCAACGGCGAGGCCGCCAGGCGCGCCGGCATCCGCGTCAACGACGTGCGCCTTGTCGTGTTCGTGATGGCCTCGACGCTGGCCGCGGCCGGCGGCATCCTCGCCGCATCGCGGCAGTTCGCGGTCAACCAGTCCTCCGGCGCCAGCGACACCCTGCTGAACGCCATCGCCGCGGCGGTGATCGGCGGGACCAGCCTGTTCGGCGGCCGCGGCTCGGCCTGGTCGGCCCTGCTCGGCGCGCTGGTGATCGGCTCGATCTCCAACGGCATGGACCTGCTCGGGGTGGAGTCGTCGACCAAGTTCCTGGTCACCGGCGGCGTGCTGCTGCTGGCCGCCACCGTAGACGCCCTCTCCCGGCGCGGCCGCCTCGCCCACGGCCGCGCGTGAGCCGTCAGAAGAGCCGCGGCGTGCTCGGCTCGAGCCCGCGCAGCGCGTCGTAGTCGAGCTGCAGGCACTCGATCCCGCGGGCGGCGGCCAGCACCTTGGCCTGCGGCGCGAAGGACATGGCGGCGAACACGCCGCGAATGCCCTCCAGGCCGAGCCGGAGCCGTTCCAGGTAGCGGGTGAGCTGCTCGACGCCGTCGATCTCGCCGCGCCGCTTGATCTCGACGGCCACATAGCCGCCCACCTCATCACGGCAGAGCAGGTCCACCGGCCCGATATCGGTGCGAAACCTCACGTAGTAATTTATGGTACCATCGGCAACGCTTGTGAGCTGCGCCGATGGGAGGCGAGGCGCATGGTGCGGGCGGCCATCTACGCGAGGATCAGCGACGACCGTCGACGTCCTGGGAAGGGCGTCCAGGAGCAGGTTGCCGTCTGCTCGAAGCTCGCTGCGAGCAAAGGTTGGCAGGTCGCCGAGGAGGACATCTACGTCGACAACTGCGTGAGAGCGTCGAGGGGCAGCAAGAAGCGGCGACACGAGTACGAGCAGTTGTTGACGAAGCTCGAAGAGGGCGCACTCGATGCCGTGGTGGTGTCGATGGAAGATCGCCTGGAACGCCAAGTGATCGAACTGGCGGAGTTCCTGAAGATCTGCGAGAACGCCGGGGTCACGCGTCTCGCCAGCATCGGCGGCGAGTTCGACCTGTCCGACCCGGACCAGCGGACCCACCTGTACATCAAGGCCGCGTTCGCCGAAGCGGAGATCGAGAGGATGCGCCAGCGGGCGCTTCAACACCGGCTCGCCGCCGCCCAGAGGGGCGAGGACAACGGTGGGGGCGAGCGCCCGTTCGGCTTCGTCGGCAAGCGCAACAAGAAGCAGGTCTCGACGGCGCGAGCCTTGGCGGAGCAGGAACTCTTCTGCGAGGCCATCAACCGAGTGATCGCCGGGGACACGCTACGCGGTATCGCCAAGGACTGGAACGCCCGAGGCAGCAAGACGACCAACGGCTATCCGTGGACGAACGCGAAGCTCCGGCAAGTGCTCGTCAACCCGCGCTATGCGGGCTACCGTCGCCACCTCGGCAAGCTGTACCCCGCCAAATGGGACGCGATTGTCGACCCTGACCTTTGGGAGCGGGCCAGGGCGATCCTTGAAGACCCGAGCCGCGTGACGAACCACCGCGGTCGAGCCCCGGCCTATCTGCTCACGGGCCTGGTGTTCTGCGGAGAATGCGGTGCACGCATGCGCGGTCGCCCTCCACGCAGGGACAGAACGCACGTCGGCCCTGCCTACGTCTGCCAAGGGAAGGGAAAGGAAGGAACGCACTGCACAAGTCGGAACCTTGAGCGCGTGGACCGGGAGGTCACAGAGCGCCTGCTGTACCGGCTGGAGTCGCCGCAGTTCGCCGAGACGGCCAGCACGCCCGAAGAGGACCCGACTCGAGCGATCTACGCTGCGCTCGCCCACGATCAGGGACTGCTCGACCGCATCGAGGACAAGGTTGCCCAGGAGTTGATCTCACCGC
>WNGF01007993.1_pt1 | contig 12864 bp, 7 predicted proteins | sample 5400641 | NCBI WGS metagenome assembly WNGF01 (sample SAMN13153371, study PRJNA577476) | soil metagenome | isolation source: 80 cm soil or saprolite under grassland replicate 2 | place: USA:California | collected 2016-06-15
TCGAAAAATCCAACTATAATTCCATGCAGACTTCGATAAATCGCCGATTTTCAAGAGGTCTGTTGCTCCGCATGAGCTACACTTGGAGCAAGGCGCTTGGTACTATCAGCGATGACCAGACTTTTGCTCGCATTGATGGAAACTTCCACTCCCTTTACGGTCCGCAAACCTTTGATCGCCGCCACAATCTAAGCGTCAACTGGGTCTATGAAACGCCGAAACTTTCTCACAATAAGTATCTCGGCTATGTAGCAAACAATTGGCAACTGTCAGGTGTTTACCGCTACCAGAGCGGTGCTCCTTATAGTATCGGTTTCAGCGTAACAGGCTATGGAAATCAGAATTTGACGGGATCACCGACTGAGGGGGCGCGCATCGTCCTGCTTGGCAGGCCCGGTTCGGGACACAGCAGGGATCCGTACAAACAATTCGATGTAACCGTATTTCAGGCACCCAGCGTTGGAAGCAAAGGCCTCGAGTCAGGACGTAATTATTTGACTTTGCCGCCGCTCAACAATTGGGACCTCTCGTTATCGAAGCGTTTTGTTTTTGGCGAGCGTTACAAGTTCGAAGCCAGGCTCGATGCTTTTAATGCTTTCAACCAAGCCGGGGATGATCAGATTTCTGGTTGCTCTCCGGCTATTTTTTTATCTAAATGGGCAATTGGTAATTTTATGCTCGCGGATGGATACGCGCCGCCATAGGAAAAACAGATGAAGACAAAAGTAAAACGGTTCTTGGCAATCAATTTCTTATCTTTACAGCTTTTCATCCCAGGCGCTGTCTCTGGACAAAATCAAATGTCTTCAGCTGATATTGATATTAAAGTGAATTCAATTATTCAAAAAATGACGCTTGAGGAAAAAATCGATCTTCTTGGCGGCACGGATGGCTTTTATGCTCGGGGTATTCCACGTTTAGGCATGGCACGACTCAAAATGGCGGATGGTCCGATTGGAGTTCGCAATTTTGGTCCGGCAACGGCGATGGCTGGTGGCATCGCGTTAGCTGCCACCTGGAATCTCGTGCTCGCCGAGCGCGTGGGAATGGAAATTGGGCGTGATGCACGGGCAAAGGGTGCTAATTTTCTGCTCGGTCCGGGTGTGAATATTTACCGTTCACCGCTTAACGGCCGAAATTTCGAGTATTTTGGGGAAGATCCTTTTTTGGTATCAAGATTTACGGTCGCGTATATCAATGGCGTTCAGAGTAAGGGTGTAAGTGCAACGGTTAAACATTTCATGGCTAATAACTCAGAGTTTGACCGTCACAATACCGATTCAATAATCGATGAACGCACCATGCGCGAAATTTATCTCCCTGCTTTTGAAGCTGCCGTCAAAGATGCCCATGTGGGGGCGATCATGAATTCCTACAATCTTATCAATGGCTCTCACGCCACCCAGAACGACTGGATGAATAATCAAGTTGCTAAAAAGGAATGGGGATTCGACGGGATCATTATGTCCGACTGGACCTCGACCTACGATACGGCAGGAGCCGCCAACGGCGGGCTGGACTTGGAAATGCCCTCAGGCAGATTTTTAGATAAAGAAAAACTATTGCCTCTAATTAAAGAAGGAAAAGTTTCGGAAAGTACTATTGACGATAAGATTCGCCGCATGCTGCGGCTTGCCTTTCGGTTTGGCTGGTATGACCACGAGCAAACCGATCTTTCAATCCCAAGGCTTAATTGGCAAGGTCGGCAAGCCGCCCTTCAATCCGCCCGCGAAAGCATGGTTTTGTTAAAAAATGAAGCAAACCTATTACCCCTGAGTAAATCGAAAATAAAAACAATTGCCGTCATCGGACCAAATTCTTTCCCGGCTGTGCCGGTTGGAGGGGGCAGTGCGCGGGTTGAGCCTTTTAGCTCAATTGGTTTTCTGGAAGGGATCAGCAACTACTCGCGTGATTCCATCAAGGTTTTATCAGCTCGCGGGATTCCGACGTTATCTGAATTAGCGGATAGAACCAATTTTAAGACGACGGAAAACGGTACTGAAACGGGACTTAGGGCGAAGTATTTCAAGGAGGAAGATGTAAGCGGGACGCCTGAGGTATCGAGGATCGATCAGCACGTGAACTTTGGCGACGGAGCCCGCCAAGCCTTTCCGCCGCAGACTTCAGCAACGAGCTGGACAGGATACTTTACTCCGCAACGCGCCGGCGATCACGAGATCTTCGTGCAAACTACAGGCGAAGCAGGCGGGGCCTTCCGTCTCTATGTAGACGATAAATTAGTCTTCGACAATTGGACCAGCTCGAAAGCCCTTTTAACTTCAACAACCCAGGATCTTAATGCCCAACCGCATAAAATTATCTTTGAGCGAAAAGGCCGCCCTGGATTTTTAGGAAGCAGATTAAGGTTTGGAATCGTGAGAAGCGGAACAATCGTCGACGACGAGGCACTTAAGATAGCTGCGCAAGCGGATGTCGTCGTTCTAACACCTGGCTTTAATCCTGAAAGTGAAAGCGAAGGTGCCGACCGGACTTTTCGATTGCCGCCCGGTCAGGATGAGGTAATAAACAAAATTTCCGCTACAAATAAGAAAGCCGTTGTCGTCATGACATCGGGCGGGAATGTGGACATGAATTCCTGGGTCGACGATGTCCCGGCATTAATTGAAGCGTGGTATCCCGGCGAGCAAGGCGGCAACGCGCTCGCCGAAATTCTTTTCGGCGATGTTAATCCATCTGGAAAATTACCGGTAACTTTTGAAAGATATGCGAAAGATAATCCGACCTTTAACAATTATTACCCGGCTCAAGATACCAAAAAGGTTGTTTACGGCGAGGGCGTTTTTGTGGGTTATCGTGGTTATGAGCATGACAAAATAACTCCACGGTTTTCCTTTGGTTACGGCTTGTCGTACACCAGCTTCAGTTATAGCGGATTGCATATCCAAACTGTTAATAAGGGACTTTATAAAGTAACTTTTACGGTAAGAAATACGGGTAAAGTTGCAGGCGCTGAAGTCGCGGAGATCTACGTTGGAGAAGCTTCGCCAAAATTACCGCGGCCGGAAAAAGAATTGAAAGGATTTTCAAAAATTGATCTGCGTCCGGGCGAAAGCAAAACGGTTTCGGTTTTATTAGATAGCCGTGCTTTTGCCTACTATGATACGGCTGCACAAAAGTGGACCATCAACCCAGGCACATTTCATATTATGGTTGGCCGTTCATCTCAACAGATCGACCTACGCGGAACTTTAAAATTGGATTCTTCAACGGTTTATTGAAAATGACTAGAAGCCTGAAGTAAAGCTTTTATTGTGCGTCGCTATCTTCATTGTAAGTTGTCCGACATATTCAAGCTAAGTTTGTCTATCTTGATAGGAAACTATGAACTTCAAATGGCTTCTCCTCCTTTTGCTGCTCCCAAGCCCAATCGATGCCCAGTCCTACTACCCATTAAGACTCGACGATCCGAAGGCTGTGTATCTCACGCCGGAAAACTTCCCTGTGCATGGCGACGGTACTACCGACGACACCGAGGCGTTGCAGTCCGCTATTAACAAGGTGCAGGAAACCACCGGGGAGGGTATTGTCTTCGTTCCGTCGGGCCGTTACCGGCTGACGACAACCGTGTATGTGTGGGGAGGAATTCGAGTGATTGGATTTGGTCCGACGCGGCCGGTGCTCGTGCTTGGCGATAACACGCCGAGCTACACCGACAAGACGCAGGAAAAGTACATGGTCTTCTTCTCCGGCTCTCGCCCGGGCATACGACCGGGCGGTGCACCGACGACAGCACCGGGCATCAATCCGGCTGCTGGTCGCGCCGCCACGCCGCGTGACGCGGGCGCCGGCACGTTCTACTCCGCGATGAGCAATGTGGACATCGAGATCGGTGACGGCAACGCGGGTGCTGTCGGCATTCGGGGACGGTACGCTCAACACTCGTTCCTCGCGCACATGAACTTTCACATCGGATCAGGTCTCTCGGGCGTGCACGACACTGGCAATGTCATGGAAGATGTACACTTCTATGGCGGCGATTACGGAATTTGGACACAAACGCCTTCGCCGAGTTGGCAGTTCACAGCCGTGGACGCCACGTTCGAAGGACAGCGCGTGACAGCCATCCGTGAGCGCGCCGCCGGACTCACACTTATTCGTCCACGTTTCGTGAACGTGCCCAGCGCGGTTACCATCGAGCCGACGTTCCATGACGAGCTATGGATCAAGAACGGACGCATGGAGAATGTAGCCGGTCCGGCTGTAGTTATCAGCAACGAGAAAAACTCGCTGACTCAGATCAACATGGAGAACATCATCTGTGATGGCGTGCCCGTGTTCGCGAAGTATGATGAGAGCGGGCGTCAGGTCGCAGGTACCGCCAGGCGTTACGAAGTCAAGACATTCTCGTATGGACTTAGCTATTCTAATATGAGCGCGTCACCCGAGACACGACAGGTGTTCGAGACTTCACCACTCGCGTCGCCGCCGGCTCCTTTCACGTCCGATCTGCCCGATCTGCCTGCGCGCGACAAGTGGGTGAACATACGTTCTCTCGGGGCAAAGGGCGACGGTATCAGCGATGATACCGAAGCCTTCCGCAAAGCTATCGCCGGTCATCGCTCGATCTATGTTCCCTCCGGCTACTATGTTGTTAGCGACACCCTGACGCTAAGATCCGACACGGCTCTCATCGGAATGCATCCAAACCGTACCCAGATCATCGTGCCGGATCGGACACCGGCGTTTCAGGGCGTCGGCGGACCAAAACCGCTGATCGAAGCTCCGAAGGGCGGCACGAATATCCTGTTTGGTATTGGTCTCTACACGAATGGCATCAACCCGCGTGCGGTCGCGGTGAAGTGGATGGCAGGTGCCAGTTCGATGATGAATGATGTTCGGTTTCTCGGCGGGCATGGCACGAGCAAGCCCGACGGTACGCGCGAGAATCCGTACAACAACGCGCACACCGCGGACCCCGACCTCAACCGACGCTGGGACAGCCAGTATCCGAGCCTCTGGGTAACGGACGGTGGCGGCGGCACTTTCTTTGACATCTGGACGCCGAGCACCTTCGCCCAAGCCGGCATGCTTGTATCCAACACTTCGACCGAAGGACGCATTTACGAGATGTCGAGTGAGCACCATGTGCGCCACGAAATCCAGCTTCACGACGTGTCGAACTGGCAAATATATGCGCTTCAGGCGGAAGAGGAGCGTGGCGAGGGCGGCTTTGCGCTCCCCCTTGAGATCGTCAACTCATCCAACATTACGCTCGCGAACCTATTCATCTATCGCGTGATCAGCATGTTTCAGCCGTTCCCTTATGCTATTGAAATTGCGGATTCGAAGAATATCAAGTTTCGAAACGTGCACACTTATAGCAACAGCAAGGTGTCATTCGACACGACGGTCCATGATCGAACTTACTGCGTCGAGATCCGGCAACGTGAATTCGCGTGGCTTGATGTTCCTGGCGCTGAACCGTTGAAGGCTCAGCGCCAGTCGGCCACCTCTCCCGTGGTCCAGATCGGGGCTAAGGTTGAGCGCCTACGCACAGGCTTCTACAACATATCGGGCGGCGCCGTTGATCCATCGGGCAACTATTACTTTGTGGACGCACACTGGCAACGCATATATCGCTGGTCACCCTCGGTGGAGCAGCTTTCGGTTGTTCGCGACAACGCCCTCGATCCGGCGAACCTCGCGTTCGATAAGTCCGGCAATCTGATCGTGACCTCCATGTCTGGCAACGGCACGGTTTATACCTTTAAGCCTGCCGCGAGGGATTCCGAGATTACTTTACTCAAGCCACAGCCTGCACAGCCGCGATCTGGTGCTATGGTGTATCTACCGGTCAGCGATTGGCACATCAACAAGTCCGCTTTGACGAAGCCTGCGAGTCACTTCGTGTCGCCGGACGAGACGACGTTTCTGCCGACGGGGCAGGATTTTCTGGACGGAGCGGTGAGCTACGGCATAAAGAGCAGCGGTCAGCTGCGTAGTTTCGGGTTGGCGCCTGTCGCGATCGGACAGTCTGCGTACGTCACCAACGAGTCGGCTCAGACAACGTGGGTCGGTACGGTTGGTCCCGACGGTGCTCTGATTGATATGAAAGTGTTCGCATATCGCGGGGGTGAAGGTGTCGCGGTTGACTCGCGCGGTAACGTCTACATCGCCGCAGGTCAGATCTACGTGTACGATCCGACAGGCAAGCAGATCGACACGATCAACGTGCCCGAACGCCCTATTCAGCTTTCATTCGGCGCCAAGGACTCTCGGACACTCTTCATTGCCGCGCGGACTTCGCTGTATTCAGTTAGGATGAAGAATCCGGGGCGGTAGACTAACTATGATCGAAACCCTTTTCTGGAGGAAGAACAATCATAAAACTTCTGATGCTTAATTTGCTTTGCGGTCAGGCTGTTTCCGCACAAAAAGTCCGCTCGTAAATTCGTATTTGCCGATGAGTTCAAGGGTGCGAGCGGGTCTCCAGTTGATCCAACCAAACGGACAATGCAAACCGGCGGTAACGATGGAGAAGATTAGAGTGCAATATTATACCGAAAGTCGTGAAAATGCTTATCTGGACGGCAAAGGCTCGCTCGTTATTAAAACGATCAAACAGGATATACCAGTTTCCTATTAATGCTGGTACGGGCAATGTAATACGTCGGCTCGCTTGACGTCCAAGAACGCCTCTTAATCGCAGTGGGTATTGTCAACTTAAAGTCAAGAAGCACGTTAAAGGCATCAATCATGAAAATAGATCGTCGGAAGTTTCTGGCAGCTTCGTCTTCGGCATTGGTGTTGGCGAAAAGCCAAGTATCGAAGGCATATCAGAAGGAAGGCATACCCATCTGGGGCATCACGATTCAAAACGAACCCATGGCGACACAAAAATGGGAGTCGTGCATTTACTCCGCGGAAGAAGAGCGAGACTTTTTGAAAAACTATCTCGGCCCGACGCTGAAGAGGGAGGGGCTGGGTGATAAGAAGATAATTGCCTGGGACCACAACCGTGATCTCATCTTCCAGAGAGCCAGCACCATCTTGAGTGACCCCAAAGCGGCTCGCTTTGTGTGGGGCATTGGTTACCACTGGTATGAGCCCTGGAGCGGCGGCGAAGCGATGTACGACAACGTCAAGCTCGTGCATGAATCCTTCCCGGATAAAAACCTTATCTTCACTGAAGGCTGCACCGATTCCTTCAAGGCTGGAAAGCTTAACGACTGGAGATTAGGCGAACAGTACGGGCGATCAATGATAAATGACTTCAACAATGGTACTGTCGGCTGGACGGATTGGAACATATTGTTGGATGAAATGGGTGGGCCAAATCACGTCAAGAATTTCTGCTTTGCCCCAGTTCACGCCGATACGAAAACGGGCCAGCTGATCTACACAAACTCGTATTACTATATTGGGCACTTTTCAAAGTTCGTCCGCCCGGGCGCAAAGAGAATCGCCAGCTCACCCAGCAGAAGCCAGTTGCTTTCCAGTGCTTTTATCAATCCTAATGGAAAAGTGTCGGTGGTGGTGATGAACAAAAGCGAACAGAAGATTTCCTATTACCTTTGGCTGGACGGCCAGGCCGCGGAAGTAAGTAGCTTGCCCCATTCTATTCAGACGCTCGTGTTCTGACTGTTGCCCTTTCACGCCAGGATGTCAGACACCGGTTTGTGCTGCAGGATAAGAAATCAACCAAAACAAGAATCAGGTCAGTCGATTCGGACGCGATCGACAGTCTTTTCGACAAGCTCGAACGATACGATTTCACGAGAAAACCGAGACTTTTAAGTATCTGAAACACGCTCTAAATGAAACTCGATCCTCGCTTGGAGCGGAAGCTGTCATACACACAAGATTAGGATTGCTGGCTCGGAACAATGAAAATCTGGTTTGCCACGATCTTGTCACGGTCGATCACGGAAGTGTCCAATTGATTGATGCCGTCGTGGGCCGAAGTACTAATTCGGCACGGTGAGAAATTGATCAAAGATTTTTTTGGTGTCTGTTTGGTGTCTATTATTGGAGAGCACCCCACACACTCTCGCAGCTACCCGACGCTATTAAATTTGTAGACTCTACTCAAACTCCTCGCGGCACGCTTCGCTAAAACTAAGCAATATATCTACGCTCCCGTTGCTAATCATTGCCTCTATCTCTTCAGGAGTCTTGTTTGGCTGGTTGTAGGTGTCCGTTATCACCTTGACGACTTTGATTGCGCTTTCAATAACTGGCTGAGATGACATGATCCGCATTCGGCTGACGAGCGCATGCAGGTTAATCAAACCAGTTGTTTCGAGCTTGTTATGAATCAACGCGTCACCGTAACTCTTGGCAGCCTCATCGATAAACGCTTTGTAGAGGTTTTGTCGTTTGGATTTACTGCTGGCACTTCGCTCCGCCTTCATTTGTGTGCGCAGGGTGGTCCACGAGGTCGCGAACGACGTAAGACCGCCTAGTGCTGCGCCACCGAGGGCGGCAAGGGCGGTTATGTATCCAGAGTCCATCACCGCTACGCTCAGCAACTTGCGTCATAACCAAGAATCGCGATTATGTACCTCAACGCCAGCATTCTTCTTTTGGTGCCCGCCCAGTTCGGATTACCGCCGGGTTATGTGTTGCTCTCGGCGTGGCGCAACTGATTCGGGTCCACGATTTGAAGTTTAACCAGGCGAGGGACGCACAATCTTCCTGCATCGTGCGAAAATATCGATAATTTGCGTTTTGTTGCGTCAGTGGTAGCGGCGCAGTTACGGCGGGCTAGCGACGTGCCGTTCAGCAGATGTGCTAATTGAACGCCTGCCACGCAGCCACTGGTTCATAACGAACAAGATGATGACGGTCGGAGGAAATGCGATTAGCTTCCAGTAGGAAAGAAGCAAGGGTTGCGGCGCGGCAACGGATAGATCTTGAAGAACCTCAGCTCTGTCATTGCCACGTCTAGCGCGCACTCTCATTTTCCAGTGGCCCGCTAAAGGGAGATCGATCAGGCTGCAGTAGAGCAGCTTGTTGCGAGCCCGGCTCCGCGTCGCCTCGGCACGAATGATCATGCCCGTTTCATGCGTCAGCTCGAAGAATACCTCGCCATCAAGTATTGGCGAGTGTTCGTCTGCTTGCTCAAGCAGAACACTTAGGTCTGCGGGTCCGGGCCGCAGGGGCATCTCAGTGGAGAATACAGTGATCGTGAAGGGCTCTGAAGTTCGCTGACACATTACGACTCCACCGTCGGCACGCGCGATTCCGACTAGCGTTGGTAGGAATATCAAGATTAACAAGAGGCAGGACCACCTATATCTCAAGGCCCGCCGATCTGCTTTTCTCGTGGTGATCATTCCTAAGACCTATCAATGCATCGAGTCCATCATCATCATGCCTCGCATCTGCATAGGCTGAAAGATGATCCACATTCCGATCGAGTAAAGCAGGAATGCTAGAGCCGCCCACGGAGCATTAAGTCGCAGCCTACGGGACAAAGTGAGTCCAAACCGAGAAGCTGTGCGCCAGCCGATGTAGAGCGTGAAAAGCAAACCCAGATCAAGCATCAGCAGTTCAAGCGCCGGTAACCAATCTAATGACGGCATCGTCGACGAAAGAGACCAGTTAGGTGCTCCGAGCAGAGTAATTCCCACATCCATCGCGGCACGCTGGATGACTGGCAGCGCCGTCTGCCCTGCGGTGAGCAGGTGATAAGAGAAATGAATCAACCACATGCTGAACCCAAGCGGCACGAACGCCGGCGCATATGTCGAAACAATTTCTTTCCACGCGACGCGTGTTGGGCCAAACACCTTGGAGAGCCAAACACTACACGCGACCAACAAGGCGGGAACGACGACCATAGAAACCAGGTACAAGACGCCCAAGATGGGTTGCAACGACCCAACTCGAAAGCTGGTTTGCAGAGACCGCTCCCAGGTCTGCACCGGCAAGACCATCCCGCCGGCGTTTGAGAAGGCGGCGAAGACGAGCAGAAAAACTAAGGCTGCGACGTCGAAACGTCTGAAGAACTTATTTCGACGCTTCTTGCTTCGCTCAATTCTCACCAGTTGGCTCCCCGGCAAAGAGGCAAGCAGCGAGACGTTCTCATGCGGGCAAGCGTGGACACAATCCAGACAGAGGGTGCAATCCATGTTGCTCGTTTTGCGTGGCTGGAAGAGTTGCAACTCGCATCCGCGTTGCTCTTCGTTTCCCCGAAGGCAGTCATGCGTTTGACAGGTGGCACACACTGCAAGGTTGCGAACGCCCACTTCGACCGGCGAAACGAGCGATTGAATGAATTGATATTGACCGATCGGGCAGACGTACTTGCAGAAGCTGGCGCCTGTGAAGAGACCGTCAACGACGATCGCGGCTGCGAAGTAGCCAATCACTAACATGGCTGTGGCTCTCGAGCTATCCCACAAGCTGAACGCTTCGTAAGCCCAGAAGAACAGCAACAATAAAGAGATCGCGATCCACTTTGAACGGAAACGCCGCGGCCAGGACCAGCGTGCGGGTAGGATGCGACGTCCCAACTCGCGCGCGAAGTTGAACGGGCAGGCGAAACAAAAGATATTTCCTACTATTAATAAGGCGAACACTGTCAGCCCGCGCCAATGCGTCCAGGGTACAACGCCTGCCAAATTCATGGGCGCCATTTGTGGCCCCAACAGGCCATCGATTACTACCAGAACCGCCAATAGGAACATTATCAGTTGAGCGAAGCGCCGAAAGTGCGGCCAGCCCAGGATTCGGCCCAAAAGTGGAACCCGAAGCAGATCTAGCGTCCTGGTTCTCGAACGGCCGTGGCCGGCGGATTGTCTACGCTGAGATGCAAAAGGTTGTGACCGGACGCTGTGGTTTCTTGAAACTACCCTTCGCCGCGTACTTAGCAGTTGCATGGTAATTAGGCCGACCGGAACCAGAAAGAAGACGGAACCTGCAACCCACATGATCGCGCCCGCGGCCGATTGATCTTCGAGCGGGGTGAGACTCGTAATGCGGGGGACAGTCGCGTAAGTCGGATAGAGCACACGCTCGCAGAAAATCAGGAAAGCTGAGAGTGCGGTGTTCTGAATGTCTGCGAGGAACAGGTAAGGAACAATCAGCCAGCGCTGTGTGCGGGCGACCCAGGGATAAGGTTGAATGATGGGCCACCAGAAGAGCAGCGCGGTGGTCAAAAAACAAACATGTTCCACCTGATGCCACGTCGGAGAGCGCAGCGCCAGTTCATACATTGCCGGGAGATGCCAGGCTGTGTTAGTGAAGAAAAAAGCTGACAAGCTGAAAACCGGATGAACAATGAAATGTCCAACCTTGCGCAGAGTTGGCGAGGCGAGAAATGGTTGGAGACCATCTCTCAAAAAATCACGAGGTAACCCAAACAGTATTGGCACGTATGGCGAGCCGTAAAGCAGGAGCGGAGGCGCGACCATCATCAACAACAGGTGTTGAATCATGTGTACGGTCAGCAGCCATCCAGCGAAAGCATCGAGCGGCGACAAAAGAGCGAAGAGAATAGTTATAAGTCCCGCGTAGAAGCTCGTGAACTGCCTGAACCCGAACCGGTGTGGAGCACGTTTGTACAAGCGTCTCCATCCGCGGGCGTAGAGCACACCAGTCAGCAGGGCTGGAGTCAGCAACCAGGGATTGAAATCCCAGGAACTGAAGACCGCATCTGAGATTGTATCCATCCGCGCGTTGCCAGCGGTCCGGCTCTCCTCATTTAATCCTGTCTATCAGCATGGCCAGATAGAGCAGTGGCAGGTAGATGACCGACGCGTGCAGGAGTAGTTTAGCCGCCGACTTCGATCGAGAAACGGAGGCTCGATAGGCAACATAATAAAAAGAGAGTCCGAGAATTATCGCGAGTGGGAAGTAGAGAGGGCCGACGGGTGCAATGAAGGTCAGTACGAGGCTGGCGACGATCAGCAGTTGCGTCGAAATCAAGATCGCACGAAAGGTGGTCCGGCCATCATTGTCGTCAACCGCGGGAAGCATCAGCATTCCGGCTCGCGCATAGTCTTCGCGGTACAGCCAACCGATCGCATAGAAGTGTGGAAACTGCCAGAGGAAGAGAATGGCATAGAGCACCCACGCTTCTAGCGAGAGATTGTTATTGGCTCCGGCCCAGCCCATCAAGATTGGCGCGGCACCTGGAAATGCTCCGACCAACGTACATAACCTGGTCTTACGTTTGAGCGGCGTGTAGAGGAATAGGTAACTAAACAGCGTGAAGAGACCGAGCAGCGCAGTCACCGCGTTGAGAAAGTAAATCAGGTAGATCGTTCCCCCGGCCGAGAGCGAAATACCAAACGCGAGTGCTGCTTGTGCGGTGAGTTTTCCCGCAGGCAAGGGACGTTTAGAAGTGCGCCGCATATTCCCATCCAGCACGCGCTCCATAAACTGATTCAGCGTCGCCGCTCCGGCGGCGACCAAACCGGTGCCCAATACCGTGTGCGTGAGGACGACGAGGTTTAAGGAGTTTGAGGCCATCAGGCACGAAACGCCGGCGGAGATCATGACCATCAAGGTGATCTCCGGCTTTGCCAGGGTAAGAAATTCTCTCGCGGTGCGAGTTATGGTCTTGACTTGAAGCGTAGGCCGCAGTTCAGGCTGAAAGGCGATTTCAGTCTTGAGTTTGACGAACGATATCTCTGTCGCTAGGGAGCGAACCGGTATCGAATTAGAGATTTCGTTACTCACACTCATAGTCACGGCTTCGTACTGGCCATTTGTGCAGTTGCGTTCGGTTGCATGTTCTCGGCTGCTGCTTGTGCGGGCCGAGTTGCATCGCGCGCCGGCGCTTCCGTTGGCTTATGCAGAGTGCTCATGAAGGCCACCAGCGCAGCCACCTCCGGAGGACTCAAGTTCTTGCCGTAGGCTGGCATGTTGCCACTGCCCTGAATCACCTGGCGC
>WNGF01010370.1_pt1 | contig 12864 bp, 11 predicted proteins | sample 5400641 | NCBI WGS metagenome assembly WNGF01 (sample SAMN13153371, study PRJNA577476) | soil metagenome | isolation source: 80 cm soil or saprolite under grassland replicate 2 | place: USA:California | collected 2016-06-15
TGGGGCTCGTGCTGTGCGCCATCGCGGTGCAGTTTATCGTGGACGGGATCAAGATGACGGGACTGTGAAGCCGGAAAGGGGAAACGTCATGCGTGTGAAAGCATTGCTCGCGATCCTCGGGGTCGGCTTCCTGCCTGCCCCGTCCATCGTCGAATACGACATCCCCACGCCGAACAGCGCCCCGCACTGCCTCGTGGCCGCCCCCGACGGCCTCATCTGGTTCGCCGAGATCGGCGCCAACAAGCTCGGCCGGTTCGACCCCAAGACCGAGCGGTTCACCGAGTGGCCAATCCCCACCCCGGGCGGCCGGCCGCACGGCATCGCCTGGGCGGCGGACGGGCGGCTGTACATCACCGAGCAGGGGGGCGACAAGATCGCCGCGTTCGATCCGCGGACCGAGCGGTTCACCGAGTATCCCTTGCCCCACTCGGGCTCGGGGCCGCACACCCCCATCGCGGGCCCCGACGGCGCCATCTGGTTCACCGAGCAGGCCGGGAACCGCGTCGGCCGGCTCGACCCCGCCACCGGGAAGATCACCGAGTACGACGTGCCGACCCCGCGCGCCAACGCCTACGGGATGATCGCCTCGCGGCGCGAGAACGCGGTCTACTTCGCCGAGCTCGAGGGGCACAAGCTCGGCCGCGTGGACGCGCGCACAGGGCGCATCGAGGAATTCCCGACGCCCACGCCCAACTCGGGCGTCCGCCGGCTCGCGATCGACCAGCGGGGCGGGATCTGGATGACGTACTTCCGCGCCGGCAAGGTCGCGCGCTTCGACCCCGCGACCAGGACCTTCAAGGAATACGAGGCGCCGGGCGGCCCCAACAGCCTGCCCTACGCAGTCAGCGTCGACTCGACCGGGCACGTGTGGTTCGATCAGTTCGACGTCCGGCTGAACGACCTCATCGAGCTCGACCCGGCGACGGGGAAGATGACGAGCTACCAGATTCCGACGGGGCCGGCGCTCGTGCGCAAGCTCACCGTGGATGCGAACAACACCGTCTGGTACGCGAACAACGGGCAGGGGAAGATCGGCAAAGTGAACCGGCACTAGTCCACGGCACGCCGCTCCCCCGAGCGACGGGGCACGGGAAAGCGGCGGTCGCTCCCGCTGCGACGCTCGAACGAGACCGGAACCTCCTCGCGCCGCCGGTCGCGCACGATGCGGCGACCCAGCCCGTCCCGTCGGTCGACCGGACGCCGCCGAGCGATTTGTTCGCTGTCTTTGTCCGCCTTCACGCCCCCGCGCCGTTGCAGATTCCGCGCCGCAGGAGGCCGAAATTCGATGATCCTGTGCGGGTTGCAGATGCCGTGTGACCCGATTTTGGGGTCACACGCCGTGCACTAGAAGAGGGCCGGGCCGTTCACCGACCTGGTGCGGTGAGACTACATCCTCTTGTACTTGGGCCCGCTCCCCCCTTCCCGCGGCGTCCAGCGCGGTCCCAGCACGTCGGTCGCCTTGCAGTCCACGCAGTTCGGCGCGTTGATCCGCAATTCCCCGCCCGCCACCTCGTACACCCCCGCCGGGCACATCCGCGCGTAGAACTCCGCGAGCGCCGCCGGCACCTCCTTCCCCACCACGAGATGCGTCGGGACGGTGTCGCGGGTCGCGTTCCCGGATCTGAACACACCGTCCACCTTCGAAAAGGTGAGACGGCCATCCGGAACGAAGAGCGCAGGGCTCACGCCCCGCGCTATGTCGCGTGCGACGTCCGCATCGGGCTCCATCGCAATTCGTCGACCCGGGAACCGCCCGCCGGTGAGCGTCATGAGCCCCGCCTTGAAGGCGCCTCGGTAGAAGCCGTCCTTGAAGGCGAGCCGCATGTTCCGGGTGCGGTACAGGTCCCGCATGATGAAGGACTCGTTCACCAGCCGGTCGTACTCGGCGAGCCGGGCGGCGGACGCCCCCCCCTCCCCGGCCTGGAGCGCCGCGAAGATCGCGCGCGCGGCGAAGATCCCCGACTGTAGGGCGTAGTGGATCCCCTTGAGCGACGGGACGTCCACGAACCCCGCCGAGTCGCCCAGGATCACGACGCCGTCGCCCGAGCGGCGCGCCGGGACGGCGTAGTACCCGCCCTCGGGGATCGTCTTGGCGCCCCACTCGACCATTTCGCCGCCCGCGAGATACTTCCGAAACAACGGGTGGAGCTTCATCCGCTGTAACAGCACGTGCACGTCGAGTCCCGCATCGCGGTAGTCGAGACCCACCACCAGACCCAGCGCGACGAGGTTGGGCTCGAGGGGGTACATGAAGCTGCCCCCGAACGCGGTCCCGGGCAGCGGCCAGCCGAGGGTATGGACGATCGCGTCCAGCGGCCGCTTGGTCTCCCAGATCTCCTTCACCCCGAGCGCGAAGATCTGCGGGTTCTCCGACGGCACGCGTTCACACTCGAGCCACGCCTGCGACAGCGTCCCCCGCGTGCCCTCGGCGAGTGCCGTGACCTTCGCGACGAGATCGTTCGGCGCCAGGTAGTTGGCGAGCGGCCGCCCGTCTCGGTCGAGGCCCGTCGCCGCCGTGCGCACGCCCGCCACCCGCGCGCCATGCACGAGCAGACTCGCCGCCGGAAAGCCGCTGAACACGTTCACGCCCAGCGCCTCGGCCTTCGCGCCCAGCCAGCGGACAACCTCGCAGAGCGAGGCGAGGTAGTTGCCCGCGTTGCGCATCGTGGGCGGCGTGGGCAAGGGGATGGCGTGGCGCCCGGTGAGGAGGCAGACCCGCTCTCTGGTGACGGGACCGCGAAACGGGAAATCCGCGTCCGTCAGGTCGGGGAACAGCTCGCGGAAGGGCCGCGGGTTCACGACGGCCCCGGAGAGCGAGTGCTCTCCCAGGGCCTCGGCCTTCTCGAGGACGCCGATGTTCAAGTCCGTCCCGTTGCGCCGCGCGAGCTGCGCCAGCTCGATGGCGCAGGCGAGCCCGGCCGGCCCCGCGCCCACGATCAGCACGTCCAGCTCCATCCGGTCGCCCGCACCCGGAGCGCCTACGGGCAGCAGGAGCTTGTCGAGCGGGAGGTGCGGCTGGTAAGTGGCGGGGACGATCATAACAAATGCGGAATGTGGAATGCGGAATGCGGAATGGTAGTGCTGAGTTCCGAACGCGAGGCGGCGCATGCGCTCGACGCCGGCACATCAATTCCGCATTCCACATTCCGCATTCCGCATTCAGCCATGGAGCTTCTTGATCTCTTCCGCCAGTTTGGGCACGACCTCGAACAGATCTCCCACGATCCCATAGTCGGCCACCTTGAAGATGGGCGCATCCTTGTCCTTGTTGATGGCGACGATCACCTTCGAGGTGCGCATGCCCGCGAGGTGCTGGATCGCGCCCGAGATGCCGACCGCCACGTAGAGCGTCGGGCTCACCGTCTTCCCGGTCTGGCCGACCTGGTCGGCGTGGGGCCGCCACCCGGCGTCCACGACAGCGCGCGACGCCCCCACCGCGGCCTTGCCCCCGAACGCCGCCGCCAGCGCCTCGAGCACCTTAAAGTTCGCGGGCTCCTTGAGCCCGCGCCCACCCGACACGACGATCGGCGCCTCCGCGACGTCCAGGGCGCCCGCCTCGGCCGCCTTGATCTGGCGCACGATCACGCGGCCCGCGGCGACCTCCAGCGCGGCAGTCTCCACGGTGCCCGCCCTGGGGCGCTGCACCGGGGTGAACACGTTGGGCCGGAGCGAGATGAGGGCCGGGCGCGCCGTCAGCTTCACCTTGAGCAACGCCTTTCCGGCGTACACCGGCCGGATCACGGTCACCGTCCCGTCCTCCACCGCGACGTCGGTGACGTCCTGCGCGAGTGGCACACCGAGCCGCGCGGCCACGCGCGGGGCCAGGTCCTTTCCCGTCGCGCTCGCCGCGAACACCACCGCACGGGACCCCGCGGCCTTGGCCCGCGCGGCGACCGCCTGCGCGTATCCCTCCGGCGCGTACATCCCGAACGCGGCGTTGGTCAGTGTGATCACCTGGTCGGCACCGAAGCCGCCCAGCTGGTCGGTCCCCCGCACCGGACCGGCGCCAAGGACCAGCGCGTCGACGCTTCCGCCGAGCGCGTCGGCGATGCGTCGCGCGCCGGTCACCACTTCGTGGGAGACCTTGCGCAACGCGCTGTCGCGCTGCTCCAGCACGGCGAGGACCCGGCTCACAGAACCTTCGCCTCCTCCCGCAGCAGCCGCACCAGCTCTGGCACCGCCGCCGCGCCCTCGCCCACGATCTTTCCCTCCTTCCGCTCCGGCGGCGGCAGCATCGCGAGGATCTCGACGCCGCCCGTGCCGAGCGACGCGGGCTTCACCTCGAGCGGCTTCTTCTTCGCCGCCATGATCCCCTTGAGCGCAGGATAACGCGGCTCGTTCAACCCCTTGTCGGTCGTGAGCACCGCCGGGAGCGGGAACTCGACCACCTCGACGCCGCCCTCGATCTCCCGCTCCGCGGTCCCCCGGCCGCCTGCGATGTCGAGGTGCGCGACCGCGGTGACGCACGGCAGGCCGAGCAGCTCCGCCGCCATGGGACCGACCTGATGGTTGTAGTCGTCGATCGCCATCTTGCCGAACAGGATCAGGTCGTAGCCACCGTCCTTGAGCTCGGCGGCGAGGGCCTTGGCGACCTCGAGGCCGTCGGCGGGGATCTTCTCGACCTGCAGCAGCACGCCGCGGTCGGCGCCCATCGCGAGCGCGGTCCGGATCGTCTCCTGCGCCGCCGCGGGCCCGAGCGCGACGATCACGACCTCGTCTCCCCCGGCCTGCTCCTTGCGCCGCAACGCCTCTTCGACCGCGAACTCGTCGTAGGGATTGAGAATGAACTTGACGCCCGCCTCGTCGAGGGACTTACCGTCGGCGGCGATCTTGACGCGCGTTTCGCTGTCGGGGACGCGTTTGATGCAAACCGCGATCTTCATTGCGTTTTCCGTCGTCCGTTATCCGTCATCCGAGGGGCCGCAAAGGCGCAGGAAAAGAAACCCGGCGAGCCGATCCTGGCAACGGGCCGAACGCATGTTGACGGACAACGGATGACGGATGACGGACGACGATCAGAAGTCCGTGCTCAGGCTCACCTGCACGCTCCGCGGCACCCCCGGTGTGAGCCAGCGCTGCACCGGCGTGCCCGGCACGGTGGGATTCTCGGCGAAGGTGCCGAAACTGAAGTACCGGGTGCCGAGCGCGTTCCGCACCATCGCGCGCAGCTCGACGTCGCGCCAGGTGAGGGCGAGCGACGCGTCCGCCACGGCGTAGTCGGCGAGACGGCGCGTGGCGTTCTCCTCGTCGCCCCGCAGCCACTGCCGCCCCACGTAGCGCGCGTCGAGGCCGGCGACGAGCGACGGGCCGCCGGCCGCGCCGATCACCGGCATCGAGATCCCGGCGTTGACCCGGTGGCGCGGCACGAGCGGCAGCTCAGCCCCCGGCGTGACGGTCTCGCCTGCGGGGTCGCGCGTGGTGGCGAGGGTGGCGGTAGTCTGGAACGTCGCGGCGGTATAGCCGTAGTTCGCGTACAGGCGCAGCCTGTCGGGGCGGAGCCAGGACAGCGCCAGCTCGAGCCCGCCGCGGCGCGTCGCGCCGATGTTCTGGAAGTAGCCGCCCGTCACCGTCGACGCGATGAAGAAGATGTCCTCGCGCACGTCGGTCCGGTACACGTTGGCGCTCGCGTCCAGGCGGCCGCGCGCCGCGCGGTAGCGCCAGCCGAGCTCGTACGTCGTGGCCACCACGGGCTTGAGCGCGGGATCGGGGCCCAGGGCGAACGGCAGCGGGCATGCGGCCTGGGGATCGGCGCACGCGAGCTCTACGATCGCCGGCGCGCGGAAGCCGCGACTCACTGACGCGGACAGCTCGTGCCCGCGGCCGCCGCTCCAGGTGAGCCCGGCGCGCGGGGACAGGCGCCGAAACACGTGGAGGCCGCTCTCCGTGGAGTCCACCAGGTCCTCGAACGGCACGCGGATCCAGTCGTAGCGGGCGGCGAGCGTCGCGGTGAGCCGCGGGGCGACGTCGAGGTTCGCCCCCAGGAACGCCCCCGCGTCCACCTGGTTGGTCCGCACCGACTCGGTGAGCGAGTCGGGTCCCCCCGCCCCCCCGGCACCCGGCACCGCGAAGATGCGCACGGCCACGTGCTGGTAGTCGGCATCGGCACCGGCGAGCCAGCGCAGCTCTCTAGCCCCTAGCGGCAGCTTCCCCGAGAGCTGCACCGCTCCGCCGCCGCTCCGCGTCGCGTTGCGTTGCCGCGAGTCTTCGCCCACGAAGTTGGCGTTGAACTGCTCGCTCGAGAGCGACCGGCCGAACGCGTTGATCGCGAGCTGGGTGCGTCCGACCAGCCGCTGGGCGTTGAGGATGACGAGGTGCGCGCGGGGCGCGAAGAAATCGCCGCCCGTGAAGTTGCGGCGGGGATCCGCCGTCGCCACGCTCTCGGGGAGGCTCCCCGCCTGGAAGACCCTATTGTCCGCCCCGGAGTAGCTGAGCGTCGCGTCCCACGTGCCGTTCAGCAGCCCGACCTTCCCGAACAGCGTCCCGATCCGGCTCCGGGTGTCCTCGCGCCAGCCGGTCTCCCGCTCGTAGCGCGCGCCGACGTAATAGTCCCACACGCCGCGCCGCGCGCCCGCGTGCGCCTTCAGCTCGTAGCGTCCGTAGCTCCCGGCCGACGCCTCGAGCTCGCGCGACGCCGGGCTCCCGCCCCGGCGCGTCACCAGGTTCACCGCCGCCCCGAGGGCGTTCCGACCGAGCAGCACCGAGGGCCCGTACACCACCTCCACGCGCTCCACGTCCTCGAGCGGCAGCAGGTCGAAGTTGACCTCGTGCGCGTCGGGCTCGTTGGCGCGCACGCCGTCCACGTACACCGTGACGCCCTGGGGCAGGCCGATCACCGGCGAGACCTGGAAGCCGCGGAGTGAGACGTCGAGCTGGCCCGTGGCCCCAAGCTCGTCCGACGTCGTGACCCCGGGGAGCTGCTCCAGCGCGTCCGCGAGCGAGCGCACGCCGCGCGCGTCCAGGTCCGCGGCCTGGAGCGTGGCCGTGCGGCCCGCGAGGCCGCGCGCCAGCTCGGGCACGGTGGGCAGCCGCACGCCGGTCACGACCACCGGAGCCAGTGTGGCAGTGTCCTTGGGGAGGGTGTCGGGCCGTTGCGCGCTGGCGGGCGGGGCGAGCAGGGCGAGCAGGGCGAGCATGAGTGCGCCAGCAACCAATTGCGGATTGCGGATGGCGGATTGCGGATTCGAAGGGCGGGTGTCCAATCCGCAATCCGCCATCGCCAATCCGCAATCAGTTGAACGCATTCAGCCCCGTGATCTCCTGCCCCAGGATCAGCGTGTGCACGTCGTGCGTCCCCTCGTACGTGTACACCGACTCGAGATTCGCGAGGTGGCGCATCGCCTGATACTCGGCGAGGATCCCGTTCGCTCCGAGCAGCCGCCGCGCCTCGCGCGCCACGTCGGTCGCGATGCTCACGTTGTTCCGCTTGGCGAGTGAGACCTGCTGCGGGGTCGCCTTCCCCTGGTCCTTGAGGCGGCCGAGTTGCAGGCAGAGCAGCTGGGCCTTGGTGATCTCCGTCAGCATCTCGGCGAGCCGGGCCTGCTGCAGCTGGAACCCGCCGATCGGCTTGCCGAACATCACCCGGTTCTTCGCGTAGCTCACCGCCTCGTCGTAGCACGCCATCGCGGCCCCGACCGCCCCCCAGGCGATCCCGTAGCGCGCCTGGGTGAGGCAGAGGAGCGGCGCCTTCAGGCCCTCCGACTTGGGCAGCAGCGCGTCCTTGGGCACGCACGCGTCCTGGAGCACTAGCTCGCTCGTGTCGCTCGCCCGGAGCGACAGCTTGCCGTGCTGATCCTTGGCCGAAAAGCCCTTCGTGTCGGTGGGAACGATGAAGCCGCGGATCGAGCTCGGGTCGTCGAGCCGGCCCGTCTTCGCCCAGACGATCGCCGCCTGCGCCGTCGAGCCGTTGGTGATCCACATCTTGGCGCCGTTGAGCACCCAGCCGTCCCGGGTTTCCTTGGCGACTGTGATCATGCCGGCGGGATTCGAGCCGTAGTCGGGCTCGGTGAGCCCGAAGCAGCCGATCACCTCGCCCGACGCCATCTTGGGGAGCCAGCGTCGCTTCTGCTCGTCGGAGCCGAACGCGTAGATCGGGTACATCACGAGGGCACCCTGCACCGAGGCGAACGAGCGCACCCCGGAATCGCCGCGCTCGAGCTCCTGCATGATCAGCCCGTAGGCGACGTTGTTGAGCCCGGCGCAGCCGTACTCCTCCGGCAGATTGGCGCCGAACAGCCCGAGCTCGGCCATCTGGGGCACGAGCGGCTTGGGGAACTTCCCCGCGAGGTAGTGCTCGCCGATGATGGGGATCAGGTTGTCGTCGACCCACGCGCGAACCGTGTCGCGCACGGCCCGCTCTTCTTCGGACAACAAGCCGTCGACGTCGTAGAAGTCGACGCCCTGGAACTTTGCCATACGTACCTCACAGGGAACAACGTTCAGTCGGACAGGTGTCAGTGCAGTTACCAGACGCCAAGCCGCAAGCGGTCTCCAGTCACAAGTTGCCAGTTACGCCGCAGCTTGCAACTCCAGACTGTCAACCGCTTGTGACTTGGCGTCTGGAAACTTAACTGACGACTGGGACCTGCCGCTCTGGCACCGGGTGGCTAGGCCTGGCGAACGCGTACGTGTCCGACGACCGGAAGCGCCCGCGCTCGGCGTCCCACCGGAAGAACGTGATGTGCACCGCCGTGGGCTCGATGGTGACGAAGTTGAAGCAGGACGGCCGCCCGCCGCGCGAGCGCCGGCACAGCGTCCCCGCGGTCGAGACCACCACGCGCCCCTCGAGCACCTCGGCGCCCTCCTGGTGGTCGTGCCCGCACAGCACCAGCTCGGCGCCCGACGCGATGATGCGCCGCTGCGCCTGACGCCAGCGGGCGAGCCCCATGCGCCGCGAGATGTCGCCGCGCAGCACGTTGTGGTGCACGACCAGCACCCGCGCCTGGTCGGCGGGGGCCGCCGCGAACAGCGCGCGCACGCGCTCGATCTCCCGCTTGGAGAGGTGCCCCTTCACCGCCAGGTCGCGCAGCCGGAAGGTGAGCGAGCCCCAGGCGACGCCGTGCGAGGTGAGCGCGCTCGCGATGACCGCCCCGGGAATCGTGAGCGTGGGCGTCAGCTCGTCCCCGAAATAGCGCACGTACTTCGCGTGTACGGACCGCCTCGCGAACGGGATCAGCGGGCGCAGCCACCAGCGCACGTCGTGGTTCCCGGGGATCACGTGGACCGGTGCCGTCTGCGCCGCGTGGTTCACGAACGCGCGCGCCCGCTGGAACTCCCCGTGCCGCGCGCGCTGCGACAGGTCGCCCGACACCACGATCGCGTCCGGGCGCAGGTCGGGGATCATCTTCTCGAGGGCCTCGACCTGTTGCAGATCGGCGAGGCCGCCGAAGTGGAGATCGGACACGTGCAGCAGCTGGACCGTCACGATTCCGCCTGGACCGTGTACGTGAGGGTGGCGTCTCCGTTCGCGCGCACCGACACCCGAAACCGGACCTCGGTGGCCGAGAGCTTCTCGGCCGGCACGCTCGACTCCACCACCCGCCACACCCCGAAGCGCGCTTCGCGCACGTCCACCGCCACGGCCGCGGGCTTCGCGTTCGTGATCGTCACCTTGTACGATGCGGTGACACGCTGACGGGCCGGCATCCCCCGCCGCGGCGGCGGGAGCTGCTCCTCGTTGTAGTCGGTCTGCACCCGCTCGGCGGTTACGTCGAACGCATCCCCCGACTGGACGCGCAGGTCGCGCCCCGGCGCCGTGTGGTCGCTCCCGGCCTCGCCCACGAGCTGCACCCGGCCGCTCGAGTCCGCCTGATACAGCTGCACCGTGCCGCCGGGCAGGGGCCGGTCGCCGAACGGCGTCCCCCGCGGCCGCTTGAGCGTATACCACACCTGCACCGGCACGCGGTTCGGTTCCCCGGGCCCCCCCGTTTGCTCGAAGAAGCCGCGCCATGGCAGCGCGCCGGGCACGATCAGCTCTTGGGTGTAGGCGGCGCCCGCGCGCGGGAACAGCGCCGTCGTGACGGGCGTCCCCGGCTGCAGCGAGACGCGGCCGGGGAGCTGGTACACGTGCGTCTCGCCCACGGCTTCCTCGCTGGCCGCGGGTGCTTCGGCGACGCGGGCGCGGGCCAGGCGATCCGCGACCATCCCCGCGAACGGCTGCGGCGCCGCTCGCGCGCGGCTGATCGATCCCGCCACGACCTGTACCTCCGCGCTGTCGGCGGCAAGCGACTCCGATGTGATCGTGACCGCCCCCGACACCTGACACCGGGCACCTGTCAACACCACCTGGTACACCGCCTCCCAGCTCGCCCCCTGGGTCACCCAGGCGAGCTCCGAGCGGGGCCGCGCCCGCGCCGCCTCGAGCACTACCGTGGCTTCGGGCGCGGCGCGAACGAGCTCCGCCGGGAAGAGCGGCTCGCCCGGCTCGGAGAGGAGGATGCGCCCGTCCGGAAGCCGGTACTGCGGGGGCGCGACGCGCAGCACGGTGGCACGCACGGTGTCGCCCTTGGCGCGGGCGAACGACAACGTCTGGGCTGCGGCAGGGTGCGCCGCACCACCACGCGGCCGTCGCTGTACACGGAGAGCGAGGTCTGACCCGCGAGCGGGGCGGCGAGGCCAGCGGCCAAGGTGAACGCCACGGATAACGGACGACGGATGACGGATGACGTCACTTGAGCCATTCGAGCGCGATCCTCTTCACGATCCGGTAGGTGAGAAGGTACCAGGCCACGGCCGCCGCCGCGCCCACCGTGCGGGCGGTCGCCTGCCACGCGGGCGGGACGGAGCGCAGCGTGAGCATCACGTACCCCACGAGCAGCAGCGTGGTTACGACGGCCGCGAGACGCCCCACGCGTGACGCCTTTCGCGTGACGTCTTTCATGCATTTCGGACACGGCTCCCCCACCCCGATGCCGACCGTCATTTCGCCGCAGCGGGCGCACGGGTGAGAGAGGCTAGACCCGCCGGGCCACGGCGCGGGCGAACTCGGTGGTCGAAGCACTGCCTCCCAGATCCTTGGTGCGGACGTTGTCCTTCACGATCGCGGTCTCGAGCGCCTGACGCAGCCGCCCCGCGGCCTCGAGCTCGCCAACGTGGTCGAGCATCATCGCGGCGGCGAGGAGCTGGGCCGACGGGTTGGCGATCCCCTGCCCCGCGATGTCCGGCGCCGACCCGTGCACGGCTTCGAAGATCGCGGCCGACTCGCCGATGTTGGCCCCCGGGGCGAGTCCCAGTCCGCCCACCAGCCCCGACGCCTCATCCGAGAGAATGTCGCCGAACAGGTTGGTCGTCACGATCACGTCGAACTGCGCCGGATTGATCACGAGCTGCATGGCGGCGTTGTCCACGATCCGGTCGTCCGAGGCGATCTGCCCCTCGTACTCTTGCGCGATCATCCGCGCCGTTTCGAGAAACAGCCCCGACGTCGCCTTCAGGATGTTCGCCTTGTGCACCACGGTGACCTTCTTGCGGCCGTGCCGCTTCGCGTACTCGAACGCGTACCGCACGATCCGCTTGCACCCGTCCCGCGTCATCACCGACATCGCCTGCGCCAGCGCCTTGGGGTCGCCCCCCACCTTGAAGGTACGGTCGATCCCCACGTACAGCCCTTCGGTGTTTTCGCGGACGATCACCAGATCGACGGCGGGGTAGCGGCCGCCCGGGACGATCGATTTCACCGGCCGCACGTTGGCGTACAGCTCGAACTCTTGGCGCAGCGCCACGGTGACCGAGCGATAGCCGCCGCCCACCGGCGTCGTGAGCGGGCCCTTGAGCGCGAGGCCGGTGCGCCGGATGCTGTCGACAGTGGCGTCGGGGAGCGGCGTGCCCGCCTTCTCGATGGCGCTGACCCCGCCGTACTGCTCGTCCCAGTCGAACTCGAGCCCCAGCGCATCCAGCACCAAGAGCGTCGCCTGCGTGATTTCGGGCCCGATCCCGTCGCCGGCGATGAGGGTCGCCTCGTGGCTCCCCCCGCCCGCCTGCCTCTCGCTCACGGCAACCCTGGCGTGAGGCTCTTGACGGCCCGCGTGAGCGCCGTCCAGGGATCGTCGCCCTCGCCCCGCGCCACCGTCCGGAACCCGACGCGGCCGGTCCGCACGTCCACCATCACGACGGTCACGATCCCCGGCGCCCGCCGCGCGGCGCGCCGCAGCTCGTCGGGCAGCACCCAGACGACCTCGGGGGCGCGCGCCTGGAGCAGAGTGACCAGCACGCTGTCGGCCTTGGCGAGCGCGACGCGCCGCTCGGCGAGCAGCGCTTCCCAGTGGAGCGAGTCGTCCGCCGCGACGAGCGTGAGCGGCAGCACGCCGACCTGCTGCGCCGCAAGCCCCGCAGTGGGAAGCGGCTGAGTCGGCGTCGGCTCCTGCGCATGTTGCCGACCGCCGCACGCGAGGATCGTCGTCAACCATACGACCCACGCCCTAGGCCTTAAGTTTTTGATTTCCAAGGGATTAGTCACGGCGCGCAATATCGTGAACGCGCTCCGGATTTTCAAGAAGCGAGCGTCAGCCCCCCGTCCACGACCACCACCTGTCCCGTGATGTGGCGCGCCGCCTCGCTGCACAGGAACACGATCACGCGCGACACGTCCTCGGGATCCGCCACCCGCCCGAGGACGGATTCGTGTTCCGCGCGCTCGAGCACCTCGCGGGGCAGCGTGCTCAGGAGCTCCGTCTTCACGAATCCGGGAGCGACGGCGTTGACGTTGACGTTGGACGGGCCGAGATCGACGGCGGCGGACTTCGTGAGGCCGATGAGGGCGGCCTTGCTCGCGGCGTAGTTCGCGATCCCGAAGCCGGGCCGGAATGCCTGATGGCTCGCGACGTTGACGATCTTGCCGAAGCGCTGGGCGCGCATCGGCCCGGCGACCGC
>WNGF01007752.1_pt1 | contig 12863 bp, 9 predicted proteins | sample 5400641 | NCBI WGS metagenome assembly WNGF01 (sample SAMN13153371, study PRJNA577476) | soil metagenome | isolation source: 80 cm soil or saprolite under grassland replicate 2 | place: USA:California | collected 2016-06-15
CGCGTGGCCGTGTGCGCCCTTGCACTACGGGAAGCGGAGTACCTGCCGCTGCGTATCCCGCGGGATACCGAAGTCGCCGCTGACCGTGCCCCTCAGGCCGACCCACTACTTGGCGTGTCGGCGTTCAATTAATTCACCCAGGTCGAGGCTGATTTGTTCAGGTAATTCACCCACCTGATGTTCAGCTAATTCCTCACCCCGCGGACCGCCGCGGCGGCCTGGAACCATGCGGTCACTTTCCGTCCAAGGAGGTGGCTGTGGGGCGAAGGAGCTTGCGCGTGGCGGACGTCGTCGAGGTCCTGGAGCACTGGGCGGCTGGCCGGCCGCTGCGAGCCATTGCCGAGAGCCTCGGTCTGGACCGCAACACGGTGCGGAAGTACATCAGTCCGGCTCGAGAGGCCGGCTTCGGGCCCACTACAGGGCCGCCATCTGAGGGCTGGGCGATGTTCGTCGAGCGCGTGTGTCCCCTGCTTGGCAAGGCCAAAAGGAACGGTGCCGCATGGGACGAAGTCGCCGCACGTCACGACCAGATCGCCGAGCGGCTGAAGGTCAACCGGCCGAGCACGATCTGGCAGCGGCTACACGATGAGGAAGGCCTGCAGGCCAGCTTGCCGTCGTTTCGCCGCTACGTGCTGGCCACGTTCCCTGAGGCCTACGGCAAGCGTCCGAGCATCACCGTGCGTCGGGACGATCCGCCACCTGGTGAGGAAGTGCAAGTTGATTTTGGTCGGCTGGGCAAGTGGACCGATCCGGCCACAGGCGAGTCGATGATCTTGCAGGCGTTCATCCTGGTGCTGTCGTTCTCACGACACATGTTTGTCGCCGTCGTCCGACGCATGGACGCGCCGACTTGGCTCATCTGCCACCAGCGGGCGTTCGCCTTCTTCAACGCCGTTCCCGCTCGAATCATCCTCGATAACCTGAAGGGCGGCGTTCTGCATCCGGATCTGTACGATCCGCTGCTCAATCGCGGCTACGCCGAGCTAGCCCACCATTACGGGTTCCTGGTTGACCCGGCGAGGTCCGCAAAACCAAAAGACAAACCCCGCGTGGAGCGCCAGGTTCCTTTCGTGCGCGAGAGCTTCTGGACGGGACGTTCATTCTCGAGCCTCGAGGAGATCAATGCTGCGGCCGAGCGGTGGTGCCTGCGGGTAGCTGGCCCGCGCAAACACGGCACCACCCGCACCCCTCCGCTGCTCCTCTTCGAGACGATCGAGCAGGCGGCCATGCTGCCGTTGCCCAGTACGCCGTTCGAGATCGTGACCTGGGCAAGGGCCAAGGTGGCGCGCGATTGCCACGTCCAGGTCCAGGGCAGTCTGTACTCAATTCCCTGGCGCTACGTCGGCCACACGCTCGACGTCCGTATCGGCGCCATCATCGTTCGCTTCTACTCTGGAGCGGAGTTGGCCAAGACCCACCTGCGCGGCAAGCCTCGGCAACGGCAGACCGATTGGAACGACTACCCACCTGAGAAGGCGGCCTTCTTTCAGCGCACGCCAGCCTGGTGCCGCGATCAGGCGGCGAAGCTCGGACCACACGTTTATGCGGCGGTCGGCGAGCTGCTCGATCGGCATCACCTGCACCATCTTCGGCAAAGCCAGGGGATCATCCGCCTGGCCGAAACCTATGGCGAGGTACGGCTGGACGCCGCCTGCGAGCGTGCGCTGGCGTATGGCAACCCTCACTACCGAACCATCAAGACCATCCTGGAGAAGGCGCTCGACCCACAGCGAGCTGAGTTCGATCGGCTGTCGATTGCCAGCGTCGGCGCCTTCTTGCGTGGTCCGGATGCATTGTTCAGCGTCAGCCACGCGGCTCACGAGGAGGTGTCCCTTTGAACGCGTCGTTAGCGAAAGCGCTCCTACCCTCGATCCCGCCACAGCTGATACCCGCGTTGAAGGCGCTCAAGCTGGGTGGCATGCAGGAGTCGCTTCCCATCCGGTTAGATCAGGCTCAGCAGCAACGCCTGAGCTACTCGGAGTTCCTGGAGCTGTTGCTCGGCGATGAGATCGAACGCCGCGCGAATCGAGCGCTGGCCTCACGACTCGCCAAGGCTCACTTTGAAGACGCCGACAAGACCTTCGAGAACTTCGATTGGACGTTCAACGCGAAGCTACCCCAAGAGCAGCTGCGCGACCTGGCCGCCGGCGGCTACCTGCTCCGCAAGGAGCATATTTTGCTCTGTGGTCCAGTTGGAGTCGGGAAGACTCATCTGGCCGAAGCCCTTGGCCACCTGGCGTGTCGGCAGGGGCACCGTGTCGAATTCACAAAGACCAGCCGATTGCTAAGTGACTTGGGCGGCGGGCACGCAGATGGTACCTGGGATGGACGCCTGCGGCACTACCTCTTGCCGCCGCTGTTGATCCTCGATGATTTCGCCATGCGCGAGTTCACAGCCCAGCAGGCGGACGACCTGTACGAGCTCATCGGCGAACGGTCGCGCGCTGGGTCGATGATCCTGACCAGCAACCGCTCTCCTCAGGATTGGTATCCGTTGTTTCCGAATCCGGTGTTGGCCGAAGGTGCACTTGACCGTCTGCTCGGCCGATCGCACCACGTGGTCCTTCAAGGTCGCTCGTACCGACCACTACAGCGGCCCGATCGCATCACTCACCGCATCAGCGACGCAGCATCATCGACCTAACGTGAGGGGCGGCATGGGACTAGCCGATAATCCTGGTGGACACGATGGCCATCAGACTCGAACTCCACGATCGCGTGGACCAGAAGCGTTGCGCTCGTTGTGGCGGGGACTACCGCCGCGTGTACGGGACCATCTGGGATGACGAGCGACGGGCTGGTGTCTATTCGGCTGACCTTCACCAGCGCCATGACGATTCCCGCCTGGTCCTCGCGGTTGGCACCATGGGCTGGGACGCAACGACTGAACAATGGCGTCGCTACGGAGTGACGCTCGAGATCTGGCCCACCGCCGACGAAATACAAATGAAGCTGAGCGAAGCTTCGCAGTCGCCTTTCACCAACACCGACACCCTCGGCCACATCCTCGGTCGCGATGAAGCCCTGGCGAGCCCGCTACGCGATGAATTCTTCCACCTCGCCGATCACATCGTGCGCGAGGATGGGCGTGTGCGGGAGCAACTCAACCAGTACCCAATATCTTCTTAGATCCAGCCCAGCCCGTCGTAGGTCGAGTTCATTCGCACATCCACCACGGCAGCGGCTCTTTCCAGCAAAACTCCTCACCCCTTGCCTGGGTGAATTGTTTGAACACTGCTGGGTGAATTACTTGACACGTGACACACTAGGCTGCTTTTTACCTAGCGCGTACGTCTCACCGAGCGCCCACCAAAAATCGCCCAAGCAGGCAATAGCCTGCCTGTTGCCGCTGCTCGCGGCGGTGCTGAGCTGTGGCTTCGCGGTGCTTCTGGGGGTGCGGCATACCGCGCGGCGGCGGCCGTATTACGCGGCTTGGGCGCTGGGGCTCGTGTGTTTCGGGGCGAGCAGCGGGGCTGAGAGCCTTGGCGCTGCGTACGGATGGAGCACTGCCTTATACAGGTGGTGGTACGCCCGACGCCCACCCTACCGGCGCATGAACCGAAATCTCACCACCCGCCACCCTTTCCTGGTAGAACATATGTTCTAATGCAGAGCTCTCGTCACCGCGTACCCCTGAATCCGCCCACAACAGTGCATCTCGACGGATTAGCCCATCCCCCATCACGTGGACTTATCCGCCCCCTCGCGATGCAGTTGTGAGATCAAGAGCCGCGGCTCACGCCTCATACACGAGTACTCTACGGTTCGGGATGGTTCAACCGGCACGCGAGGAAAGGGCTGAGCTCACAACGCACCTACGCCGACTTACTCGCACATGGGGTAATGAAGAATCCGTTACGCTGTTTCTTGACCGGTGCCGCGTTGATACTCCCGAAGCACTCGTCGCCGCGACTTGGAAACACGTTCTTGAACTTCGGTCAGGAATCAGGAAAGTTATCGATTTTGGTGCGGGAGACGGCCGCTTCGCCAGGCATGGTGAGTTTTCGGAGTACATCGGCTACGAGATTGATAGGTCTCGCTGTAGTCGCAACCTCTCTGTTCCTGGTGCTGAGTTAGTAAACCGTTGCGCGTTTTCTGATGAAATCCATGATGCAGACGTTTGCATCGGCAATCCACCATTCGTACGCAATCAGGATCTTCCCAGTGGTTGGCGGCAAAAAGCTGCAGAAGTACTGCAAAGAAGAACTGGCGTTGAACTCTCCGGTTTAGCAAACGCCTGGCAATACTTCTTCCTTCTAGCACTGGCCAGTACAACCTGTAATGGCCTTTGTGCTCTGATCTTGCCGTTTGAGTGGGTTTCTAGACCTTCTGTGCGTCGACTTCGGGACTACATTGCGTACAACAAGTGGAATGTAAGTGTCTATCGGCTGGTTGACAGTACATTTAATAGCGTTCTAACTACCTCCTCCATCACTATAATAGATAAAAGCGAGCTCAGGGGGAACTGGCGCTACTTTGAAGAAACCTCCGATGGGAGTTATCGTGCCTTGGATTCCCCGAGTGGCGGACCGGCAGGGGTGCTTCCTTACCTCAAGCGGTCTGAGGTGGATAGGTCCGGGCCGATGGCAATCAGAGGTCTCAGTCCCGGTACTCAGAAGGTGCTCACGCTAACCGAAGGTGAACGTGTTCGAAACGGACTCTCACCTGAACGGGACGTTGTGCCCTGTACGACAACACTGCGACCACTGCCGCCCGACGCGCTGATGCTTGACGCTTCTACCTTCCGCAGCAATTTCCGGGAAACAGGGGAAAAGTGCTGGCTCATCCGAACAGACACAGAACCCAGCACCCGGTTGAAATCATACATCGAGTCAGTACCGCCACGCCTGTATCAAACCAGCACATGCATGGAGCGTCAGGTATGGTGGCAGTTCGCTATGCCTCCAATTCCGGACGTGCTGATCTCCATGAGCTTTAGGGGACAGTTTCCGAAGGCGGTAACGAACGAAATTGGGGCTCGGGCAATCGGAGGCGTGTACGGCATCTACAATCTTTCAAGCACCCAGGCGAGTCAGATCACTGAAGGCCTAGGAGGTGTGGATATTAGGGGCCGGATCGTCGCCCATTCGCACGGCCTGCGGAAACTGGAAGTAAATCAACTTAATGCCTTGCTTTCGGAAGCATTCGGGACGAACATTAAGGAGTCTTGACGAGGTCGCCGCGAGAACGGAACACGCTTGACGAAGGATCGTTGCCCTTCACTGTCGAGACACGCATCCTTCGGGAACTCGGTGAACGGCTCGTTCGGCATCCCGAGGTTGCGCTTCTCGAACTGATTAAGAACTCCTATGACGCGGACGCTACAACCTGCACGGCAACGTATGACCCGCCCAACTCGATCACGGTCGAGGATACCGGCATTGGTATGACGTTCGAGCAATTCAAAGATGGATGGATGCGCATAGGTACAAGTGCCAAGGAGGCGACATCCACGAGCTCCAAATACCGCCGCGTCATTACGGGCGAGAAGGGCATCGGACGGGTTTCGGTAAGGTTCCTAGGCAGCTACCTGCACTTGGAGTCGGTCGCCGATGATCCCAAGCGCAGGCAGCGAACGCGTCTTGCTGCGGAATTCGATTGGCCAACCTTCGACAGGAACGCAGATCTCGAGAAGATTCGAGTTCCGTACCGGCTCGAGCGAGTGCCAACCGATGAACCGACCGGCACAAAACTCGTAATAACGCATTTGCGACCAGGGACGGATGGGCTCGACTTCAAGACAATCAACACCGGGTCAGTAGGAATACTTTCACCCTTACGGTCGCTATTACCCAGAAATGGATCCATACGGGAACTATCACGGCACGATGCCGATCCAGGCTTCTCATTACTCCTTCACCGGACTGACGTCGCTAACGGACTGTCAGACGCCGACGTTGCAGCACAAATACTCGAAGGTTTCGTCCTCCGTGCCGTGCTCGAGCTGGAGGGCCAGCGACTCAATCTGAAGATCTACAAGCGCGGCAAGAAGTCTCCTTACCAGCGATTCGTCGACCAAATAGACAATAAGGTCGGCGAACTCTATTGCGACATTCGGTTCTTCCCTCGTAGGCCAGGCACCTTCACCGACGTGCCGGTTGACGGTCGCAGAGCTTACTCGTGGATTGGCGACAACGCCGGCGTGGCAGTGTTTGACCGCAAGTTTCGCGTGAGTCCGTACGGAATGCAGGGCGATGACTGGCTTCAACTCTCTTCGGACGCCGCAAGAAACTACAGGGAGCCACGTTCCACGATCGCCAAGAAACACTTCCCGATGCCGCCGACGGTGCGGACGTCAACCTCTGAGAATTGGATGCTGAGGCTGCCCCAATCTACGCAACTGGTCGGCATCGTTCAGGTACAGGGTCAACGGTCAGGAAGTCGTCAAAGAGAAGGACTCGTGCCGGCAGCAGACCGAGAAGGCTTCGTCGACAGCGATGCGTTTCAGCAGCTGCAGGATTTGGTGCGGGGAGCAGTGGAGGCGATCGCCTACTCCGATCGCGAACTGCAGAGAGAGGACGAAAAGAGAAAACAATCAGCAATCCTCGCCAACATTCAGGCGGAGACGCGGGATGCGATTCGCCAGATACAGTCTGATCCGAGAATACCGACAGCCGCCAAGAATCGCATTATCGGCAGCCTCGCACAAACGCAGCGCCTCTCGGAGGAGCAGGCGGACCTGGCACGCGCACGTGAGCAACGGCTCGAAGTCATGAGTCTCCTCGGTGTCGTCGCGGGCTTCATGACGCATGAATTCGGCATCGCCCTGCAGGAGTTGGAGTCCACTCATAACCAACTCCGCAATATCTCGAAGCTAGATGCCCGCTTCGCCGAGGTCGCGGAGAGTCTAAGTGGACACATTGCACGCTTGCGGGATTTCGTGACCTATTCGCAAGGCTATATACAAGGTGCGCAGAATTACACTGGCAACATTTACCCCGCGCGCCCGCGGCTACTGCAGGTGAAGCGGATATTCGGTAAGTATGCGGAAGATAGAAACATTACCGTTAGGATCAACGCGGATCCCGATCTGAAGGCACCACAAGTCCCGGTCTCATTATATAACGGTATCGTACAGAATCTCTTCACGAATGCACTCAAAGCCGTTATTGCTAAGACCGACAGTACAAACAAAACAATCGCGTTACGTGCTTGGAACGAAAAACGGTGGCACTATCTCGAAGTATCGGACACAGGAGTCGGCATTCCATTACCGCTACGCAAACATGTATTCGACTCCCTGTTCACCACGACAGATTCGATCGACAGCCCATTGGGCTCAGGGATGGGGCTGGGATTGACTCTTGTGAAGCGAGGCGCCGAAGCCTTTGGTGGCAGTGTTGTGTTAGTTGATCCGCCGCCTGGCTTCGTCACATGTTTTAAGGCAAAGCTCCCATTGGCAAATGGCTCCCCATGATCGTTAACGCCGAAGCTCACCATGACTCGATACTCTTGATTGATGATAATGCGGTACTTCTTGACACTCTGAGTTCCGATTTGCAGGCGCACGCGAAGCTCGCCGGCGTGGAGATCAGAAAGTGGATTCCCACCGATGACGAAGGGCCGCCGCTAAACGTCTTCAGATCACGAATCGACTCCAGTACGAGGCTCGTGGTTACGGATTACGATTTAACCGGTAAGGGAAGGACCGGGCTATTCGGGCCAAGCATTGTGGAGTGGTGCCAGGCGCTTGCCATCCCGGTCGGCGACTTCTCCAGGGGCCAGCAGAGTCTTCTTCCCACGCGGCCAAACCTGTTCGAGCTGCGTGTCCCAACGCAGGCTGATGAGGCGCCGCGATTTATCGTGGCGGCTTATCTAGGATTCAAACGTCTTCGCGAGCAACTGCAGACTCACCCTGACCTTGCGGCTCATGGGAACCTCGCTCGAGTTCTGGCGACGTTGCTTGGGCGCCCAGATGCCGAGAGCGCGTTCACCCTGTATATGCCGCGCTTGGAATCCGCGAACGCTGCCATCCTCGACAAGATCCAGGCTGCTCACAGCGAAGGTGCATCCCAAATGGGCATTTCCAAGGATGTGCTCCTCGTCTACGTTCTCGGCCATGTGCTTCTGAACACCATTTTGCGATACGCCGGTCCCATTCTCTCGGCCCAAGCCTTGTGTGCGTATGTCGCCACAACGATGGATCAACTAGGTCTGATTGCACCGGCATTCTCGAGTGCTGTTTACCACGGACCGTTCAGCGAGGCTGGTCAATGGTACTGGCGCAAAGACGTGGATGCACTGATTGAACAGTGGTCGGAGAAGCTGCAGGAACCGGAATTCCCCAGCTTTGGAACATTCAATTGCCGTGCGGTTGAGACCGCCTTGGGTCACGAGCTCAAGCGCCATTCTTGCGACCGTTGTGGTGGAGTCAACGGCGGGTTCTATTGCCCGTTTACGCACCGCCCGGTTTGCGAGCGATCAGATTGCTCTGTAGTCGCAACAAGCTGGATCCCGCAAGGCGCACAGTTGTGCCGTGTCGAACGTGACTTTTACGAGGAGTGGAGTCCACTTCTTGGGCTTTAGGGGCTTGTCACTTCGGTGACCATGAATCGCTCCACGGGATACGTCATAAGACGGTTGGCACAGGCCTGGCAGGAGATCCTTGTTGGTATGCAAAGGATGTCCAACGCTGGGCCTCGACCATTGGATTGGGGCGGCATCTTTATTCATGACGCGGACTCCGAATCCACTGAGATAAAGTTTACGGTTAGGCCTATCGTCTTCAATGTTCCTGAACGCGCAAATGGAAAGAACATCAACCTATACATTGTCCTATCGGGATGGCTGTCGTTCGAGACTGAACACGGCGGACATGAGATCTTGCGAACGCGCACCTATGGCACGAGGGTCGCTTACTTCCGCGATAAAGGCGAGTCGTTGGACCACGTCTACGGGACGCACTACGATATGGAAGAACTCCTAGCCGGACATCCAGTATTTCACGCACAAATGGCATCGCAGGTGGAATTCGCTGGTGTCGTTAAGGACCAATTTGGTGTAGATGCGCCAGACGTAGACTTAGTTATGCCTATCTTGCATGGCGTGAGAGTCCCTACCGCTCAAATGGACGTGTTCTCGGTTGTGCTACAGATCTGCGCCGACCACCTCCTTAGCAGCCAATCGGCCTCAGAAGTCAAAGACGCATTCCAAACGATGGTGCATACGGTTGGCTTCTTCTCCGGCGCCGGCTACCGCATGCCGCGACTTACGGGTGAACTAGCGACCTCCTGTTACCGCTCCATGCATTGGTATCCAGAATAGCCACGAGTTTGCGAGATACCGACGCATAATCCCTCATCCTGCCGATGTAAGTGGGCGTCGTTGCAAGACTCTGTGGCATGACGTGGTCTTCACTATGCAAGCGGCGGTACCCAGGTCCAAGCCGTTCCGCAGTTGCGACTGGATTCACGTGCGGCTTGTTCACCTAGACGATTCATATGCGGTTTGCCGACCCCAAGGATGTTGTCGGGAACACGGCTTCGAGCCGTTTCGCCGCGTCGTCCAGCATTGTGGGGAGGACGTGGCTGTAGGTGTTGAGGGTGAGGCTGATTTGGCTGTGGCCCAGGAGCTCCATGACGACGCGGGGCGGGACGTTGGCGGCAAGGAGGTAAGTGGCGGTGCTGTGGCGGAGATCGTGCGGGCGATGCGTTGAGGGGAGACCAGCGCGGAGCAGGAGCTTCTTGAACTGGTGGTAAACGTTGCTGGCGTCCAATGGCGTGCCTACGGCGCTGGGGAAGACGAAGCCATAGTCTTGCCAGGCTGGGCCGGCTATGAGGCGTTGCTCGGCGATTCTTACGTGCTGGGCTTTGAGGTTCGAGACGGCGGGGCCGATGAGGGGGACTGTTCTGCGGCCGCTGGCTGACTTGGGTTCGGTGAGGCGCCAGGGATGACCGCGGAGGTGCTCGAGGGTGTGGTTTACGCGGATGCGTTTGTTGCTGAGATCTACATCTTGCCAGCGGAGGGCCAGGGCTTCGCCGAGGCGGAGGCCGCTGGCCAGGAGGAAGGCGTAGAGGTGTTCGTAGCAGTGGCCTTGCGCGGCTGAGAGGAATTGAGCCGCGGCTTCGGGGCCGAGGGGCTGGATGCCTGGGCGGCTGCCGCGGGGTGGATCGACCAGGAGCGCCACGTTGCGGGGGATCACCTGCCATTTGACGGCTAGGTTCAGCGCAGCTCGCAGGATGCCGTGGAGGTACTGGACGGTGCGTGGGCGGAGCTTGGAGTTCGCCTTCTGGTTTAGGAAGGCCTGGACCTCCTGGGCGGTGAGCTTGGCGATGGGGCGGCTGCCCAAGGCTGGGTTGATGTGCTTGTGGATGTAGTGCGTGTACGACTCGAAGGTGGTTGCTTTTAGCCGCGGTTTCGCGGACTGCTCCAGCCACTGATCGAGGTACTGAGCCAGGGTCAGGCGCTGGTTGGGCGGCAGGAAGCCTTGCTGGATTTCGCGCGCGGCGGCTACCAGCTTCTGAGCGACCTCCTGGCGGGTCTTTCCGGAGAGATGGCGGCGTTTTCCAGAGCCGACCTGAACGGTGCCGCGCCAGATCTTGAGGCGCTCGTCGTAGTAGACGGAGCCTTCGCCGTTGCCGCGTTTGGTGGGGCGGCGGGTCTTTACGGTGTTCATCGGAGTAATCCTTTCTTGTGTGACCCTCGAGGTGAGGAAGTGAAACGTGCACACCCCTCCCAGGAAAGAGGGGGCGCAACCTACATCGCCTCGTCTCTGCGGCCGTGGGCAGCTGTCACCCGAAGGGGCGCAGGGAGCTTGCGACCGGAGCACCCGCGTCAGCGGGTTGACTGCTGCCCGCGGACGCGGTACGCCGACAATGTAGGTTGCGGCCCCGGGGTGGCTGGTTCGGGACCTCATCGCGTGCGATCGGGGATTACGCCTGGTAGGTAGTCACCGCTCGCTGGGAGCGGGGCGATGGTGATCTGCGACAGGTGGAGGGTCTTTGCGACTCGGGTGAGGCGATCGCGCAGAGCTGGGCTGGGTGCGAACCAGTGCACCTTTGTGAAGTGAAGTTGGCTCGTACCAGGCCAGTTTGCCGTCATATTCTGTGCGGTCACGCTTCGGGCTCAGCTCGATCTCCACGGCTTCCCGATGGCCGTTGCTCCGCACCAGGACGCCGTCTGGACGTCTGGCTGGGCCGCGGAGGAGTCTGCCGGCCGGGTCGCGTGCTTGCTCGAGCTGGTCGCGGAGGAGCTCCCGCTCCGTGATCCAGCCTGCTGTCTGGTCCTGCTCCAGCAGCCAGGCCGCTACCTCTACGACCGTCTGATCGTGGAGCAGTCGGCCGGGCTCGCTGCGTCGGGGTCGGAGTCGCAGGTCTGATCGCGCTCGGGCTGCCTTCGGCGTCGCGGTGACAAGTGCAGGTGCACGCCATGGAATGTCGATCGTCCTCAGGTAGCGGAGCGCTTGCAGCACTGCGATGCGGTTCGTCGCCGTGCGCGGGCTGTCGAAGAACCAGCGCGCGATCTGTCTCGTGGTGAGCTGCTGCCAGCGCAGCACCTCGCCAATGATCGCCAGGTCGCGATCCGTTATGCGCCACTGGGGAAGGTGGCGCAGATGCGACTCTTTCTTCATCCTCCACCTTCCATTCAGTGTGGGTAGGCCAGACCCAGGGAGCGCTGGATCTGTTGTTGGACGAGAATTAGGAAGTCCGCACGACGACAACTAGGTTGGCCGCTTGGGAGGGCTGTGGCGGGCAGCGCATGATGACGCTTCTGAAGCGAAGGGAGCGGCATGAAGCGCGACTCGGAGGTACTGCTGATGCGGCGCGAGCGCGCCAAAGGTCGAACCCAAGAGCAAGCTGCCGCGCGGGCCGGGATGAGCGTGCGCACGATCCGCCGCTACGAACGGCGCGGCCGGCTACCCAGCCAACTCAAGCAGCCGCGCAGCTATCGCACACGAGCCAGCCCGTTCGACGACGACTGGCCGTGGGTCGTCAGCCAACTCGAAGCTGATCCGGCGCTGCAAGCGACGACGCTGTTCGGGCTACTCAACGAGCGGCGGCCTGGTAGCTACCTGGCCAGTCAGGTGCGCACGCTGCAGCGGCAGATCGCCGCCTGGCGTGCGCAGTACGGTCCCGGCCGCGAGGTCATGTTCCCGCAGGTCCACGAACCTGGCGAGGCCGCTCAGTCCGACTTCACATACATGAACAGCCTGGGCGTCACGCTCGGCGGGTTGGCCTTCGAGCACCTGGTCTTCCACCTGGTGCTGGTGTACTCGAACGTTGAAGCCATCCAGATCTGCTTCAGCGAGAGCTTCGAGAGCCTCGCCGAGGGGCTCGAAACCTGCCTATGGATGGTCGGCGGTGTACCTCGTCAGCACCGGACGGACCATTTGAGCGCGGCCATCCATCCGCTGGATGTCGAAGGGCGGGCGCAGGCCAAGGAGCGCTACCGACTGCTGATGGCGCATTACGGTCTGGAAGCGACGACCAACAACCTGGGCGTGGCTCACGAGAACGGCGACGTCGAGCAAGAGCACTTCCGCTTCAAGCAAGCCGTCGACCAGGCGCTGCGCGTGCGCGGCAGCCGCGACTTCGCCGACCGCGCCGCGTACGACCGCTTTCTGCACAAGATCGTCAGCCAGCGCAACCTGACGCGCCAGGTCCGCTGGGCTGAGGAGCGTCAAGCACTCCGGCCATTGCCGGCGGCGCCGCTGCTGCCGTGCCGCGAGGTGCGCGTGCCCGTCAGCCGCTTCAGCACCATACAGGTCCTGCGCAACACGTACTCGGTACCGTCGCGGCTGATCGGCAAGCGCTTGCTGGTGCGCGTGCGCGCGCAGGTGCTGGAGGTCTACCTGGCCACGACGCTCCTGCTGAGCATGCCGCGGCTGCTGGGCACCGGCCAGCACCGCATCGAGTACCGCCACG
>WNGF01014926.1_pt1 | contig 12862 bp, 5 predicted proteins | sample 5400641 | NCBI WGS metagenome assembly WNGF01 (sample SAMN13153371, study PRJNA577476) | soil metagenome | isolation source: 80 cm soil or saprolite under grassland replicate 2 | place: USA:California | collected 2016-06-15
CGCCGCGGCCTGGGGAGATTACGACAATGACGGCGACCTGGATCTGTTCGTGTCTTGCGCTGCTGCCCCCGGCACCGTAAGTCGGCCCAACCTTTTCTACCGCAATGACGGCAGCAACACGTTCACGAGCCTCACCTCCTTGCCAGCCAATGACCCGGAGAATCAAGGTGGGGCCTCGGCGGGCTGCACTTGGGGGGACTATGACAATGACGGCTGGCTCGACTTGTTCGTCGCCAACCGCGGCACTGGACAAAACGACTTTCTGTATCATAACAACGGTGACGGGACATTCACCAAAGTCCTCGACAGCGTTGCGGTGAATGATGGCGCCGATTCGTTTGCCGCCGCGTGGGGTGATTATGACAACGATGGTTTTCTGGACCTGTTCGTCGGGAATTTCGCGCGCACTAATTTCCTCTATCACAACAACGGAAACGACAATCACTGGATGAAGTTCCGGCTGATCGGCACTCGCTCGAACCGCGCTGCCATTGGCGCGAAGGTGCGCGTGCATGCGACCATCAATGGGCAGACGTTCTGGCAGATGCACGAAGTCTCCGGCGGCGACGGCCTCAGGGGCCAGAACAGCCTGCACGTCCACTTCGGTCTCGGCGACGCGACGAATGCGGACCTCGTGCGCATCGAGTGGCCTTCCGGCACCGTGCAGGAGTTGGAGAATGTCGCCTTGAAACAATTCGAAACAATCCTCACCGTGACCGAGCCGGGCGGCGAACCGCGCTTGTCGGCCACGCGGGAGAATGGCCAGGTGCAACTGACGCTGACCGGCAAGCAAGGTTCCCGCTACGCTCTCGAGACTTCGACCGCGTTGCCCAACTGGACCAGCGCCGACCTCATGGTCACCGTCACGAACCAGAGCGGCGCGGTGACCTTCCCCGCGCCGGGCGCGACCAACGCCGCGCAACGGTTCTACCGCGCGGTGTGGCAGTAAACCATTTTGTTTCCTTCAGGTAAACGATCGATCTCTCCGACGGGAATCAAAAGATGGCGCAATGCCCGTGATGGTCGCAGCAAAACCATGGCACATAAGTCTCCGAATCGTTTTTTTTTGAGACAGCCCTAGCATGAGCGCCTCATCTTCCTCCTAACCTCCTCCTAACCCGTGAAAAAATTGACGGATAATTGAGTCCCCTTGGGTCCCCACGAAAATGCGTGAACCCCCTGATTTTATTGGCGATTGTCCACGTGGGTTCAGGTGAAGGGGAAGTGGGTCCACTAAGCGAAATCTCGTTGCGAACGAGACGCTCTACCAACTGAGCTATGACCCCACGCAAAAACGACGATAATTAGCTAAGGGATAAGCGACTCGAAGGCAAGCGCAAAGACACTCCTCAGAGGGCAAAGTCTTCCCAAATCCGGCGCGACAAACAGCGTGCAATCAAGCGAAAAAAGAGTCGCCGCATTTTCCTCCGAGCTTGCTCGGCCGTGGATCTCCACCACGTCCAAGGGCTGTCGAAATAGAGTTGGTAGGAAAACGTTGGAATTATCTGAAGTTTCGTGGAGCGAAGTGGTCCCGCGAGTGGGCGACTTGCTTCATATGAAGGAAGACCCGCCCTGCCCCGCGCCTGCCGGTAATTGAAACCTTGCCGCCGCGGAGCCGGTGCGTACCACCGTGTCAGCCGGAACCTCCACCCTGCCGCTGAGAAGAAACCTTTCAGCAACCTCTGTGATGTTGGCTCCTTTGCAGCGCTGAGGGGTCAGCCGCGAAACTCAAGTTCTGTGGGCTCCGATTCGTTAGCGGCAGTTGTGGAGTTGGATGTTGCCGCCGCCAGGCTGGGTGCCTCCCAAGTCGCCCCCGGCGACGTAGCCGACGTCGGCCGAGGCGCACGCCGGACACGACGTTACCTGTACTTGGAATAGGTCGTTGCGGCCCGGTTCGCCCTTGTCGCACACTCGCACTTGCGCCGTGCCCGGCCGCCGAGGAACCGACGACCACTTTCCGGCCTGCGCAGGGCAGGAAGACGTGCAAGACGTTGACGGCGATCCCGTCCACGGTGAGCGTCTGCCCATTGATGATGGTGCTCGCCCGTCCGGGGAATTGCTCATTGATGATCAGGAACCCTCCGCCGAAGAGGAAGGCGAGTTGGTTCGACTCCCCGGTGGCGGTGAGGGGTTGGCCGTCCACGACCAACCCGCTGATCTGGGTTGCGCCGCTGAAGGTCTCTGTGTGCTCGGTTCGTCAGTTGCACCTGTGGAGTTGGATGTTGCCGCCGCCAGGGTGGCTGCCACCCAGATCGCCACCCGCGGAGTAGATAGGATTATTACTCCCTTGCCCGCAGGGCGGTGGTGGTGGCGTGTTGTACAACTTGATCTCCAATATGTCGTCGCGGCCCGGCTCGCCCTTGTCACACACGCGCACGCGCGCCTGGTAGCCGGACACGCCATTGATTGTCACGTCATAGCAGATGATCCGGCAATCCGGATCGCCATGATCGACATCGAACGAGTAACCGGTGACGGCCGTGGCCTTCACGTGCATGCCCGTGCCATGGTCGATGTAGTTGAGGTGGCCCCAGAACGCGCCGTTTTTGATGCCACCGGCCACACCGAAGTTGGCCTTGGCGCCCGACGGGGTCCCGACAATCCAGCCGCCGCCGGTCACGAAGTCGCAGGGCGGTGATGGCGGTGGTGCGGTGCCGACGAAACCACAGGTGACTCCGGCCGTGGCTGAGGCGATGACCACGTTCACACCTGCGAACGCATCGACGATGTGCAGGGCGTTAACCGTGATGCCGCTGAAGCCGGCGACCTGCTCGTTGATGATCACGAAACCGCCGTCGGTTAGCATCACGATCTGGTTGGCCGCTCCCGTCACCGCGACGGCCTGACCGTCGATGACCAGCCCGGAGATCTGAACCACCCCGCTGACCGTCGCTTCGAAGGTGGCGCAAGCCGCCGCCGCCCGGGACATCACGAATTCAGCAATGACGGTTTGCGCGCCGAAAAAGAAGCCGCCGCTGCTGACGAAGTTCACGCTGGCGACGCTGGCTTCCGAAGCCGTCGCGGTGCCTCCCCCAACCACTGCGGTGTGGGAAGCGCCCACGGTCAGCCCGCCGGCGAGGCTGGTCTCCAGTGCCGCCGCCTCGATCGCGCCGCCCGTCACGGACAACGCACCGGAGTCCGCGACGGACACGGCGCTGCCACCGGCAGACCCTGAAACCGCCGTCGCCTGCCCTGTAAAGCCTGCCGCGGTGGTCATTCCCACCACGATTTGTGCCTGCTGATTGCTCGCCGATAACCCGCACAACAGACCGGCCAACAAGCTTGCCGCGACCGGCCGCGATACCAATGGGATTCTCTTATTCATACGACGTGCTCCTTTCATTGCGAACACTCCAATTTTTCGTTCCTCCGGTTGTCATGGATCGTCGCTTCTAGAACACCGTGGTGCCTGCTGCCAGAGCGCTGCCCGCGGCGAGCCTGCTGCCGGCCGCTGGTTGGCCGCCGAACCCCAAGCACAACAGACCGGCCATCCGAGTCGCTGCGACCGATCTCGCTAACCACATACTCTTACTTTTTACTTTCATGTCGTTACCCTTTCTTTGTTTCCGCAGAGCAGTTTTTTGTTCTACGGCTTTTTGGGGGTTCACTCTAACCACGACGACAGCAGGTCGAATAGGTGGGTGAAACCGGCTAAGGGGATAGGGCAATGACCCCATGGGCGCTAATCAGGCACTCCAACATCGAGCCGTGCAGACTCCCTTGATCGTAGCTGCTACGGCTCCACGCGCACACGATAGTAGCCACCGGAGGCGTTAGGCATTGACCAGTAATAATCCCCCCCTCCCTTCAAGTGGCGTAACCTGGCGCAGCGATGCCGGCCCAAATCCCGCGGCACGCTGGAGCCATTGTTCCAGCGGCAGGGCAAGTCGCTGGCTCCAGCCAAGGGTGAAGTGGACGAGACTTTTTCGGTCTACGGATGGCTGCGCACGCCCATCCGGCTGCGTGGACAGTCGCAGCGGATTCCAACGTGGACGCCTGCCAGTCTCGTGTTGAAGTGCCGGGCGTTTTTCGGGGTGAACATCCGCGCCGACGTGTTCGCCTGCCTTGTTGCTCGCGGTCCCGCGACCGCCAGCAGCCTGGCGCGGGGGTTGGGCTACTCGCAACGGTGGGTGCAGGAGACGCTCATGGAAATGCAGTTGGGAGGTCTGTTCCAGACTCGCTTCGACGGCAACCGGAGGGAGTATTGCATCGGGTCGAGCAAGGGCTGGCAGCTTTTGTTTGAGGCTGCGCCGGAACGGGCCGCATGGTTTGACTGGCGGGCCTTCGGCCAGGCGGTCGCAACGGTTTGGAATGTGGCCTCCACGATGAAGGAAGAGGGGCTGACCGATTACCCCTTTAAGTCGGAGCTGGCCAAGGCGCTGGCGGCGGCGCGAGGAGATTTCATTGCCGCCGGGTTGGCGTTGTCCGGGCAGCCCGTGACGGAGGAATTCCTGGAGAAGCTGAAGCGACTATAGTTCGATGCGAATTGCTTATTCACCGATGAAACGACATCCGCGAACGAGATTGGTCCCCCGGCACTTCGTTGACCGGTCGGCAAAGGGGCATCCTCATCGCGATGGTGGTCGCGGAGTTGGGGTAATTGTGGACCTAAACGGATCACAATCCTTCCCGTTTAAGTCGGTCCAGCAAACCGCGCTTCGCGGGATGCTGCGAATGGCTCCGACACGACTGCGAAAGTCTGGCTGGCTGGCTCCTCGCGCCGCGAGATCTTTGCGAGCGCGCTCGACCGGCCCATCCAGGTCAGGCGGGAGTGAAGCGGCTTGGGTCGCAAGATTCAGTGCGAACCAAACAATCGAGATTGCTCCTCGTTTTATTTGTTGTAGATAAAACGCGCGTTCAGTTCTCAGTCTTAAGCAACTTCACCGCTGCCTGATGTCCCTCGGACTCGGCGAGCATCAGCGCCGACCGATGTTCACTGTTCACTAAGCTTCGGTTCGCGCCATGTTTCAGCAAATCCTTGACGACGCTGGTGTGGCCTTCCCACGCGGCGGCCATCAAGGGTGTCCAGCCGTGACTCGAAGCAGCGTTCACATTCGCGCCGTGCTCCAACAACAGGCGCACCGCGTCGGCGCGGCCGCGCATGGCGGCGTGGAGCAACGCGCTGTTCCCGCCGGTGTCGGGGAGGTTGACGTCCGCCTTTCGTTCCAGGAGCAACCGCATCACCTTCAAATGGCCGCGCACGGATACGTAGGCCAGCGGCGTCATGCCGTCGGTGTGGGCGCGTCCATTCACTGTGAGGCCGCGCTCGAGGAGCAGCCTGGTTATCCCAACGTGACCGCCCATGGCCGCACTGTGAAGAGCGTTGCCGCCATCGATCTCCACTCCTTGGAGGTCGGCGCCTCCCGCCAACAGCGCTCTCACGGTCTTCTCCCTCCCCAAATACGCAGCGAGCAGAAGGACGGGCTCCTTCAGTTCATCGCGGGCGTTTGGGTCAGCGCCTTGTTTCAAAAGTAGGATGGCCTTCTTCTCGTCGCCTTCGGTGACGGCGCTGATGAGTTGCTCGGACGGCGTGGCGGCGAATATGGGAACCAGCGCCGAACAGAGCAGAAGAGTTGCGAGCAGTGATTGCACGCCGACACCCTTAAGCATGATGAAGCGGTTCATGATATTTCTCGTAGCTCAGCCAACCTTGATGACGAAGTCGAATTTCGCGATGAGCCCATCCGATTCCTTTCGCGGCGACAAGATGAGCGAAGGCCGCACACCGGCGTCTGTGGCGTTCCAAGGATCCCCCTTGAAATAAAGCTGCGTCGTCAGAATCGGGGACTTCTGGAAGCTGGCTTTGACGTGGATGTGAGACGGGCGCATGTCTCCAGGCGCGCCATAGTACAGCGGCTTGATGGTGCGCAAGGTGTAGCGTCCCTTGTCGTCAGTGTAGAGCTTGCCGCGCAGCGTGAAGCCCCGGTTGTCGTAAGTGCCGGTGCGGTCCGCGTGCCAGACGTCGAGCAACGCGCCCTTGAGCGGACGGCCGTGCGTGTCGAGGACGCATCCGGTCAGGGTGAGCGGTGTGCCGGCCATGCCCTTTTCGAGAAAGACCGATCGGACCGGCGCGCCGGGCTTGTAGAACGGACCCTCCCAGTTGTTCTCGGTTTCGGGCGACTCTTCCGTCGCCGCCAGAAGTTGGCTGGGCAAAAACGCGGACGCTCCCAGCAACGGCAGTCCAGCCGCGCTGCACAGGACCCGGCGCAGCAGCCTCCGGCGTGACAGGAGACCGATTGATCGTGATGCTGATTCTTGGAGAATGTGTGCGTTCATTGTGTTGGTTGATAGCGGAGTTTGATGAGTTTTTTGATTTGATGCAATGGTCTTGCGCCGTTCATCAGCAGATGAAGAGTTGGTTGATTCTTCCCGGCAAACCCCGTCGAGATTGAGCCGTTGGATTCCATTGAGCGAGGCGCGGAATCCAACCCCGCCAACACCGCGCACTTCGAGCGCCGGTATGACCAGGTAGTCCAGGCCCTCCGATGACGGTGCAACCACCAGATTCATCAACTCGCGGAAACTGACCCGGTTCACGGGAACGGCTTTGCCAGCCCAATGAAACTCCAGAGCGCGCCGTGTCGGGGTTGGAAGGGCCAGGGCATCCAGTACGTCCTCCACTGGCCATTTCCTATCCACATCATCAGCCACTCGAAATGTCTCAGCCAACCGATCGGCCCGCTGGGCGGCCTCACAGTCTCGCGCATCCCGGCTCAAGATTTGGCGGACTCGCTTCTCTGTAAGCCGAAACTGCCGAGCGATCACTTTGGTCGATACCCCGGCGTGACAAAGCTGAACAATATCGTGATTTCGCCGACGGTAATTTTCTTGCATCGCGAAGCGGGCAAAGGATGCCAGGCTTTTAGAAACACAGCAATCCCCCACACGGGAGTCCACTGGCACGCTCCGCTGATGCTACGTCTCGGCGGTGAACCAGTCCGGGGAACTGTCCCCGTGCGGGTAACGGATGGATTTTCCCTTCGGGCGTACTGATCTTCCTCCTAACCTCCTCCTAACCCGTGAAAAAAATTGACGGCTAATTGGGTCCCCGTGGGTCCCGACGAAAATGCATGATCCGCCTGATTTTATTGGCGATTGTCCTGGTGGGTCCAGGTGAAGGGGAAATGGGGCCACCAAGCGAAATCTCATTGCGAACGAGACGCTCTACCAACTGAGCTATGACCCCACGCAAAAACGTCATCATGTCTAGGCGCTCACCCCGAGAGACGCAAGCGCAAACCATGTTCCCGTGCTCACCTCGAGAAACGCAAGCGCATACTACGGCCGACGAGATGCTCAATACTCGGCTGTCTGTGTTCTTGTTCGAGATGGACTTCTGGCATTTGCGATTGCCGTTGACACGTCGCGAAGCGCCGTGCGTCGAATCGCTGCCGCCTCACGTAAAGTGATCATCATGTGTCTCGATCTGATATAGTGCGGCGCGGTGGAGCTGTTTCGTCATCACGCAACTTCGTTGAGAAGGTTGCCCTTGAGCCGTGGTCCTCTTTCACCAATCCCCCCACCTTACCGGCCTGACCACCAGGGGCTGCGTCCTTGCCAGTTCGTGCCCGCCCGCCTAGCGTCCCAGCCATGTCCTCGCTTCGGTGCTGGTCGCTGGCGCTGGCGCTGGTGCTGGTGGGTCGGCTTGCTCAACCTTGCGTTCAGGCCGAGACGCCGCCTCTCCAAGTGTTGCGGGCGATCGCGCAAAAAGATCGCACCAATATCCTGATCGAGTTTAATCAAACGCTCTCGCCCGATGCCACCAACGCGCAGAACTACCGCGTCACCCCATCGACCGCGCTCGGTTCGCCTTTATCCGTCGTCGAGGCCACCTTTTTGAATTCATCCACGATCCGTCTGACGACCGAACCGAGACTGGAGCGGGTGAACTATGAGTTGCAGCTAACGAACATCACCGACGCTGCCACTTCGAGCAACACCATCGCCGCGGTCCCGACTCCGCTCCAGTACGTGGTGGAGTTGCTGCGGCTGGACCAAAGCACGACTTGGAGGTTCGAACAGTCTGGCCTCGGCTTTCCCGACCGGCGCTGGGCCGACGCCGTCTTCGACGATTCGTCTTGGCCCGTGGGCGGAACGCTGTTTGCCGTGACTCGTTTCGGCATGCTTCCGCCCGGCAACTACGGCACTCGGCTCGACTTACTGGATGTATTCGGTGGCGCGTCGATTCTCACTTATTACTTCAGGACGACATTCTATTTGCCGGGGTTCTCCACAAACAGCCTTTGGCTGAGGCACCTGATTGATGACGGTGGCGCCGTCTATTTAAACGGCGATCCAATTTATTCGATTCGGCTGCCGCTGCCGGCGAGCCAAAACACACTTGCCTCGGGCCAGGTTGGAACGCCCGCGTTCGAACCACCGCCCGAGCAACCTGCCCTGCCCTTGCCCAACGCCGCCCGATCCGGTGAGAACGTCATCGCCGTGGAAATCCATCAAGCGACCACCAACGACACGGATGCGGCTTTTGGTTTGTCGCTCGAGGCCCTCCTCGATGCCTTTGCTCCGCCGCTCGTCCTGGCCCTTCCCGCGATCGGGACCAACGGAAGCGGAGTGTTGCCGAACGCCGGCCATGTTACGCTCGAAAAGCCGTTGGCCACCAACCTTGTTGTCCGCCTGACCTCAGGCGATCCGACGACGCTCGCCGTGCCGTCTTCGGTTATCGTGTTGGCCGGTGAAACCAACGCCGTCTTCGACCTGCCCGTCACGTCCGATACGACGATTCGCGGACCTCGCCGAGTTTCCGTGCGGGCGAACGCCGATGGGTTCACCGATGCCTCCTTGACGGTCCGGATGTTCGATGCGGTGCCCGGTCGCCTAGCGCTCTCCATCCCGCCTGAACTGGTCGAAGGAACCGCGTTCATCGAGGCTGAAGTCAAACTCTCAACGCCGGTCGAGCAGGACCTCCTGGTGAAACTGCGCTCAAACGATCCCTCGGCGCTGGTCGTGCAGCCTTGGGTGTTCGTTGCCGCTGGGGAAACTTCCGCGGTCTTTCGGGTCGTCGTGGCAAACAATGACATTCTTCAGGGTACGCGCGCCGTGACGGTGACGGCCACTGTCGACGGCTGGGATGACGGCAGAGTGGTCGTATCGGTGTTGGACAAACCGGACTCGTACAAGGTGCTTTCCCTGCCCACCCGGGATCTTGCCTATGACGCGGTCACGGGGAAGATCTACGCCACTGTCCCACCGTCCGCTGCGACCAACGGCAACGCGCTGATTGCGATCGATCCGGAGTCGGGCGTGACACAATCCGCGTTCTTCGTAGGGAACGATCCGGGCCGGTTGATCCCACTACCGGAGGGTGGCCGATTATATGTGGTCGCCGAGACGAACCAATTGGTGAACCGCATCGACCTGAAATCTAAGGCTGCTGAGTTGAGCTTCCGGTTGGAGAGCAACGCCCCGCCCGGCGCCTACACGATCGAGGATTTGGACCTGCTGTATGACTCACCGAATTCGTTGGCCATCCTGCGGCTGCGCAACGGTTATTTTGCCGACATCGCCGTTTACGACGAAGGCGTCCGCCGCCCGACGGTGGCAGAGACTGGGGCTGATTACTATCCGGAATTCCTGAGCGCCGCAACGGATGGTAGTGCGGTGTTGGTTCAAAGCTGGGGTTTCCAGGGCCTGCGCCGATTCATCATCGACGCCTCTGGCGCCAGCGTAGAATACGTCGACACGACCATCACACCGGGCCAATGGACGCGGGGCTGGAAAGCGGTCGATCAGCGCTTCCTTGGATCGGACGGCGTAATCCTGAATCCAGCGACTCCCCGCATCGTGTCCGCCATTCCGGATATCCCGGTGAATTCACTGATGTGCGCCGACGCGCTGCGGCGACGGATCTTCTATTTAAGCCCAATCGGATTCGGCGCGTGGACTTTGCGGGCGTTTGATTCGCTGACGTTCGCGCCGCTGGGCAATTTTACGATCCGCGGCGTGACCGGCGCGCCTTCGAGTCTGATTCGGGTGGGCGATGATCGGCTTGCCTTTCGGACGGATGCGAACCAACTCCTGCTCGTCCGCACACTGCTGGCGGGTCAGGGCGCTCCGACCGACGTGGGGCTTTCAATAGGTGCGAACGCAACGGTGGCACTCTCCGGGAGTCAGTTGACCTGCACGCTCACCGTAACGAACCAAGGCCCAGGCTACGCTAGCAACGTGCTCATCAGTATTCCGCTTCCTGGGGGATTGCAGGTCATCACCTCAAGCGCGCCTGCGAAAGTCTATTCCACGGGCGATGCCGGACTTGAGTTTGCGTTGGGCACGCTGCTGGCGGGTCAAACAACCAACTTCACACTAACCTTGCTCGCCGCAACCGCCGGATCCTTCAAGCTCATCGCCGACGTGCAAGCCAATGCGGCTGAAACGAACCGTTCCAACAACAGCGCGGTGCTGAATCTGACCGCCACGTTGGATCCCGAACGTCGTGGACCCGGTTGGATTTCCCTGAGTGCCAGGGAGATCGCCTACGATCCGGTGCGCCAGCAGATTTTCGTGAGCGGCTCGGACGACTCCGTAGCGGTCGTTAATCCCGACAGCGGCCGAATCGTGAGGACCATCCCTCTGGCTCGCACGACGGGCAAGCTGGCATTGTCGACCGATGCGCACTTTCTCTACGTGAGCATCAGCAATGGCACCGCCCTGGCCCGCGTGACACTGGAATCAAACGCACCCGACCTGGTGTTTGGACTGGGGGAGAGCGCGTTCGGAAATGCCTATCGGTTGAAGGACTTCGCGGCAGTCCCGGGCCTCGCCGGGTCAGTGGTCGCCGGAATGTGGAGCGACTCCGACCACTATGGAAGGGTCGCTGCTTATGACGACGGCGTTATGCGTCCCGGGTCACCAACCGATTCCAGCGGGGCGGACTTTTTGGAGTTCGGTAGCGATGCCTCGGTCGTCTATGCGAACGGGCGATCCTTGCTCGGCGGGCGGCGTTACCGCGTCCTGCAACTTCAGTCGGCGGGGTTAGTTGAGGTCGCCTATTCGGAGGCGGTGCCGTTTAATATCGGCGATTTTAAGTTCGACGCCGGACTGCTCTACGGAATGACTGGCGATCTCTATGAGCCTGCCTTGGCGACGAGCGCGGGGCGGTTTGATGGCTTGGGCAGCGGGACGATCGTGGAGCCCAGGATTTCGGAGGATCGCGTCTACGCCCTCTCCCGTTACGGTCAGACTTGGCGACTGCTGTCGTTCGACGGACGAACCCGACAGCTCATCTCTTCCACTGAACTTAACGACATCGTGGGAACACCCGTCAACTTGATCCGCTGGGGGAGCAACGGCCTCGCTTTCAGCACGACGGCCGACCGGCTCTGCCTGCTGAAAGGGCGGCCCACGCCTTCCGACCCAGCCGTGGACCTGGTGGCTGCGCAGACCGTCGGGGCTAACGCCGTGCTCGCCGGGTCCAACGGAATCTTCTCTATCACCGTGTCGAACGCCGGACCGAACGTTGCGAGCAACGTAATGGCCTTCGTACAGCTCGATGTGTCGTCAGAGTTTGTGGGCGCATCGAGCGGTTCGGGCGAGTGGACGGAGACGAACTCGCTGCTGACCTGGACGGTACCGTTTCTGGCCCTTCACCAGGCCGTGTGCCTGCAGTACACGCTCCACACGGTCGAGGCGACCGACGTCACCAACCTCGCCAGCGTCACGTCGTCCGCGGTCGAACTCCTCCTGAACAACAATCTCGCCCCGGCCGTGCTCGCGGTGCCGGCGGATGCGGATCGTGACGGCTTGAGCGATGCCTGGGAGTGGGGGAACTTCGGGACCACCGTTGTCTGGCCCACCGACGATGCCGACCTGGACGGCATAAGCAACCGCGATGAATTCATCGCCAACAGCGACCCGAACGACCCGGACACGGCAATGCGCATCGTCCGGTTTACGCGCGAGAATGGCTCTCTTGAATTGGTGTTTTTCGCGCAGCGCGGCTTCACCTATGACGTGGAGCGAAGCGAGGCTCTCGAGGGACCGTGGACGCCGATTCGAACATTCAACGGCGCGGGAACGCGGCGGGTTGTCTCCGGCCTTGAAGCAACGGGCGAGGTCGGTTTTTTCCGGCTCCGCGCAAATCACTGATAGAAACATCAACGATCACCTGGCTGCGCCGGCCGTCCGGGCGCCCACCGTCCTCTCAGCCGTCGGCTGGCTTCAACCAACGAGAGCCGACTACTTCTCCGCAAAGCGGTTTCGTTCAAAATAGATTCTCACGGCCAGACCGGCGCAGCGCAATGGTTTTGGCGCACGCGGGGGTGAGCGATTCGACCGTCGACAACATCCGCCACCGCAACGGATTTGATCCCGCTCCGTTCCGCGGCAAGAAACAGCAAGTGGCACCGATTTCTGCAGGAGTGGGATTCTTTTTCCTCCTAACCTCCTCCTAACCGGCGAAAAGAATTGAGGGGTAAGTGAGTCCCAGTGGTTCCAGTGAAAAATGGAGGAAGAGTTTGATTTTAAAGGGTTTTGTCCACGTTAGTCCGGTGAGGGAAAATGGATCCGCGAAGCTAAATCTTGTTGCGAACGAGACGCTCTACCAACTGAGCTATGACCCCAGGCAAAGTCGACCTTTTTTAAGTACGGGATCGCTCTGCGGGAGGCAAGTGGAAAGAAGGAGGCCACGGGGCCACAGGCGCATCTCGAAGCCGCGTTGACGAATCCGTGGCGAACGATATGGATGGGCTGGTGCTTCATAAGAGCTCCTCCCCCTGCCGTTTTAGGGCTTGAAGCGGTGTCGCTTGCCGTGCATGGTCTTAAAAACGCTAGATTCAAGATGAATAACAGCAACCCAAAAGGCCAGTTCTCCGGGAAACAAGGCATCGAAGAAGCCCTCAAACGGCTC
>WNGF01007754.1_pt1 | contig 12860 bp, 15 predicted proteins | sample 5400641 | NCBI WGS metagenome assembly WNGF01 (sample SAMN13153371, study PRJNA577476) | soil metagenome | isolation source: 80 cm soil or saprolite under grassland replicate 2 | place: USA:California | collected 2016-06-15
GCCAGCCGGAGGATCACATGACGCTGACCATCAGGCGCGACAGCGAGATATTTGAGGCGGACGGGGGGTGGTCCCACGCGCGCTGGCACTTCTCGTTCGACCATTACCACGATCCCGGCCAGATGGGTGTTGGGCCGCTGCGGGTGTTCAACGATGACCGGATCGTCGCCGGGGCGGACTGGCCGATGCACCCGCACCGGGACATCGAGTCGCTGACCTACGTCGTGGAAGGGCATTTCGAGCACGCTGATTCCCTCGGCAACGGTGGACGGCTGGAACCCGGCGCCGCGCAGGTGATGACGTTCAGCCACGCCGGTGCGATGCATTCGGAGCGCAACGGGTCCACGACCGAGCCGATGCGGTTCATCCAGTTCTGGATCTTGCCGAGCAAGGGCCTGCGGTCGAGGGTGCAGCAGCGCCAGTACACCACCAGCGACCGGAACGGGCGGTGGTTGCAGATCATGGGCCCGGCCGGTGAAGACGGGCTGGATCTGTCCCAGAACGCCCGCGTGCTGGTGACGCGCCTGGCCACCGGCGAGCGGCTGTCGCATGGCTTCGGCGAGGGCCGCGGCGGCTATGCCTACCTGATCGCAGGCACCGCCAGGCTCGGGAACGAGAAGCTGGACGCCGGGGACGCCGCCAAGGCGCGAGGCCCGCACGACTTGGCCGTGCAGGCTGACGCCGATAGCGAGCTCATCCTCGTTGACGTCCCGCTTGACTTCCGGCGGGTGGGCGTCTGGGCGGGCAACTAACCGGCTGATGCGGTGCGGCCAGCTGGCAGTCCAAAAGCCGGGACCGTTCGCCGCAAGCACCGTTGAAGGGTTGGTACGCGCCGCGGCAGCCGTTCGGGATCATTGTCCTTAACGGCTGCGCGGAGTGCGCCACCCGTCCAGGTGGCAGGACGGCGGCCTCACGCCGTCCGATCCCGGCGGGCACACGGTTAGGGAACAGCGATGAGCGCGGAATGTGAGCGAATCGACGGGTTCGGGCGGCTCGAGGACGGGCTGCTTCAGGCCAGCGCCTGGTACCTGTGGGGTCCGTATGTGAGTGAGCGCCAATGGGGGACGGTCCGTGAGGACTACAGCGCCGATGGCGCGGCGTGGGACTACCTGCCGCACGATCATGCACGCTCACGTGGTCAACCCCGATCAGCGGGGAACCAAGTGTGCCTTCTGGTATCGGCTGACCCTCCAGCCTGGCGCCAGCGCCGAGCTACGGCTGCGCCTGCGCCCGAGCGGGAGCGAGCCCACCGGGGCAGGCGCGCTCGGCACGAACTTCGACCGGGTCATCACCGCTCGGCGCGCCGAAGCAGACGAGTTCTACGCCGAGCTGACCCCGCAAGGCGCGAGCGCCGAGCAGGCAATGGTCATGCGCCAGGCCTTTGCCGGGATGCTGTGGGGCAAGCAGCTCTACAACTACGACGTGACCCGCTGGCTGGACGGCGACCCGACCCAGCCCCCTCCCCCGGCCAGCCGCCGTAACGGCAGGAACTCGCGGTGGGGCAACTTCGATGCCTTCGACATCATGTCCATGCCGGACAAGTGTGAGTACCCCCGGTTCGCGGCGTGGGATCTAGCCTTCCATTGTGTGGCACTGGCGCATCTGGACCCGGCATTCGCCAAGTACCACCTGATCCTGCTGTGCAGGGAGTGGTTCCAGCACCCGAACGGCGCGCTGCCCGCCTACGAGTGGGACTTCGGCGACGTCAACCCGCCCGTGCAGGCATGGGCCGCGCTCGAGGTGTTCGCGACCTCGTGGTCAAGTTCCTCGAACACTTCGCCGCCATCACCGAGGCGATCGACGGCCAGGGCATGTGGGACGATGCCGACGGCCTCTACTACGACCGGCTCCTCACCCCGGGCGGGACCGCCGTGCCGGTGAAGGTCCGGTCGATGGTGGGGATCATCCCGGCCCTGGCGGCCGCCGTCATCGACGAGCCGATAATCGAACGGTCACGCGCACTGGGCAAGCACTTCGCTGACCTCCTTGACCGCCGGGGCCCAGCGACTGCTCCCCGCTGCCCTTGCCCGCGATGCCGCCGATCTCCGCGTCTACCACCGCATGCGAGCCGCACTCGCTGACGGTGACGACCCGCACCCTCGGGAACGCCGCCCGGTCCTCCCCGGATCCGGGGTAGCCGAAGGCCGCGGCGTTGCCCGGCGTGTCCGGGGCGTCCCATTCAAATCCGTCGATGCTCATCAGCCGCCAGGGGCCCAGAAACGCCCACCGGGTCAGCTGATCGGCCACCGGCACTGCCACCCGGGCGAAGATGTCCCTCAGCGGCTCATAGCCAAGCCGCCCGCGTGCCCGCGTGATCCCGCCCAGGTCGGCGCCCCCCACCGGGGCATCCCAGCACCCCACGAGCCCAGCGTGCCGGCCAGCCGCGCCGCGACCTCCTCATAGTCCTCCTCGGCGAACACCGCCATCGCCATGGCGAAATACACCATGACATGCGGCGGCAGCTTCCCATCCGACCGCTTCGCCTGCCGGCCGCAAACCGCGACCACGTCGTCGATAACATCGCGCGGCACCGATGAGGCCAGCACCCCCAGCGAGATCTGATCCGCCCAGCGGCCCTCGGCAGCCACCCCAGCATTCTGCGTCATAAGCCGCGATCATGCCGGCCACCAGGCGGAACACCGCGGAACGACACGCCCGGCAGCCAAGATCAACTTACGGTAAGTGGCATTGTGTCATGACGCGACGCGGCAGCCGTTATGGAGATTAAGACCGAACGGCTGCCGCAGGGCGACGTAGGACAGAAGTAACATCGGCCTGCAGGCGGGATTCTGCGCCCGCTACTGGAGCCCGCGGTTCTCTTATAGCGCCGGCCAATATCACCACAGCTAGCGTCGCCTTTGCTGCCGCGAGATTGTGCGATGGACTGGCTAATGAGCGGCGGACCGCCGTTTCACCGGCCACCGAAAGGATGTACGCAAGTGGGAAAGACCAAGGATATCCGCGAGGCAGTCGAAGGGGAACTCATCTTCGACCCGCTTGTCGACCCGACAAACATTACTGTCAGGAACATGAACGGGGAGGTAGCGCTCAACGGCACGGTGCCCAACTACCCACAGTACCTGGAGGCGGCTGACGCCGCGCGACGTGTCGTCGGCGTGACGAACGTGCATAATCACCTGGAGGTGGTGCTGCCACCAGGCGACTATCGTGACGACGCGATGCTGACCACTGCGGCGAACAACGCGCTTGCGCTGAATGTCACCGTGCCGCACGGTGTGGAGGCGACCGCCAAAGACGGCAACCTCACGCTGACTGGCACCGTGAGTTACGGTGGCCAGCGGACCGCCGCCGAATCCGCGGTTGCCGGACTGACTGGCGTCCGCAACATCAAGGACGAAATCGAGATCTGGATCGATGCGGATCCGGTCGACGTCACTGCCCTCGTGCAGGACGCGTTGGACCGCTACGCGCTGGTTGCTGACGACAGCGACGTCGCGGTGGACACTAGCGGGAACACCGTGAGGCTGACCGGCCACGTCCGTACCTGGGCCGAACGGGACGCGGTTGTCGCCGCAGCCTGGATGGCCGGCGGCGTCATGGATGTCGTCGATGAGCTCTTCATCACCGGCTGAACTCCTGAACGGACCCGTACGCCACGCCAAGGGGCCCTCGACGGGCCGGTCATATGGGGCAACCGTCCCGGCGGACCGGCCGCCCCTCTATTGCTGACAGAGGTTGGCTGACGGTGCAGGTTTCGTTTCCACTGGTATCGATTGCTCTTCGCCGCGGACGTCCAAGACGGCGCGGTGTGACAAGGCCGAAAGAAAGGAATACTTGGCAATGTTCAAATCACAGTCCACCTCGCTGATTCTGCTCGGCGTCCTTGCCATTATCGTCGGGATCATCGCCATCGCCTGGCCCAGCGTCACCATTCTTGCGCTGGTCATCCTGTTCGCGGTCTACGCGTTCATCGGCGCGGGCCTGCAGGCCATGCGGGCATTCAGCAGCGCGACCGCAGGACCGGTCTTAGGCCACCTGCTGCTTGGCCTGGTTGACCTGGCGGCCGGGGTGATCGCCCTTGTCTGGCCCGGGCCCACCGCGCTTGTGCTGGTGTTGATCGTGGCGATCTGGGCGGTCATCGCCGGCGCCGTCGAGGTCGGCGCAGCCTTCGGGAGCGGGGAGACCGCCGGAACCCGCGCGCTGTTCATCCTGGCCAGCCTGGTGTCCATCGCGTTCGGTGTGGTGCTCAGCTCCCGCCCCGACGTCGGCGCGGTCACCCTGGCGCTGATGTTCGGCCTGTTCACCATGATCTACGGAGTGTCGCTGATCGTGATGGGCGTTGAGGTGCGCCGGACCGGGCGGACGCTGCACCCGGTTCTGGACGATGCGGCCTGAACTGGTGCGAGGATGTGGCCACTTGGCCGACTTCTGCCCGAGGTAAGCCCCATTCAGCGTCAGGCCCCTGACCCGGCTTGGCCGCCGCCATCAGCACATAGCCCATCGGCCGCGACAACGACGGAGGCGCCAGGATGACCCAGCCCGATAGGCAAGCCGTGCAGCCGCACAGGGACGGGCATCACCCGATCGTCCTGGCGCAAGAGGCGCAACGAACCGCTGACCCTCAGCTCCGGATCGCTGATTGGATCACCGCTTTCGCGGGGTCGATGCAGTTCGTCTACATTCACATCGCGCTGTTCACTATCTGGATGCTGTTCATCGAGTCCAAGCCGTGGCCGACGCTGACGCTGATCGTGTCGCTGGAAGCGATCTTCCTGTCCACGTTTGTCATGATCGGCCAGAACCGGCAGGCGGCGTTCCAACAGGCCAAGGCGGATCATGACTTCAACGAACAGGAGCTGGAGCTCAAAACCAACACGGAGCTGACTCGCGAGATCCACAGGCTCACCACCGAACTGCACCATCGGCTACTAGATAAGCCCACCCGGCAGCGACCTTGACGCAATGGCCGCGCATGTGACCGGGAGTCCGCCTGGCCCGGATGGGGGCGGCGCGGATCGCGGGTTTGCCCATGGCCTTGGGGCACGGCCGCTTGACCATGGTTCGCGCCGTTCGCGCTTGTCAACGGGGCTGCGGTCGGGCTGACGCCGATTCTGTTTCCGCTCGGTGTTGAGTTGCGCCGGACCGGGCGGACCTGCACTCGGTCCTGGACAGTGCGGCCTGAGCTGGTGCAGGCCACCCTAAAAGGCTCGCGCAGGCCCCGCGGCCAAACCCGCGGCCGGGTGCGAGACTGGCGGTCAGCGGCCGGATCACACCATCGCATCTGTAGGAGGGCGCATATGACAACCCCACCAGATTTCGGAGGCCGGGAAATTGAAGAGGGAATGCAAGAGGATCTGGGCGTGCCTCGGGAGGAGCACCAGGCTGTAGGTCACCACGATGAGGACAGCGCCCTGTGGAACGACAACGAAGCGCACGCTCCAGGCAAGGTCTGCGCGCTGTGCGGTGCGGTCATCAGAGTCGGCCAAGATGTGCGGCGCAGGGCCGACGGTAAGTGGATGCACGAGGTCTGCCCCTGACGCACGCGCCCTGGTGTTCCCGCCTGCTTGTAGCCCGGTAGGGCAGCACCCGCATCCTGTTACGGCGGACGATGCGCGTTTGTTCTCGTTGGCGGCCACGCCCCGGGACACGAGCCAACGGCGAGCGCGCCGGGGGTTTCCAAACCTAGACCACGAGCGTCGGCTCATCGGGCGCGGAGAGACTCAACACGGCACCCGCCACCGCGGGTGACGCGCTGATCTTCGCCTCGAGCGCCCGCAGCCGGATGGCCAGGTGTGGCTCGGTGTCATCGCCGGTGAGATCGACGTCGCCGATCACCGAGACCATCCGCGGCCCGACGATCTCCAGCCGCAGATAGGTCACCCGGGCCACCTCCGGCGCGTCCAGCAGGGCCTCGATGGTAGCCGCGCGCACGCGGGGATCGGCCTCCTGGCCGACCAGGAACCGCCGATTGCGGTTGATCAAGACGATCGCGATAGCTGCTAGCAACACGCCGACGAGGATCGAAGCCAGGGCGTCCGGAATCGGCGAACCGGACAGTTGGTGGGCGGCCAGGTCGGCGGCCGCGATGACTAGACCGGTCAGGGCCGCGGAGTCTTCGGCGAACACCGCCCGCAGGGTGGGATCGGAGGTGGCCAAGACGTGCTCGATGAGGTCGCGGTGCATCGACCGGGCCTCGGGCTTGGCCTGCCGGAGCGACTGCAGGAAGGAGATTCCCTCCAGAACGAAAGAGACGGCCAGCACGACGTACCCGACGACGAAGTGGCTGGCCGACTCCGGCCTGACGAGCTCCTGCACACCGTGCGCGACGGACACCGCGGCGCCGGCCACGAACAACCCGAGCGCGGCGAACAGCGACCAGACATACGCCTCGCGGCCGTGACCGAACGGGTGCGCGAGGTCGGGCGGGCGGCGGGACCGCCGGTTGGCGATCAGTAGGAAAACCTCGTTGCCGGCGTCCGCCCACGAATGCGCCGCCTCGGCCAGAACCGACGCCGACCCGGTCACCACGGCGGCGACCGACTTCGCCACTGCCACAAGGCCGTTGACGCCTAAGGCGACCAGCACCGTTGTGACACTCTCGGAGCCGCCGGGATCCGCCCGCCCCGGCACCGACTTGACCAGGTCGTGGTATCCGTGGTGGGCCCCCTCGGCTGAGCCAGGTCCCTGATCCTGCTCGCCGCCCTGTTCGTGCGCCATTTGCCAGTGTTAACACATTGACGGCACGGAAACGGCAGCAGCGTCACGCCGGGCCCAGGCGTGCAGGCGACTCAACCAACGGCAGACTTTCCGCGTGTCGACGGCAGGCGATATCCGCGTACTAGGGGACTTGCCGTGACGGTGGCGGAACGAGCTTGGCCTGGCTCACCGTACGCCGATGACATCGAAGACCAAGGGGTTAGGGGCGCACGTCACCGAAACGGCCAAACCTCGTCGTCCCCAGGAACGCGGCCATTGTCTGCGACCCTTGATCAGGTTCGCGGCGTGATCATACGGCAGGCCTGGAACGCCTACCGGGCGCGCTCGCTCTTTGATGCGGACCTGTTAGCGTGCTCTTACCACGGCAGCGGTGGGAGGGGAGTTCCGTTGACCAGGCGCGGCCCGTCATGGCCGTAAAGAAACGTTCGGTCGTCGATTCGCCCGGCAACGCCCCGGGACCAAGCCATCCGCGATTGGCGTTCACTGATCTTCGCCCCGCTCGGCGACGGCCAGCGGCGACGGCGGGGATCCGATGGAGTCCGGCTAACCGTTGCGGCCCTTGCCACCTTGTGCGCGATCCTTGTTGTGCAGTCCAACTCGCGCCCCGAGGAGATCATCGCCAACGTCCTGAGCCCTCCACCCAACGGGGTGCGCTGGCTGGTTGATGTCTTCTGGATCGGTGGATCGTTTGGGACCGTGGCGGCGTTGCTCCTGCTCGCCGCCCTGCGTCGGCGCCTCGATGTGCTACGGGATCTCGCGATCGCGGCCGGCGGGACACTCGCGGTGAGCGGTATCTTGATCCTTCTCCTGGGTGCGGCAGGTGGGCGGCCCCACACGGTCCACTTTAATGGTTACAGCCTGAGCTTTCCGGTGCTTCATATCGCCGTCGCGGTGAGTGTCGCGACCACTGGGCTGCCCTATCTTGCACGGGGCGTCCAGCGATTGATCGAGTTCGTCTTGGTCTTGGCGGTCTTGGCAACTGTGGTCGCCGGAAAAGCAATTGCTCGACCAACTCCGCATTGAGACGGCACGGATCGCCAATACCAGCGTCCCCGAGTTGGCCGAGCCGCGGCTTCGGCGAGCGCAGCCGCCACTTCTTCACCGAGCTGCCTGGTGCCAGCGAGTGGGACGAGTCCACCCCGCACCGGCACAACTGCCACAGTCAGCCCTGCTGACTCCTGCCCTCGGCTTGGTCAACCTCAGCCCCGTAGCCAGCGGCGCTCAGCATCCGGCGAAGGTCGACAACAGCGTTGGTGTCGATGTCCTTGTGCGAGGGAGCATCGAAGAATGCGGTCTGCGACCCCACCGTGACGGCGAGGGTGCCATCGTGATGCTCCACGACCGAGCCGACCGCCTCAAGCAACGAGACCACGGCGCGCCACTCGATGTTATGGCTCACCGGATGCTGGAAGAGCTGCCGCAGCGTGTTGCGGTGATGGTTGTTGAGGTGGACCGGCTCTGACATCGATGACATCCATCCTGAGACCCATAGCCCGCAAGCAAGGCGTTCGCCATGATAAGTCACATCCCGCAGCGAGGGCCGACATCTGTCACGCGGCGAGGCGACATGGTGCTCGTTCCAGGCGCGTCGGCGGCGGGTGCGGCCGCCGCGGAGGCGGCGGCGGTTGAGCTGGCACCCGCGCGGCCCGGCCGGCGTACTGAATGCGGCGCCGCGCGCGTCGGGTCAGCCCACGGCGGGTGACAGCCAGCGGCAGCCGTTACGGATGATCATTCCAAACGGCTTACGCGGCGTGTCACCCCGCCGCTGGGCAACTCCGGCTTTGTGCTGCGGGGCCATTGGTCATCACCGCCAGGCCAGACAATGTCGCTAGGCAGCTGGGTTGACCGGTAAGCCGGTTTTGCCCGCTGCCGGAGGCACGGCGTCCGCGACGGTATCTCCTTCGACGGGGGCGGCTGATGACAGGACCGCGGCTTTACGGCAGGGACGCCGAGCTGGCGGCCCTGGCTGAATTGATCGAGCAGGCTTCCGAGCGAGGAAGCGCGATCGCTGTGCTGGGCGAGGCCGGAACCGGCAAGTCAACGCTCTTGCGCGCCGCCGTCGAGCTGGCGAGGTCGGCCGGCTTCCAGGTCCTCCAGACCGCTGGCGTGGAAACCGAAGCGAACCTGCCGTTTGCTGGCCTGCATCAGCTGATGCGCCCGCTGCTCGACATGGCCGATGCCGCAGACGCGCTGCCGTCGACGCAGCGGCGGGCCTTGTTCGCCGCCTTCGGTGACGATGAGGGTTCAGGAGCTGAGCCCTTCCTGATCGCGCTCGCTGCCCTGAATCTGTTGGCCGAGGCGTCAGCGCAGCGCCCCTTGCTGGTGGCGGTCGATGGCGTGCAGTGGCTGGATCGTCCCACGCACGAGGCGCTGACGTTCGTCGCGCGCCGGGTGAGCCGCGATCCGATCGTCATCGTCGGCACGGTGCGCAAGGGTCACACCGGCCCTTTCACCGAGGCCGGTGGCGCGGGCTGCGCGGCCGCGAGCTGGCCGAGTGTCTCACCCTCATCGGGAACGAACGCGTCGACGTAGGCGAGGGCTTTGACCTGGGTGTCGCCGGTCGCGGCGTTGGTGATGACGGCACCGCCGTAGGAATGCCCGGCCAAGATGATCGGCCCGGTGATGGTCTGCAGGGAATCGGCAACATAGGTGGCGTCGCTGGGCAGGCCGCGCGGCGGGTTCGGCGGCACGTAGACCGTGTAGCCGTCGCCCTGCAACCGGCTTACCACCCCGGCCCAGCTGGAGCTGTCTTCCCACGCGCCGTGCACAAGCACGACGCTCGGCCTTGGCCCGCCGCCGCTGTCATCCGCGGGGTGCGCGGCGGCGGGCGGGGCCGGGCTGGCTGGCCACGGTGATCAGGCCGGCCAAGGCCAGCAGCGCCGCCACGAGGATCAGCCGCCACCGGGCCGGCTGCAGCACGCGGGTGAGGTTCACTGGATGCTCCTTTCCTTGGTTCGGCGGCGGGCCTATGGGAGCGGCGTCCCGGCGGCCCACCGAACAGCCCTGACGTTAACCGGAAGGGCTGCGGTCGGCTTGACTCAACTGACTCGACGAGCTCACTTAGTCGGCGCGCTGACACGTGCGCAGTCAGTTGACTCAAGCGGCGGCGCCGATGGCCCGTGAGGATGGATGCGTCTTACCATCGACAACGGCTGGCGCCAGGTCACCGACACCTGCCTGGCCTGGCTCAGCAAGCAGTACCTCTAGCGAGTCCGGCGGGCAACTCTCACACTGGGTGGCAGAGCTGGCCATGGGAGGCGCGACGTGAATACCGCCGTGCCCGCGGCCGCTCCTGCTCTGCTCAGGTACGCGAGTGGGCCGGGACGCTGGGTGCTGCTGGCCACTGTCCTGGGATCCGCGATGGCTTCGATCGACGCGACCGTGGTGGGCATCGCGCTGCCCGCCATCGGCCGCGACTTCGGCGCCGGCCTGGCCGCGTTGCAGTGGGTAGTCACCGCCTACACCCTGACGCTGGCCGGGCTGCTCCTGCTCGCCGGCGCGCTCGGCGACCGGTACGGGCGCAAACGGATCTTCCTGTACGGCGTCGTGTGGTTCGCCGTCGCGTCGGTGCTCTGCGGCATCGCGCCGGACGCGCCCGTCCTGATCGCAGCGCGGGCGCTGCAGGGCGTCGGCGCCGCGCTGCTGACTCCGGGCAGCCTGGCGATCCTGGAGGCGTCCTTTCGTCCAGCTGACCGCGGCAAGGCGATCGGCGCCTGGTCCGGGTTAAGCGGTGTTGGTTCGGCGATCGGCCCGTTCCTCGGCGGATGGCTGATCCAGGCGTACTCCTGGCGGCTGATCTTCGCGATCAACGTGCCCCTCGCCGCTCTTGTTGTGGCGGTGACGTTGCGGCACGTGCCCGAGTCCCGCGACCCTGAGGTAACCGGGCGGGTCGACCTGACCGGCGGCGCACTGGTCACCGCCGGCCTGATCGGGCTGACCTACGGGCTGATCGAAGGCCCGGGCGGCGGCTGGAGCAAACCGGGCACGCTGATGGCGCTGATCGGCGGGGTAGTCCTGCTCGCCGCGTTCGCCGCCTGGGAACACCGCGCGCCCGCGCCGATACTGTCGCTGAACATGTTCGCATCGGCGCAGTTCACCGCCGCCAACGTGGTCACTTTTGTGGTGTACGCCGCGCTGGGTGGCGCGCTGTTCCTGCTGCCCATCCAGCTGCAGCAGGTATCCGGCTACACCGCGCTCGAGGCCGGCGTCTCGCTGCTGCCCGTCACCGCCATCATGCTCGCGCTGTCCGCCCGCTCCGGCGCCCTCGCGGCCCGCATCGGCCCGCGGCTGCAGATGAGCATCGGGCCTGTCGTCATCGCAGCCGGCCTGGCGCTGTTCGCACGCATCGGGTCCGGTGGGAACTACCTGACCGAAGTGCTCCCGGCCGTCCTGGTATTCGGGCTGGGCCTGGCCATTAACGTCGCGCCACTAACCTCGACCGTGCTGGCCGCCGTCCCCGCCGAGCACGCCGGGATGGCCTCGGCAGTCAACAACGATGTAGCCCGCGCCGCCGGGCTCATCGCCGTCGCCGTGCTGCCCGCCGCGGCCGGACTCACCGGCACCGCCTACCTGCACCCGGCGCAGTTCTCCGCCGGGTTCCACACCGCGTCGTTCATCTCAGCCGGGCTGTGCCTCGCGGGCGGCGCGCTGGCCGCGGTCACCATACGCAATCCCGCCCGGCCGCCGACCGGCCCGCTGCCACGGCACCCACTGCACTGCGCGCTGGACGCCCCGCCCGCCGCGTCCCATAGACACATGACCGGGGCCTGACAAGAGTCTGGTGGTCACGATGCAACTGGCTAGACAGCACGTGGTTGACACGCTGCGCTCGGCAGGATTCCCCGAGGTGGCCGACGAGGTGCTGCGGGCTCTACCCGACCCGGTTGATATCGATCACCTCGGGCGGTTCGTCGAACAGTACGGCATTACCAAGGACGACCTCGTCGACCGGATGGGCGGCAGCCCATGACGTCGCGCAGAAGCGGCTGTTCCCGCGTGCCCGGCTGCCGAGGTGTCGCGGAGGGGCCGGGCAGTCAGTTGACTCAAGCCGGCGACCGCCGGACCGCCCTATGGTCTGTTCATGAACGCGAATCAGGCTGGTCCATGTCGCGAACCATCTGGCCGATTACGGCACGCTGCGGCACGCCCGCCCGGCCTTCGTGGCGGCAGCGATCGTGGCGCAGGCAGCGTCGCTCGGGTGCTATGCCGTCGCCGCGTCAACGACCGGTGAGGCGATCGGCCTGACCAGCCTGGTGTCCACGGCCGCCTTGATCGCTCTATTCGGGACCGGGCTGGCGGCGACGACCGGCCGGCACGTCTCGCCGGGCTACCTCATGATCGCGGGCATTGCGCTCGCCTTAGTGGCGTCCGCGGCGGCCATCGCGCTTCTGATGGGCGCCCACCCCGCCATCGCGGAGCGGGCCGGGCGCCGGGTGGCGCGGCTGGCGCGGCGGGTCCGGCCAAGTATCGATCCCGACAAGGTGGGCCGAACCACCAAGCGGCTTGTGTCGCTGGCACGGTCCGCGCTGACCGGACGGGCGTTCCTCGCAAGCTTCGGATTCGCCTCGGCCGACCTGCTCCTCGACCTGCTCTCGCTTGATCTGATGTTTCTTGCCTTCGGCTACCAGCCCGGCTTCGGCCCCCTGGCGGTCGCCTATGCGGCGGCCAACATCGCCAGCGCCATCCCTATCACGCCCGGTGGGCTCGGAGTCATAGAGGTCACGCTGGTGGCTGTCACCGTGGGCTTCGGCGCGCCGCGGGCAACGGCGGTCCTATCCGTACTCGGCTACCGGGTCGTCAACTACTGGCTCCCGCTACTTCCCCGTGCCCTGGCCTACCTTCGCCTCCGGCTGAGCCTGAACGCAGCCGACAATGCAAAGCCCTCGCTACCAGAGCGCGGCTACGACTAAGCGCCAAATGAAAGGAATGCCTGTCATGCTCAAATCGACGTCCACCTCGCTGATTCTGCGTGGCGTTCTCGCCATTATCGTCGGGATTATCGCTCTCGCCTGGCCAGACGTGACGATTCTCGCGCTGGTCACCCTGTTCGCCATCTACGCATTCATCGACGCGGGCCTTCAGGCCATGCGGGCGTTTAGCAGCGCCAAAGCGGGGCCGGTCGTCGGGCACCTGCTGCTCGGTTTGCTTGACCTGGCGGCCGGGGTGATCGCCATTGTCTGGCC
>WNGF01022436.1_pt1 | contig 12858 bp, 15 predicted proteins | sample 5400641 | NCBI WGS metagenome assembly WNGF01 (sample SAMN13153371, study PRJNA577476) | soil metagenome | isolation source: 80 cm soil or saprolite under grassland replicate 2 | place: USA:California | collected 2016-06-15
CCAAGAAAGTCGAATAGTTGTAGATCCAGGAATGTTTGGATCCAAAATAGCAGTGCTTGCTTTCACATCGTCCCTTGAGAGAAGTTTGAATGTTTTCAACATACGTTCATCTGCTCCGAGTTGGACCATCGCTGCCCAAGCTTGGCTGTATACGCTGGAATAGTGTGAAATCCGGTTGGAAATCTTTTCAATAGCTGATCATGATCGGGTCCGAACGCCTTTTGAAGGTGCCAAACGCAATACATGTGAATATTGAAAGGATTTTTGTGCAATTGCATCCCGCAAATCAGCTAAGTACCGAGTCGCCTGTTTGATCTGGAGAGTCAACTCAGCCTGACGAAGTGGTTGGTGGGTGGAGTTCTGGGAAGAAGGGAGATGAAGCGGTCTACGTTCGGGAGGTACAGCAAGATGGTCGGGATAGCTGGCATCAGGTGATTGATCTCCAGATGGAGCCTCCCCAACTTCTTCGTCCAAATTGTTGAACGATTCGGCATGTGGCTGTTCGACATCATTAGTACCTGTCGAATCAGTTTGGTTGAGGTTGGATTGCAGTAATTGTAAACGGATGAGATCTATCGTCAGTGCTTGTCGGAGATATTGCACTTCCAAACGGGCCTCCTCTCGGGGATCTTGTTGAAGGCGCTGAACCCGATCCCGAACATCAATCCTATTCAAGTGTCTCAGTGGAAAAGTTAAAATAAGCAACCCCAAAACATACTGTCTTTCTTCAATTGATATTGCTAGATTCAGCCATTCGGAGCCGGTAAGGCAATTCGGATCAAATCCCGAACCGGCGGAATCGGCATTGACTTGGTGCTGGTGAGCACGCATTATATCCATTGCCCGGGGATTTTTCAATCTTCGACTCTCAGCTGATGTGATTTCTTTTGTCCATTTATTTAATGAACTCGCTGATACTGTGGATGAGAACTGGGTGTAGTATTCCGATGTTTTATGGACCATGTCCTTGGCCTGTCCGAACCGGTCACACAGGACAAATGCTACAAAAATGATAAGCAATCCAGGTAGAATGAAAGGGTCGAACTCACCAATACTGAGAGCTTTTTTATAATTTGAGTCGGAAGCATGATCATCAATAACTTCGGCACGATGGGCAAGCGATGCTGTCCGAGTCGCAGTTGCGATTGGATTTAATCTGGACCATAAAGATTCCAAAATCTCGCCTGCAACAATACCTGCTCCAGGAATGAACGAAGAAGCAAACCTGTAAAAGCATTCCTCCTTGTGGGCATGAACGTGGAAGAGGCCGATTGCCCGATCAATTTCCAATGCGCTCGGGAGGAGATGGCCGATTCGGTCATCCAGATGAACCCAGTATGAACAAATGAGGTCATATATGAACATTATACCCTGATCCGGATCTACATTCGTGGTGCGAATTGTTTCCAACAAAGACCAATCTACATTCTTTTGTTGTTCTCCACGAAACAAGTCAACAATGCTACACGGAGCAAAGCAGCCATGCCGAGCACATGCGCATGCGACTATTCCTGAGATATCGCATGCTTTGGAGTAGCGCAAGGCATTCTCAATGGCCCTAAAGTTGTTTTCACAGGGTGCTTTCTGTGTTAACGGAATTAGCCCAATCATTCGGAACAAATGTGACTTGGACACTCACCGTGCTGCGGTCCCAAGCGCTCTCCAGAAAGGTATTGTAGTCAAAGTTTCTTGTGGTCATGCCAAGTCCATCTGATAACCAGACATCGTCCGCTGCAGCTTTCTGCCGAACGTGATCAGCCTTGAAATTGCCATCGGCTGTCACCACTCGGCGATATACCCATCGATTTTGATCGGCTTTCCAGTTCACTGGTATATTTATGCCAACTTGTGGACAAGCCGGACAAAAGATCCCGAGCTCACCCGGCTTCGGAGTGATTGGTTGCCCGACTCGCTGAGCATATCCGGCCCATCTCAGCTTCTTGACCCATCGCCAAAGTCTCGACAGTCGGCGTAATTCATGATAAAGATTCACCACCTTCGAAGGACTGAGAGAGTTTGTGATTCGTCGCAACAACTGAAAAAATTCATAGGCTGAAGACCTCATTTCGAGATTGCAGTACCGGAAGTGGTCAAGCACGGCAGTGGTGAAGATGGTTCGGATTCGGACAAAACTGGTCGGCACCCATCCAGCGAAAATCAAATCAGTGGTTATGTTTTCATGTCCTTGGCAAGTGCAAATGACAAGAGCGATATGGTGGATTCCATTCGTGTGAACCACCCTAATGTACTGATTGTTTAATGCATCACAATTTGGGGCATTAGGAATACTGTGAGTTTGAAGACCCGGGTCGGGGCCGAGTCGTTCATTCATGTAATTGGTGAAACCAGCTGTTCCAGCATCCATATCCTGAACATCGGCCTCTGTATCGACTACGTCACTGTCGTCATGTTCCTCTGTAATTTCTTCAGGATTGTGGCCTGCTAGCAACTGGTCCAGAACTCGCATTGCAGCCTCGTCCCGGGCAGCCTCCAATTCGGGATTGGGAGCCGAGTCGGCACTATGAGAATAATTGATTCCGATTGGTTCTTCGGCGCTATGGGATATGACCTCGTCCTTTTTCTTTTGGAATTTTTCCAACATTTCTTTTTGCCAAACAAGGTTTGGGCATATGCCGCCATTCTGATGGGGCGATGTTAGATACACACCCACTTCCCATAAAGCTGCCCTGCGGAAGTGGGTTCCAGTCCAGTATTCGATTCGGTGGAACGGATTTGAAAAATGTGAGTGTCGCATACAGAATCGGCACAATAGTTTTCCGCCAATACAATCGTCACACCTCCACTGAGCAACAGACTCGGAGCATTCAGCACAGCTTGTAGAGTTGGGCAATGCTTCTCTGGCCTGCATTGCCTGTAGTATTCCATCCACTCGTGCAACAAACTCCTTCATATAAAACCATCGATTTCTTGGAGGGGTAATATGAGGATCAAAATCGGGTTGCTGAAATTCATCAATCGATTCCGGGTCGGGTTCGGGTTCGGGATTACTCTCCACACGTGTTTGAGCAGGAACATCTGGTCGGACTGGAACGAGAATTCTTTCCCCCCCCTCAGAATGAATGTACATGGCAGTATCCACTGACATATCACTGCCTTCAACCATTGGAGGAAGTTGATGTCCCGTTCTTCTTCTTTTTGGAGGACGGACAGTAGCCATGATAGTTTGAGGCAAGATGAAGAACAAAGAACATGAGGCGTACATGAGCTAAGCAACATGAGGCGGACATGAACTAAGCAACATGAGGCGGACATGAGTTTCACGGTCACTCCGGTTCAATTTTCTCCATCATGTCCCATCTTGTTCCAAAAACTAAGAAGCCCAGAAGGGATGCCCAATATTCCCGAGAAGAGATAGCAGTTATCTCAAAATACAAGGCGGAGTATAAGGACCAGACCACAAGACCTTTGAGGGCCCATGTGCTACGAAACAAAATACTGGTAGATATATTCAACTATTGGGATGTACAAGGGACACTGCCATCGGAAGAAGCACTATGTGTTGAGCGGGTGAAGGTAACTTATTAAAGTAAAATGTGAAAGATTTGAAAATCTAACTCATGGCCTAGGCACTTGCTGTCTGGGTGCGAAATAACTGGCGTCCGAATGCCAATGTTACCGAGTTGAATCCGACCATGAGGATCAGGGCAATCGATCTCATGTGGGAGACTCATAGAGATGCAGTTGAAGAAGAACTGAAGACGATACTCGGGGTTGAAGAGTTGGACCACAAAGATCCACGATGTTTTCAACAACGCAATGCTGCTGCCAAAGTGGCCTTGAAGAAGTTGTCTGTAGAAGGAAGAGCTGAGATGGAGTTAGCGCTTGAAAGAAGAAGGGCAGAAGGAAATCCGGAAAAGGTACAACGATAGTACGTCAAATGTGCCGATTCCGAATCTGTATTCCGAATGCCGATTCCGATTGAATTCTTTCAGCCGTGCAGAGAAACATCGAAGGAAGGCTTTACAAACATTTTCCAAAGAGCGTTGGTTAGATATGGGAATGTCAACAATCACTTTCACGGTCCACATCGATGAGCAGGGCAGATACATAGGGGATGTGTAAGTACCGACCAATAATTGGAATGTCCGGACACCTACTAATACAAGTGTCATCAGGCACGAAGATGTCTTCCACAATCTGGGTATTTTTGGCCGCAATTTTTCTGAGCAACATGAAGCGCTTGTGATAGAAATGACCCGAAAATTCTTGGATTATGCCAAATCTGCACGACTTGAAGCCGCAGAATCGGAGAATGCTGATCGGATAAATGCCGAGTCGGAACCGATTGAGATTCGGATCACCACTAATGGTTTCCCGATCATACCGAAGCTTGTCATGGAAAAGGAATTAAAGAAAACTGAGTGGGAGAAGCTGCTCCGAGCATTTTTGACTCAACATTACTGTGAGTTAAACATTTTGATTTAATGCAGAGATGGATTCGGAATGATGTCCTTTAGATCTAGCCAGTGGACAAAAGTCGAAACAGGTACCATACAGCGCAATGAAGACAGATACCACAAGCTTCATATCAAATGAGTACCGACCATCTGGGATAATATTACAAGACCCAAGAAACATGCATCTCGATGACATTCGAAAAGTCCTTCAACATTGTTACCGTCTTCAAGTAAAATCTGGGCCCGAGTCGGCATTTCGATTTGCAGTGTTCGTTGGACCCAAACGAAAACGAATAATTGCAAACTACCCTGAGGCCTTTAATCCTCAGAGCAAAGAGTCGGAACCAAATCATCGTAAAAAGAAAAACAAAGGGAAACAACGGGAAGATCCATTGGAGGGATTGCTCCGAATTGACGAGTCGGTCGAGCCCCGAGCCGCTGAAGACATTGCGAACCCCCGAGTTGCGGGAGCCTCAAGGAATCGGAGTCAGAACATACCCGAACCAGGGCCATCATCACATCAAGATGGTGTGGTTAGAATTAATATGGGGCAGATGTTACAGTTGCAGGACATGGGATATGAAGTATTGGGTCCAGTCAATGGTCCGAATGAAGGATATCCCGAATATGAGATTCCAAAGACAATGTTTGAAGCACTGATAGCCCATACCCGATTGCAAAATGCTCCGAAGCCGAATGAACCACAACTTGATGTGGGGCCCGAGATGCCCGACCTGGCCCTGATTCCTATTGATCCTATCCTGCTTACCACTGTGGTGCCAGATGGAGTTCACATGCCTCCAGAAGGCAACATAGATATTGGTCAACATCTTCCACCAGCACATGGGATTGTAGGTCCATCACTCAGTTCACATTTGTCAGCTACCAATGTCCCAACGACACCTCCGATCATCAATGTCCACCCGACTACACATCCGAATGACAATGTCCGCCCGACTACACCTCCGAACAACACTGTCTGGCCAACTACACCTCCGAACGACAATGCCGGCCCGGCAGGCGATGGCCAGGAAATTCGAAATAAGACACCCAAAAAGCGACTTGGAAAAAGAATCCAGAACTTGTCTCCTCAAACAACGCATCAAACACAGACTCAAAGTAAGAAAAAGAAAGTCACGGATGATGATCTCGCTGCCCTTGAAGCCCAAAACATGATGCAGTCAGGATCCAGGCGAAGGAGCAAGCCAACCAAAAGGAAATGATATGGAGGGCCGAGTCGGACATTATTACCCACTTCAGTCACACTTGGACATTGTGGATTTTTTTTTGAGGTATGGTGGGCCGAGTCGGATATCATGACCCACTTCAGTCACACTTGGACGTTGTGAATAATTTTTTGAAGTACATTTTTATATTACAATGGCAATGGTACTTCTACATTGTCAAAGATTTATGAAACAATGGTGACTCCTTTATGGGAGTCACCCCGACGATTGTATGCATGAAAAAAAAAAAAACCCCGCCCAACCGACAGAACAAGGAATAGTGATACGCCGATTTAGATCGGCGTAGCGCTGCGAGATCGGGAGCGGGTGGTCGGTCCATCGCGAACGGCGAGGCGGGATGTGTTGGTTGCCGGCGTGCGACTCCGACCACGAGGCATGTTTGAAGGGGCAGGTGGCTCCTCACCTTCATCTCCTCCTCCTCCTCTGACCCCGAGTCGCTTACCAGCCTCCTCACCGTCATGGTCTTCGCATGTGTCTTGTTCGTGTGGTCGCATCCGTACTTGCGAGCTTTGCAGCCTGCACATGCTGCACCCAACTCGTCCATCTTGCAATACCTGCCCCCCCTCTCACATCGTGTTCGTCCGAGTCGCCGCCACTGATTGGATGCCCGACCCGGCATCATCCTCTTCCATCGGGATGTCAAGGTAGAGGGGAGTGGAGGGGGAGGTGGATCGAGTGGGGCCTGCCAAGAGGGCAGGTGAGCGTCGATCCCCGATCCTCCTCGTGTCCGGCACGAGTCGGAGCCTGTCGTCAATGCTGATACGCCCCAGGAAGGACTCCAATGCACCAGTAAACCGGTGCACTTGTCCTTCCATGGCATCCAACCGCTGGCTCGTCCGAGTCGTTTCGTCGGCGACCTTGTCAAGGGCCTGGACTCTTGCTTCCAGGACAGCGATACGCTTGGCCTGCTCGACATGCGCGGCCTTAAAATCTACGAGAGAAAAAAAATTAAAAAAAGATTTAAACAAATTATTGATTTCTCTCACCTTTTGCGAGCCGAACCCGCTTCGGCTGTGGCTCTCCCTCATCGCTGTCATCATCCACCACCATGACATCTTCTTCATCCTCATCGCTGTCAGTGACGATTGGAGCCGCCCGCTTCCCCTTCCCCTTCTTTGCAGTCGGTTGGGGCTTCACCCTTGGCTTTGGCTTCACCGGCTTCACCTTCGCCACCCTCTCTTCCTTCACCTTCACCTTCATCTTTTGGACAGGCGGTTCTGCCTGTCGCTTTTTCCCCTTCCTCACCTTCATCTCCTCCTCTTCCGAATCCGACCCCGAGTCGCTTACCGGCCTCCTCACCGTCATGGTTTTCGCATGCGTCTTGTTCGTGTGGTCGCATCCGTACTTGCGAGCTTTGCAGCCCGCGCATGCCGCACCCAACTCGTCCACCTCGCAATCCCTGTCCCCCCTCTCACATCGCGTGCAGGCCTTCAAATAGACCTCCACCTCACGGGTGGTGCGAGCCGGCTTGGGGTGTTTCACCCGAGTCGGAGCTTTTGGCGATCGGGATGGCGGGGAAGGTGGAGGAACATACTCATCGTCATCTTCGTCGATCTCCCGGAATTTTTGAGGTGATCGGGGAGTCGGGACAACCACCTCGACCTTGCGTGGCTTGACAACAATTGTGTCGCTATCCCGACCCGGGCCTGCAGGTGCGGCAACAAGGTGCCGAGTTTGTTGTGCAGGGCGGTCAGCCTGAGGGGGGAGAGTTGTCCCCTGCCTCTGCACAACAGGACCTGAGGGTCCTGCGACACGCGGCAGACTGGGTTGTTTGGGTCGGGGAGCTGTGGCTTTGGTGGGTTGTGGGGGTCTGGGAGCAGGTTGGGTGGGTTGTGGGAGTTTGGGAGCGAGTTGGGCAGGAGCGGGTGCGGGTTCAGTCGGAGTGTCCAGTCGAAGGGGAATCGGCGGAGCGGCTGCCGCAGCCGCAGCCGCATCGAATCGTTCAAGGTCCTCCAGCATTTGGTCGACGAAGTTCGGGTCGTTGTGCTGTCTGTTCCAAGACCTAACAAATTGAAACAGAAACAAAGGCTGCGGGAACGCAGCCTTTTGTTCTGGCGTACCCTTCGTGCGAAGGGACAAAAGTTGGATCTGGGTGAAGAGGAGGTCATGCAAGAGATAGAAAAGGACTTTTTTTTTTTGGCTCACCAAGTCGCTACCGAGTCTTTTAACTACCTGCCGGATGCTACCGTCCTCCAACCCTTCCCGGATCTGCGAGTCGTAGTCGGTCGCTCGGCGACTAATTTGCTTGGGGGTGATCGAAGCATTGCTGCTCATGTTGATATGTTGATGTTGATGGTGGTTGGTAGTAGAGTGGTGTAGTGCAAATTGCGTGTGACATTTCAACACAAACGTCACGTGCCACACGTTCCGACTTTGTACCAAATTTATCACATTCGGCCAACTGCCCATCACGTGGGCTGATCCGATTCGGCCAAGGTGGGAATACGATCAATTATCTTGTGTTATCAGCAGTCACTCTCCTTCGTTCTATTGACGCTATGCAATCAGACGAAAACCCTCCTCAATCGCTCCAAGATACCAAAAATCAGCAGCCTGAAGACCTTATCAGACAGGGTTACACAATCCAAGCATCGGGTGGTCAGACATTTGTAGAGCCGAACGCACTTCAAGGAGAGAATCTTCGTCTGGCAAAGGTGTTAAAGCCTAATTTGTCCAACGCAGTGAAAATGGCTGTAGGGGTAAGGGTTTACTTCAGTCGGAATGTTACTGTCTAAAAATTCTTCCCCTCCTCCAACCTATAACCGATCCCGACTCGGACACGGCATTGTTTTCGACATTTTAGCCGGGCGTTTCCAAAAAATTATATAGCACTCCAATGGCTGGTGGGTTTGTTGAAGCAAGGGTTGACCCTGTAAGTTAATTCTGACATGCCTTTTTTTTCTGGTTCTGACCAACTCAAGGGCCACTCCGAAATGCCGAAGTGAAAGCGCTTCAAGAAACCCTTGGCATCAGTTACAAGGATGCGGCTCACCGCCTTTTTTTGGCAGAAGTAGAACGAGTCAAGAAGGCCGACTCGGCAGCAAGATCATTCGCAGCGATTCGGCATTCATTGGAGTCTTTGGTTACATCCGACATAATTCCTCCTATTCAAGCTATCGATAAAGGCGAGATGGATGACTATTTTTTGAGGGATGGAAAATGGATGAAACGGTCGGAGCAATCGGAAGGTCAGAAGTAATTTGGTGCAACATTCTGACCCATCTTCCTATCTTGATGAATCAACATACAATCTGTAATGCGAACTTATATGAAAATTCTTGACATGCTGAACTTCTTGAGAGTCACCTATGACTTGGCTTTTCGCCCGAACTGTTGAGACACCAACACATTTCTGGGTTCAGTATCAAATTGGTCCGACTCGGACAGCCCGTTTGCTTGGTTGGCCTTGTGTATTCGGAGGATCTCCCCGATTCGGCATCAAAGAATGTAGGCAAAGCGGCACTAAAAGCGGCTGGCATGAAGGCCATACTGCATCCGACCACTATCCTGTCCGATTCGGCTCAAAAAAGCGGCACAAAAGCTGGTCACAATGCAGCCGAACCATCTAAAAAGATCAAAATGTCCCGAACGGTAATTGTACTTATATAATGAGGATATCATAATGTAATCCGAGTCGAAAAATTTAGCAAATCCGAATCGGAGCATTGGGAGGTCATGTACTCGGAGGTCTTGCACCCTTCCGCCGAATCGGATTTAGACACTCACTTTATATGCTAAATAATGTCTAAATGGCCCCGAATATTTTTTCAATCGGCTAAACCCCGAATTGGAGTATTCAACCCGACTGACATCCCAGACAATGTCCGAACCATTCCAACTACTTTTTAAATGCTCAAAAGGCTCGAACTGTTGAGACCGATACTGTAACTTTCGTCCGAATGGCTCAAACCGATACAGTGTATATCGGCTGGCTAAATCAAATTGTCCCGACTCGGACGTCCGGCTTTTTTGAAGTGTATTCCTTCCACCTGTTCGGCCTTGTGGTCTTTTTTTATGTTTAGAATAGTCTCTATATATATGTACAAGCTATTACCTACTGCAGTGGTACCCGACCCGGAGTAATGAGTCGGACACCATGCTGTTCGCTAGAACCGGTCACAACGCTACACTGTATCCCTCCCTAGCCAAATAGGCGTTCGGACACCATGCTGTTCGCTAGAACCGGTCACAACGCTACACTGTATCCCTCCCTAGCCAAATAGGCGTTCTGAACGACTACACTGTATCCGTTCAGTGGGTGGTTAAGACCTTACAGTGTAGCTTACCTAGGTGTTCGACCAGATTCAAGGTTTTCCTTGAGGAAGATGTTGAGCTCAGCTTGTTCGGAGACGGAGAGTGGGTAGACCTTACAGGTCTTGGGGTTCGCATCTGGGGTCAGCTCGACTGCGTGGTCCCAAGGCTTCATCTCGGGTAGTTCATCGAAGGAATCCTTGGAAAAAACAGAGTGGAAGTGTTGAAGATGCGGCGGGATGTGTTCGTCAAAGGTCGTCGGGGTCGAGTTTCGTCGAAAGCCTTCTGCGAGTCTTTGAGAGATTGAAGCAGTTGCTCGAATCTGTTCTGCTTCGGGGAACAACCCTGTAGCCCAGATTCAGTCACCTTCTTCAAGGGGTTTGTCATTATCGTCAAGAGGTGTTTCGAACTCCTCTTCAAGGGGGGCTTCAGACTCGAGTTCGTCTTCGGCGTCTTCGACAAAGGCAGGGAAGGGGCCAGTGTGGCATGCATTTATCTGCTGTGCCTCCTTCTTCTTCGTGTCTCACTCCATTCTCTGCTCGTCCTTGCATCCGACACAGCAACATGGTAGACATCTGGTCATCTTGACGGTGCCAGCGCGAAAGCCAATCTCAGGGTTGTGTTTCTTAAGCCAGCTGAATCTGAGGATCATGCTTTGCTTCCCCAGTCAAGTCACAGCAAGGAGGATCTGCTCTGAATGGCCTCCATAGGTCATGATCATGTCCACGACCTCGTGGATGCTCCCAGCTTCATTAGGGGTCCTGTCGATGTTATAGACTGGGATCGGCTGCGACAGCTTATGAGTCAGCAGCTTGGCATTTCGAATGAAGTCTTGGTCGATGAAGTTGCCCATAGCACCGGTATCGACCATGGCTTCGGACGAAGCTTCCTCCATCGTATCCGTAGTCTTTAGGTGGATTGGAAGCATGATGCAGTTCAGGCCAGGTTCGAGCGAATGAATCTTGAGTGTACGAGGCATCCGCTTCTCCCACTTGGGCTTGCGCAGTCGGCGAGTCATAGGAGGCGCGTTTGAAGAGTCATAGGGGGCGCGTTCGAAGTTGGTTCGATCAGCTTCGAGGTATTTGATATGTCTTTATCAATTTCCAGTTCATGAAGATCGAGAACAGAAAATCAATTGTTACTTAACAGCGGAGGCATACAATTCACCCGCTGTGTGGTACAAAATCCTCGGAGTCTATGCTATCTGGAACTTTGTCATCCTTCTCAGCACTCACTTCGGCGACGTCTATAGCTGCCAACCTATCCTTGATCTGTTTGTGGATCTCCCCGTCGTCCATGAAGCGAATGTCGAAGCAACGATCGCAGTCCTTCGCCCAATGGCCAGTTTTTCCGCAATGTCGGCAGGTGTCTGGAAGGGCCCTCACCTTCCTCGCAGTGTCGATGTCCATGGGTACTGGATTACCTGGCGTGGGGGTGGAGTGCGTGAAGCGCAAAGGGAGGGTGCCCCGAGCGAGTGATGGGGTCTTCAAGTTCAAAGGGACGTAGGCTGGTTTGTGCGAAGCTTGGAAGGCTTCGTCCGCGGCACAATTTTGGTCCATCCGGACAGCGAGGTGAAACCACGCATTCGGGTCCATGTCAGAAGGCCTCCCCGTGGCCATCCCTGCAAGGGCTGTAGAGATTTGACAATCCAGACCTCGACGAAACTTGATCACAATCATTTTGGGGTCAGTATACCTCGAGTCTTCGATGAGGTCTTTGAACACATCAAGATAGTCATCAACCGAACATTTACCTTGAAAGTAGGTGGAAGTCTCCAAGGTATTCACGGCGGCGGCTTCAGTGTTGAGCGGGAGGAAGTCCTTTCGAAACTCCTCTTCGAAGTCGACCCAGTCGATGAAACGAAGGTGTCCAGACTTCGTCTCTGACTCGAACTCACGAGTCGCCCAGCAGTTGGTGCATCTGGACTTCATATATGACATTGCCCAGACAATCTTTGTTTTGTCGTCTTCAAAGGCTTCGGGGCATAGTCGAATGTAGGTTCAACAAGACGTCAGAAATGCCTTGCCTGTGTTTCGGTCTCCAGAGAAGTCAGGGAGTAGAGCCAGCTTAAGGGAGAGGTTCTTTCGACCAGTGGAAGAGGTGGTTGTGGGAGGGGGTCTGCGAACAGGACTGTGCGCATTTTCAGCCTGCGCAGAGCCAAGTCTATCGATGAGGCTTTGCAGCAGCTCATGGGTTGCTTCGTGTCGACTCTTCATGTTGTCGAAAGAGTTTTCGAGGGCGAGGACTCATCTCATGTGGACTGGTTCGTCCTCGGCCATTTCATGCGTCATTTCGATTGAGAGGTAGTCGGAATGAGCGTCAGAGAGGGAATCTTCGAAGGAGGCATGCACAGAGGCAGGAGAAGTCAAGGAGACTCCAAATTGGCCTATGGTGCTCATGGTGCTTCGAAGATCAGCTCCCCTGAGGGATTCTTTCCTACTGTAAGGGCAACTGTGGTCCGAAGAAGTGTTCAAAGTGTCGTGCGCGTTTGAGGGCTTCGAAGTGTACTAGCAGGAGATCTGAAGATGTTCAATTGTGCAACAATTAACTAGAATACATAACATACCTAGCAGGGGACCTGAAGAGGAAAGAATGAGGATCGCCCTGCTGGCACAGTCTAATATATGAACCAACATGTACGGCACAATCAAGTGTCAATCAAATAAATGTCAATCGAACATATGTCAAATGCAAACAGGAGTAAAATGAAAGGATTAAAGAAGACAGAAGGAGAATGGAAAGAGGAAGAGGTAGGTCCGAAGGTTGGAAGAGTTCGAAGGCTTCAAACATCACACGATGTTGCGGGACATCACAGGACAATATGGGACGAACGAAGTGTCTCGAGTTTGAAGCTTCAAAGACTTTGAAGTCAGTTCGAAAGGTTCGAAGACTTCATAAGGGGTTTCCCCTTACAGGCGCCATGGGGCGTGTCTGTCAGTGGG
>WNGF01009495.1_pt1 | contig 12856 bp, 11 predicted proteins | sample 5400641 | NCBI WGS metagenome assembly WNGF01 (sample SAMN13153371, study PRJNA577476) | soil metagenome | isolation source: 80 cm soil or saprolite under grassland replicate 2 | place: USA:California | collected 2016-06-15
GCGTGTAAGAGGCGACCGGCCGGTCGCCCCTACAGGTTTCGTGCTTGGAATTTGCCCATTCAATCCTCGACGCCCGGGATTTCTTTCCTTCCAAAGAACGCCAGCATAACAGGCGCAGCAAGCAAAATAATCGAGACGATGATGAGGCTTGCAGAAATCGGACGGGTAACAAAGATCGTCGGGTCTCCTTGTGACAGGACCATCGACTGGCGCAGCGCGCGCTCGATCAAAGGTCCGAGGACCAGCCCCAAAACCATTGGCGCCGACGGGTAATCGTAGATGCGAAACAGGTAGCCAAGCACTCCGAAAAATAACAGCAGCCAAAGGTCGGTCGTACTTTGCCGGACGCTATAAACTCCGACAAAGCAGAAGCCGAGAATTAGCGGATAGAGAAAGCGATAAGGCAAACGCAGCATGCTTGCAAAAAGCGGCACCAAAGGGAGATTGAGAATGAGCAGCATGACGTTGCCGACGTACATGCTGGCGATCAGTCCCCAAACAAGCTTTGGCTGCTGCTGAAAGAGCAAGGGCCCAGGTTGGATGCCGTAGAGAATCAGCGCTCCGAGGAGAACCGCTGTGCCGCCTGATCCGGGAAGGCCCAAACTAAGCATGGGGACCATGGCTCCCGCCGTGTCAGCGTTGTTTGCCCCTTCAGGTCCGGCGACACCTTGTATCGCACCTTTGCCGAAGCGCTCGGGGTGGGAAGAGAAGCGCTTCTCCACCCCGTAAGAGAGAAAAGAAGAGATCGATGATCCAGCGCCGGGCAGGACACCGACGACAAATCCGATCAACGTCCCACGGATGAATGAGCCAACACAGTCGCGCATATCTTGCCAGGTCGGCAGCAGATCCCGAAGTCGCGATGAAACGTGGAACATTTCCATTTGGGACGAAGACCTGCCGACATTGGACAGGACTTCGCCCACGGCGAACAGGCCGGTGGCCACGACAACAAAGCTGATGCCGTCCGAGAGATCGCTCTGATTGTAGGTGAAGCGCAGTTTGCCGGTGAAAATATCGAATCCCACGGTCGAGAGAAGCAGGCCTAAAGTCGTCGTCAGGAGGGCCTTCGTCATGGAACGACCTGCCAGATAAGCGACGGTCGTTAAGCCCATCGCCATCAGGGCGAAGTACTCCGGCGGACCAAAGCTCAAGGCAACCTTAGTAAGCAACGGACCCAGCACGATCAACCCGATGAGCCCCAAAGTACCTGCAATGAATGAAGCAATGGCAGCAATTCCGAGAGCGGGTCCAGCTCGCCCCTGCAGCGCCATTTGGTAACCATCGATACAGGTTACGACTGAAGACGATTCCCCGGGCGTATTGACCAGAATGGAAGTCGTCGAACCGCCGTACTTCGTGCCGTAGTAGATACCGGCGAGCATGATCATGGCCGTTGTCGGGTCCATGCGAAAAGTGAGCGGCAAGAGAATCGACACCGCAGCCGTGGTGCCGATCCCCGGCAGGATGCCAACCACAGTTCCCACCGTTACGCCGACCAAGCAGAACAGCAGATTGGCGGGCAACAAAGCAACTTGGAAGCCGTGCAAAAGATTCGACAGAACGTCCATTTCAAAAACCGAGCGGACCGAGGGGAAGCGCCACAGAAAGTAGGCGGACGAAAAAAAGATGGAAACCCACTCCGGATGCGAGCGCCACGGATACGGCGTTGCGCCAATTCTCTCCCTCCAGCTTGAGCAGGAAAGCGACAAGAAAGGCGAAGCCGGTAACAAAACCAAGAAGATCGAGAGTAAAGACGAAACCCAGGAGCGCACCGAGTGCCAGGAGCTTTTTTATCGACCAGATTATCGAAGTCGGAGAATCATCGTCGGACGGAGTGCGCCAGGCGTATAAAATTATAATCATCGCGCTAAAGATGGTCGCAACGCCGAGCCAGAATGGAAAGAAACCGCTGCCGGCGCCGTAGCTGCTGGTAAACTCCAACTTCGACGCTTCGAGAACAACTAAAAATCCGAAGAGAAGAAAAAGAATGCCGATCCAGCGGTCCGAGCGGGTCATGGGGAAGGGTCTTATGCGCAGAGCCGCGCCAGCTCGCCGGCATCATCGCGAGTTTCCAGACCGTAAACAAAGTCCACGGCTCTTTGCGCTGGGGTTGGTCCGAGAACGGGTTCGGCTAGAAACAAAAATTTTTCTTTCACGTCATTGTCGGTAAGAGGATTTGCCGCGTAACCTTTTTGGATCGGAACCTCCGATACAAGAAGTCCGCGGCTGTTGGTTTGAACTGTAATCTTTGCCTCGCCGGGTTTGCACTGCGGATCGGGAACGACTTCGACGCGGCGGCGCAGATCTCTTAGTTTGGGATCGCGAACCGACTCATCGCTGAACTGAGCGGGACCTGCCTGCCCGTTGAGCAGCGCAGCGGCAACCCCATGGGCGATACTGAACATTGACTGGGTGCCGTTTTCAGGTTCACTTTTTCCCATAAGGTATTGGGCCCGCGGCTCGACATGCATTTGGACAGAGACAATTTCTTCGACGGTCAACTTGTGCGCGGAGCGCGCCTTCAGAGCTGCTTCGATCGCTCCGTGCCCCAGTCGGCCGCAAGGAAACGGTTTGAGGCGATTCTCCAGGACGGCGTAGGACTCACCAAGCTTTTGCGCCAAGTCGGGAGTTGCCGTGCCGCCCATTGCCTGCGACACGCTCAGAGAACCTTCGAGCGCCGGACCGGTGGTGCAACCACGCAACGCGAGCTGAGCGGCAAAGACCCCGTTGGCTGCGGCTTTGCCGGAGTGGAAGGGCTTCGCCAAAAACCCATGCATCGCCATCAGACCCGATGACTGAGTGGCCGCAACTCCGAGCGCTGCGATAATTTGCTGCGGGTTCAGTTTGAGCAACAAAGAGGCGGCTGTAGCCGCGCCAAAAACTCCGGCGACACCCATCATGTGCCAACCACGCGCGTTTTCCCATCCGCCGATGGCGCGGGCGATTCGGCTGGCGACCTCAAAACCGAGGATATAACTTCTCAGCAGCTCGCGCCCGGGCAGGCTGCGCTGTTCAGCGATCGCCAGCGCCACCATGGCGGTCGGCGCACTCAGCGTGTCATCGTAGTCGAGCGCGTGCGCCGCCGTGGCGTTGAACAGAACAGCGTCCCGCAGAGATGCGCGTTTACCGCGGGCCAACAGCGTTGCCTACGCTGCCCCGCCCGCCTCATCAATTAATTGCATGGCCATGTTAGCCGCCTGGCTATTGGTTCCGCCGATGGCGGGTTCCCAAACAGTCCAGGACACCCCTTTTCCCAGCCTGAAGCGCCGAGTGAGGAAGATCGTTAAAATCAGTTTGCGCTAGAAACTGCGCAAGCACGAGTGCTTGTTCCAAAGCCGACTCCTTAATTTGAAAATTGCACCGCAGAGGCGCGGAGGACGCGGAGGGGAGAGTTTGAAATTAAAATCTCTGCGAACTCAGTGTCTCTGCGGTGAATGCTAAGGACCTACTTTTTTAACTCGCCCATCCGTGCGAGAGACTTCGTCAGGGTTTCGGTTTCCTCATCCAAGAACTGTTTGAATTCCTTGCTGGTGAGAAATTTGGGGAACAATTCGATCTCTGCGCTGAAGTGCTGATAGCCCTGGGTTTGTGTGAGTCGACGCAGAACCTGTTCCCAGTATTGAACCGCGGTCGCTGGCATATCCGGCGGTGCAACGATGCCGCGCACGGTGCCACGCGAGACCCGTGCAGTGATGCCGAGCTCGCGCAACGTCGGCACATTGGGGTAGCCACCGAGTCGAGACTCTGAAAAACTTGCGAGAGCTCGAAGGGCGCCGGCGCTTAAGTGACCTCCCATGTCAGCGGGCTGGCCGATCACTAGATTGACATGCCCTCCCAATACGGCGGTAATCGCCTCACCACCGCTGGGAAAGGCCACATAATCCCAGTTCGCGCCGGTGGCCTCAGCGATGGCGATCCGGTCAAAGTTCGGCGTGCTGGTGACTGAAGCTCCCGCTTGTTTGACCTTATTAGGATTAGCCTTGGCGAAGTCGAGCAGCTCCTTCATGGTCTTGAAGGGAGAGTCCGCGCGCACCACGACAAGGTTAGGATCCAATCCGAGCAGCACGATGGGCGTCATGTCTTTGTAGCTCACTTTGACGTCCGAAGAGATAAGCGGCGCGGCCACCCAGACGCTAGTCATCCCAGCCAACACGTGATCGTCGCCTTTGCGCTTCACCAGAGTTGTCATCGCTTTCGCGCCGCTCCCGCCTTGAACGTTTTCGACTCTCATCTGCTGGGAAACCAGTTTTTCTTTGGCCATGATGTCGGTGATGCGGCGCAGCATCGTATCCATGCCACCACCCGGCCCGCTGTGCGTAATAAAAAGAACGGGCTTATTCGGATACACGTCGGCGGCAATGATGGCGCGCGTCGGAATGAGAATAATTATGCTGACCGCAGAGACGAACAAGATCGCGCGCCGAAGTATTGCTGTCATTTTTTGACTCCTCACTTTAGTTTTGGCCGGGATCATTGACAAGCAAGCGCCCCCAACCTTGGACTGGCGGAATTATTCCGGGACGGACAAGGTTGTTCCATACTTCCAAACTCAAGTTGTTAAAGGTCGGCTTGCCGAACTCCGCTTCGATGGCCGGGATCACGTGCAGGCTCATGGCGGCCGCGCCGGGGACGAATACCGCGTCCGCCTCTGGCGCCAAGCGAGCAGCCTCGCTCCCAACATCAAGAGCTGTTTGCAAACCATCTTCAAAAGACATCGCGGCGGCGTCCACCGCCGATTGATTTCTCTTGGTTATGCCGACAACCTCGACGGCGCCATCTTTCAGGTAACGGATGATAGCGTCGTTGACGTCATCGGCCCAACGGCTCCCAATGGCGATCGTTTTTAAGCCGAGATGATTCAATGCAGCGATCAACGCCTCCAGAGGTGCGTCGACGCCAGTATTGGTTTTTTGTTTGGTCTCAACGAGAAGTTCTCGAAGCCGGGTGCGCCCCAACCGTACAGAAATAGGAACACCACCCAGAATGATAACGTTAACTTTCTCTTTCACCAGCGCATCAACACAATCCCAATAATTACTTATAGCTTTTTCAACTGCGTGCGGCGCGTAGTCATCGAGCCCGAGCCCGGTAGTTATCTCCATCACGTCGGATGGAACGATACGATAAAATTGGTAGCTTAACCCACGCTGTACTTTCCCGGGCGCGCGCGGATTGATCACACCGTAGCGAAAACGCGGTATCAGCCGCTGCATATTGCTATCCATCGTTATACAAAAAAATGGGGATTTCGCGCCGGCTGTCACACACTCATTCGGACAAGTTCGGTCAGCGGCTTGATGTTTTCCACTACCTCAAGCCGAAGAAGCATGTCAAACGTCTGCTTCGCTCGATCCGCCGGAAGAATCCGCTCGGCGCAGGCGAGGAACTTTCGTTCAAGCTCACTTTCACTGATCCATTTCTGCGCCCGGCCCTTTTCCAGAGTGGCCAAGCGCTCAATTCTCTGACCGTCCTCCAGTTCGATGGTGAGCTTTGCGGTGACCTCGTTGCCTCCCGATTCTTGCAGTTTCGGATCGGTGCGCACTGTTATTTTATTCATCACGGCGCGAACCTTCGGATCGTTCACGTTTTCATCCGTGAAGTCGTTTAGACCAACGTCGCGCTTTCGCAGCGCCAGCGCTAGCGGGAATGCCACGCTGAACTTTCCTTCCAGGCCCGTCTTGGGCTCGGGGTGATTGAGAGTTGATGTGACCACCTCGCTCACACCAACATCCAGGCGCTTGATTTTCTCTGCGGTGAGGTCATGAGCTTGGGCCAGTTCAATCAAGGCTTTGATGGATGGATGAGTAAGAATGGCACAGGGATAGCGTTTAATGTGCAAGCCGGGGTCTTCGAGGAAAAATGGCCTGCCCAATTTGCCCGAGATCTGATTGGGATCGTGTTTCCCGCCCATCGCGAGAAAAAAACCGCGGTGCGCCTCCAGAATATTGGGGGCGGCAGTGAAACCGCTTTCGGCCAGCGCCGTGGTGAGAACACCTGCTTCGGCAGCGCGACCGGAATGGAATGATTTGGTCATCGTGCCAAAGTTTTCCCTCAGGCCGCCTGCCATAGTCGCCGCCAAGCCCATGGCGCGCATAAGCTGCTCTTGACCCAACCCTAGGATTTTTCCCGCAGCCGCGGCCGCGCCAAGGCCGCCCATCGTGGCAGTAGATTGATAGGCGACTTGGTAGCAATCCGGCGGAATCGCTTCGGTCACGCGGGACGCGACTTCAATCCCGACCACACATGCGAGAATAAGAAATTTACCGCTGATACCGCGCGGCTCTCCGACTGCCATCGCCGCCGCCAGTGCCGGAACCGTCGGATGGATGCGGATGCCATGAGCGGTTCCCGGCCAGGAAGAAAGCTGGATGCTGTCGAAATCGAGCGCATGGCCGGCGGCGGCGTTGGCAAGCGCCGCTGCGGAGGCGCAGCCTTTGAAACCCGCAGCAATGACGGTCGCCTCTTCGCGGCCGCCCGATTGCTTGAGATATTTCTGCAAGATTCGGCTGCCATCCTCGCACGAGCCTGCGAGCATGGTGCCAATAGCGTCTGCGATCAGCGTCTTTGTCCTGAACACAACCTCGTCAGGCAACGCGTCAAAGCGGCTCTCGTCGACGAAGCGGACGATATCTTCGGTCACACCCATTTTATGCTGCTCAAACTTATGCAGCCGATGAATTCACCACACGGGCACGGCATGCCGTGCCCCTACATCTATTCCCCTCAGCGTCCTCTGCGTCTCGGCGGTGACTCTTGCGAATTTCTAACCCTGGTAATACTCACCGGGAATGACTTCCCGTGGTTTTGCCTTGCGCTCGGTGTAATCAATCCGCTTATCCGGAGTATTCTGCGCTCTCGCGCTGAAACGCATGATAACCAGAGGCTCTTTGCTGCTGCTTTCAAACCAATACGGCGTGCCTCTAGGTATCAGCAGCATTTCGTTCTTATCGAGGCGCGCCACGAGCTTATCCCCTTCCCCATAAAACGTCGCTTGACCCGCCACAACAAGCCAGGTGGCATCACTACCGGCATGGGCATGAAGATTGGTCTCCCCGCCTTCTGTGACCACTTGGACGGTTGCTCCAAGAATGTCGGTTCTAAAAAGCGAAGCTCCCTTCTTCCCGCGGCTGACCATCTGCGGATGAATCTTTGCGACTTTAAATGGCGTGGGCACATCTGTCTCGGCCATAAATATTCTCCCTTCCAAAGTAAGTGTCGCACATTACTGCGCCGAAAAGACATCAGTCAAGCGCCGGGTCCGCCTATAACGGTTCTCGCGACATAACCGCAACCTTTTGCTTTTTCCTCCCGCCGTGGTATTTGGTCCACGATACTTATGGAGGAGATCATGGCAGACACAGATTTGGCAATGGCGGGTGCGCAGAGAGAAATGGTCAAGCAAGCGGAAGCCTACAAGTCGCCGTATGAGAGGTGGAAGGAGGCGGAAGGCTTGCCGACAGTGCGCGGTTATTTTGTCAAGAACCTGCTGGAAATGGAGCTGGCTCCCTGGAAGTCCAGTGGTGACGGGTTGGCGGCGGTCATCAATCTCGAAGGTACTGGCGGCTTCAACGATGCTTACGTCGCTGAAATCCCCAGAGGAAAGAGCCTCAAGCCGCATAAGCATCTCTATGAAGAAACCATTTACATTCTAAAAGGTCAGGGCGCCACTTCGGTGTGGCTTGACGAGTCCAAGAAACAAACATTCGAGTGGCATACCGGAAGTTACTTCGCTATTCCCATGAATGCTTGGCACCAACACTTCAACGTTTCGGGAACCGAACCGGCGCGTTATGTCGCGATGACCAGCGCGCCGCGGGTGATCGATACTTTCGACAATTATAAGTTTGTATTCGATAACCCGTTTGTCTTTGAAGACCGCTTCAATGCCGAAGAGGCCTATTTCAAAGAAGCCGGACGAAAAGTTGATCAGCGCCGCTGGCAAACCAACTTCGTCGCCGATGTGATGGCTTGTCAGATGAATGAGGGAGGCAGAGGAGTTGGCGTCAAATCTCTCGGTTTCGCCCTAGTCAACGGCACGATGAAGTCGCACAGCTCCTTTTGGCCGGTCGGCACTTATAAGAAAGCGCATCGGCACGGGCCGGGCATCCACGTCGTGATTTTAAAAGGCCACGGCTACTCGCTCATGTGGCAAGAAGGCAAACCAATCGAACGGATCGACTGGGAGCCCGGGAGCGTATTTGTGCCGCCGGAAATGTGGTTCCATCAGCACTTCAACACGGGAAGAGATCCGGTGCTCTTTCTTGCGATCGGGTGGGGCAGCGATAAACCGAAGAGCGGCGGTAAGCAGTACGTCTATAAGAGCGTCAAAGAGGGTGGCGACCAGATCGAGTACGAAGAAGAAGATCCGGCGATTCATCGCGATTATGAGGCTGCTCTCGCCTCTGACGGCGTAACTTGCGAAATGGGCGGCAAGCATCCATTCTGCACTGCTAAGACATAAACAACTAAGGAGGATTTCATGGCACAGCGTAAAATCAAGATTCGCGGCGTCTATCGTTCGGGCAGCCATTTGCCGATTTGGGAAGTGATGCAGCAAGCCCGCATTTGGAACAAAGTGGGACTCGACCTCGTCGGCTTTGAGTACTGCGCAATGCCGCCCGATGCCGAGGCGGCTCTTTTCAAAGGGGACATCGACTTCATTTCCGGCGATCACCTTACTCCGTACGGTCTCGTCGCTCGCGGCAAGCCCATCGTCAGCATCGCCTCACCCGTAAACGGGCAGAATGCCAGCATCGCTTCACGGGAACCGATTAAATCGCTTGATGATCTACGGGGCAAACGCATTGCCGATACACCCATGGAAGGTAGAGACGGCGGTTTCCATCATGGTCGCGGCAATCATATGATGTATCTCATCCGCGCCGGAATTGGCATCGATCAAGTGAACTGGGTTGAATCCGAAAGCTCCGATGAGCAGTTTGAAGCGTTAAAATCCGGCAGGGCCGATGCCCGCTTTATCTCCGGCGCCGGTGAGAGATATAAGGAACTGGGACTGCATGTATTACCGCTCGGGCCCTTGCCGATGATCAATGGCCCCACGTTAACTACTTCTTACACCGTGCTGCACAAGAAGAAGGGGCTCGGCGAGCGCTTGGTCAAAGCGCTGGTGCTCGGCATTCATTTTGCCAAAACTCAGCGACAAAAAACCGAGAAGATTTTGACGAACCTGAACAAGCGAACGGGCGAGGATTTTCAATACAGCCGCCTCGAGCGCATGCCCAAAAAGCCCTACCCGGATCCTCAGGGAATCATCAATGCCTACGAGCTCGGCTGCATCAAGTCCCCTGAAGCCAAAGAGGTCAGCCCGCTGGCTCTTTGGGATTTGCACTATCTGCGCGAGCTCGACCACTCAGGGTTTATCGACAAACTCTACAAACGTAAAGTTCGGGATGCCTAAATTGGTACTCCACAGGAGCGCGCCAGAAAGCATTGGAATGAAGCAACCGAAGGGCACGAGTACGGGCCGGATTGAAACCCCGCTCCAACATCGTATGCTATGGGAGACTTCGCAATGACTAAAATCAGCTGGAAAAGACCCGGAGCACAGTCGGTACGTAAGACGAAGGGTTAGATCGGCAAGGGGGACCCATGAAGAGATTCGCTCTGACGAGTTTAGTGTTCGTTTGCCTGTTAGGAACGACATCTGCTTTGGAAGCGGCATCCGCCCAACCCAAACGCGGTGGTACTATCACCCTCGCCATCAGCAAAGAGCTCGCCCTGATGAATCCTCTGATCAACACGAGCTCCACCGAAGCGAGAATTCGCGAGCTCATGTTTGAGCCCCTGCTCGCGCGCGATCAGAACGGCTCCATCCAGCCACGCCTCGCCGAGTCATGGGAAGTTTCGAAGGACGGTAAGCTCTACAGCTTCAAACTGCGCAAGGGTGTCAAGTTCCATAACGGCAAGGAGTTGACCGCCGAAGATATCAAGTTCGCCGTTGATTATACGCTCAATCCCAAGAACGGAGCACACGGCTTCGACGATTTGAGCGCGGTCGAGCGGGCCGAAGCGGTCGACAAGTACACGCTCAGGTTTCACATGAAGCGGCACAATCCGCTGTTTCTCACCTCGCTGACGGACATTGCAGCGTTTTCCGCCATTCCGAAAGAGTCTTTGCCCGAAGGTATGCGAAAACCCAACACGTTTCCTGCCGGCACAGGTCCCTTCAAATTCGTCGAGTGGCAGCCCGGACAGCGCATCGTATTTGAACGCTTCGATGATTATTGGGGTCAGAAAGCCTACGTCGACCGGGTCATCATGAAAGAAATTGGCGACGCTACGGTGCGTTTCACCGCTCTACAAGCCGGCGACGTCGATATCATCGAGCGGACTCCTTATGAATGGGTCCAGCAGATCGTCGAGGGAAAAATCAAGGGTATCGGTTATACCAAAGCCGCGCGGGCCGGAGCGCGAAATCTCGAATTCAACGTCGCCGACCCGCCGTTCAATAATAAGAAGCTGCGCCTTGCGGTCGCCTACGCTCTGGACAAAAAGGAAATCATGCAGGCCGCCTATTTCGGCCTGGCGGACACGACAGACCAGCGATTCGCCCGCGGACAGTTTTGGTACTTCGACGTACCCTCTCCGCAATATGACCAGAATAAAGCCAAGGCTCTGCTCAAGGAATCGGGCTACAAGGGAGAAACCCTCGAGCTAATGGGCAATCGCGGCGAGGTCGCAGACGTAGAGGGAGCGACCATTCAAGCGCAACTCAAAAGGGTCGGGATCAAGGTTGAGCTGAAGATTCTCGAGCGCGCTTCCGCTCTGGAGCTGCGCCGCCAAGGAAAGTATATGTTCAAACTGGCGGGCGGAAGCGATTATCCGGATCCAAAACCCGCTTACGAAGAATACATGTGCGAGCCCGACCTTAAAAAGCGTCGTCTAAACGAGAGCGGCTACTGTGACAAGGAGTATGACGCTATGCTGCAAAAGGCCGTGGGAGAAGTCGATCCCGACAAACGCAAGGCTTTGTTCAAACAAGCGGTGGCCAAGCTATTGGATGATTCACCCGTGCTTCCGATCGGGTTTACGCCGCGCTTTTTCACACAACGCGACTACGTGAAGGGCTTTGTCACCAATTCGGGTGGCGACTTTCAACCATGGGGCGGCGGCTTGAGTCGCGCCTGGATAGATAAGTAGGCTGTCGGAGTAGTTAACTTTCCTCATGCTCGCCCGCTATATCGCCGAGCGCACTTGGCAGCTAATTCCGGTGCTCATTCTGGTGAGCATCGCGGTTTTTCTCATCGTGCGCATCATTCCCGGCGATCCGGTGCTGGTGATGCTCGGCATCGATCCGGAGGAGCGCGTGCGCATTAGTGACGAGCAATACCAGGCCCTCCAGCACCAGTTAGGCTTTGACCGGCCCATCTATGTTCAGTACTTGAACTGGACAAACAAGATCGTTCAGGGAGACATGGGATTATCGTTGCGCTCGCGCCGGCCGATTTTCGACGTCATCCTGGAGCGCTATCCCGCGACGATTTATTTGGCAATAATCGCCTTGCTGACGGGCCTGGCAATCGCTATCCCTGCCGGAGTCATCGCCGCCATTCGGCAGAACACAAGCGCCGATTACGCGGCCATGGGCTTTGCCCTATGGGGCATCGCCATGCCTAACTTCTGGCTAGCGCTCATGCTGATCGTCTTGTTTAGCCTGAAACTCGGCTGGCTTCCTTCGATTGGCTATGCGAGTCCTTTCGACGATCCGTTTCGTTTCCTCCAGCATGCTTGCCTGCCCGCGATCGTTATGGGAACCGATCTCGCCGCGCCGCTGACAAGATATATACGCGCCGAAATGTTGGAGCAGCTCAAACAGGACTATGTGCGCACCGCCTGGGCCAAGGGCATGCCTTCCCGCATCGTCATCGTCAAGCACGCTTTGAAGAACTCACTGATCGCTGCTGTAACGGTGGTGGGCCTGCAAACCGCTCGACTGCTAGGAGGATCGACAATTGTCGAGACCGTATTCTCCTGGCCCGGAGTGGGTCGATTATTGATCGAAGGAATCTACTCGCGAGATTACCCAATTGTCCAAGGAAGCGTTCTCATCATTGCGGTAACCTATGTGTTCATTAATCTATTCGTCGATATCGTCTACAAGTGGCTGGATCCTCGCATCACGCTCGAATAGAGAGCCTCGTCATGAAACAAGAAACCTTGCCAAGACCTGCTTGGACCGCCGCTGATGCAGCGAGCTCCTATTTTTCGCGGTTTCTCAGTGCGTTTCAGGTTATCGGTCGCAACCGCTTAGCGCTGCTCGGAGTAGTGATCGTGGGAACCTGGCTGTTGACCGCGTTGCTGGCGCCCTACATCGCGACGCATGATGCTTACGAGATCAACATCGCCCATCGTCTCGAGGGGCCAAGTGCCGACCATTGGTTAGGAACAGACTCTCTGGGCCGAGATACTTTTAGCCGCCTTGTGTTTGGCGCGCGCACGGCATTTCAGGTTGCTATCGGCGCGGTCTTTTTGGGGGCCATATTCGGTATTCCGATCGGCGCCATCGCCGGGTTCGGTGGTCGGTGGGTTGATGCGGCATTGATGCGGCTGATGGACGCTATCATCGCGTTTCCCGGTCGGCTTTTGGCGATAGCTCTGGTGGCCTCACTGGGAGGCGGGCTTTTTTCCCTCTACATTGCCCTGGGCATCAACTCGATTCCATCCTATGCGCGGATCGTTCGCGGGGTGGTGTTGTCGCAAAAAGAAAAAGAATATGTCGAGGCGGCACGCATGACCGGCGAGTCCAATTTGAATATTCTCTTTTTCCAAGTGCTGCCCAATTGCTTGTCGCCGCTGCTGGTTCGTCTTAGCCTTGATTTCGGCCATGCGATTC
>WNGF01018528.1_pt1 | contig 12856 bp, 21 predicted proteins | sample 5400641 | NCBI WGS metagenome assembly WNGF01 (sample SAMN13153371, study PRJNA577476) | soil metagenome | isolation source: 80 cm soil or saprolite under grassland replicate 2 | place: USA:California | collected 2016-06-15
AGCTCGCCCAGCTCCTCGGCGCTGAGTACAATCTTCACCGCTGTGCCGCGTGCCATCTCCGTCTCCCGAATCGCAGCCCGGGAGACAGGGAATCACAAGCCCAAATGATCGACTAGGAATTTCTGGAACGGGCCACTAGGAGCGCTTTGGCAGGCCTGGTGCAATCACGCAACAAGCACGAGCTGACTGTTGCCCGCGGATATTGCGTTTCGAGCCGCACGTTAAGCTCAGCCTTGGGCCGCCTGTAACTTCAATCCGATCGTCGGCAACCGAATTCTGTTTCGTGAGGTTTTGCCGAGGCCTCACGTGTGCCGGCTGACGCGCGTGAGCATTGCTCTCGCGCGGCAACTCCTCGGCCAAGTCGTAACCCCAACCACCTGACAGAAGGACATCGACCATGCATCCCATGGACGTCGAAGCTATGCCTGTTGCCAGTTCTCAAACCCTACTCTCGCAACGCGCGCACCCATTCCAGAAAGCAAGTTCGCCAGATCGCCAAAAGCATTCAGCGGTTCGGGTTCACCAGTCCCGTCCTCGTCAGCGATGACAACGAAATCGTTGCCGGGCATGGTCGAGTCGAGGCCGCCAAGCTGCTGGGCCATGCGACGGTTCCGACGCTGCGTCTCTCGCATCTCAACGCGGCCGAGCGCCGAGCTTATGTCATCGCCGACAACAAGCTCGCGCTCAATGCGGGGTGGGACCGCGAGCTGTTGGCCATCGAGCTGCAAGGGCTCATCGATGTGGATTTCGACCTGGAGCTGACCGGCTTCTCGCTCGCCGAGGTCGACCTCGTGCTGGATGAAGCTCAGGAGAGCTCCACCACCGGGTCGACTGCAACCGACGACGGGGTTCCTCCGCTCGCAGATGCCGCCTCGGCTGTGAGCCAGGCCGGAGACCTCTGGCAACTCGGGCGGCACCGTCTGCTCTGCGGAGATTCGCAGAACGCACAAACGCTGGACGTGCTGATGAATGGCGAACGGGCAGACCATCGCCGCTCAACGGACAGGCCGCTGCGCGCGGGTCAAATCCACTACCTAAGAATCACAACAGATCTTTAAAGATTAGGTTTAAGGGAAGTACCAAAGGTCGGACGACACGGTGAATATGGTCGAATTCGATCCTCTCTACTGCGACCAGATCATCCGGCGTTACGAGGCGCTCACGGGCAAGCAAGCAGTTCTTGTCGGAACTCGATTGAGTTTCGAACTGATCGCGGAGCAGCGCGCACACGGCTTACAAGATCCGGTCCAGGCGGAGCACGCACAAAGCTCGGAGCAGCTTTCCAATGAGGAGGAGGCGTTCGATGAGCGTTGAGGCCAAGACGAAGGATAACGACTACGAGGTCGGCTACGGCCGGCCCCCTCACCACAGCCGTTTCAAGAAGGGTCAATCCGGCAATCCCACCGGTCGGCGGCGCTACACGGACAGCGAACGCGGCAGGCAGTTGCTGCGGCAAGAAGCCAACCGCCTGGTGACGGTGCGGGACGGGGCCAAGACCTTCCGCATCAGTGCCTTTCAGGCGGCGCTGCGCAGTCTCTTCCTCTCTGCGGCCAAAGGAAATCCTTCCGCCCAAAAGACGATGTTGAACGCCGTTCGGGCAATCGAGGAAGCCGACGGCGATAACAATCCTGCCCGCCTCGTCATCAGTTGGCAGGAGACAGCGTCCACGCAAGCAACCCTGGCCAACCTTCTGGATCAGCTTGATCCGAGCCAGTTGACTGATGAGCAGATTGATAGGCTCAAGGAACTTCTTAAAAAGACAACTCCGGAATCTGAGTAACTGCCTCATTCTTTGGAGCCGGCGGCGGGTTCATGCCGATCATGTTGCGGCTTCCTTATTCGCTGCTCCACGCTTCTCATCGCGGACTCTCCGATCAGCTGCGGTCTTATCCAGAGCCTGCGGCGAGCTCGATCAATGCTCGATCGATCCCAATGCAGAGCGATTTCGTTGCCATGACGGTGGTTGCGCTCGACGGTGCGGGCCGGCGTTTTGGTGTCGGGCCTGTCGTCCGCGTGCAGGACCATGCGCTGTCCGCGACTGTGTGTTAGCGACGGATGGGTGCCGACGCTTCAACCCGCCGCTCCTGCTCGGCCCAGGACCAGGGCAGCGCGCGGGCGAGCTTTGTGAGAGTGAGGTCGGCCGGCGCGCTGCCGTCGAGGAGTGCCGACACGATCCGCGGCGAGAGGAAAGCGAGCGGCGCCAGCAGGCGGATGTGCCGCTCCGCCTTTCCTTCCCGACGGGCGATCACGGCGAAACTCGCCACCCGGCCGTGCGCCAAGTCGTCCATCCATTGACGGGCCTTGGCAATCGCGATCAGGAGGGCTTCGCGGCGGCCAGGTTTGACCGGCGTGTTGTGCGCGGGCACATGGATGATGCCCTTGACCGCGGCCGGCACTGGGCTGGTCCAGGAGACGGCGATCGTCTTGATGGTTGTCATAGCAGGCCTCGATGACGTGCCTGCCCCCTCGTAGGTATTACACTCCTGCGGCGCTTGCTCAACGATCTCCCGCAGGCGAAGCTTGATCTCGTTTGCGGTCACTGTCACGCGCTCGAGATGGCGTTCGACAAGGTCGCGATCATTGTCGGGCAACGGCTGGCCGGCACCGCTGGTGGTGAGGTCATTGCGGAGCGCTGCAACGACGAGCGCCTCAAGCTCGGCGGCGGGAACGCGGCTGACCGATCCTGGCATCTGGGGTTTGTTCTGCAGCAGGGCCTGGGAGATGTAATAGCGGTAGCGCACGCCGCCCTTATTGGCGTGCGTCGGGCTCATGCGGTTGCCGCCATCATCAAAGATGCGGCCGGTCAGGAGCGCGGGCGAGCCCCGCAGCCGGCAGCGCCGCGCCACCGCCTGGGCGGCAAGCTTGCCCTGCACCGCCGCAAACAGCACGGAATCGAGAATGGGCTCGTGCTCGCCGCGGTGAACCTCGCCCCGGTAGACCACCTCGCCGATATAGAAGCGGTTCTTGAGCAGATAAGCGAGCGCGCCCACGCCGAACCGGCCCCCGCCGATGGTGCCGCCGTCCGATAGCCGCCGGGGCTTGCTGCGGATACCCCGGCGATCGAGGTCCTGCGCCAGCGCGCGCACGGAACCAAGCTCCAGATAGCGCGTAAAGATTGTGCGCACCGCCGCGGCCTCGGCTGGGACCACCACGATCTTCTTGTCCACTGCCGCATAGCCGAGCGGGACCGGACCGCCCACCCAAATGCCTTTGCGCTTGGAGGCCGCGATCTTGTCGCGCACCCGCTCGCCGATCAGCTCCCGTTCGAACTGGGCAAAGGACAGCAGGACATTGAGCGTAAGCCTGCCCATGCTGGAGCTGGTGTTGAAGGATTGCGTCACCGACACGAACGACACGCCGTGGGCATCGAACAGCTCAATGAGCTTGGCGAAATCAGCAAGCGAACGGGTCAGCCGGTCGACCTTGTAGACCAGCACAATATCGATCGTCCCCGCCCGGATATCGGCCAGGAGCTTCTGCAGCGCGGGCCGATCGAGCGAGGCGCCGGAGAATGCCCCATCGTCATAGCGGCCGGGGATCGCCCGCCAGCCCTCGTGCGCCTGACTCTTTATATAGGCCTCGCAGGCCTCGCGCTGGGCGTCGAGCGAGGTAAAGACAAGGTCGAGGTTATGCTCGCTCGACTTGCGGGTATAAATGGCGCAGCGCGCGAGCTTGCCGACGGGGTCGTTCATGGATACCGGGATTCCCATTACGCATAAGGGGACGGATCATCACCGGGACGGGCGGCTGGATGGGCCGTACCTTTGAGGCTGGACTCAGGCGCCATCGACAAGGTCGGTCGGGCTCTCACGCACCCGCCCGCTCCACGGAATCGCGCACCGCAGGGGGCAATTCATGGTCCAACTCGAGCGCACAGTTGAGAACCTGGCGCGCAATGTCCGCGCTGACATCGCGCGCCCAGCCCTCTGCGGTGTTGAAGGCCACCACGCGCAGGGGATATCGATATTGGCCGGACAGCATATCGGCGACGACGCTCTTCAAGTCGGCTTGAGCCGCGTCGGTCTCCCGGTACGCGCATCCGTCACCGAAGTCATCGAGTACGAGATAGACGATGCCGGCACGGCTGTGCGCCAGCGGCGGCGGTGCGGCGCGCTGGGCCATGGCACTCACGCCCGTTTGCGCGCTGGGGCTGCTGCGGCTTGCTTGCGCGGTGCGGTCGGTTTGGTGTCCTCGGCGACACTGCGGCGCAGCGCTTCCATGAGATTGATCACCCGATGGGGCGGGGCAAAGGTCTGGTTGCGCTCTTGAACGGCGCCGGCCTGCTTGGCCTTGAGGTGCGCCAGCAGCGCCTCCTCGTAGCGGTCCCGGAAGGTCGCGGGGTCAAATTCTGCGGCCTTGCTGTCGAGAATGTGCTCGGCAAGCTTGCGCATGTCCGGCGCAATGGTGAGGTCCGGCAGGTCGCAGAAGTAATCCTCGGCCTCGCGCACCTCATAGGGGTAGCGCAGCGTCGTGCCGAGCAGCCCCTTATCGTAGGGCTCCAGCGCAATCACCCGCTCGCGTTTCGACAACACCAGCCGCCCGAGCGCCACCATGCCCTTGCCGCGCATGGCTTCACGAATGACCGCAAAGGCCTCCTGCCCGACCGGCTCGCTAGGCGTGACGTAATAAGGAGTGTCAAAGAAGCGCTGGTCGATCTCGGAGCGCGGCACAAAGCTGTCGATCTCGATGGTGTGGGTGCTCTCGATCTCGATCGCTTCGAGCTCCGCATCCTCCACGATGAGGTACTGGCCCTTGGCGACCTCGTAGCCGCGGCCTTTGTGCTCGGGGGCGACCGGCTCGCGGGTCTCTTCATCGATGAGCTGCTGGCGCAGGCGATTGCCGGTGGCCTTGTTGATCTGCCGCAATGCGATGCGCTCGGCGGTCGAGCAGGCCGCATGGAGCGCAATCGGACAGGAGACCAGGGCAAGCTTAAGATAGCCTTTCCAGTACGGACGCATAACCAACTCCTGTGGTCTTCGGTTTACGCAGGCGATGCGGTTTGCAGGGGCAAAGATGCGGTGTTCATTCCGCGCGCGGGGTGTGAGCCATTGCGGTCCCCACACTTCTTATTATTGCTGCGCGTGGGTGTGCCGTTCCGAGGCGCCAGGGCGAAGAACCGCGGGCCACTCCAGGCCGTGCCGGTGATGGCGCGGGCGATGGCGGAGAGGCTCGCATAAGTCGTGCCCTGCCAGTCGAAGCCATCGGGCGCGACGGTGACGGTGTGGCGTTGGCCCTGATAGTCGCGAACGAGCACCGTGCCGGGTTTGAGCCGGCGCCGAGGCGAGCCGCGGTGACGCGCCAAACCGTCCAAGAACGTCAGGCTTTCCCGATCGAGGCCGCCGAAGGTCTGCTCCTGCAGGCGGCAGGCGATCATTCGCCCCAGCAGGTCCTTGCTCAGACCCGCAGGCGGCCTTCGTCCGAACATCACCCGCCAGCGCCGCCGAAGGGCATCAAGCGCAAGCGGGCGCAGGCGCGCGATCTCGGCCTCGATCGCCGCTGGGTCTGTCCGGTGCTGCCGCATGGCTACGCACTCGGCATACCCGCGGCATCGGCGGAAGTCTTGCCGGCAACAATCCGATAGACGCGCTCGCCGTCTGCCTTCTCGGATTCCAGCCGAAGCCCGAACTTCTTGCGCACCACGGCGGCAAAAAATCCCCGCACCGTGTGCGGCCGCCAACCGGTGGTGCGCATGACAGTAGCAATGGTTGCGCCGTTCGGTCCGCGCAGCAGTGCAAGCACCCGCGCCTGTTTCGAATTCGCTCGCGGTTGCTGATGGCCGGCGACCCGACTGCGGCCCGCCTTCGCACGGACTCTGGATGAAGACCGCGCCTTACGGGTTCGCGCACCTTTGCGCTTGGACATGCAAAACTCCTCTCAAGAGCGTCGGCGCAACAGCGCGCCGCCACCACCCAAACCCCGCGGAGGCCCACGGGGCGCTGGCGGGGGGAGAGGAGCAAGCCATCAGGCTTACTGTCCGTGACCACCACAGACGCTCTCTTTGCGGGAAAAGTCCAGCGCAAAGTGAGCAACGGTGTTGCTCGATTGGCCGCCGCCGGATCATCTCTGGATCGGCACAAAATCGCGACAATTCTTGCCATCTCAGCGATCGACTACCGTTCGCGCAGGAACGCCCGCCGAGATCCTGGCACCAGGTCCGAGCTGCGTATCCCGGCACCGCAGCTCAAACGCGAATAGTCTCTGTGGCCAGAATTCGGCTGGATCCCGGGAATCTGTGCGACCTTTCAACGGGATATTTTGCGACGGCATTTCTGAGTTCGAGTCCGACCACCTCAGCCACGCAGTCGGGTCTCTGTGAACCCCTTACGGTTTTCGGTTGGCCATCCCGATGGAGCGAACGAAGGGTCTGCTAAACACCAGGGGCGCTCATTCGTCACTTCCACCTCCTCTTACTCCAGTCCTGTTCAGCCTCCCGTTTTACTGCCGGCGCATCTGCGTTCTTCATTTTGAGGCAGCCCCGCTCGATGTAGGAGCGCGCTCGAGATGGCGCCGGCCCTATTCGTCGGCACCTCCTACGGCGGCCTGCTCGCCATGATGGTGGCGGCATGGCGCCCCACGGCGATCGCCTGTGTCATCCTCAACGACATTGGTCCCGTCATCGAGCCGCAGGGCTGGGGCCGTTGGCGACGGCGCCACGCCAACAGCAGCCCACACCAAAAATAAAACAGATCGCGAAGCTTACAACGGCTGTTGTCCTTGCGGCCATCGCCATAGTGCTGTGTGCTTATGCGTTTATATTGACGAAACAATGATCGCCGCCGGCAAAGCTGTGAACCCCAACTACGTGATGGGTGCAAGCGGCTATGACTTTCCGGCGAACGCCGACGTTGCGTTGCATCTCAACCCGATCATCCCCGGCGTGCCTTACGTCGAGAGCGAAGGAGTCCCGCAGACCAGTGATTACTGGGACTGGGTCGATTGCGTAGCCTGCGGGCGACCGGCGTGAACGCGCCGCTCGTCCCTTAGCCGCCGCGACTAGGAAGCGTCTTCGGGCGGGTCTTGGTAGGTGACGCGATCCATGATGCCGTCGGCGAGGGCGACGCGATAGATAGTCTCGGCTCAGGGCAAGGTCGAATGGCACGTTGACGCCGGCTGTCATCGAGAACTGCTCGGGGGTATAGAGCCTGGTCGCCATCATCGCTCCCTCCTCCAACGAGGCCTCGAGTCCGATGTCGACCAGCCAGACGTCGGTGCGGCGGAACAGGTCGGTGGCAATCACGCCGGCCGCGTCGTGACGGCGCCCGAGGATGAGGATCGCAAAGCGCGCCGCGCGCATCGCCTCGAGCATGAGCGCCTCGTCGGAGCCCGGCGGAAGCTGCGCCGACCTGGCATAGCGATCGATCGCCCGCGAACGCCGGGGCGGCGCCGTGTAGATGGCGAGGTCGAAGACGTAGCTCATCTCCTCCATGTCGTCGAGGATCAGCGTCCTTCCTTGCGCCAGGCCCAATCGGCGCGCCTGCTGCAGCATGGCGTCGCCTGAGATGAGCTTCAGGATGTCGTGATGATGCCTCTTGCTGATCTCGCGCAGCTGGCGATAGCGGGCAAGAACCGCGTTGCGGGCCGGCGGCGGATTGTCGTTGGCGAAAGCATTATCCTCGCGGGGGACGGCGACGGCCATGGCGCGCTCCAGGTTTCTGCGGGCAGGGCGGCTTCGGCGGTCCTGCCGTGTCCGCAGGCCCTGCCTAGGCCAATCGCCCGATTCGCGGAACGCAGGAGCGGCTGCGGTCCACAATTTCGTCATCGCACACCTGAAGGCGCGCAAGGCTTAACAACCGAGAACCAGTGCAGGATGCGACCCCCTCACGATTGCGACTTAAGGAATTCCATCACCACTTGGTTGAACTTGTCCGGATGCTCCGCGCCGGCCCAAGCAGCTGGAGGATCGCAAGCATCCCACCGGATGATGCCCTGATTCTCGATCATCGCGCGAATCCGCTCGGATGGGATTTTCGGGAACGACACCCGGAACAGACCTTGGGTGTGCGTTGCGAAATGTCGTGCCTGGCCGGGCCGCACTGACTTCAACCGCGGGCGCCGTGGGTAAAACTTGAGCTCCTCGTCCAAGGCGTCCGCGTTTACTAAGCGTGATGGCGCCGGGCTGTTGTCGATCACTCCGGTTGCGACTGTATGGATTCGAGTTCGTTGGCATGGCCCAGAGTTGAGTTTGCCAGCAATCTCCGCATTGACTGCTGCAAGCGCAGCTCTAACGGCCTTGGCTGCGTCATTCAGCCTTGTTACGAGATCGGCGCGTTGCTGTTTTTGATCTTTGGACAATCGCTTCATTTTCCCGCCTCCTCACGCCGCAAGATATCGCGCTGGCAGCCAATGGGGCGTAGGCGTGCAGCTTCTCCGGGGGCATTAGACGCCGAGCTGTTCCAGGACCGCGTCACCACTGCCCTGCGGCTGTGAACCGTCTGCCCACAAACACCTTAAAGCGGCGGTGATCAGACACTTTCGGACGCGGAGGCCTCGTAGGTTAGCCGTGCCCGGCGTTGGACACGGCTCAGTAAAATGGTGCCCGTCGAGCTTCGGGCCACTCACTCCTCTTCAAGGTGATATGCGTCAGGCAAGTGAGCGAGCGCGGCGCGCACTACTTCGCTGACCGGTGCCGTCGGCTGCGGAATGATATCGGCGACCTTCCAATTCGGGCCCGCGCCCTTCGGGTGCAGTCGCCTGATTGTGACGAGTTGGATTTCGCTGCCGCCGAGGGTCCGCCTAGCAATTTTCAAGCATTCCGCCTCACGCCAAGCGCTGCTTTTGGTTCGCTTCTGTTGCAGTTTTCTTTTTTGCCTCATGGACGAAGGGCTGGGAAACTTGGGAGTGTGACGAGTTCCCACGCGCCCGAACGTCGTTTGAGCGTGCGCTTCACCTCAAAACGACATGCTTTGCATCTGTAGGTGATATCCTCAAAGCCGTCGACGAGGAGAATCGGCATGACTGGCGTTATTGACATCTCGCTTTTACAATTTGGACAGCTTTCCATAGTCGGCACTACGGAACACGCCAGGTTGGTGCTCATGACACTTCCTTTCGCCCGACAGAATGTCGGGGCGAGCAAAAGGCTCACCCTGGATTGGTGCCTGTCAGTCTGAAAAGCAAGAGTTGGAATTGGCTCGGTCGCTTTGCGACAGCGGCTCGATCACTAAGATTATTGTGCGCCTATTATCCACAACAGTCGAGCAAAAAAGAAACAGGTTACGACGCTAGTCGGATGCCTTGCTGCGCAGCGGCTGCCGAGCGATAACCATTTCGTCATCTGCGGGCCCAAGCTTGCGCTTGTATTGCTCACCGGGAAATGGGCCGACGAGGTGATCGAATAAAACTGCAGTCTGCGCTGCATATGTCGAACCCCGCACGAGTATGCGGGGTCAGTCTGTTGAAGCGTTTACAACTACTCGGTATCGACCCACCGCATGCACATCGCCTGACCGGCATTCGCTCAGGAACTGATCGATCTCCGCGCCGTCGATACCGTGACGGCGCAGCGCCTTCGCGACCCTCCCCATGATCGCGAAGGCATTACCGTCCTGCCCTGTCAGTGACACCCGGATGTCGGGATAACGCGGCGTCATGCCTGCACCTCGGTCGTCGTCGTGGGTGCGGGTTCGGCCGGTGCTTCGACTGGCGCGGCCTCCACATTCGCCTTTCGCTTCTTCTCCGTGCGCGCCCTGACCTTTTCCGCCTTTGAATTCGCCGCTTCGCGACGCCAGGAACCGATCCACGAGTGCAGGGTGGTGTCCTTCAAGTGCAACCGACGCCCGAACGTGAACGCCTGCTCCGCACCCGCCTGATTGTAGAGTTCGTGTACTCGTTGCTTGCGTGACGGTTTCACCTTCGCATTTGCAGTATTCATGTCTCTCTCCAAGTTGTACCGCGATAAGAATGATCGCGGCGCGAGCATTGTGACATGCCAACACTGGGAGCGCGAACCCGAAGTTCGGTGCAATCCTTTGAATATGCTAGAGAAACTTGCAATCCAGGACATGTATTTCAGCAGGACGGTTTGCCAAGGGAGGGGACTATCAGGGTGCCCTCCCTCCCAACAAACCCAGCACGCCCTCCCTGCTGGGGGCACAGTGGCACCCTGATCGCGGGCAAGGGGGTGATTTCGCCCGTTTCGGGGTGATTTTCCATATTGCAACGCAATATGATCGGGATGGGGGGTGTGGCACCTCAAGTCCGGTCGGCGCTCATCGTCGCCGCCCATAGGCGTCGCCGTGGAACCAAGAGACCAGTTCCGAATTGTGGAACTCGCGAGTTCCGGTGGAACTTACGGAGGGAGGGCTGTCATGGCCAGGCTTCTCATTCATGAATTGTTGCTGTTTTGCTGCATGGCCGCGTTCGCCATAGGCGTCGTGATCGCGGCTGCAAGCATAATCGGCTAGGCGGGGGACGGTGCCCCCGGCCTGCGCACGGACGGGGTGCATGCAGGACCGGGGGCGCTCACTCTCGCGAGGATGTCCCGGGGGGTTTCGGGGGGCTTGGGTTGGGCACACCCTCGCTTAGCAATAACGCTCGACCCGCGAGGTCGTTCCCGGTTCCGGGATTGCGCCGGCCGCGCCGCCGCCCTGCGAGAAGGGGCGAGCGCGACCGGCCACGCCGTACAGCTTCGAAGAATGCGCCGCCGCGCGACGGTGCGCGGGGGCCGCGGCCTGCCGGCCGTTGTTCCAAGGAGACCGGACACCCGGCGCCGAATTGCAAGCCACCGGCTGTGCCGGTGGCTCTTCTCATATTCCGTCAATCAGCGTCTGCGAGCCTCCGCGATCAGATCGAAAGCGAGGACTCGCGAAGCTGCGGCTCGACGACGGTCTCCTCCGCGGTTGCAGCACGCGCGCCGGCCGGCAATTGCAGCACTGTCGCGCGCTGGCCATCGCACAAGCGCGTGACTAGTACCACCTGTCCGTCGGGAAATTCCAACGCATCGTGATGAGCCACCGGGTTGTCCTTATTAACTTGCCGGAAGCGCGCGAGCCGCTGCCCGATTTTCTTGTTCGCCAGAATACCGATGCCGAACGACGGCTCACATTCGACATTCTCGTCGAATGCGATCTCGGTACCGGGCAGCAGGCAGACCGCAACGTTCGGCTGTCCGACCGCAGCGAATCCGCGAGTAATCGACTTCTTGAACTTCGTCGTCACCAGCTTGTCCTCGATCTTGGCGGGCCGGTTCGCGACGTGGTGCAGACTGTAGTCACACATCGGAGGCACTCCTTTTCCTGTGAAAAGCCGGGTTTCTCCCCGGACCCCCGAACTGCGTCAAAATTAGCGCTTTTCCGGCTCCCCCGGAAGACAGAAAGCTTAAGCGTGAAGCCTGCGTCCCATCACAACGTGTTGCCGGGCCGGTGGGTCGCCGAATCTTCATGGCCATCACCGGGAATAACACCTGATCGGCAAGTAGAGTTTGATCGCAGCTCATCACCAGTCGCCCTCAATGAAGGAGACCCCGGTCGCTTTTGAGGCAACGCAAGCTGTCAAGGAGTTCGTAGAACAGGAGATTAAGTAGGCCGTGCAGTTACATGGCCTGAGCGGCCCCTCGTGATCTTGTTGCGTTAAAGCACTTGTGTTGAAAGAGCGTACCCTCTCTCATGGCCGATCTTTTCCGGTGTCTTCCGCCTGCAGCATGATCGGTCGCATGATTGCCATCGGCCCGGTTTCATCCGCATACTCTGCGACTGAGCATACTCTGCGACTGTCCTTGACTGTCGAACAGGTCATTCGCGGGTTGGCCATTGCATGGATTGCTGTGCCGTGAGCGACAAGCAAATCCTGATCACGGGTGCCACCAACGGCATTGGGTGGGTCATCACCCAGAATGCCGGATCGCCCAACCGGCGGCGAACCGGTGCAAGCGTGGTGGCTGGAATCGCCTTCCAGGCGGCCAGTTCGTCGTCGCGCCGGATCAGCCTGGTGTTTGGCGAAGAGGCTGCGACAGCTCCCGCCGCGACACCGGCGAACTCGGCATCAACCACGAGAGCTGCCGGCCGCACGATCGCAAGAATTTGCGCAAGTTCTGCGGCGCTTGCGCGGCTCGATATAGCCACTGCGATTGCGCCAGCTGCGATCGCGCCGAGATGGAGGGTGATGAGGTCGGGCGTGTCAAGCATCAGCATGCCCACGCGATCACTGGGACGAACGCCCGTCTCGCGCAAGCCTGCGGTAAACTGGCTGACGCGCGCCGCCAACGCGCCATAGCTCAGCGATTCCTGGGCGCACAGGATCGCGGGATGCTCCGGCCCGGCGAGCTTCAGACCGTGCAACAAGCAATACTCGACCGCGTTCATTACTGACGGCGCAGGTTCGTGGACGACATGCGTTGGCGACGTCCGCTTCGATGGGCTCTTCGGGCGGCAAGTATCGGATGAGATGATGCCCTGATTCTGCTTCATTGTGCGAATCCGGCCGGATCGAATTTTCAGGAAGCACAGCGGTGCCGACAACGATGCGGTCGTGCCAAAACTGTTTCGAGAGCAGCCTCAGGCATGGTTGCGTCGTCGTTGGTATCGCCTCGTTGGCGGATTTTCCGTGCAGGATTATCTCGGCCGCAACACTGTCAATGATTGGACCAGCGGATCGGCGCGAAATGCCCGTTCTTGCCCGAGGCGGGCGGAGTGATCGAGCGTCAGAGCTGTTTTTTTCTCGCTTCGAGATGCCGCGCCCAAAGCCTTCTGGCCATCTCTTCGACCTCGTGCGGACGAAAATCTTCCCCCGCTTCGAGCTTGTCGCCCAATCGGCCCCTGATGACGTTCTCGTCGATGGGGCTATCCTGATACGCGGTAAATCTCCAGCCAGTTGGCTTATGCGTGATGCTGTTGTCGCGAATTTCAAACTGCTCGATCAG